>Ga0065721_10001260_pt1 | contig 299292 bp, 239 predicted proteins | sample Mesricmetagenome_FD_59108 | JGI IMG/M metagenome (GOLD analysis project Ga0065721, IMG submission 59108) | Mesophilic microbial community from rice straw/compost enrichment Sample: eDNA_1 v2 (version 2) | ecosystem: Engineered > Solid waste > Grass > Composting > Bioreactor | place: USA...
CCTGCCGGTGCTGCGGCCGAGGGCGAGCGAGCGCGAGCTGGTGCTGGCGGGGCGGGCGACGACGTGGGCGTTTGGGGCGATGGCGGTGATGATGGCGTTGTTCTACAGCTCGTGGCGCGATCTGGGTGTGTTTCAGCTGATGATGAACTTCAGCGCGCTGGTCGCGACGCCATATGCGGTGCCGCTCTTCTGGTGTCTGCTGGTGCGGCGTTCGCCGGATTGGGCGGCGTGGTCGACGATTCTGGTCTGCTGCGTGGTGGGCGGTGTGGTGAGTTTGCTGCCGAACTCCGACTGGGCGCTTGCGCTGCCGGCGGAAGGAATCGGCGCGGTGATGACGTGGGCGCGGACGAACGACTACATCGCGATCACGCTGTCGAATGTCGGGTTGGGTTCGCTGTGGTTCCTCGGCGCGGTGGCGTTGTTTCGCGAGCGCACGCAGACGCCGCGGCGCGTGGAGGAGGTGCGAGCGTTTTTCCGGAAAGTCGACACGGACGTCACGATCGAGGAAGCGGGGCCGGAGGAGTTTCCGCGTCACCGCGGGGTGGCGCGCATGTGTTTCATCTATGGCGGATTCATCGCGTTGCTGGCGGTGATTTCCAGCACCTGGTCGGGACGCGCGGGGCTGATGTTTTGCGCGGCGTTCATGGGGGCGGTCGGTTACGCGATCCGGCGTTCGCTGGGGGTGGAGAACAAAAAAAGGAGGAACCACGAATGGACACGAATAGACACGAAGGGTGGGAACGGGCCTGGCGGCGGCTGGGTGCAGGAGTGATGGCGTGCGCGCTCGCGACGGTGGCGATGGCCGCGGACGGGTTTGAGCATTTCATCACGCGGCGCGGCGATCAGTTGTTCGAGGGCGAGCGCGAGTATCGATGGGTGTCGGTGAATGCGCCGGACAGTTTTCAGATCATCTCGAACTACGTGTTCGAGGGGGATCATCCGGCGGCGCGTTACCGGCTGCCGAACGAGTATGAGTTGCGCGATTGCGTGCGGAGCGTGCGGCAGATGGGCGGGCGGGTGATGCGGACGTTTGTGATCACGTGCAGCCGCGGACCGGCGCCGTATGCGGCGTTCGACGTGTCGACGAATCCGGCGAGGCCGAACGAGGAGGCGCTGCGCGTGCTCGATCGGCTGTTGCAGATCTGCAACGAGGAAGGCGTGCGGCTGATGATTCCGCTCGTCGCCTACAACAGCGGGGTGCGCGGGGATTGGAAAACGTATGGCGAGGATTTCTGGAACGTCGGCAGTCCGGCGAACGAGACGTTCAAGGATGTCGTGCGGCAGGTGCTGACGCGGACGAACGCGTTCACCGGAAAATCGTATCTCGAGGACAAGGCGATCATCGGNTGGCACACGGGCAACGANCTCGTGATCGGCGACGATCCGGNGCGGCGGGAGTGGCTGCACGATTTCGCGGCGTATGTGAAGTCGATCGATCGCAANCACCTGCTGATCGATGGGCGNAACAGGCCGATGGACGTATTTGGAAAATANGACGAGTTCGCCGCCGATCCGNACATCGATGCGGTGTCGTATCACACCTACGTCAATTTGCCGCAGGCCGACTCGCCGGCGGGAACGTTGCGGCTGATCCGTGAACAGTTGCGTGGGAAGATTCCGCTGATCGTGACGGAAGTCGCGATGTATACGAAGCCGGATACGCTGCGCGCGTTGCTCGATGAAGTGATCGAGGGCGGCACGGTGGGAGCGAACTGGTGGGCGATGCGTTTTCGCAACCGGGACGGAGGTTTCTACAAGCACAGCGATCGGAATTCGCAGTTCGAGGATTTGAACTGGCCGGGGTTCGCGAACCCGTTGAGCGGGATGGAGGAGATCGATCGCGAGCGCGAGCTGTGGGAGATTTTGACGGACTATGCCGGGCGCATCACGGGGGAGCCGCGAGCGATGTCGGAGAAGCCGGAGGCGCCGGAGTTTTTGCCGACGAAGGATGTGGGGCATCTCACGTGGCGGGGATCGACCGGTGCGACCGGTTATGATGTGCAACGGGCGTCGGCGAAGGACGGGCCGTGGACGACGCTGGCGGAGAATGTGCCGGACAATCTGGTGGTGTATGCGCCGCAGTTTTGCGACGAGACGGCGGAGGAGGGCGGCACGTATTTCTATCGGGTGATCGCGCGGAATGCGGCGGGGGCGTCGGTGCCGTCGAATGTGGTGGGGCCGCTGCGGGCGGATCGGCGCTGGTGGGTGGATGAGCTGTTCGATGAGTCGAAGTGGGACGAGGCGACGACGAATGTGCGGATCGATCGGGCTTATGCGCACACGGCGTATCTCGAGGATATCGCGCTGGCGCGGCGGGCGGAGGCCGGGAAGGCGGCCAGGTTGATTTATACGGTGCCGGGGACGGTGCGCGGGTTTGCGGTGAACGTTTTCGAGGCGCAAGTGGCACCAAGGTTTTTCGTGCGGAGCGGAGGTGGGGAGCGGATCGAGGTGACGCCGGAAGTTGTCGCTTACAATCAAGGCCGGCGTGCGCGGTTCGCGGCGGAACTTCCGAGTGATGCGGCGGGCGCGACGCTGGAGATCGAGCTTTCGGCCGAGGCGGCGGCGGAGCAGGCGATCGGGCGGGTCGAGATTTCCTGGATACAAAAGCGATGAACACGAATCGACGCGATTTCATCAAGCTGGCGGGAGCGGCGGGACTGTCGCTGGGGTTGGCGAGCGGGGGGCGGACAGAAACGGCGGCGCCGAAGCGGAACCCGTTGCCGCGCTGGCGGGGATTCAATCTGCAGTATTTGTATCGGACCGGGCCGGCGATGCTGACGCCGGACGAGGATCATTTTCGATGGATTGCGGGCTGGGGTTTCGACTTCGTGCGGATTCCGATGACGTATCGTGCGTGGCTGAAGAAGAAGACGGCGCCGGGCGAGACGATTGCGGCGGAGGACGCGTTCGAGATCGATGAAGCGATGCTCGAGCACGTCGATGCGGCGGTGAGTTTCGGCGAGAAGCACGGGCTGCATGTATGCCTGTGTTTTCATCACGCGCCCGGCTATCGGGTGGGGAAAGGCGTGCGGGAGCCGTTTGTGTTGTGGCGCGACGCGGCGGCGGTGGAGGCGTTCACGTTTCACTGGGAGATGTTCGCGAAGCGCTATCGGGGTGTGTCGGNGGAGAAGTTGAGTTTCAATCTGTTCAACGAAGCGCCGTGGCCGAACGACGATTTCAACGGCGCGATCTACAAGCTCGCGGTGACNCCGGCGGTGGAGGCGATCCGGCGGGTGAGTCCGGAGCGGATCATCATCGCGGANGGGGCGGGGGCGGGAAATCTATGTGTGCCGGAGTTGATTCCGCTCGGGGTGCATCAGAGCGTGCACTGCTACATTCCGGGCATCCTGAGTCATTATAAAGTGGATTGGATGAAGGACCGCGCGGAATGGCCGGAGCCGCGCTGGCCCGGTGCGGTGGACGATGCGGGTTATGCGTGGGACCGGCGACGGTTGGAGGATTATTATTCGCCGTGGCGAGATCTCATCGCGCAGGGCGTGGGCGTGCACATGGGCGAGACGGGTGGATCGCATCGCGCTCCGGCGCGAGTGTTGCGGGCGTGGCTCGGGGACGTGCTCGGGATGGGGCGCGAGATGGGAATCGGTTTCGCGCTGTGGGATTTTCTGGGCGCGAGCAAGTTCGGGATTCTCGATTCGGAGCGGGCGGATGTGGCTTACGTGGACTGGTATGGGCACAAGCTCGATCGGGAGATGTTGGAGATGTTGCAGCGGGCGTGAGGGGGTTGTAGTTGAAAGACGGAGACACAGAGGCGNGGCGGTGAGGAGAGAGANTTAGAACAGCTCGAGTTGATTTTTGTCGGAGCGGCGGAAGTGCGCGGTGGAGAGGGNGTGTTCGAGGNGGTTGAGACCGAGGCGGCGGCAGGTGGTGTCGAAGAGGAGGTCGAGTTGCTCGGCGAAAAGGCCTTCGCCGCGCATGCGTTTGCCCCAGTCGTTGGAGTAGAGTTTGCCGCCGTGAAGCGTGCGCAGACGATCGACGATGCGGGCTTTTTTGGTGGGCGCGTGATCGTCGAGCCATTTCAGAAAAACGTCTTTCACGGCGAAAGGGAGGCGGACGGTGACGTGGCCGGCGCGACGTGCGCCGGCTTCGGCGGCGGCGGCGAGGATGGCGGGCATTTCGTGGTCGGTGAGGCCGGGGATGATGGGAGCGACCATGACGCCGGTGGGGACGCCGGCGGCGGAAAGTTCGCGGATGGCGCGGAGGCGGGCGGTCGGGCGGGAGGCGCGCGGTTCGAGTTTGTTGGCGAGATCGGTGTCGAGGGACGTGACGGAAACGTGGACGAAGATGCAGTTGAAGCGGGCGAGTTCGGCGAGGACATCGAGGTCGCGGGTGACGAGCGCGTTTTTGGTGATGATGAAAATCGGATGGCGGAGCTCGGCGCAGACCTCGAGGCACTGGCGGGTGAGACGAAAGTGGCGTTCGGCGGGCTGGTAGCAGTCGGTGGCGCCGCTCATGGCGATGGGCTGCGGCCGCCATTTTTTCGCGGTGAGTTCGCGGCGGAGGAGTTCGGGCGCGCGGAGTTTGACGAGAATCTTGGTTTCGAAATCGAGGCCGCTGCTCCAGCCGAGGTATTCGTGGTAGGGGCGGGCGAAGCAGTAGGCGCAGCCGTGTTCGCAGCCGCGGTAGCAGTTGAAGCCGTAGGCGAAGCCGACGTCGGGGCTGTCGTTTTTGGTGAGGAGGGATTCGGTGGCGTCGTGGAAGAACTGGGTGCGGGGCGAAGGACGTTCGTCGTCGGGGCAGTCGTGAGCGAATTCGGGGGCGGATTCGACGTGGAGGCGTTCGAAACGGTTGGGCGGATTGATGCTTGCGCCGCGGCCGACCAAGGGGGCATCGGGGGGAAGGGCGGGTGTGTTCATGCGAACACGTGAAGGCCGGGCGGGATTGAAGGCAAACGGTTCCGTGGCGGCGCGGAGCGCGAGGTGGGGAAGGTGTTGAAACGCAGGGGACGCGGAAAAATATTTTTCAACCACGAATGGACACGAAGAGGGAGTGAAGGATTGCGCTGGCACGGAGGGGCAGGTTGGGTGTCGGACCTCGCGAGTATGAGATTTTTCCTGGGAATGTTGGTGGCGTTGGTGGGATTTGCGGGCGTGGGATTCGCGCAAGGCGAGACGCTGGCGGAGCGGCGGTTGAAGGAGTTGATCGCACGGCAGAAGGAATTGCTGGCGGAGGCGGCGCAGGAGAATCCGCATTTCGACGAGAGTAATTTCCGGCTGCAGATGGAGCAGCTCGCGAGCGGCTATGAGGAGTGGCTGCGGGCGAATCCGAAAAATGCGGACGGATATGCGGCGTATGGGTATTTGTTGAGCAAGCTGGATCAGCGGAAGCACGCGATCGCGATGTTGATGAAGGCGAATCAGCTGAATCCGGATCTGCCGCTGGTGAAGAATCAGATTGGGAACTGGCTGGCGGAGGAGGGGCGGCCGTTGGATGCGGTGTCGTATTACATGGCGGCGATCAAACTGGCGCCGGAGGAGCCGCTGTATCACTACCAGCTCGGCACGTTGTTGTATGAGGCGCGGGACGAGTTCCTGAAATCAGGCGAGTGGCAGCGGGACGCGATCGACCGGGCGATTCACGAGGCGTTCAAGAAGGCGGCGGAGCTGGCGCCGGATCGGATCGAGTTCACGTATCGGCACGCGGAGTCGTTTTATCACAAGGATCCGCCGGATTGGGAGGGGGCGCTGGCGGCGTGGAAAAAGTTGGAGGCGGAAGCGCCGACGACGATCGAGCGCGAGACGATGCGGCTGCACATCGCGAATGTGTTGGGGAAAATGGGACGCGTGGAGGAAGGGCGGGCGGTGCTGGAGGAGGTGAAGGAGGACGCGTTGCAGCAGCAGAAAGAGAAATTGTTGAAACAGTGGGAGACGCGGGAGCGGAAGACGGAGTGACGGAGCAAAGGGCTTTGTTGCCAAACGGCGGAACACCGCCCCAAGCTGCGCACCTGTCATGATGCTCGACTCTCTCGAACGCCGGTTTGGCCGGTTCGCCATCTCGAATATCACACTGTATCTGATCATCGGGCAGGCGTTCGTGTTTTTCGCGGCGATGTTCCGGCTGGTGGATCTGCGGATGTTTCCGTTGCTCGGGCTGCTGGTGCGCGAAGGCGAGTGGTGGCGGCTGGTGACGTTTCTGTTCATGCCGCCGCCGGTGAACATGAACAGCATGCTGAGCCTGGTGTTTCTGCCGTTCGCGTGGTGGATCTTTTACCTGATGGGCAACGCGCTCGAGCACTACTGGGGGGCGTTTCGCTACAACGTGTTCCTGCTCGTGGGCGTGGTGTTGACGATCGGCGCGGCGTTTTTGGCGCCGACCTCGTGGGCGACGAATGCATTTCTGGCGGGCTCGGTGTTTCTGGCGTTTGCGTGGCTGAATCCGGATTTCGAGCTGGCGCTGTTTTTCATCCTGCCGGTCAAGGTCAAGTGGCTGGCGCTGTTGACGTGGTTGTATTATGGATACCGCTTCGTGGGCGGCGATTGGGGCACGCGGTGGCTCGTGCTGGCGTCGGTGTCGAACTTCCTGCTGTTCTTCGGCGGCGATATCGTGAACACGATTCGTTTTCGTCAGCGGACGCGCGCGATGCAGGCGCGGCGGGTGGCGGAGGAGAAGCGGGCGGCGGAGCCGCGGCATCGGTGCCATGTGTGCGGGAAGACGGATCTGACGAATCCGGAGATGGATTTTCGCTACTGCTCGAAGTGCGCGGGCGATCAGTGCTATTGCCCGGAGCACATCTTCAATCACGAGCATGTGGTGGAGGAAGGTGGGGAGAAGGCGTGAGCGGGATGAGGGTGTCTCGCGACGGGGGCGAAGGATGCGAAGGAATGATTTGGGACCTGGGGCTGGGGAGTTCCAGGGAATGAAATCGGTGTCACCGCCCACCACTCTTGTCACGTTGGGTGACTGGCTGCGCTGGGCGGAGGGGGCTTATGTGAAGGAAAAGGTCGCGGTCGGGCAGGTGGCGACGAATGCGCACGACGAGGCGCTGTATCTCTTGCTGCGGACGCTCGGGCTTTCGCTGGAGAGCGACGCGAGCGTGTTGAAGCGGAAGGTGAGCGCGGCGGAGCGGGGGCGGCTGGAGGAGGTGTTCAGAAAACGGATACGCGAGCGGGTGCCGGCGGCGTATCTGACGAAGGAGGCGTGGCTGGGGGAGTTTCGGTTTTACGTGGATGAGCGGGTGATCATCCCGCGGAGTTATTTTCTGGAGATCATTCCGCGGCTGGAGGTGAAAGGGAAAGTGCGGCGGGTGGTGGATGTTTGCACGGGCTCGGGGTGCTTGGCGGTGCTGCTGGCGAACGCGTTTCCGCGGGCGCAGGTGGACGCGATCGATCTATCGCGGGACGCGCTGGAGGTTGCGAAGATTAATGTGCGCGAGCACGGATTGGAGGAGCGCGTGCGGCTGTGGGAGAGCGATGTGTTCGACGCGGTGCCGGAGGCGAAGTATGAGCTGATTCTCAGCAATCCGCCGTATGAGCCGAGCGCGCTTGTCGATGCGCAGGATCCGGAATTCGCGGCGGAGCCGCGGATGGCGCACGACGGGGGCGCCGACGGAATGGCGATCGTGAGGAAGTTGCTGCGTCAGGCGCGCGAGCGATTGGCGCCGGGCGGAATCGTGGTCGTCGAAGTGGGCGGGTTGCGGAGCGCGATCGACGAAGAATTTGGCGCGCTCGAGCCGGAGTGGCTCGAGACGGAGGACGGGAGCGATTGCGTGTTTCTCGTCCGCGAAGAGCGCCTCAAGAAGGGGCGCGGCGCTCGTTGAAGACGGGCGCGGAATGCGGCGCCGGCGGTGCGCGAGCTGTTATTCGACTTTACGGACGGGGAGATGGGCGGACTCCCAATCTTTGAAAGCGCCGGCGTTGGCGACGGGGAGTTTTTGCGCGGCGAGTTTTTTCGCGACCTGGCCGGAGCGGTTGCCGGAGCGGCAGTAGAGGAGGATTTCCTTGCCGGCGTTTTTCTCGAGGAAGGGCTTCCAGAGTTTTTGGTCGCCGTTGAAATCGCTCATCGGGAGGAGTTCGGCGGGGGCGGCGACGCCGGTTTCCTTCCATTCGTCGGGCTCGCGGACGTCGACGAGGACGGCTTTGCCGTCGGCGACGCGCCGGGCGGCGTCGGAGGCGGAGATGCGGGGCGCGTCGGCGGCGGAGGCGAGGGAAGTCGATGGAGAGTGAGGAGGAGAGTGAAAACGAGGAGGGTGGCTTTCATGGGGGCGCGTTCGGTTTTGGGGGGAGAACGAGAACGATTAAGAGAACGAGAACGAGGAACTATCTCGTCAGGTCGTAGAGCGCGAAGCCGGCGAAGAGGTTGGGGGCGAAGTGGCAGGGGGTGTGCCAATTGCCCGCGAGGTGCGCGGAGTCGGACGATGCGGATGCCTTTGACGGCGCAGAAGTGTTCGAAGTCGGCGATCGTGACGGGATTGGTGGGGCGGCTTTCGAACCACTCGGTGGTGTAGACTTCGTTGCGGATCTTGCGGCCGCTGAAGAGGGCGCCGAAGCGGTTTTTCCAGAAGCCGTGGTTGACGAAGCCGACGGTGAGCGCGCGGCCGACGCGGAGGGCTTCGAGGATGACGGCGGTGGGATCGTCGAGTTCCTGGACGGTGCGCGAGCAGATGATGCGGTCGAAGTGGCGATCGGGGAACTCGCGCATGAACGAGGTCATGTCGCCTTGGTAGGCGGAGAGGCCGCGCGCGACGCAGGCGGTGATACGATGAAAATCGAGGTCCACGCCGACGGCGCTGACCTGTTTCGTTTGGACGAGGTAGTCGAGGAGCGTGCCTTTGCCGCAGCCGAGATCGAGGACGCGTGAGCCGGGTTCGACCCACTCACCGATGATCTGCATGTCGACGGTGCGTTTTTCGATCAGCGTGGTCATGGGTGGGTCGGAACCACGAAATACACGAAACACACGAAAAGCGGATGCAGAGATTTCGCTCCGGATTTCGTTTCGTGTATTTGGTGTGTTTCGTGGTTTCTCATTAGATCGAGAAGTCGACGACGCGGTTGGCTTCGGTTTCGAGGAAGCCGCGGACGAGGGTGTAGAGTTCTTCCGATTCGAGGAGAAAGGAGTCGTGGCCGAGGTCGGTGTTGAGTTCGGCGTAGCTGGCTTGTTTGCCGGCGCGGAGAAGGGCGAGGGCGATGGCGCGGTTTTGCTCGGGCGGGAAGAGCCAGTCGCTGGTGAAGCCGACGACGAGGGTTTGCGCGAGGACGGGCGCGAAGGCGGCTTCGAGCGAGCCGTAGGCCTGCGGGAGATCGAAGTGATCGAGCGCGCGTGTGATGTAGAGATACGAGTTGGCGTCGAAGCGGTTGATGAAGCTCTGGCCCTGGTGGCGCAGGTAGCTTTCGACTTCGAACTGGATGTCGAAGTTGTAGGAGTCGCCGTTGACGGAGTTCTTTTTTCGCCGCCCGAATTTTCGGTCCATGCTGGCGTCGGAGACGTAGGTGATGTGCGCCATCATGCGGGCGATCGCGAGACCGACGCGCGGGCCGCCGCCTTTGGCGTAATCGCCGCGATTCCAGTCGGGGTCCTGCATGATGGCTTGGCGGCCGACCTCGTTGAAGGCGATGGCTTGGGCGCCTTCGCGGGCGGTGGTGGCCATGGCGATGACGCGGCGGACGAAGTGGGGAAACTCGATCGAGAAGAGCATCGCCTGCATGCCACCCATCGAGCCTCCGATCACGGCGTGGAGTTCGCTGACGCCGAGGTGATCGAGGAGGATTTTTTGCGCGCGCACCATGTCGAGGATGGTGACGAACGGAAACGCGAGACCGTAGGGACGGTTGGTGGCGGGATTGAGCGAGGACGGGCCGGTCGAGCCCTGACAACCGCCGAGGACGTTGGCGCAGATGACGTAGAAGCGACTCGTGTCGACGGCCTTGCCGGGACCGATGAGGTTATTCCACCAGCCGGGCTTGCGATCCTCGGGGGTGTGGAGGCCGGCGCAGTGGTGATCGCCGGAGAGCGCGTGGCAGATGAGGATGGCGTTGTCGCGCGTGGCGTTGAGCGTGCCGTAGGTTTCGTAGCGGAGCGTGAAGCCGGGGAGGGTTTGGCCGCTTTTGAAAGTGAACGGCTTGGGGTAAACGAAATCGTGAGGCGCGACGATGCCGACCTCGCCGGCGGCGAGAGAGTCGTTGGCAGCTAGTAAGGCCGTGTCGTCGGTCATGCGAAGGAGTGACCTTCGCGCAAAACGGAAAGCGAGACAAGGGCGGCGTTTGTCATCGGTGGCGCGGCGAGACGCAAGACACGGGCCAATGTCTTCGCGAGGCGGGGTGAAATGATTTTCGTCAGTCGTTCGCGAATGAGAATGCCTGCTGGCGCGCAACTTCCGCTTGGCAGTGGGGAGCGCGTCACGAATCGTGACGGGATGATCGTCGGCATCGATTTGGGCACCACGTTTTCGCTCGTCAGCTACATCAACTCTGCCGGCACGCCCACGCTCTGCCCCAGCCGCCGGGACCCTCAGCGTTTTCAAACGCCATCGGTCGTGCACATCGGCGAACGCGGCTGTCTCGTCGGCGATATCGTCGAGGAATTGCTGCTGGAAGAACCGTCGGTGCCCGTGTGCCGGTTTGCAAAGCTGAGCATGAACCGGCCGGGCGAAACCATTTACGCGGACGCGACGGGGCGAGGCTACACGGCGGAAGCGATCTCGGCGCTGGTGCTGCGAAAATTGAAGGAAGACGCCGAGGCGGCGTGCAACGAGAGCATCACGGGCGCGGTGATCACGGTGCCGGCGAATTTCAATGACGCGCAACGGCAGGCGACGGTGAATGCCGGCCGGCTCGCGGACATACCGGTGCTCGGGCTGGTCGAGGAGCCGTTGGCGGCGGCGACTTTTTTCGGGCTGAACACGAAAGGGGGAGAGCGGCTGATTTTCGTTTTCGATATTGGCGGGGGAACGCTCGACGCGACGCTGCTGAGCGCCACGCCGGACGGCTTGTATGCGATCGCGACGGAGGGCGCGGACAACATCGGCGGAAAGAATTTCGACGAGTTGATCATCAGCATCGTGGCCGATCAGTTTCGCGGACAATACGGCGTGGACCCGCGAAATGATGCGGAGTCGGCGCAACGACTGCGGTTGTTTGCAACGCAGGCCAAGATCCAGCTTTCGGCGCCGGCGACGACGGTGATCAGCCGGCCGTTGATTCTCGGAGGCAAGTCGCTGCGCGTGACCTTCAATCGGGCGCAGTTCGAGACCGCGGCCGAGCCGTGGCTGGAGGCGTGTCAGGAGGTGTGCGAGCGGGCGTTGAAGAGCCAGAGCCTCGACTGGAACGACGTGGACGAACTCATTCTTACGGGTGGGAGCAGTCTAGTGCCTTGCGTGGAGCGGCGGGTGCGAGAGATGAGCGGATTGCAGCCGGCGCGAATCCGGCGCGAGCAGCCGCATGCCTCCGTCGCCTATGGTGCGGCGTTGCTCGCGGAGCAGTTTCACGGCACGAAGAAAACCGCGGCGCCGCCGTTGAAGCAGCAGGTGACGAGCAATGAGCTCGGCCTGCGCGTGTTCGACCCGAAGGAACGCAAGCCCGTGTTTCACCCCATGATCGAGAAGAACGTGCCCGTGCCCGTGACGGCGAAGCAGACGTTTTACACGCAGACGGCGACGCAGACTTCGGTCACGTTGGAGTTGTTGCAGCGGAAGGATCCGTTCACGCCGCCCGAGACGCTCGGCCAGTTTAGTTTCGGACCGCTGCGGCGCCCGAGTGAAGGGCATCCGCTCGCGGTGGAGCTGGGTTACGACGGAACAGGTCGTGTGAAAGTGACAGCGACGGACGGACGCACGGGCGAGTCGGTCGAGCGGGCGTTTTCGAAGCAGACGGAAGCGGATCTGAGTGCGATGTATGCGCACCTGCAGACACTCGCGGTCCGTGCTTGAAGGTGATCGTCTCGAAGAACTGCCGACTCAACCGCCGGCAATGGAAGAGGCCCGCGATGCGGCGGCGCTTGCGTCGTTGGCGGAGCGCTCGGCGGAGTCGGCAGCGGCCTCGGCGCGCCTGGCCGCAGCCTGAGCCGCGTCATCGCTTCGCTCGGCGTTCTTGAGATGCACGTTGTAGATCTGCTGCGTGTGGGTTTGGGCTTCGCCGTGCAGGATTTTGGTGTCGTTACGCAGGGACTCGGTGGCATCGCGAAGAGTCTGTGCTTCGCCGCGTAGGGTGATGATCTCGTCTCGTAGTTCCTGCGCGTTGGCCAGAAGTTGCTTGATGAGATCAAGCACGTCGTTGGCGGCGGTGTGCACGCCCTGAATCTTGCCGAACTCGGTGTTGGCCCGGCCCAGAACGTCCTGAATTTCGTGGAGCCGGTCGTCGGCATCGCGGCGGTGCCGGGCAGCGGCGGCGGCCTCTTCGCTGGCGCGGGTAGCGTGAGTTTCGGCGGTCGCTTCGGCGGCAGCGGCCTGACCTTGACTGGTCAGCGCGGCAGCGGAGGCGCTGGCGGCAACCTGAGCTTGGGAACTGGCCTGTGCGGCCTCGCCTTGTGCGCGGGCGCTGGCGGCGCCTGCCTGTGCGGCTTCACCTTGAGCGCGGGCGGAGGCGGATCCCGCCTGAGCGGCTTCCTGGTCGGCGCGGGCGCTGGCGTCGCGGGCTTCGCTCGCCTCGGACTGGGCGCGTTGTGACGATTGTTCGGCCTCCGCTGCTTCGATGTCTGCTTTCTTGGAGGCGTCTTCGGCTTCCTTGGCTTCGGCTTGGGCCTTCGCGCTGGCTTGCGCGGCCTCGGTGGATTCGCTCTGCGCTTTCGTCGATGCCTTTTCGGCTTCGGCGGCTTCCTCCGTGGCGTGTTGTCGGGCGCGCTCGGCGTCCTCGGCTACTTGTGCGGCGCGTCGACGCGCCTCTTCGGCTTCGCGGGCTTCGCGATCGGAGCGCTCGCTGGCGCGTTCGGCTTCGGTGGCTTCGCGGTCGGAACGCTCGGCGGCGCGTTTGGCTTCGTCAGCCTCGCGGTCGGCGCGCTGGCTGGCGGCGGCCGCGCTGGCGGCGGACTGATCGGCTTGCGCACGGGCTTGAGCGGCTTCGTGTGCCTCGCGTTGGGCGAGATCGCTCGCCTGGGAAGCTTCACCGGCCTCGCGTTGGGCGACAGCGCTGGCGCGGGTGGCGTCATGTGCTTCGCGTTGCGCGACGTCGCTGGCGCGGGTCGCTTCCCCCGCTTCGCGCTGGGCGACATCGGAAGCGCGCGAGGCTTCGTCGGCCTCGCGTTGGGCGAGGTCGCTGGCGCGGGCGGCCTCGTCGGCCTCACTTTGGGCGCGGCTGGATTGGACGCTGGCGGATGCGGCTTCTTCGGCGGCGCGGAGAGCGGCGGCGTGCAGCGCCTCGGCGTCGGCGAGCGCGCGTTGAGCGGCCTCGTGGGCGCGTTGCGCATCGAGCACGGCTTTCGAGGTGGCGTCGGCTGCGGTCTCGACGTCGGTGCCGATCCGGGCGCGGGCGGCGTCTACCTCTTCGGCGGCGGCGAGAATGCGGGCGGTGGCTTCGGCCGCTTGCTGAGCCTCGGCGAGAGCGCGCTCGCTGGAGGTGACGGCGGCGGCGTGGGCCTGCTCCGCTTCCTGGGCGGAGCGGCCGGCGGCGGTCGCGGCGGCCTCGCCTTCGGTGGCGGAACGCTGAGCGGAATCGCGAGCGAGTTCGGCAGCGGCAGAGGCGGCTTCGGCTTGCAGGCGGGCGGCCTCCGCCTGGGCGGCGGCATCGAGGCTGGGATCGGCGGGCGGGGGCATGGGGATCGGATTAGGGGCTGCGAGATTTACGTTCAGAGATTGTCGCCTGCGGTATGCCGTCGTCAGAGCGGACGAACGATAAGTGAACTATTCGTGGTGCTCCGGTTGTTTGTCCGGTAGTTCAGCGACGTCAGCTCCATGTCAGTCGTTTCCTCTTTGGTGTAGCTTACGGCTGAGACATAGTGGCGGAGCAGGTCCACCGTGCAGGTGACCCGACCGGCGGTGTGGACCTTGGTCGTGGAGTCGTCCGCTTTTCTCGTGGATGAAACGTCGAACGTAAATTCGACCTCGGCGATGTGCTCGCCCTCGCCGTCGCCGCCGCGCAAACTGACCACACGTCCGGTAATCGTCCCTCGCCGGTCCGAATCCCACAAGTGAGCCAGCCCGGTGCCATGGATTGCCGTGAAAGGGATTTCCCACGTGTCATCCACGAATTTTTCCTCGTTGGGCCACCATGCCGGATCGTCGATCATTGCCCGGCGCAACACGGGCGAGGAGTTTACCGCTGAATCTTTTTGGTGCGCACGGAGCGCCGGATCGACGAAGCCGCCCTTTTTGAAACTCATCCACCAACCGTTCTTCAGCTTTGTGAACTCCTGAACCGTGCCCGGCGCCATCATCACTTTGCCATCGTTGTGATTGCTGATCGTGGTGTAGGTGACGCGGGTCGCGTCCGCCGAGGATTCGGTCGGCGTGTCGATCTCCACCTGGGCCTCGAGTTGAAGGCTAGAGTTGAAATGGCCCTGAGCACCAGTCGAGTTGATCGTCGAACGGGAGGTGATGGGCGGTCTTATGAGAGATGTTATACCGGCGCGGGCCGAGACCGAAGTCGGGTCGCGTGACGCCCTGAGGCGAGTCGCGCAATGGAACGGCGCCTAGATCCAAGGACGTGCCTGCGATCAAAGACAGATTTCGAACTTCGGGTCGATGACCCCGGAGCTTCAACGCGAGCTTCACTTCTCCTTCTCCGGGCCACTCGATGGTAGCCGGAGTAACTCCGAATTGTTTTCCATCGAGAGTGATTTTCGCGCCTTGGGGAACCGAATCGACCCGCAGCACCGGCGGCTGGAACTCGTGGGCGAGCACGCTGGGTTGGTCACGGTTCAGCACCGCCTCGATCCGCTTGGGCTGATATCCGGGAAGCGAGGTTTCGAGCACCATCGGTCCTAACGGCATTTCCTTGAATTCCGCTGATCCTTTGCCCCTGTGCTTCGCGCCGTAAGCGTCGGTGAGCACCCATTCGGCCGCCGCGGGCTTGATGTCCACCTCGAGTGCGGCGGTGAGCGCCAGCATCTCGGTGCGGGCGGCGATCGTGTCGCGATCCAGCGCGGATTGAGCGGCGGCGGCTTGTGCCGCGATCCGGGCCGCTTCGTCAAATTGCCGCACCGAGATCATGGCTTCCGCCTGGGCCCGCAGCACCTTGGCCTCATGACGCGCGTGTTGTGATTCGAGCCACTCGCTGAAAGACGTTTGGGCTGCGATTTCCGCCCGCAGGCGGGCCAGCTCCGGTCCCAAACCTCCTTTGGCCTGATTGCGTTCTTCGCTGCGCAGCTCGGCCAGCCGGCGTTCGGCTTTTCGCACCTCCTGTTCGAACGCTTCCCAAGCGATCCGAAGGTTGACGAGTTGCGCGCTCGTCTGTCCGAGCACTTTTTCCAAACGCTCCTGTTCGGCCTTGGCCGCCGCGGCTACGCGTGCCTTTTCCTCCTCTTCGGCCTTTCGTTTCGCTTCGGCGGCGAGGCGGGCCTCTTCCGCCTTGCGCTCCTGCTCGGCTTTTTCGGCGGCGGCCTTGCGCTCCGCCTCGATTTTCATTTCGGCGGCAAGTCGGGCTTTTTCTGCGTTCTCGGCTCTCGTTTTTACCACCCACCAGCCGCCTGCGACGAGGGCGGCGACGGCGATGAGGGCGACGATCAGGAATTCTTTTCCGCCGCCGGATTTCGGCGTCTTCGTAGCGGGGAGCCCTGACACCGGAGACGTGGGACTCGAGGAGGGCGCAACATCGGCGCGTCCGACCCCGGCAACAGTCGAGGCTGCGGCGACTTTGGAGCTGCGTTGCAGGACAGGGAGCGCGGAGGAGTCGGCCGCCAACGTGAGGGTTTCGAAGGCGGTAGTGATCTCCTCGAGCGATTCGCGGTATTTGGCTTTCAGGCCGGGTGTCGGGGCCTTGGCGATCTTGTCTTCGAGTTTGGCCCGCATTTCGAGGAAACGCGCCTCGAGTTGTTCGGGGGTGGCGGCGGGATCGAGTTCGAGGAGGCGGGCGGCTTCGGTTGGCGTCACGCGAATGATATGAGTTGAAGCTGAGAGCTAAGCTGTAGCGGTGCGGAAGGAGAACCACGAAGGAACGTGGATGAGCGCGAAGTGCGGAAGAGCACTCAGATGCCGGCCCGGCGTTCCGGCGCTCATGCTTTGCCTTGGTTGAAGCGCTCGATCCAGGCGGCGAGCCAGCGCTGTTGTAGTTTCTGGGCCTCGGCGAGGCGGGGACGAAGCGCGGCGATCTGCTGGGAGAACTGACGCAGGCGTCCGATGCGCTGCTCGGCGGAGCGTTGCTGCTCGGCGTGGCGTTTGCGCTGCTCCTCGGAGTCGCGCTGGCGGAGCTGCTGGGTTTTTTCGACCGCGGCTTCGACCTGCGTCTGCACGGTGCGCTGGGCGCGCTGAAGCTCGGTGACGAAGGCGGCCTGCTGGTCACGAAAAACATCGTGCAGCACCCGGCGCAGCTCCGTGGCCACACCTTCGTGAAGTTTGTCCAACTCCTTGACGAGCGTCAGGCGTTCCCGCTTGCGGAAGCTCACATAGGTCCAGAGGAACCCGATGATCAGCATCGGGAGCATGATCGACGCAACCAGAGTGCGGGCTTCGCTGCCGGCACCGGGCGAGCTGTCGCCGGTGAGTGTAGCTACGCCGCTGACGAGAGTGCCGGCGATCATGAGGCCCATTACCATCTGGCGGGCGTTGCCAAAGCGGGCGGCGAGGGTGGGCCGAGGCATCTCGCCCCTGTAGCGTAGTTCGGGGCGCGATGTGACGAGGGAGGCGGCCAACGCGGCTTCGTCGGGCAATTCCCACGCCAGCCGGTGACGAAGACCGGTGGCGCGCTCGAGGGTGTTTTCGGCGTCGCGAACCGAGCACTCAAACCCCTCGCGAATCTGGCGAAGGTCGGTGGCGAGCCGGGTTTGAGCGATGGTGTTCACGAGTTCGGCAAGCCGACGGCTGGCGGGGTCGGCGAGGGTCAGCTTGATGGCTGTTTCTCCCGGAGTCTGTTCGATGTCGTTCACCGTGAGAGCCAACGCGGCGTCGCGAAGGCGACGGGCGATTTCGCCGTCCGTTGTGAGCGACGCCTTCGCCTCGCGCTCGGCGGCTTTGAGCAAGCTCTCGCTCTCGTCGGCCAAGCGGGTGCGGATCGCCTCGCAGGTTTTACGGAGGTCGGTCGTTCCTGTTTCGGCGAGCAGACCTTCGCGTCCCAGGTGCAGGCGGTTGTTCAGTGAACGTTGAGCCTGGGCGAGTTCCTCGTCCATGAGCTGCAATGTGGTGTCGAGCTGACGCCACATTCGAACTTCGACCAAGTAGTGGCGCAGCTCGCTGCCGGGGGTGGTGAGGAGGGCGAGACGTTGGCGGAGCAGGTCGCTGCCGAGGCGAACGAGACCAAGACTGAGGGCGACGCGCCAACCCTTTTGCCAAGGGTCGAATGCAATGACGGGAGATGCGGGCGGAGCGTGTCTGGCGGACTCGGCGGGTGCCGCCGCCTGCACGAGTTGAAGCCCGGTCACGTGGTCGAGCACGAGTTGCACGGCCTGGCGTTGCTCCGGGGAAAGAACCGTATGCGGTTCGCCGACGAGGAACACCCAGTCCGTTTGATCGGCGAGGGCGGAGAGCAGGGCGGGTTTGTGCACCAGCGCTTCGAGGCTGTGTGGCACCAGCAGACAGAGGCCGTTGAGGTGAGAAGGGCCTTTGAGCTTGAGCCGGAGCGGTTCGAGGTTGGAGGAATCGTCGGGTTGCAGCGCGTGGTTTCTTTGCAGGGCGTCGACGAAACTGGAGGAGTCGTCGAATTCCTGCGTGCCGGCGCCGGTATCCAAAAAGAAACCACGTTCCTGCAGGAGAACCTCGCTGAAGCCGAGGCGGGAGGGGACGACTACTTTGCAGACGTTGTAATCTTGGCCGATGGTCTCCGACAGCAGACCGTGCAGCGCTTCCGGGCTGGCGGCGATGAGCGCGGCGCGCACAGGCGGAGCCAGGTCGCCGGCGAGTTGGGTCAGTTGTTCCTGGAACGGTGCGTGCGCGCGTCCGGCTTCAAGCTCGTGGGCAATGGATAGGGCGGACTCGGCCAAGGCGCGGCGGTGGCGGCTAATCTCGTCGCGTAAATCCATTAATCAGTCGAACAGGCCGAAGCGGAGGAGTTGAGTGGAGGAGGAGGACTAACCGACTCCGGCCCGATTCAACGGGCGTCCGTCGGTTCGTAAACTGAAATTCTCTGCGAGGGCTTTTTAGCCAAACGCTGACACGTTGATGGTGCAGAGGGTGGGCGACGGAAGGCGCCCGTGTCTTCTCGCGCGCAGACTGGATTTTGTCGGGTAACGCGACCGCCGCGTCACGTCGCTCCGAATGTCCGCAACCTGCAACAAGCGGGCAGGCGCGGAGACCTGACGTTACGTGCTGAAGCTTTCGTCGATCTCTTCGTTGGAGAAGACGGTTTGCACATCGTCGAGCTCCTCGAGGGCGTCGTGGAGTTTCGCGAGCGATTGCGCGACTTGCGGGTCGTTGACGGGGACGGTGGTGGTCGGGATGTAGGCGATCTCGGCGCTGTCGGGCTTGAGGCCTTTTTGTTCGAGCGCGTGGGAGACCTTATCGAAATTTTGTATACTGCAGCGGACCTCGTAGCCCTGCTCGCTGGTGATGACGTCGTCGGCGCCGGCTTCGAGCGCGATTTCCATGAGCGCGTCTTCGGTGGTCTGCTCCTTGGCAATGAGGAACTGGCCGGCGTGGAGGAATTGGAAGGCGACGGCGCCGGTGCTGGCGAGGTTGCCGCCCCAGCGGGAGAAGACGGAGCGGACGTCCTGCGAAGAGCGGGTCTTGTTGTCGGTGGTGACCTTCACGACGAAGGCGACGCCGCCGGGACCGTAGCCCTCGTAAGTGATCTCCTCGAAGACGACGCCGGGGAGTTCGCCGGTGCCCTTTTTGATGGCGCGGTCGACGTTGTCGGCGGGCATGTTGGCATCGCGGGCCTTGAGCAGCAGCGTGCGCAGGCGGGCGTTGCCATCGGGATCACCGCCGCCGGCTTTGGCGGCGAGGGTGATGTCGCGCGAGAGGCGCGAGAAGACTTTGCCCTTGCGGGCGTCGGTGACGGCTTTGAGGCGTTTGACTTTGGACCACTTGTTATGGCCGGCCATGGGCGAACAAGTTGAGAGCTGAGGGTTGAGAGAGGAGAGCGAGCAAGCGGACGGCTCGGAGAGCCGTCCCTAGCTTTATTTCTTCTTCTTGGGCGTGACGTTCTTCATCGGACGGCCGAGGCCGGCAACGGTCGAGGCGGCGGCGGTGCCGGGGCCAACGGGGCCGGGGTTGTCCTTCATGCGATTGATGACGAGCTGCTGGCCGATCGTGAAGATGCCGTTCACGGTCGAGTAGAGCGCGAGCGAGCAGGGGAAGGTGTAGCAGAAGAGGGTGAAGATGTAGGGCATGATCTTCATCATCTTCGCCTGGGCGTTGTCCATCGACGGCGAGGGCGTGAGGTGCATCTGGATCACCATCGTGGCGCCCATGAGGATGGGCATGATGTTGATCGGAAGGCCGAAGACGTGCGCGACGGTGTCGGTGGCCGAGAGGTCGGTGGCCCAGAGGAACGGCTGGAAGCGGAGCTCGGCGGTGCTTTGCAGCATCTGGAAGAAGCCGATGAAGAAAGGAATCGTGATGAGGATCGGGAAGCAGCCGCCGACCGGGTTCACCTTGTGCTTCTTGAAGAGCTCCATGGTGGCGGCCTGGAGCTTCTGCGGGTTGTCTTTGTATTTTTCACGGAGGGCCTGCATCTCCGGCTGAATCTTCGCCATGCGCTTGGCGGATTTGGAGGCGGCGAGGGTGAAAGGAACGAAGATCGTTTTGAGTATCAGCGTCGTAATTACGATCGCCCAGCCCCAAGACCACGAGCCGCCGGGGAACCACGAGTGGACCCAGGTCATGAGCGTGAGCAGGATCTGGCTGAAGAATTTGAAGAAGCCGAACTGCATGACCTTGTCCTGGTCGGCGGCGAAGACGTCGCTGTTGGCGAGCCGGCGGTATTCCTTCGGTCCGACGTAGAAGTCGGCGGCGAGCTTCGTCTCGGCGTTGGCGGCGATGGGCGCGAGGTCGAACTGGGTCGAGGTCGTGATGCCGTAGGCGTTGCGCTCGTCTTCGGGGAGCGCGGGGAAGAGTTTCACGCGACGCGTGACCATGCCGGCGGCGGGCGTATCGGGCGTGAGGATGGCGGCGAAGAATTGATTGCTGATGGACGTCCAAACGAGCGGGCCGCCGGTGGCGATGAACGGTTTCGGCAGGCTGGCGCCGATGCCGAGGAAGCCGTTGCCGCCTTCGAGTTTGGAGCGGGCGAAGAAGTCCTGGTCTTCGCCGTCGGAGTAGCCGGTGGTGAGTTGGACGCCGAGATCGCGGGCGTGCGTGGGGGCGGCGGTGCCGAGGCTCCAGGCGATGCGCGGGAGCGTGTAGGGCTGATCGCCGACGTTGCGGAACGTCGTTTCGTGACGGACGACGTAGGGGTCGTTCGATTTGTCGGGTTGGGAGACGATTTGGTAGCGCCGGGTGACTTCGAGGCGGTTGTCGAGAATGGCGCGGTAAACGACCTCGGTGGTGTTGCTCGAAACGACTTCGAAAGCGGTGGTGCGGTCGAGCCCGGGGAAGTCGACGAACGCGAGCATCGGGTCGGAGTGCAGGGCGTTGAAGACGAACGGCTCGGGGCTGCCTTTTTCAGCGGCGTATTTCTTGAAGGCGACGTCGCGGATGGCGCCGCCGGAATTCGTGAGACGAACGATGACGAATTCGTTCTCGAGCGTGGTGATGGTGCTGGTGGCCGCTTCGGTCGTAATCGGAGCGAAGGTGCCGGTGGGCGTGGGCACGCCGGTGGGGCTCGAGGGCGTGGCGGCGGCGGCCTGGCCGGCGGCAGCGGGGCCCTGGTCGGCGACGGCGGGCTGGTTGACGGTGGGCTGCGGAGTGGGAGCGGGATTGGGCGAAAGGTAGCGTCCGAGGAACATGCTGCCGAAGGCGGCGAGCAGGAGGACGATGCCGATCGTGGTGTTCTTTTTATCCATGAAAAATCGAGTTAGAGGCTAGAGGCCGCGGGGGTGTTGGCGCGCGGAAGGCGGACGCAGCGGAGAGTGCGGCGAGGTGGCACGGGGTCGAAGCCGCCGGGGTGAAGCGGCGTGCATTTCAGCAGGCGCGCGAAGGCGAGAGCCGAGCCGATCCATGCGCCGTGTGTGCGAACGGCGTCGGCGGCGTAGTGCGAACACGTCGGAGAAAAGCGGCAGCCGCAGGTGGGAAAGAGGACGGCGAGGGCGGGGGACGCGGTGCGTTGGTAGAGCCAGACGAGCGCGAGAAGTGCGCGAGCGGGGAGGCCGGTGAGCAAGCGGACGAGGATCGCGAGACGCGCAAGGGCCGGACGGCGGTCAGCGACCGTCGCTGCGAAGCCGGAGTTGCGCGGAGCGATCATGGCTGAGGGGAAGGAACGGCCTTGCGGCAGGCGTCGAGAAAGCGGGATTCCAGTTCCGGAAAGGGGGTGGCGAGCGTCGCGTGGCGGGCGGAGAGAAGGATGTCGGTGCCCGCGGGCAGGTTTTCCTGGTGACGGCGGAAGATCTCGCGGAGGCAACGTTTGGCGCGGTTGCGGCGGACGGCGTGTCCGACCGCAGCGGTGGAGGCGATGAAGCCGGCTCGACGGAGGTCGGCGGTCGCCTGCGCGGGATCGGCGTCGCGGCGGAGGCACCAGAAGGTGAAGGCGCCGCAGGTGTAGCGGTGGCCGCGCTCGCGGATCGCCCGAAAATCGCTCTGGCGGCGGATGTGCTGCTCAGGGCGAAATCGCATCGGGACAAAAGGCCGAGGACTGAAAAACCGAAGGGCTGAAAGCGGCGGCGAATCCGGAAAACGAATACGCGGCGTGTTTCAGGCGTTCAGCCTGTCAGTCCTGGCGCCTTCGCAATCAGACGACGGTCAGGCGTTTGCGGCCCTTGAGGCGGCGGGCTTTGATGACTTTGCGGCCGCTCTTGGTGGCCATGCGCGCGCGGTAACCGATCTTGCGGGCGCGCTTTTTGCGGTGAGGGCGGAACGTGGGTTTCATGATTTCGTGAAAAAAAGAGGGTCAGTGGTGCCCAACGGGCCGGGGGGTGTCAAGGGTGGGAATTGGCGTGAGGGCGGTCGCGGTTTCACGGCTGGCGGTGGCGGGAGTTTTAGTTTTGGGTCGAGCGATGCGGATCGCGGTGATTTCGGACACGCACGACAAGTTTCCGGCGAGCCTGCCGAGGCGGCTGGAGGGGGCGGAGGAGATCTGGCACCTGGGCGATGTGTGCGAGCCGTGGACGCTGGCGGAATTTCACGCGCTGGGTGCGCCGATCAAGATCGTGGCGGGAAATTGCGACGAGCATCCGTGGCCGGCCTCGCTGACGTTGGAGCGGGAGGGGGTGGTGTTTTTTCTGACGCATGTGCCGCCGGCGCGGGAGCGGGTTCCGGCGGGGGTGGCGGCGGTGTTGCATGGGCACACGCATGTGCCGCGGGATGAGACGAGCGGGGGCGTGAGGTGGTTGAATCCGGGTTGCATCACGCGGCCGAATCGCGGGGCGCCGGCGAGTTTCGCGTGGCTGACGGTGGAGGACGGGCGGCTGTCGTGGGAACTGGTGTTGATTTAGTGTGACTCAGGCGGACGAGCGCGATGCACCGGTTGTCTTATTTGCCGAACTTGTTGAGCAGTTTGCGGATCACGCTGGCGCCGGCGATGCTGGGCGCGGCGTATTCGAACTCGAAGGCGGGGTTCACGATTTTGCTGACGGCGGCGTTGGTGACGGATGCGTTGGACGGGGTGCGTGGCGCGGCGGTGGAAGGCGGAGACGGAGCTCGGCGCGCGGCTGGATCACTGGGGGGATGCGTTGACGGCGACGCTGGGCGCGGTGGGGGTGTTTTTCCTGTGGCCGCTGGTGGTGGAGCGCGAGTGGGTGGCGGCGACGGTGGCGGTGGGCGGTTATCTGCTGGCGGGCGTGGGGCGGGTGATGCGGCCGGAGGATCCGCCGAGTTGTCGCGGGTGGGTGGCGAAGTTGCTGTCGCTGCTGATGCCGGTGTCGCTGCTGCCGTTGGTGAATGACGTGGCGGCGTGGCCGTTTCAGGCGGCGGCGGCGTTGCAGCTGGCGCTGGGCGTGTGGCGGGTGGTGCAGGCGAGTGCGGCGAACGCGAAGAAGAAAACGGAGGAGGCGGTGGCGTGACGTCGTCGGGCGCGGGGGAGCGCGGACCGGCGGGGCGGCGTGAGTTTCGACGCCGGGAGGAGCGCAGGGGCGACTCGCGGTGGCCGAACCTGATCACGGGGGCGCGTCTGGCGTTGATGCCGGTGGTGCTCGCGCTGGCGGTGGCGGGAGAGCGGGGATGGTTCGCGGTGGTGCTCGGGGTGGCGCTGGCGACGGACGTGTTGGACGGCTTGGTGGCGCGTTGGTTGAACGCGTATTCAGATTTTGGACGCAAGCTGGACAGCGTGGCGGATTACACGGCGATGTTGGTGGGGCTGGCGGGAATCGCGTTGTTGTGGCCGGAGATGGTGCGGCGGGAGTGGCCGTGGATCGCGACGGGGCTGGGAGTGTTTGCGGCGGGGCTGGTCGTGGGATTTTGGAGACTGCGGCGCGCGCCGTGTTACCACACGTGGGGGGCGAAGCTGGGGGCGGTGGCGTGCGCGGGGTCGATGGTGCCGTTGTTGGCGGGGTGGGCGGCGTGGCCGTTTCATGTGGCGATCGTGCTGCAGGTGATCGCGGGTGTGGAAGTGGTGATGATCACGCTGATGCTGCCGGGGCACGTGGGCGAGATGCCGACGGTGTGGCACGCGTGGCGGGCGCGGCGGGAGGGGACGAGCCGTGGAGAAAAGCGGGCGGTGGACGCGCGGCGGTGAATTGGACAATAATCGCGGCGATGACGATCGAGCGGATGATCGAGTGGGCGGATGGGCGGGACGCGGACGCGTTGGTGGAGTTGTTGATGGCGTGCGTGGAAGGCGGGGCGTCGATCGGGTTTTTGGCGCCGCTGGCGCGGGCGGAGGCGGAGGAGTATTGGCGGAAGGTGGCGGCGGAGTTGTCGGCGGGAAATCGGATGTTGCTGGTGGCGCGGGAGCCGGAGACGCGGCGGATCGTCGGCGCGGCGCAGCTTGTGGGCGAGACGAAGGCGAATGGGCGGCATCGCGCGGAGGTGCAGAAAGTGATGGTGTTGCCGACGCATCGGCGGAAGGGAATCGCGGCGCGGTTGATGGCGGAGATCGAGGTGGTGGCGCGGGCGCGCGGGGTGTGGCTGTTGTTTTTGGATACGAGCGACAGCCATGCGGGGGCGCGGGCGTTTTACGAGGCGCTGGGGTATGTTTACGTGGGCGGGATTCCGGGGTATGCGACGGACACGCGCGGCGTGCCGGAGCAGAACGCAATTTTCTACAAGACGCTGGCGCGCGGCGCGTGATGTGTTTCACTCGCGAGCCAACACGTGGGCCACGAGGAGCAACAGGATTTGTTTGGGGTGTTCGCGCCGGAGAGCGGCGTGCACAAGGCGCCGCCGGCGCAGCCGTTGAAAGCGGCGGAGGTGGCGGAGGCGGGTGACGTGGTGTTTCGGCGGAGTCATCTGGCGCGAAACTACCGGCTGACGTTGAAGCGAGATGGGACGGCGGTGGCGACGATTCCGGCGCGGGGATCGGAGCGGGAAGCGCGGAGGTTCGTCGAGGAGCATCGGGAGTGGCTCGAGCGGGCGCGCGAACGGCAGCGGCATCGTCCGCGGGGTGCCGAGGTGTGGACGGTGGGCACGCATGTGTTGTGGCGCGGCGAGATGTGCGAGGTGCGGATCGCGTCCGAGGGAGAGAAGCCGTCGGTGTGTCTGGCGGCGGATGTGTTTCGCGTGGCGCGGCTGGACGGAGATCTGCGGCCGACGCTGGAGGCGCATTTTATGCGGCGGGCGAAGATCGAGTTGCCCGCGCGCACGTGGGAACTGGCGGCGGTGACGGGGGTGGAGGTGAAGCAGGTGACCGTGCGGAATCAGCGTTCGCGTTGGGGATCGTGTTCGGCGAATGGGACGATTTCGCTGAACTGGCGGTTGGTGCAGACGCCGGATTTGGTGCGCGACTATATTATCTATCACGAGTTGATGCATCTGCGGGAGATGAATCACTCGGAGCGGTTTTGGGCGCGGGTGGAGGAGGTTTGCCCGGGGTGGCAGGAGGCGGAGCGCTGGATCAAGCGCAACGGGTCGTTGGTGGGGTTGTGAGTGGGTTAGGTGTTTTCTTCGCCGAGGCGTTTGAAGGGCTGGAGCGAGAACACGACTTCGACGGGGACTTCGAAGTAAGCGGCGATGCGGAGCGCGAGGTGGAGCGAGGGGCTGAACTCGCCGCGTTCGAGGTAGCCGATGGTTTGGTAGTGCACGCCGAGCGCTTCGGCCAGCTCGCGGCGCGAGATCCGGCGTTCGGCGCGCAGCATGGCCACGCGGTTGTGGACGACATCGCTGGAGTCGGGCATCCGTCAGTATCCTTTGGTTAAATACCGCTCGCGGACCTCGGCGAGCGCGGATCCGGATTGGCGCCGGGCCATGCGGCGGAGAAGAATCGGCGCGAGCAGCAAGCCGAGCGCGGCCCATGCGCCGAGCACGGCGAACATTTCGACGGTGCGCCACGACTGGCCGATCTCGGCGGCGACCATTTCGGGCGGCAGCATCGCGGCGCGGGCGCCGAGTCCGACCCAGTAAAGCGGGAAGGTTTGCCCGACCCATTGCAGCCAGGTTGGCAGCGCGGTGATTGGGTAGAAAATGCCTGACGGATAAACGAGCAACGCACACGCCAGCGGCACGAGCATCGCCTGCACGGTGGATTTCATGATGCAACCAAGGGCGACACCGAGAGGCACGGTCGACACCATTCCGGCGACGAAGACCAGCGCGAGCAGCGATGCGGCGCGAAGGTCGAGGACGAGGTTGTCGATGAGCACGTTTCCCACGACGAGGATCGGGATGAAGCCGAGCATCGTCGTCGAGGCGAACATCACGATTTTGCCGATGAGATAGCCGAGCATGCCGTGAGGCGTGGCTTTGGCGCGCAGGAGCGTGCCGTCTTCGCGATCGGCGACGAGGCCGGTGGTCGGCCCGGAGAGTCCGCCGAGGATGATCGCCATGCTGAGGAGGCTGGGCAGGACCATCGTGCCGAGCGCGAAGTCCGTGCCGGGGACGGTTCGGCCGCGGAGCATCAGCAGCACGGCGAGGTAGGCCGCGACGGGAGCGATGTAGCCGATGAGGTTGGCGATTTCGGTGAAGCTCTGACGGGTTTCGATCCAGCCGCGGGAGAAGCCTGCGCGCACGGCGGTCCAGCGAATGTCGGGTGCGGTGGTGGCGGTCATTTTGGATTCTCGGTTTTTTGGGTGGAGATCGCGCGCGGTTGCTCGCTGGCGGAGTGTGCGGTGCCCGACTCGGCGCGATGGACGAGGGCCATGTAGGTGTCCTCGAGGCTCGCGCGGCGGACTTCGAGGTCGGTGACGTGGGGATTTTTGATCAAGAGATCGCGGACAAACTCGGCCGGGTCGCCCTCGCGCACGGCGTGGACGTGACGTTGTCCATCGGCGCTCCAGCGCACTTCGGCGGAGGTGGTGAGCTGGCGCGCGAGTTGGTCGGCGCTGCCGTCGGCGACGATCCGGCCTTCGTCGAGCACGAGGATGCGATCGGCGATCTTCTCGGCTTCGTCGAGGTCGTGGGTCGTCAGCAGGATGGTCGTGTTGTCGAAGTCGGCGAGACGGTGGATGAGGTCGTGGAAATCGCGTCGTGCGTGCGGGTCGAAACCCGCGGTGGGCTCGTCGAAGAAGACGATCTCGGGGCGGCCGACGATGCCCAGTGCGACGTCGAGACGACGCCGCTGGCCGCCGGACAAGGTGACGATTTTGGCGTTCGCGCTTTTCGTCAGGCCGACGAGGTCGAGGAGTTCGTCGACATTCCAGGGGCGGGTGACCTTGGCGGTGGCGAAGGGCGCGTAGAAGCGGGCTGAATACGCGAGCAGTTCGCGGACGCGCCAGAACCGGTGATCGCGCCAGGATTGCAGCACGACGCCGATGCGGGCGCGCCAGGCTTCGTCGCCGTGGGCCGGATCGCAGCCGAGGACGGAGACGTTGCCGGCGGAGCGGGCGCGGAAGCCTTCGAGGATTTCAATTGTAGTTGTTTTGCCCGCGCCGTTGGGGCCGAGCAAAGCCAGCACTTCGCCGCGTTGGGCGGCGAACGTCACTCCGGTGAGCACGTCCTTGCTGCCGTAGCGCATTCGTAGGTCGCGGACATCGAGTGCGAACTCCGGAGTTTTGGGGCGGTTGTCCATTGTAGTTTCTGTATGCTTCGTAGCATAGATACTACATTTTGGAGAATGGCCAGTAAGTTTTTAGAAAACCGCCGGGTGGAAGCGGTGGACCCGCCGCGTGAGTTGTTCAGCGGAAGTCGATGAGTTCGACTTCGAAGACGAGGGTGGCGCGCGGGGGGATGTTGGGGCGGCGGCCGTCGATGCCGTAGGCGAGCCAGTGGGGGATGATGAGGGTGCGTTTCTCGCCTTTGTTCATGGTGAGAAAGGCTTCGTCCCAACCTTTGATGACTTTGCCGATGCCGACGCGGAAGGTGAGGGGCGTGCCGTCGCGGTAGGAGCTGTCGAACGGTGTGCCGTCGAGGAGGCGACCGTCGTAGTGGGCGATGACTTCGTCGCCGACGCGTGGCGTGGGACCGGAACCGCGCGCGCGGACGAGGTAGAGGAGGCCGGAGTCGGTGCGGGTGGCGGTGGGGTAACGGTGGCGGATGATGTCGGCGTCGGTGCCGCTGAGTTCGTGGCCCTGTTTATCGAGGGCCTCGCGCATGGCGCTGTTGATGGGGCGGCCGGGGTCTTTGCGGGCGAGCATGCCGGAACGCACGACGAACGCGATCGTGACGAGGATAACACCGAGCAAGGCGAGGTAGACGAAGCTGCGCATGAGAACCGAAGCGGATTTCGAGGAGGATTGCGGAATTTGCAAACGTGGAGGCGGTGTGGTGGGCCGTGGTTGGGCGGAGCTGTTTAGTTCAACCACGGATGGACGCGGATGAACACGGATCTGGGGTGGGGTGAGAGGCGAGAAGTTGGTAACGACGAATGGAGACGAAGGGGGACGATACGCGGGGCGGAGTTAGCGGGCGAGGAGGTCGAGGGCGGCGGCGGTGAGGACGGTGACGCCGGTTTTGATCGTGGGCTCGGGGGCGGGCGCGAATTTGCTGGAGTGCAGAGAGGGGAGGGGCGCGCCGGTGCGTTGGGCTTCGTGCCAGGTTTTGGGCGCGACGGCGCCGAGGCGGATCATCGTGCTGGGAACTTTCTCCGTGGTGCGGCCGTAGCGGCTGAAGTCTTCGCCGATCATTTCAGGCTGAATCGGTTTCAGGTTTTCGGAGCCGAGCCAATCGGAGAGGACGCCGGTGATGCGCTGCGTGAGCGCGGGGTCGTTGTAGAGGGAGGGCGTGAAATCGTTTTCGACAAGAGTGAGCACGGGCAGGCGATCCTCGGGGAGGCCGGCGGCGAGGGCTTCGCCGCGGCAGATGCGGGCGATGGCGTCGACGAGGTAGCGACGGGTGTCGTCGGAATAGGAGCGGAGCGTGAGCTGAAGTTTTACCTCGTCGGGGATGATGTTGCTTTTCGTGCCGCCGTGGATCGAGCCGACGGTGACGACGGCGGGTTCTCCGGGGCGGAGTTCGCGGCTGACGATCGTCTGGAGCGCGAGCACGATGCGAGCGGCGAGGACGACGGGATCTTTCGTGAGGTGCGGCGCGGCGCCGTGGCCGCCCTGGCCGCGCACGGTGATCTCGAGCGTTTCGACGTTGGCCATGATGAAACCCTCGAGCGTGCCGACGGTGCCGGCGGGGAGCGTGGCGCTGTCGTGAAGCGCGATGGCGTAGTCGGGTTTCGGATACAAGCGGTAGAGGCCGGCGGTGAGCATCGCGCGCGCGCCGAGGCCGCGTTCCTCGGCGGGCTGGCCGATGAGCAGGAGCGTGCCGCGCCAGTGGTCTTTCAGCGCGGCGAGGCGGCGGGCGGCGCCGACGAGGACGGTGAGATGGAGGTCGTGGCCGCAGGCGTGCATGACGGGAACCTCGTCGCCCGCGAGATCCTTGACGCGCACGGTGCTGGCGTAAGGCAGGCCGGTTTCCTCGCGGACGGGGAGCGCGTCGAGATCGGCGCGGAGGAGAAGGGTGGGACCGTCGCCGTTTTTCAGGACGGCGACGACGCCGGTGCCGCCGAAGTGTTCGGTGACTTCGCAGCCGACGTCGCGGAGTTCGGCGGCGAGTTTCGCGGCGGTTTTTTCCTCCATGAGCGAGAGCTCGGGGTTCGCGTGGAAATGGCGGTAGAGCGATTCGAGCGAGGGGTAGTCGGCGGCGAGCTGGGCCGCGAGTTCGGTGCGGAGAGCGGGCGAGGCGGCGAGGAGCGGCGCGGAGGTGAAGAGGAGGCAGGCGAGGACGCGGAGGGACATGAAGGACGCGGCGAGGTGGTTGAGGGCGTGGAGGGGCGGCGACGACTACGGCTGGCGCGGGGCGGATTCGAATTTGAAGATGAGGGCGTCGAGGACGGCGTCGACGAGGAGCTTGGTTTGTTGCGCGGGCGGGACGGGGCCTTTGGTTTGGGCTTCGGCGATGGCGGCGTCGGCGGCGGATTGGGCGGCGGCGAGGAGCGATTGTTTCGCTTCGTGGAGAGCGCCGGTGCGCGTGAACTCCTGGAGCGTGCCGGAGCGGCCCATGAAGTGTTCGAGATAGCGGTCGCCGATCCAGAGGCCCCACTGCTGGAGGTCGGCGAAGTAGACGGCGAGGACGCTGTCGGGCGGGAGATCGAGTTTGCGGGCGAGAGCGCCGGTGTAGTTGCCGGGGCGCTGATTGGGGGTGTCGGGGGTGAAGGTTTCGAGGAGGCGGGCGTAGAGTTTGACGCCGGTGGCGCGGTGGAGGTTGGCGAGTTTGGTGTCGAAGGCTTTGGCGCGGGGCCAGTCGGTGGGGAGAAGATTGTCGGGATCGTCGAAGTGCGGCGGCGTGGCGCGCGGGGTTTGGGCGACGAGCGCGACGAAAGTTTTTTGGTTGGCGCGGAAGGCGCGGGCGGCGTCGCCGATGCGGTGGATGACGACGGACGTGATGGCGTCGCCCTGTTGGATTTGCGGGAGAACGTCGAGTCCGCGGATCACGCGGCCGAAGACGCTGTGGAGGTAGTTGAGGCGGTTGACGGGGGCGAGGGTGAAGAAGAACTGGGAGCCGTTGGTGTCGGGGCCGGCGTTGGCCATGGAGAGGATGCCGGCGGCGTCGTGGCGGAGGCCGGGAACGAATTCGTCGGGGAATTCGTAGCCGGGTCCGCCGGTGCCGTCGCCGAGCGGATCGCCGCCCTGAACGACGAAGCCGGGAACGACGCGGTGGAAGGTGAGGCCGTCGAAGTAGGGTTTGCCGGGAGCGGGGCCGAGCGTGCCTTCGGCGAGGCCGACGAAGCTGGTGACGGTGAGAGGAGTTTTTTCGAAGAAGAGCTCGGCGACGATCGCGCCGCGCGGCGTGGTGAATTCGGCGTAGAGGCCGTCGGGCAGCGGTGGGGTTTCGGCGGTGGCGGCGTGGGTGAGCGGGAGGAAGGAGAACGCGGCGAGGCACAAAAGCGCGCGGGCGAGGGGCGGCGGAAGCATGACGGGAGTTTGGAGAAAGTGCAGATGAGAGGCGAGAGGAAGGCGCAGGGCGGGAGAAGATTGAGAGAAAGAGGAAAGGGAAATTGGGGGCGAAGGGGTAAACGAGATTCGCGTGGACGACGGGAGGGGCGGGAGCGATGGTGCGGGGCGTGGTTGTGCTGAACACATTGGCGCCGGTTTTTCTGCTGATCGCAGTGGGCGTGTGGTTGCAGCGGAGCGGGTTGGTGTCGGCGGGGTTTTTGAAGGAGGCGAATCGCGTGACGTATTGGCTGGGGTTGCCGGCGTTGTTGTTCACGCAGCTGACGCGGTCGTTTCACGAGGCGAGCGGGGCGGAGGCGATGTTGGGGGCGATGGCGGTAGCGAGTGCGATCGTGGTGGTGTTGGGATATGTCGTGGCGGCGGCGCTGCGGGTGCCGTCGGCGGCGCGGGGGACGTTTGTGCAGGGGGCGTTTCGCGGGAATCTGGCGTTCGTGGGGCTGCCGGTGATTTACGTGATGCCGGATACGATGCTCGCGGGCGGGATGTCGGCGAAGGCGGCGGCGGTGGTCGTGGTGGCGCCGATGATGGTGGCTTACAATCTGGTCGGCGTGGTGGTGCTGTTGTTGAGCCAGCACAAGCTCGGGTGGGGAATGGTGGCGCCGTTCGTGAAGCAGCTGATGTCGACGCCGCCGTTGGTGGCCACGCTGGCGGGAATCGGTTTCGCGCTGGCGGGGTGGACGCTGCCGGCGTCGGTGGACAAGGCGTTGCTGGCGCTCGGCGAGATGGCGCTGCCGCTGGGTTTGCTCGGCGTGGGCGGTGCGCTCGCGGGCGTGCGCGAGCACGTGGGCGGGCGGGCGGCGTGGGGCGCGGCGGTGATGAAGACGATGGTGTCGCCGCTGATCGGGTGGGGTGTCGGTCAGGCGTGGGGGCTGGGCGAGATGGAGTTGAAGATGCTGCTCGTCTTCATGGCGACGCCGACGGCGATCATCTCGTATGCGGTCGCGGTGGAGTTGAAGGGCGACGAAGGAATCGCGTCGGGCACGATTGTGTTGAGCGTGCTGCTGTCGGTGGTGTCGCTCGCGGTGGTGATTGCGTGGGTGTGACGCGCGTCACGGGATGCGGAGCGTGGTGCCGACGGTGAGGGCGTTTTCGTTTTGGATGACGTCGCGGTTGGCTGCGAGGATTTCGTCCCAGCGGCCGGGCGTGCCGTAGTAGTGGCGGGAGATTTTGGCGAGGGTGTCGCCGAGGACGACGGTGTGCTGGCGCGGGGCGGCGGCGGGCGGAGGGGCGGGTGTATCCGTATTTTCGTGACGGACGGCGCCGGGGCGGGTGGGGGTGGAAAGGCCGGAGCCGGGCGGCGGGCCGGAGAGGGCGAGGCGGGTTTTGAGCTGGGCGTTGTCGGCGGAAAGCGAGGCGAGCTGGGCCTTGGTTTGGCGGAGCTCTTCGTAGAGGGCGGCCATTTGCGCGGCGTTGTCGGCGGCGGAGCGTTCGGCGGAGGTGTGCGCGGATTCGGTGGCGCGGGCGGCTTCGGTTTTGAGGCGGTCGTTTTCGGCCTGGAGTTGGGAGAAGCTGCGGAGCGTGGTGTTGAGCTTGTCCTCGGTTTCGGCGAGGCGGGAGGCGAGGTCGGCGGGCGGCTGGTCGGCGACTTTGGATTCGAGTTCGGATTTTTCGGCGCGGAGCGATTCCAGTTCCGCGGCGAGTTTCTCGCGTTCGGCGGCGGAGGCTTGGAGGCGGTCGTTTTCCTGCTGGAGAAGCGTGTAGCTGCGGAGGGAGGTGGAGAGCTTGTTTTCGAGGTCGGCGAGGCGCGCGGCGATTTCGCGGGAAGGTTGGGTGGGTTCGGGGCGGTTGGTTGCGGCGGCGAGTTGTTCGCGGAGGGACGCTTCGGTGGCGCGGAGTTCGGTGAGCTGCGATTCGAGGGCGGCTTTTTCGCTGCGCAAGGTTTGGAGCGCGGCGGCGTTTTCCTTGTGATCGTCGGCGGCGGCGCGAAGGACGTCGTTTTCGGCCTGGAGCACGGTGTGGGCGCGGCGAGCTTCGGCGAGTTGGGATTCGGTTTCGGCGAGCTTGGCGGCGAGCGTGTCGTCGGGTTTCGGAGCGGCGGCGAGTTGTTCGCGCAGGTCGGCTTCGGCTTGGCGGGTTTGGGCGAGTTGGGATTCGAGCCGGGCTTTTTCCTCCTGCAGCCGCGTGGCGCCGGCGACGACGGTGTTGAGGCGCGTGGTGGCTTCGTCGGCGCGCGCTTTTTCGGCGGCGAGCGCGTCGGCGGAGGAGGCGTTGGCGCTGCGCGCGGCGGTGAGTTCCTTCACGCGCGTTTCGGCGGAGGCGAGGAGGGCTTTGACGTCGCGGAGTTCGTCGGTGCGCGCGGCGAGGGTGGCGTCGAGTTGTTGGTTCTTGGCGGTGAGGACCTCGATGGTGGCTTGGGCGGATTGGAGCCGGGTGCGGAGGTCGGCGATTTCGGCGGCGAGGCGCCGGGCCTCTTCGCGGGCGGCGGAGTCGTCGGAGGTGTCGGGCGCGCGTTGGATGACGATGTCGGGTTCGTCGGCGGCGCGGAGGAGCGTCGCGGGCGCGGAGCAGAGCGAAAGGGCGAGGCAGAGACGGAGAGGGAGGGTCATGGCGCGGAAGGCGTGAGGGAGTTTGACACAGGGGAGCGTGGAGAGTGCGAACAAGTTGGAGATCAGGCCCAGTGTTTGGCGCGTTCGACGGCGCGGCTCCAAGCGGCGCGGAGTTTCGCGGCGGCGGCGGGCGAGGTGCGGGGGCGGAAGGTTTTTTCGACGCCCCAGAGGCGGGCGATTTCGTCGCGGTGTTTCCAGAACCCGACGGCGAGGCCGGCGAGGTAGGCGGCGCCGAGCGCGGTGGTTTCGGTGGTGCGCGGGCGAATGACGGGGACGCGGAGGAGGTCGCTTTGAAATTGGAGCAGGGCGTCGTTGACGGTCGCGCCGCCGTCGACGCGGAGTTCGCGGAGCCGCTGGCCGGAGTCGGCCTCGATGGCGGCGAGCAGTTCGGCGCTTTGGAACGCGATGCTCTCGACGGCGGCGCGCGCGAGGTGCGCGGCGGTGGTGCCGCGGGTGAGGCCGAGGATGGCGCCGCGGGCGGCGGGATCCCAATGCGGGGCGCCGAGGCCGGCGAAGGCGGGGACGAGGTAGACGCCGCCGTTGTCGGTGGCTTGGGCGGCGAGCGGTTCGACGTCGGCGGAGCGGGCGATGAGTCCGAGACCGTCGCGCAGCCATTGCACGACGGCGCCGCCAATGAAGACGCCGCCCTCGAGTGCGTATTCAAGCGGGCATGACGCGCCGAGGCGCCAGGCGATGGTCGTCAGAAGTTGATGTTTGGATACAACGGGAGTGGTGCCGGTATGCTGCAGCAGGAAGCAGCCGGTGCCGTAGGTGTTTTTGGCCATGCCCGGTCGGAAGCAGGCCTGGCCGAAAAGGGCGGCCTGCTGGTCGCCGGCGATCCCGGCGATGGGGAGGCCGCGGAGCGCGGGCAGCGAGGTGATCTCGCCGACGATTTCGCTGCTGGCGCGGATCTCGGGGAGAACTTCGCGCGGGATGCGCAAGGTGCGGAGAAGTTCGTCGTCCCACTGTCCCGTGCGCAGGTCGACGAGGAGCGTGCGCGAGGCGTTGGTGACGTCGGTGGCGTGAACGGCGCCGCCCGTGAGTTGCCAGAGCAGCCAGGTGTCGACGGTGCCGAAGGCGAGATTGCCGCGCTGGGCGCGACGGCGGGCGTCGGGAACGTGGTCGAGGAGCCAGCGGAGTTTCGTGCCGGAGAAATACGGATCGAGGACGAGGCCGGTGCGTTCGCGAAAAAGCGGTTCGAGGCCGCGGCGTTTCAGGTCGGCGCAGAAGCGCGCGGTGCGGCGGTCCTGCCAGACGATGGCGGGAGCGACGGGCTCACCGGTGCGGCGGTCCCAGAGGAGCGTGGTTTCGCGTTGATTGGTGAGGCCGACGGCCGCGAGGTCGCGGCGCGTGAGATTTGCCTCGGCGACGGCGGCGAGCGCGACGCGGCGGGTGGTCTGCCAGAGGTCGCGCGGATCATGCTCGACCCGGCCGGGCAGGGGGAAGTGTTGAGGAAATTCCTGCTGCGCGGTCGCGACGGCGCGGCCGCGACGGTCGAAGACGATGGCGCGCGACGACGTGGTGCCTTGATCCAGCGCGAGAATGAACGTGGCGCTCATGGGGTGGCGCGAGCATGATCTGTGCACCGATTGCATCAAGCATGAGAGCCCCCTACGCAGGTATACGTAGAAGTGCGGGGGCTCTCGCCTTGACTTGGCGGATCAGGGGGCAAACCTCGGCGCGCTGTATCCGGTTTGGCATGTCACCCCAGCTAAAACGCACATCTCCGGTCCTGCCGGTGCTCTTCGGGGGCGAATGAGTGCGGAGATTTTGCCGGGGTTGGTTACGGCTTCGCGTCCTGCTTCGTCTTGTGTGTTTCTATCCAAGTCCATGAAAGCCCTACGTGTCAGTTTTCTGTTCGTCACCGCGCTGCTGAATGCGGTGTTTGCGCAAAACGAAACCGGATCGACCCGGCCGCCCTATAATGCGGCGGTCTTCGTCACGAACCGCGCCGGCGCGGAATACGATGCGCAGCTTCCCGTGCTCGAGGATCTGTTGACCGCGAAGCTGACGGACATCGGGTTCAGCTTGATGACGCGCGGCGTGGTGATCGATGCGGCGAGCAAGTTCGACAACAGCCTCGCGTCGGCGGAGCGGCCGGACGATCGGTTGTCGGCGCAGTTGCAGGACCAGTCGTCGGCGCTGCGGCTCGCGGAGAGCATGGGCGCGGACTACATCCTGTCGGCGTCGATCGCGGGCATCACGAAACAGAAGCGGAACATCAACGCGTATGGCGTGCAGCTCGCGAACTACGAATACACGCTGCGGCTGGCCTACACGGTGTTCGACGCGAATGGCGGCGGATCGCTGACGGGCGGCGTGGTGAAGGCGACGAAGACGGAGCAGAACACCGTCCACTCGAACCAGGGTTTCAAGGTGGTGCCGCCCGATCCGTCGACGCCGGTCGCGGCGCCGGGATCGGAGGCGGCGAACGCCGACGAGGCGCTCGCGCGTTTCGCGAAGCAATACGAGAAGGCGATCGGCCTTGTGGTGATCGCGGGGCCCAACGGGCCGGTGCCGATGGCGACGGCGTGGGGCGTGGGGCCGAATGCGTTTGCGACGAACAGCCACGTCACCGAGCCGGTGAAGGACTACATGGCGAAGGGGCTGCCGGTTTACGTGGTGATCAACAAGCATCCCGAGCTGCGCTATCCGGTGACGCGCGCGATTTCGCATCCGCGCTATGGCGGGCCGGGGCCGAACGCCGACGGCCGCGAGCCGGCGGTGGGCGGATACGATGTGGGCATTCTCGAGGTCGACGGCGCGCTGCAATCGTGGATGCCGGTCGCGACGATGGATGATTTGAAGCAACTGGATTCGGGGCACCGCGTCGCGTATCTCGGTTTTCCGATGGAAGAGGTGCAGGGCGGCGGCGTCGATCCGCGCAGCCCGGTGGCGACGATGCAGTCGGGTATTGTCACGGCGAACACGGATTGGTGGCTGTCGCACGGCACGCCGGAGACGCGGCAGCTCGTGCAGCACAATCTCAGCTCGTCGGGCGGCGCGAGCGGCAGCCCGATCTTCAATGCGAAAGGGCGCGTGGTCGCGCTGCATTCGGCCGGCAATTCGAGCCAGGCGGTGGCGGTGGAAGACGGGCAGATGAAGGTCACGCGCCGCAAGTCCGGCGTGCAGATCAACTATGCGCAGCGCGCCGACCTGCTGGCGGATGTTTATACGCTGCGCACGTCGGGCAGCGGCGGATCCTCGGTGGCGGCGAAGGCGCCGGTGGCGGTGGCGTTCGTCGATCCCGACATCGAGGCCGTCGTGGCCGATTTGCTGGACGATGCGACGACGCAGCTCGCGACGATGTTGCGGACGAAGGTGGCCCAGAATCGCATCGCGGCGCCGGGTGCGAAGGCGAATTTCGTCAACGTCACGCTCAACGTCGAAACCGCCGACCTCTATGTGCCCGACGTGCGTATCGGGCCGGAGAATACAGTCACGATCCAGGACGGCCGGCTCGCGGTGGCGCCGCTCAATGTCAGCGTGGAGATCGACGGCGTGACGGTGGGCTCCGCGCCGGGCAAGCTCCAGGTGCGCCCGGGGCTGCGCAAGCTGCGGTTGACGCGCGAGGGTTACACGCCGTGGGAGCGCACGATCAACGCGGTCGAAGGGCAGACGCTCACGGTGTCGATGCAGATGAGTCCGCAGGGGCTCGCGCGCTGGCAGGAGCTGACGGCGTTCATGAACACGCTGAAGAATGGCGCGAAGTTGACCGACGCGCAGGTGCAGGTGCTGCAAGGCCAGGCGCAGATGCTCCAGAACAGCGGCTTCAAGGTGAATGTGAATACGACTGACGGCCTCGTCATCCAGAACCGCTCGATCTTCGGCCTGTGAACTTCAACTCTCCCAACGTCATGAAACTTTCCCGCTGGTTTTCGCTCGGCTTGGCGGCCGCGGCCGTGTTCGCGGCGCCCTTCGTGCAGGCGCAGGATGGGCGCAAGAGCATCGTGGTGACGAAAATCGCCGCGACCGACGCGCTGTTGAAGCGCATGTCGAATCAAGGCGTGTCGCTCTCGATCGAGAGCGTGCTGCAGGCGCTCGACGCGCAGGTTTACGACCGGCTGGTGAACACGCGCCGTTTCAACGTGCTCGAGCGTTCCGACGCCGATGCGCTGCTGGAGGAGGCCGGCGCGACGGGCGGCACGTTCACGTTCGCGAAGTCGGACTACGTTTTCACGATCCGCGTCGACAGCTTCAACGACCGGCAGGAGACGCGCCGGCTCGCGGCGCTCGGCAAGACGGTGATGGCGCGTTCGCTCGAGGTGTCCGCGATCGCGAAGGTCACGGAAGGCGCGACGGGCCGCGCGGTGGGCACGGCGAACATCCAGGTCGCGGTGCGCGACTCCGAGAATCGCTCGGCCAACACGGTCGATCGCGTGGGCGAGGCGAGCGATGATTTGATCAATCAGGCGACGCGCGAGCTGGCGCACAAGCTGGCGATGCGCGCGGTGGATTTCATTTATCCCGCGCGGGTCATCGGCAAACGCGATCGGGTGGTGACAATCAACCGCAACGACGAATCCGGCATCAAGGTCGGCCAAGTGTGGGACGTGTTCGTGCTCGGCGACGAGCTGATCGATCCCGACACCGGCGACACGAGCATGGAGGAGGTTTTTGTCGGTCAGGTGAAAGTCACTCGCGTGACCCCGCAGAATTCGCAGGCGACGGTGCTCGAAGACACCGGCATCGATCGTGGCGCGCTTGTCCGGCTCGCGCAGGATGTAGCGGAAGAAGAAGAGTAGTCCGTGTCGCGCGCGTTTCCCGTGATCGGGGACGCGTTGCGTTCGTTTCCAGCCATCAACTCAACCAGCATGAAATCGTCCCCCCCACTGATCCCGCAGAAAAGCTCCGTCGTTCTCGCCAGTCTCGCCGCGCTGTTCCTCGCCGGCTGCCAGACTTATCAGCAGCAGAGCGGCAACATGACCCAAGCCAGCCGGATGGGCGGTGTCGCCTCCGCGGTGGCGACGGTCGACAAGAAAGCGGAATCGGCGAAAGGATCGAAGGACGAGATCATCTGGCGCCTCGAGCAAGGCGCGGTGTTGCGCAACGCGGCGCTCGCCGACGTGTCGCAGGTGGCACCTCCTCCGCCGCCGCCCGCTTCGCCGGTGGCCGAAGGCGAGACGCCGGCGCCCGCCGCGGCGCCAACGCCGGAGGAAGTGCATGCGTATTATTTCAAGCGTTCGCTGGAGGCCTTCGATCTCGCGGAGGAACGCGTCAATCGCTACGAGGAAGAAGCGAAGGTGAAGGTCGGCTCCGAGATCGGAGCGGCGCTGACGAATCAGGCGTCGCTGCCGTATCGCGGACGCGCCTACGACAAGGTGATGCTGAACACCTACAAGGCGCTGAACCAACTGGCGCTCGGCCAGCGCGACGCGGTGCGTCTTGAATTGAACCGTTCGCTGCAGCGCCAGCGCGATGCGGTGGCGGAAAACGAAAAGCGCATCGCGGAAGCGCAGGAGATCGCGGCGAAGGCGAAGACGGGCGAGGCGAAGACGGACGACGGCAAGAATGCCGCCTACGATTCCGACAAGGCGCTCGCGGATCCGAAGACCGGCCCGGCGTTGCAGGCGGCGCTCGAGTCCTCGATCGCGCCGATGAAGCCGTATGGCGACTACGTGAATCCGTTCGCGGTGTTTCTCGACGGCCTGTTCTTCAGCACGCTTGGTGAAAACGGCTCCGATTGGGAGCGCGGCCGGCACTCGTTCGAGCGCGTGGCGTCGATCGTGTCGGATAATCCCTATTTGCGCGACGACCTCGCGATGGCGGCGGCCGTGGCCGAAGGCCAGTCGCCGGAAGGGCTCACGTATGTGATTTTCGAGACGGGGACGGCGCCCGCCCGCGGCCAGGTGCGAGTCGACATCCCGACGTTCCTTGTCACGAGCAAGCTCGCGTATGTTGGCGCGGCGTTTCCCAAGCTCGAATTCAACAACGACTACATCAGCACGCTGGGCGTCGGCTGCGGCGGGCAGACGTTCACGACCGCGACGATCGCGAGCATGGACAGCATCGTGGCGAACGACTTCAAGAACGAGTGGCCGTCGATCGTCACGAAGACGATGATCACGACCGCGACGAAGGCGATCGTGCAGGCGGCGGCGCAGAAGGTGGTCGAGGACCGCGCCGGCGCCCTGTGGGGTTTTGCCGCGGGCTTGGCGGCGGGCGCGTTGAACGCCGCGACGAACATCGCCGACACGCGCACGTGGACGACGCTGCCGAAGGAATTCCAATACGCGCGCATTCTCACGCCGGCGGACCGCCAGCTGACGCTGACGGCCGGGACGGCGACGCAAACGATTGAACTGATACCGGGATCGGTGAATGTCGTCTATGTGAAGAGCGCGTCGTCCTCGGCGCCGCTCTACGTTTCGCAATTCGCCCTCAAATGAAATCCAGTCTCCTCCTCGTGCCCGCCGTGCTTCTGCTCGCCGGCTGCGGCACCACCGTCAACACGGTTTCGCGCGCCGACTCGCTCGCCGCGCCCAGCATGGTCGCCGACCGGCGTGTGATCACCGACAATTCCCTCGCGGGAATGGTGCGCGTGGTCTCGATCAACCAAGCCACGGTCTCGGGCAATCTGCTCAAGATCCAGGCCACGATCGAAAACCTGAAACGCTCCACGAAGACGCTGAACTACAAGTTCGAGTGGATCGACGAGAACGGCATGGCCGTGGACTCGCCGAACGAGACGTGGAAGCAGATCCGCCTGCAGCCGCGCGAGACCACGACGATCTCGACGGTCGCGGTGACGCCGCGCGCGGTCGATTTCAACCTCAAGCTGAAGGAGTGATTTTCCGCCTCCATGAATCCAATCCGCATCAAAAAACTCTCGGCTGCCGCCACGCTTTCGGCCGCCGCGCTTCTCTTCGCCGGCTGTGAGACGACGCCCGAAACCCGCACGATCGATTCGCGCGGGCCGGAGACGTTGAACACGTCGAGCATCAACTCGCAGGACTGGGCGAACGCCGCCGACCAGCTCGTCGCGTCGCTGCTGTCCTCAAGTGCGCTCGAGCGCGCGCCGAAGCAACCGGCGGTGCTCGCGATCGATCGCGTGATCAACAACACGACGCTGTCGGTCGACACCGATCTGCTCATCAAGAAGATCCGCGTCGCGCTCACGCAGACCGGAAAAGTGGCGGTCACGAACACGATGGGCCTTGGCGAGCGCGCGGTCGTCGCCGCGGAAGCCGCCGAGCTCGAAGAGATGACCACCGGCAAGAAGCAGAAGCTGATCACGCCGGACTACACGCTCTACGCGAAGCTGATCCAGCAGACGGATCGCTCCGGCAAGCAGACGCAGAACACGTATTCGTTCCAGATGTCGCTGGTCGATACGCGCAACGGTCTGACTACGTGGGAAGAAGAGCGCTCGATCGCGAAGCTCACGCGCCGTCCGAGCGTCGGCTGGTAAACGACGCGGCGCGACGCATACGAATCAATCCAGCACCAAGCAACAAAGCCCCGGCGGAAACGCCGGGGCTTTCGTTTGGGAAAGAGGAGCCGCTCGGGAGCGTAGTGGTGGCGCCACTACTTGCTTGTGGGCGTGGTGGCGGGGCCGATGGGGCGGCCGTATTCGTCGACTTCGGTGTCGACCGGAACCCGGATCGTGCGGCCGTCGGCGGTTGTTTCCGTGCGCCAGGTGCGGACCACGCGGCGCTCGTTGGTGAAGTTGGATTTGACGGCGTCGGACGCTCCCTCCGTGCCGCCCGCGATGGCGCCGGCGACCCCGCCCGCGACGGCGCCGACGGCGGAACCCGCGGCGTAGCCGATTGCGGGACCGGGCTGATTGGGATTCGTGACGCGGGTTTCGGGCGGGCGGGAGGCGCAACCGGAGGCGAAAGCGAGGAGCAGAACGGCGCTCAACGAAGCGGTGACGGAGCGGGTCTTCATGACGAAGAAATCTACGCGGGCGCGAAAAAGCGGCAAGGCCGATCTGGCGCTGCGCGCGGCACTTCCGTCGCGGCGTGAAACCAAACCGGAACAAGCCTGTCAGGGGCGCCATGAGGACCTGGCGAAAAATCGCGCTGGCGACGTTGGCGGCGGCGGTGGCGCTGCCGGCGTTCGCCGACCGCGGGCGCGGACAGCGCGGTGGACCCGCGGGGCATCATCACCACACGTGGCACGGACCGCGCTGGCATCCTTCGCCCGGGGCGTTCGGGCGACATCATTGGAGCGGACACGGGCATTATATCCGGCGGCACGGCGGGCACCGGACACATTCGCATGTGGGCGTGTCGTTCGGGTATCCGATCTTCGCACGGCCTTACGCGTATTCATATTACGACTACGAGCGTCCGCTTTGGATCGAGCGGCCCAATTATGCGGCGAGCGGCGCGATGCTGGGAGCGCTGGCGGGCGCGGTGATCGGGCACAACAGCGGCGATCTGGGAAACAACGCGTGGCGGGGGGCGGCGCTGGGCGGGCTCGCGGGACTCGCGGTGGGAGCGGTTGCGGAGAATCGCACGCGAGAGCGCGAGCGACGCATGGGCACGGGGGAAGCCGGCATGGTGGCGGAACCGGTGCTGGCGCAGGGAAATGCCGTGACTCCGACGGCATCGGCGCCGGAGTGGGCGGTGGTGCGGCCGTCGCGGATGGCGGAGGCGAACCGGCTTTTGGGACGATGACGATCACCCATTTTTAGCGGCACCGATTTCCAAACCGGCGTGTCAGCGCCGCCCCATCATGAAAAAGCGAAACTTTCCGCGTATCCTCTTTTCGAGCACGGCAGTGCTGGTGCTGGTGTTGTCCGGCTGCGCGACGCGCGGCGTGAAGAATCCCGATGGCGTTCCCGTCACGCAGATGGGAGCGGACGAACGCGGGTTCGTCGCGGGCACGGGCATCGAGTCGCAGGACTTGGTGGCGGTGACGGACCGGATGACGCGGAGCATTCTGGGGATTCCGGAGATTGCGCGCGCGCAGGTGGCGCCGCGGGTGGTGCTGGATCCGGTGGTGAACGACACGCGTTTCCCGATCAACAAGGACATTTTCACGGACCGGATCCGGATCGAACTGAACCGGAACGCGATGGGCCGCGTGCGTTTTTTGGCGCGCGATCGCATGGCGACGCTGGAGCGCGAGCGGGAGTTGAAGCAGACGGGGCAGGTGACGGCGAGCGCGGACCCGAACGTGACGGAGTTTCGCGGCGCGGATTATTTTCTCACGGGCAAGTTGTCGGGGATGACGACGCGCACGAGCGCGGGGACGAGCGACTACGTGCTCTACAGTTTTCAGCTGATCGATGCGCGCACGAGCGAGATCGTGTGGGAGGATGCGGCGGAGATCAAAAAAGCAGGGGCTCGAGGACGCGGCGTATCGGTGAAACCGAGACACGCGGCGGGCGAACCCGCGTTGACATGAAAACGAGGGCACAACGCGGCGGCGCGTTCGGAGAGCGCGGCCGGCCGGCGCGGCCGCGCCTGTTGGCGTGCGGCTGCGCGATGGTTTTGTTGGGCGGCTGTTTTTCGGCGCCGCGGGTGCCGAGCATCGCTCACACGGGCGATCCGGTGATCGATGGAAACGCGCAGCTGGCGGCGGCGCGACCGGAGGATCGCGTGCTGTGGAATTATCGGATCGCGGCGGCGGCGATGCGCGTGGGAAATTTCGAGGAGGCGAAGGCGAAGCTCGATGACGCGATTCTGACGATGGGCGGGATCATCACCAACTCGGCGGAGGCGGCGCGGGCGCGCAGCCTGTTTTCGGCGGAGCGGTCGAAGGTGTTCATCGGCGAGCCTTATGAGCGGGTGATGGCGTATTTTTATCGCGGAATTCTTTATTGGCGCGACGGGCAGCCGGACAATGCGCGCGCGTGTTTTCGGACGGCGCAGTTCATCGATGGCGATGCGGAGAAGCAGAGCTATCGCAGCGATTATGTGCTGCTGGACTATCTCGATGGGTTCGCGAGCGCGAAACTCGGAGCGGACGGACGCGAGGCGTATCGGCGGGCGGTGGAGAATGGAAAAGGCCGGCCGCTGCCGCCGTATGATCGCGAGGCGAATGTGCTCGTGTTTGCGGAATTCGGCGAAGGGCCGCGGAAGTATTCGAGCGGGGAGTATGGCGAGCAGTTGAGGTTCGCGGTGTCGAATTCGCGCGTGCACGCGGCGGTGCTGACGGTGGGCGGGCAGACGGTGACGCTGCCGGCGTATGACGATCTCAACTACCAGGCGGCGACGCGCGGGGGGCGGTTGATGGATCACATCCTGGGCAACAAGGCGGTGTTCAAGAGCACGACGAGCGCGGTGGGCGACGTGGCGGCGGTGGGTTCGATCGTGGCGGCGAGCCGGATGAATCGGTGGGATGGAACGCGCAGCGAAGGATCGCAGAACACGGCGCTGGCGCTCGGCGCGGTGGCGTTGATCAGCAAGATCGCGTCGGCGGCGACGACGCCGGAGGCGGACACGCGCACGTGGCAGAATCTGCCGCAGCGGTTGGGTTTCGCGGCGCTGCGTTTGGCGCCGGGCGAGTATCCGGCGCGCGTGGAGTTTTTGGATGCGGCGGGGGAGCGGATTGCGGGCTCGGCGCGCGAGCTCACGGTCGTAGTGCGTGATCCGGCGGCGGATACGGTGATTTTTCTGAGTGAACTTAAACGATGAAGGGCAGTCTCACCACACACCGCCCATGAACTCCACGTATCGCACGAGCGTTGTTGCCGTTGCGGCGAGCCTGTTGTGGCTCGCGGGCTGCGCGACGGAACCGGGGCCGTTCGCGCCGCAGGACACCACGAAATACACGGTGGAGAACACCGAGAAGTTCGTGCTGCTCGACAAGGCGGCGCAGTATTCGATCACGTGCACGGGGCTGCAGGAGCGGATCCTACCGGATGGCCGGCTCGAGGTGGTGGCGAATGTGAAGAATCGCGAGAACCGCCGGCTGCAGGTCCAGATCAACTGCGTGTTCAAGGACGAGCAGGGTGTTTCGACCGGGGACGAGACGCCGTTCGAGAATCTGATTTTGGCGGAGAATTCGACGGAGGCGGTGCGTTTCACGGCGGCGAACGCGCTGGCGAAGCGTTACACGATTCGCGTGCGGCAGGCGCGATAGAGGAGCGAGGGCGTCATGAAGAACGCGGCATGGATCATCGCTTCGATCGCGCTGGTGAACGTGGCGTGGGGGGCGACGCGTGACCGCGAGCCGGGCGTGCCGGTGCGTCAGGCCCAGCCGGATACAACGCATTTGACGCTGCTCACGCCGCCGGGTGGGGAGAATCAGAAACTCTATGGGACGCGGCGGCCGGCGTTGATCAACGAAGAGGCCGCGAAGGATGTGACGGCGCGGTTTCGCGAGGCGTATGCGAAGGACGGAGCGCTGCGGATCGTGGTGTTCGTGAACCGGGCGATCGAGGAGGAACGCGGAGGGTTGCGGCTGACGGGGCGGACGGAACGGTTCAACGAGACGACGACGGAGAAGGATGGCGAGCCGGGCACGACGACGAGCGATGTGTCGGGCGAGAACACCTATGAGACGGCCGAGATGGATGAGGCGCCGACGATTGCGGACCGGCAGACGGAGCGGGAGATCGAGCGATTGTTTGGGCGCGTGTTTCGACATGGCGGCGCGGTGCTCGCGGATGCGCGGGCGGCGTCGGTGTTGCGCGAAAGCGGCGGCGAAGGAAGGCGGGTGGCGCAGCTCGCGGGACGGGAGCGGGCGGCGTTGAAGGAAGTGGCGGACGTAGCGATCGAAGTGTGGGTGTCGAGCCGGCCGTTGACGGTGCGAACGGTGTCGGGCGACGTGACGCTGGAGGCGCCGGATTTGCAGGTGACGGCGGTGCGGCTGAGCGATGCGGCGATCGTGGGTCAGGCGGCCGCGAGCGATTTGTTGGGGGCGGGCGTGCGCGCGGCGCAGATCGTGCGGCAGTTCGGCGTGGCGGAGATCACGGAGGCCACGGCGTTCGCGTTGATGGAGGATATGTTGACGGGCGAGGCGGAGTAGGGGGACGCGGGAGGGGACGTCACGGAGACGACTTCGGCGGCGGAGGGATTTCGATTTTGGGCGGAGGCAGGGGTTCGAAGGTGATGTTCTTCGCGGCTTCGTTCATCTCCGTCACGACGGCGTCGATGAGGGCTTTCTCGGCGGCGTCGTCGCGGACGACGGGTTGGCCGGTGGAGAAATCGAGGGTGGCGCGGTCGCGGATTTCGACGGTGGTGCGGGCGGAGGCGGGCGGCGGTTGGGGACGCGGAAGGAGGAAGCGATAGCCGACGATGATCGCGAGGGTGAGGGCGAGGAGCCAGAGGAGGATTTTTTTCATGGTGGATCAGCCGAGCGCGAGGGCGATGACGCCGGCGGCCATGAAGAGCGCGGCGAGCAGGCGGCGGCGGGAGTCGGTTTCGTTGAGGAATTTCGCGCCGATGAATGCGCCGATCACGATGCTGATTTCGCGAGCGGGGGCGACGTAGCTGACGGGCGTGAAAGTCATCGCGGTGAGAACGAGGATGTAGGCGACGGGGGAAAGGAGCGCGACGCCGAAGATCCAGCGTTTCTTGGTGCGCCATTCGTTGCGCACCTCGGGCCAACGGCGGGCGGCGAAAGGGGAAAGGAGGGCGAGTTGGGTGAAGGCGGTGCCGGCGTCGTAGACAACGGGGGCGATCGCGAGCGCGGCGACGCCGTGGCGGTCCCAGATGGTGTAGGCGGCGATGAAGAGGCCGGAGGTGATGCCGTAGGAGATCGACGTGGCGGCGGCGGAGCGGACGGGACCGGTGGGAGGCGTGGGCGCGGCGGTGCGGTTGAAGAAGGTGGCGGAGAAGTGGGCGAAACCACCGGTGAGCCAGAAGATGCTGAGGACGATCACGAGACCGCCGGCGATGGCGAGGAGCGAGGGGCGTTCGCCGAGGAGGAGGACGGCGGCGAAGGTGGAGAGGAGCGGTCCGGTGCCGCGGGCGACGGGGTAGACGAGCGAGAAATCGCCGTGGCGGTAGCTGCGTTGAAGGAAGAGCGTGTAGCTGGTTTTGAGGACGCCGCTGCCGAAGATCCAGAGGGGGGCGGTGAGGGAGAGGTCGAGCGGGCGGGACGTGAAGTAAACGGCGAGGACGGGAACGTAGCAGGTGCAGATGACGCAGCCGACGGCGAAGACGAACGGGAGGCCGCCGGCGGAGCGTTTCGCGCAGTAGTTCCAGAACGCGTGCAGCACGGCGGCGAGCAGCACGAGGAGGAGCGCGAAGGCGGTCATGGGGAGGACGAGAAGAACGGGGAACGGCGAGGAGGGAAAGGACGGAACGGGCGCGGGAAAGTGTCATACATTGTATGACACTTTCCCGGGAGGCGGGCGGCACAGCGGGGAGGCGAGATGGCGAGGCGCTGAGAGCGAGCGGAGCGATTTCGTTCGTGAGATTCGTGAAATCAGTGGGCAGCGTCGTGGGTTCGATGCAGGCGATTTTTCGTGAGATTCGTCCCACCCTTGCGCTGGCGCTGCCGATCGTGGTCGGTCAGGTCAGCCAGATGGTCGTGGGCATCACGGATAGTTTGATGGTCGGCCAAGTGGGGGCGGTGCCGCTGGCGGCGTCGTCGTTTGGGACGAGTATTTTCGGGGTGTTCTACGTGTTGGGGATCGGCGTGATGGTGCCGGTGTCGGTGTTCGTGGCGCATGCGCGCGGGGCGGAGCGGCCGGAGGAGTGCGGCGAGTATTTGCGGCATGGGCTGGCGCTGGCGCTGGCGTTTGGCGTGGCGGAGACGGTGGTGATGTTGTGGCTGGGGACGCGGCTGGAGTGGTTTGGGCAGCCGGCGGAGGTGGTGGCGGCGGTGAATCCGTTTTTCCTGCTGATTGGCGGATCGATCACGCCGGTGCTGGTGAACCTGGCGTTCCGGCAGTTTGCGGAGGCGATGGGAAGGCCGTGGGTGCCGGTGATCGTGATGAGCGGGGTGGTCGCGCTGAATGTCCTGCTAAACTGGATACTGATCTACGGCAACTGGGGCGCGCCGGCGCTGGGGCTGACGGGCGCGGGGGTGGCGACGGCGATCGTGCGCGTGGTGGGGCCGGTGGCGCTGCTGGCGTGGTTGTATCGCGACGCGCGGTTGCGGGCGGCGATGCCGCGGGCGTGGTGGGCGCGGTTGTCGGGGGAGCGGTTGATGGAGATGCTGCGGCTGGGCGTGCCGGCGGCGGGGATGTTGTTGTTCGAGAGCGGGGCGTTTGCGGCGGCGGCGTTGATGATGGGGTGGCTGGGCACGGTGCCGCTGGCGGCGCATCAGATCGCGATTTCGTGCGCGTCGTTCACGTTCATGTTTCCGCTGGGGTTGTCGATGGCGGCGGGGATGCGCGTGAGCGAGGCGCTGGGGGCGGGGGAGCGCAGGCGGTTGCGGCCGGTGGGTTATGCGGCGCTGGGAATCGGCGCGGTGGCGATGGCCGTGTTCATGATGTGTTTTCTGTTCGGTGGCCGGAGGCTGGCGGAGTGGTTTGTGCGCGATGCGGCGGTGGTGGCGCTGGCGGCGCAGCTGCTGGGCGTGGCGGCGGTGTTTCAGTTTTTCGATGGCGCGCAGGTGATCGGGGCGGGGGTGTTGCGCGGGTTGAAGGACGTGAAGGTGCCGGTGATCATCACGTTGGTGGCGTATTGGGGGTTGGCGATCGGCGGCGGGTATGTGCTTGGCGTGCGCGGCGTGGTGGGGCCGACGGGCGTGTGGTGGGGCCTGGCGATCGGGCTGGCGTTTGCGGCGGTGTTTCTGGCGGTGCGGTTTCGGGCGCTGACAAGGTGACCGCGGGCGGGAAAGGGAATGGCCGCAAAGAGGCGCAGAAGGCGCGAAAAAGGTCAGGTGGGGAGGCGGGATTTCAGGTCGGAGAGGGAGAGGCCCTCGATGCGGACGAGTTTTTGCCGGGAGGTGTCGCCGCGGAGGACGGTGACGGCGCGGCGCGGAAGATCGAGGTGGTCGGCGAGGAATTCGCAGAGCGCGTCGTTGGCACGGCCTTCGACGGGCGGGGCGTGGACTTTGATCTTAAGGGCGTCGCCGAGCCAGCCGACGATTTGGGTGCGCGGGGCGTTGGGGATGGCTTTGATGGGGAGGGTGCAGGAAGGCGGGGCGGTCATGCGGCGGTTTCGGAGAGTTTTTTCTCGAGCTGCTCGCCGAGGGCGATGGTGCGGCTGAGCAGGCGGAAGTAGGCGTGGTTCCTCGGCCGCATTGGTTCATGCGAGGGCGGCGGCGAGGGTGGCGATGATTTCGTCGACGGGTTCGGTGCCGATGGAGAGGCGGAGGAGGTCGGGATCGAGATTGCTCGCGGCGAGTTCGGCGCGGCCGGCGTCGGTGGTGACGAGGTCGTAGTGTGCGAGGAACATGAAGGGGCAGATCAGCGAAGTCTTCATGCCGAAGCTGGGGCCTTTGGGGAGATTGAGCCGGTCGTAGAAGCGATCGAGCGGGAGGCGGAGCGTGAAGGTGATCATGCTGCCGACGGCGTCGGGCGAGCGGGCGAGGCGGAGGTAGTTTTCGCGCGAGGTGGGGTGGAGGGACCAGTAGACGTCCTTGATGTTGGGGTGGGTGGAGAGAAATTCGACGACGCGGGGGACGGACGCGTGGATTTGCGCGAGGACGGCGGGGGTGTCGGCGATTTGCGCGGCGAGGCGGGCGAGGTCGCGGGAATAGAGCGGGTCGAGGGAGGCGGCGATGGTGGCGCGGAGGGCGGCGGCGTCGGGCGCGGCGGGGTTGACGACGACGAGGCCAGCGGTGAGGTCGCCCTCGCTGGCGGTGTATTTGGTGAGGCTGGACACGACGATGTCGGCGTGGGGAAGGACATCGAGGTTGAGCGGGGAGGTGATCGAAGGATCGAGGATGAGCGCGGCGCCGTGGCGGCGGGCGAGGGCGGAGAGCGCGGGGATGTCGGGGGTTTGGAGAAGGGGGTTGGTGGGGATTTCGGTGATGAGGCCGGCGATGCGATCGCCCTTTTCGGCGAAGAGTTTTTCGAGGGCGGCGAGGTCGAAGACGTCGGGGACGTGGACGTAGTCGTGCGGCGTGGCGGTGAATTTTTTGAGGAGGGCGATGGTGTCGAGGTAGACCCAGCCGAGTTGGATCCAGATGGTGCGGCCGCGGGAGGCTTGGAGGTCGGAGAGCGAGCGGAAGGCGACGTCGATCGCGCTCATGCCGCAGCTGGTGAGGTGGAGGTCGGACGGCGTGACGGTGGGGAAGGCGGGCGCGAGGTGAGCGCGGACGTGGGCGAGGGCGTCGCCGGGGAAGAGCGTTTCGGGAGCGGCGGCGGGGAGGACGCCGTGGTGGACGAGGCGGTCTTCGGCGGCGCGGGAGGAGAGGAAACCGCCGGTGTTTTGGAGGAAGGATTTGGCGCGGGTGAAAAGTTCGGGGGCGGCGGGGTGTGCGACGACGTGAACGGGGCCGTCGGTGAAACGAATCACGTGCGAGGCGCCGAGGTGGGCGGCGAGGCGGTCGGCGACGCGGGAGCCGGCGAGCCAGAGGGTGTGGCCGGGGAGATTTTCGCGGCGGGCGAGGAAGGCGGAGAGTTGTTGGAGGAAAGGATGGATGACGAAACGGGGGTAGCCGGATGTCATCTGCTGGAGGATCTCGGGGTCTTTTTCCTCGTAGCCGCGGACGGCGCGCATGGTGGGCAGGCTCACGGAGACGGCGTGCGGAGACGCGGCCGGGATGCGCTGACCGAGAGGGATGGGCGTGAACGCGGGCATGTGGAAAAGTTGAGAGTTGAGGGATGAGAGAGGAGCGTTGAGGGCGGGGCGGTGGGGGGCAAATGGAAGGTGTGTCAGGGAGGAGGAGGAAAAGAGTGGCGGGAAGGCGGGGGCGGGCCTTTGCTGCGCGGGCATGAAATTCGTCTCGTGGAACGTGAATGGGATTCGGGCGGTGTTGAAGAAGGGGTTTCTCGATTACATGGCGAAGGTGGATGCGGATGTGATTTGCCTGCAGGAGACGAAGGCGCATCCGGGCGACGTGCAGCATGTGGCGTGGGTGGCGGGGTATGCGCCGCACTGGTATTCGGCGGTGAAGAAAGGGTATTCGGGGACGGCGATTTTCACGCGGGTGCCGCCGTTGAGCGTGAAGTTCGGGATCGGGCTGCCGGGGCACGACGACGAAGGGCGCGTGATCACGGCGGAGTTCGAGGACTTTTTTCTGGTGAACGTGTATCAGCCGAATTCGCAGCGCGGGCTGACGCGGCTGGAGTATCGGACGAAGGAGTGGGATCCGGCGTTCCTGGGGTTTTTGAAGAAGCTGGAGAAGAAGAAGCCGGTGGTGTTTTGCGGGGATCTGAACGTGGCGCACACGGAGATCGATCTGAAGAATCCGAAGACGAATCGGAAGAACGCGGGGTTCACGGACGAGGAGCGGGAGAATTTCTCGAAGCTGCTGGCGAGTGGATTTGTGGATACGTTTCGCGAGTTCGAGAAGGGGCCGGGGCACTACACGTGGTGGAGCCAGATGATGAACTGCCGGGCGCGGAACATCGGGTGGCGCGTCGATTATTTCGTCGCGAGCGCCCAGCTGCGGAAGCGGTTGAAGCGGGCTTGGATTTCACCGGAGGTGATGGGGAGCGATCATTGTCCGGTGGGGTTGGAGTTGAGCTGAGAGTGGAGAGTTGAGGGATGAGTGCGGCGGAGGAGTTGAAGAGGGGGATGCTGCGGGAGCCGCGGTGGACGCTGGCGGTGGCGGAGAGTTTGACGGCGGGGAATTTGCAGGCGGCGGTGACGAGCGTGTCGGGGGCGTCGGGGTTTTTTCTCGGCGGGGTGACGGCGTATTCGCTGGAGCAGAAGGTGCGGCTGCTGGGCGTGGAGCGCGGGCTGGCGGAGGCGACGAATTGCGTGGCGCGCGAGGTGGCGGAGCAGATGGCGCGGGGCGTGTGCGAGTTGTTTGGCGCGGAGGTGGGGGCGGCGACGACGGGGTATGCGGAGGCGTCGGCGGAGGCGGGCGTGGCGGTGCCGTTTGCGTGGTGGGCGGTGGCGTGGAAGAACGGCGGAAATTTCGTGATGCGGAGCGGGCGTGAGGAGTGCGCGGGGGCGACGCGCGTGGAGGTGCAGCGGCGGGTGGCGGCGGCGGTGTTGGCGGAATTGGGGCGGGCGGTGGGCGAGTGGCGGAAATAAAAAAGCCCGGCGGGAAGGCCGGGCTTGTGGGAGTGGAAGGTGTTGAAGGATCAGCGGGTGATCTGCTGGACGAACTGCATGAGCGGCTGGACTTCGGGGATGGGCTGGACCCAGTCGCTGTAGAGGAGTTCGGGCAGGGTGTATTGCGTGGAGTAGAGGATGAAGTTGGCGCGGTCGTTGCGGGAGAGGTGGCCGAATTTGACGGTGGCGCCGGCGTAGAGGCCTTTGGATTTCGAGTAGAGGAGGACGGGGGCGTCGACGATGGGGCGGTTGGTGCGTTCGGTTTCGGCGGCCTTGGGGCCGGCGACGGCGCGGGCGTCGACGCCGACGTTGAAGCGGGCGTTGAAGAGGAGGCGGGTGGTTTCGTCGTCGGTGATGACCATGACGGTTTCGACGGCGTTGGCGCCGATCTGGAAGCCGAGGCTGGCTTCGCCGGCGGAGATGAGGACGGGGAGGCTCCAGCTGCCGTCGGGTTTTTTGGCGAGCACGACGCCGTAGCCGTCTTTGACGCCGAAGAAGAAGCCGGCCTTGAACTGGTTGACGATGATCAGGGCGCGGGCCTGTTGAAGGATGCCGCGCGGGATGGCGTGTTCGGGGTTGGCCATGAACTCGCGCAGGATGGCTTCGCACGACTCGACGCGGGTGATGGCCTCTTCGCGCGAGACGGAGGCGGCGTGCGACGTGGCCGCGGCGGGAACGAGCGCGATCAGGAGGAGCGTGAGGAGTTTTTTCATGGCGTGACGAAAGACGTTGGTCGAAGCGAACGTAAGCACGGGGTGCGGGAATTTGAAAGCGTGGAGTGGGTGGATGAAGCGGAGGAGAGGGGCGACAGAGGGGAGGGGGTGAAAGTTCCGGCGGGGAGGCGGGTTGTGCGAGTCAGTCGAGGCCGCGGGCGGTGAGATCGTCTTCGTCCCAGCCGAGGTAGTGGCCGAGTTCGTGGAGGTAGGTGAGGCGAGTTTCGTCGCGGAAAATTTCGACGTCGCCTTCGGCGAAGTCCCAGAGGTTTTCCAAGTAGAGAAGAATTTGCGGTGGCGTGGGGTGAGTGGTGTCGAGCTCGTGTCCGTGCGCGGGGCCGGTGAAGAGTCCGAGGATGTCGGGCGGGAAGCCGTCGGCGAGGACATCGGGGCCGGGAAGCGCTTCGTAGTGAACGGCGACGGCGCGGGCGAGCGGGCGGATTTCTGGCGGGAGTTTGCGTTGGGTGGCGCCGACGACGTCGGCGGCGAGGCGGGTGAGTTCGGGGAGTTTCACGCGCGAGGTTCGGCGGAGAGGTCGAATTTTTCGAAGCGTTGGCCGAGGAGCCAGAGGCCGCACCAGAGTTCGCCGACGAGGACGACGGCGACGGTGAGGGTGGCGAGGGCAACGCAGAGGGCGGGCGCGAGGTTGAGCCAGCCGTGGAGGATGAAGATGAGCAGGGCGGCGGTGGCGGCGGCGGGCAGGAGGGCGACGCAGACGACGAAGACCTGGCCGAAGCCGAAGATGAGACGCTGGCCCATGAGATCGAGGCCGGGACCGGGGGTGCGGACGGCGTTGAACCAGCTCGGGAAGACGAGCGGGACGGCGTTGGGGATGAGGAGTTCGAGGGCGATGACGATGGGCGTGATGAAGGCGGCGCAGAGGCTGAAGACGATGCGCATGTCGTGGTTGAGCCAGGTGGGGGAAAGGTTGGGCGGCTCGTGTCCGGTGAGCCCGAGAATCCATGCGAGCACGGCGAGCCAGACGATCCCGGTGAGCACGGCGATGGGCGTGAGGAGTTCGCCGAGGAGGATGCGCCAGCCGGGGAGCGGGTAGGTTTTGAGGAGGTCGGAGTTGGCGAGGTCCTGGCGGAGATCGAGGCGGGTGAGCAGCGGGCCGTAGAGAAGAGTGAGACCGCCGGTGATGCTGCCGAGGGCGGCGAGGATGCCGCCGAGTTTCCAGTAGGTATCGCCCATCAGGATACGTCCGCCGGCGAAGAGCACGACGAGCGCGAGGGCGCAACCGAGCCAGATGCGCGGGGTGAACCACGGGCGGGTGGTGGAGAGGAGGTTTTTCCAGAGGAAGGCGAATTCGGGTGCGCGGACGCGCGAGAGATCGAAAGGCGCGGGTCGGCCGGCGGTGCGCGGGGCGCCGACGCGGAGCATGCCGGTGCGGCGCAGCTCGGCGATGCGTGTGGCGGAGCGCTCGGCGTGCGAGAGGGCGCGTTCTTCGAAGGCGACGTTGAGGCGGACGACCCAGAGGTAGTGGGCGGCGAGGATCAGTAAGACCGGGCCGAGGGCGGTGAGGAGCGAGAAGGCGTCGCGGGCGAAGAACGGTTGTGCGAACCAGGCGAAGGGTTGAAAGAGCCAGCGGAGCGGACCGGAGGAGACGACGGCGGGGAGCCATTGCGCGAAGTCGTTTACGAGATCGAGGTGCGGCGGGAGTCGGGCGATCTCGCGCAGCAGGGTGGCGAGAACGAAGGCGACGACGGCGAGCGCGAAACCGCGGAGAAGGCGACCGCGCCACGGCGTGGCGTCGGCGGAGGTGAGACGCGCGACGGTGAGCGAGGAGGCCTGGTAGTGGAGCGTGAGCACGCTCAGGACGGCCCACCAGGCGAGGAGAATGAGGAGGGCGTCGCTGCTGAACAGACGGCGGGTGTGGAAGAGCAGGGCGTAGAGGAGGGATTGGAGGAGCGCGGTGAACTGGGCGCTGAGGACTTTGTAGTGAACGAGACGACGGCGGGTGAGCGGGGCGGGGAAGAGGAAGGCGATTTCCGCTTCGGAAAAATGCAGGCCGGCGCGGTCGGAGGGCGCGGCCCACATCAGCGCGAAGACGATGAACAAGCCGACGGAGACGATGGCGCTGATGAGGTCGGGGGTGTTGGCCGGCCAGAGATCAAGGGTGGGAGTGTGGCTGGCGGAGGGCGGCGGGCCGGCGGTGTGGCGGAAAAAGAAGAAGTAGAAGTAGGCGATCGCGAAAAGGGCGCCGAAGAGGTAGCGGGGCTGCCGCAGGCGTCGGAGTTGCGCGAGCAGAAGATTTTTCAGCGAGGTGAGTCGCAGGTAGAGGAGGGCGCGGAGCATGCGGGGCAGCGCGGTGGCCGGCGAGGCGGGGTCGGGTCAGGCTTCGGTGCCGCCGGTGGCGCGGATGAAGACCTCCTCGAGCGAGACGGACGGATCGCCCTGGCTGAAGCGGGCGGCGACGTCGGCGAGGGGGCCGTCGGCGATTTTTTCGCCGCGCTTGAGGATGAGGACGTGCGAGCAGACCTCTTCGAGAAGGTGGAGCAGGTGCGAGCTGAGGATGATGGTGGCGCCGGCGCGGGCGCGTTGGATGATCGAGTCTTTCATGCGGCGGATGCCGAGGGGATCGAGGCCGGTGAGCGGTTCGTCGAAGAACATCACGGACGGCGCGTGGAGAAGGCCGCAGGCGATCGCGAGTTTCTGTTTCATGCCGCGAGAGAGGGCGCCGGGGAGCTGGTCGGCCTTGTCGGTGAGTTCGAGTTCGGCGAGAAGGGCGTCGGCGCGCGGGGCGTGGTCGGCGACGCCGTAGATCCTGGCGACGAAGGCGAGGTGTTGGCGGACGGTGAGGTAGTCGAAGAGGCGGGGTTCGTCGGGGAAGAAGGCGAGCGCGTGTTTGGCGGCGAGCGGGGCGGTGGCGAGATCGTGTCCGGCGATGTGGATTTGGCCCGTAGTGGCGGGAATGATACCGGCGAGGCAGCGGAGCGTGGTGGTTTTGCCGGCGCCGTTGGGGCCGACGAGACCGAGGACCTCGCCGGGGCGGACCGCGAAGGACAGGTCGTGCACGGCGGTGAAGCGACCGTAGCGCTTGGTGAGGCCCGAGACTTCGATCATGCGCGGGACGGTGCGGCGGATCGCGGGATGCGGCAAGCCCGCGGCGGGACGGTGTAACTCGTTTGGGTCGGTGGCGTCTCGGAGCGCACGATGAAAACGATGAAACGGTTGATGGTGGCGGTGGTGATGATGGCGGCGGGGGTGACGGTTGCGAGTGCGGCGGGAACGGCGAATTCGGGCTCGCAGGATCGGGCGGGGCAGATGCGGGAGCGGCGGATGCAGCAGCTCGACGAAGCGCTGAAGCTCAGCGCGGAGCAGAAGACGAAGATCGAGGCGATTTGGAAGAAGGCCGAGGCGGAGGCGGCGGAGATTCGGGATGAAGGGACGTTGCGAAAGCGGAAGCAGCGGCGGGAATTGCGCGAGATGATGCGCGAGACGCGGGCGGAAGTGCGCGCGGTGCTGACGCCGGAGCAGCAGAAGATTTTCGATACGCTGCCGCGTGAGCGGGGCGGGCCGAAGGCCGGCGAGTGATCTGAGGCGCGGGTGGGACGCTGCAGGGGCGTAAAAGAGAGAAGAATCTCCGGTTATTTTTGGTTGGATGGTCGGCCGCCGTGCGGGGACACGGCGGCCTTTTTTTGGGGGGGAGAAAGGGAGAGGCGCGAGAGTGCGGTTGGGCGGTGGAGGAGATTGGAGTTGGAGTGAGGCGGGGTGGGGTCAGAGTGAAGGGATGGGTGAAAAGAGAGTTGTGATCGTGGGAGGAGGGGCGGCGGGTTTTTTTGCGGCGATAACGTGTGCGGAGGAGTTGGCAGGGCGGGGGCGCGTGACGATTTACGAGGCGACGGCGCATCCGCTGGCGAAAGTGCGGGTGTCGGGGGGCGGGCGGTGCAATGCGACGCACGCGTGTTTCGATCCGCGGGAGTTGGTGAAAAAATATCCGCGGGGCGGGCGGGAGTTGCTGGGGGCGTTTCACCGGTTTCAGCCGCGGGATACGATCGCGTGGTTTGCGGAGCGCGGGGTGGAGCTGAAAACGGAGGAGGACGGACGGATGTTTCCGGTGACGGATGACTCGGCGACGATCGTGGGGTGTTTGATGCAGGCGGCGGAGAAGGCGGGGGTGAGCGTGGTGACGTCGATGGGGGTGCGAACGGCGGAGAAATTGACGGAAGGATTTTGGGTGACGCTGACGAGCGGCGAGGAGCTGCGGTGCGAACGGCTGGTGATCGCGACGGGCGGCAACAAGGCGTCGGCGGGGTTGACGATCGCGCACAAGCTGGGGCATGCGATCGAGCCGCCGGTGCCGTCGCTGTTCACGTTTCACATCGACGATCGGAGACTGGAAGGGTTGTCGGGCGTGGCGGTGGAGAACGCGGGCGTGGCGGTGAAAGGGACGAAGTTGAAGGAGAGCGGGCCGCTGTTGATCACGCACTGGGGGATGAGCGGGCCGGCGGTGTTGAAGTTGTCGGCGTGGGGGGCGCGGGAGCTGGCGGGGATGAACTACGAGTTTCCGCTGACGGTGAATTGGGTAAATGGATACACGCGGGAGTCGCTGCTGCGGGAGCTGACGGAGGTGCGGAGCAAAAATCCGAAGAAGCACGTGACGACCTGGAGCCCGCTGCCGATGCCGCAGCGGTTGTGGGAGCGGCTGGTGACGGCGAGCGGGATCGCGGCGGCGACGCCGTGGGCGCAGGTGGGGAATGCGGCGCTGGGGAAGCTGGCGGGGGATTTGACGGGCGCGGAGTTTCGCGTGGTGGGGAAGAGTTTGTTCAAGGAGGAGTTCGTGACGTGCGGCGGCGTGCGGTTGAGCGAGGTGGATTTTCGGACGATGGAGAGCCGGGTGTGTCCGGGGCTGCATTTCGCGGGCGAGGTGCTGGATATCGACGGCGTGACGGGCGGGTTCAATTTTCAGGCGGCGTGGACCACCGGATACCTCGCGGGCCGCGCGGCGGCGGCCGGCGAGGAAGCTCCAAGGACCAAGATCCAAGCTCCAGAGAAGGGCCCGTGATCAAACTTCGAGGCGGCGGGGAGATTGGTGGTTGAGGGTTGAAGTTTCTCTGGAGCTTGGGGCTTGGATCTTGGAGCTTTGCCGCCGGTGTTGTCCTATCTTGATCTGCTGCTGCTGATTTTGCCGGTGTTCGCGTTGATCGCGGTCGGGGTGGTGTTGCGGCGCGTGCATTGGGTGGAGGGGGCGGCGGAGGCGAGCATGATCCGGCTGGTGATCAATCTCTGCATGCCGTGTTTGATTTTCGAATCGGTGACGGGGAACGCGGCGCTGCGGGATGCGGAGAATGTGTTGATGCCGCCGCTGGTGGGGTTCGTGACCACGGCGGTGACGATCGGGGTGGCGTTTCAGGTGGGGAAAATGATCGGGTTGTCGATGGGGACGGGGCTGCGGACGTTCGCGCTGGCGGCGGGGATCGCGAATTATGGTTATCTGCCGTTGCCGATCATGGCGGCGATGTTCGGGCCGGAGAGCCGCGGGGTGCTGCTGGTGCACAACATCGGCGTGGAGGCGGCGATTTGGACGGTGGGCGTGCTGGTGTTGAGCGGGTTGTCGTTGAAGGACGGCTGGCGGCGGTTGTTGAGCCCGGTGGTGATCACGCTGGTGGTGTCGGTGATCGTGAATCTGGCGGGCTGGGCGCCGTTGCTGCCGAAGTGGTTTCTCGAACTGGTGCACGGGCCGGCGGTGTGCGCGATTCCGCTGGGGTTGTTGATGACGGGCGTGAATCTGGCGAATCACCTGGGGGAACCGCGGGCGTTGTTCGCGGCGCGGGTGTCGGTGGGCTCGATGGCGGTGCGGCTGGGGTTGTTGCCGTTGGGGTTTCTGGCGCTGGCGAAGTGGGGGCCGTTTTCGGTGGAGTTGAAACAGGTGATCGTGGTGCAGGGAGCGATGCCGTCGGCGGTGATTCCGATCATCATCGCGCAGCATTTTGGCGGGCGGCCGTTGACGGCGGTGCAGGTGGTGTTGGGGACGACGGCGCTGGCGGTGGCGATCACGCCGTTGTGGCTGCGGGTGGGGTTGGGGTGGGCGATTTGAAAAGATCCAAGCTCCAAGATTCAGAGAAGGGACAAAATCCAAACATCGTGGATGGCGGGCGGGGTGAAGATCGGGGGAATTCCAGCGGGAGCGGCGTTGACCGGTTCGGGGGCGGCGGCTTGCGTCTCGGGACATGATCGAAGCGCTTTCGGATCCGCAAGCTTGGGTGTCACTGCTTACGCTGACGGCGCTCGAGATCGTGTTGGGAATCGACAACGTGATTTTCATTTCGATTCTCGCGGGGAAGCTGCCGCAGGAGCAGCAGAAGAAGGCGCGGCAGTTGGGGCTCACGCTGGCGCTGGTGACGCGGATCTTGCTGCTGTTGAGCCTGACGTGGATCATGGGGCTGACGGCGCCGCTGTTCACGCTGCCGGTGCTGGAGGAGGAGATTTCGGGGCGCGATCTGGTGCTGTTGTTGGGCGGGTTGTTTTTGATTTGGAAGAGCGTGAAGGAGGTGCACGAGAAGCTGGAGGAGCCGGACGGGCATGCGACGGCGACGAAGGCGAGGATCTCGTTCACGGGCGTGATCATCCAGATTCTGCTGCTCGATATCGTGTTCTCGCTGGACTCGGTGATCACCGCGGTGGGGATGGCGAACCAGCTGTGGGTGATGATCACGGCGGTGATCATCGCGCTGGGCGTGATGCTGGCGGCGGCGGGGCAGATCAGCGATTTCGTGAACCGGCATCCGACGTTGAAGATGCTGGCGCTGAGCTTCCTGATTTTGATCGGCGTGACGCTGGTCGGCGAAGGGCTCGGGCGGCACATCCCGAAAGGCTACATCTACTTCTCGATGGCGTTCGCGTTTGCGGTCGAGATGTTGAACCTGAAGCTGCGTTCGAAACAGAAGCCGAAGACGGAGCCGGTGGAACTGCACCAGCCGTATCGGTAATTTGGTGACAAGTGGCGGGGCGGTTGGCGGCGGTTGGCGCCGCCGGAGGCGGACATAAAAAAGGGCAGGGGACACGCCCCTGCCCTGAACTCGAGTTGCTGCCGGATCGATGACGTGCGTGGCGCCGGACGAAAGCGATCAGCAGGCGGTGGCGGTTCCGGCGCGATAGCGGCGGAGCGCAACGAAACCGACGAGGAGGACGGCCGCGCAGAGCGCGTAGGTGGACGGCTCGGGGACGGGCGTCATTTCGAAAGTCGCATAGAGGCTGAGTTCGGCGAGGCTGCCTTCGGCGATCGAAGCGCCGGCGCCCGTGGCGAACTCGGGATGCGAAAGGTGGAGGTCGAACGTGATGCTCGAGCCGCCGAGAAGGAGCGGATTGATCGCGGAGTGGCCGACGAGGAAGAGGTCGGGGACGTTGGCCATGCCGCCGCCGTTGGCGGTGTTGTCGATCGAGAAGAGGAGCGTGGTGAGTTTGAAGTCGACGACGCCGTGCTCGGGGAGGTTCAAGTAGAGATCCATCGCGGCCCAACTGGCGGTGGTGCCGAGAAGCGTGACGCCGTTGCGAATCTCGATCGCGCCGAGGTCAAGTTGATCGCCCGCGCCGACATCGGAAAAGGAGGCGCCGTCGAACGTGATCGCGGTCGTGGTGTGATTATAGGGCGCGAACGGCCGGTAGGGGACGCCGGATTCGAAGACCGAAGTCACGGGGCCGTTGTTGACCAAAGTGTGCGTGAGGCCGGGATCGACGAAGGCACCGTAGCTGGTGCCACTGAGCAGCAGCTGAGCCTGGGCGGGCGCGGCGGCGACGAATGCTACCGCGGAGGCGGCCAGCAGGGATTTCAAAAGGGAGTGCATAAGTGGATGTCGTTGTTTGCTTGCGCCGTTCGCGAGCCGGCTGGCTTCGGCATCTGAACGGCGGGTGCATGGACACGCTTTTGGGCCGGAGGAACGGCGCGAGACCGCTGAGCGCCGCTTCGGCAAAACCCTGATGGCGCGCGAAGCGCGCAGGGATTAGCGACCGCCGGCGCGGGCGGGGGTGCGGCGGCGAAGCAGCTGGCCGTCGAAACGCTCGATCAGAAAATCGAGCGCGCGGAGAGGATCGTGGCTGGCTACGCTGGCCAGGAGGGTGGGGCCGCCGAGATCGAGTTCCCCCTTGGCGACGTAGCGATCGTCCTCCGCGGTGGTCTGGTCGTCGCGCGTCATGTCGATGCGGATACGGGCGATATCCGCATCGTGCTGGAGGAGGCGGGCGATTTTTTCGAAAGCGGCGATTCGCGCCTCGGCGGCGAGGCCGACGTTGATGTCGCGAAAAACAATGCTTTCTGAAAGCAGCGTGGGAACGAAAGGGTGATCCATCAGGCGAGGATGGACCCGGCCCGACGCGGTTGGTTGTATAGAAAATCTCGGACCGATCCCACGGTGGAGATACCGCGGGAAACGGTGGAGTGTTGGAGCGGCGCGTTGCGGACAACGCGCGCTGCTTGGGTCTAGCGCTTCTTGTTGAGGGCGGCGGAGAACCAGTCGTTGTTGAGCGATTGCGGGGCGCGCGGGGCGGAGCCGGACGGGCGCGGACCGCTGGGATTGCGCGGGCCGGGCGAGGTGCGAGACGAGGACATCCCGCCGCCGCCGGCGGGCCGGAGCTCGGGGCGAGAGCGCATCGAGAGCGAGATGCGGTTTCGCGGGAGGTCGACCTCGATGACGGTGACCATGACCTTCTGCTGCGGCTTCACCACGGCGGACGGGTCTTTGACGAAGGTGTCGGCGAGCTGGCTGACGTGGACGAGACCGTCCTGGTGGACGCCGACATCGACGAAGGCGCCGAAGGCGGTGACGTTGGTGACGATGCCGGGGAGGCGCATGCCGGGCTTGAGGTCCTTGGGCTCGTGGACGGAGGAGTCGAAGGAGAAGACCTCGAATTTTTCGCGCGGATCGCGGCCGGGCTTGGCGAGCTCGGCCATGATGTCGTTGAGCGTGGGGAGACCGACGTCGTCGGTGACGTAGTTTTCGAGTTTGATCTTCGCGCGGAGTTTTCCGTCGCGCATGAGGTCGGCGACGGTGGCGCCGAGGTCGGCGGCCATTTTTTCGACGAGCGCGTAGCGTTCCGGGTGGACGGCGCTGGCGTCGAGCGGGTGCTCGGCGTCGCGGATGCGAAGGAAGCCGGCGGCCTGTTCGAAGGCTTTCGGGCCGAGGCGCGGAACTTCCTTGAGTTCGGCGCGGGATTTGAAGGGGCCCTTTTCGTTGCGGCGCGCGACGATGGCGGCGGCGACGGCGGCGTTGAGGCCGGAGACGTAGGAGAGGAGTTGTTTCGAGGCGGTGTTGAGTTCGACGCCGACGCCGTTGACGGAGCTGACGACGGTGTCGTCGAGCGAGCGTTTGAGGGCGATCTGGTCGACGTCGTGCTGGTATTGGCCGACGCCGATGGATTTCGGGTCGAGCTTCACGAGCTCGGCGAGCGGATCCATGAGTCTCCGTCCGATGGATACAGCGCCGCGGACGGTGAGATCGTGATCGGGGAATTCTTCGCGGGCGACCTCGCTGGCGGAGTAGATGGAGGCGCCGGACTCGTTGACCATCACGATCGGGATGGTGGCGGGGAGGCCGATCTTGCGGACGAAGGCTTCGGTTTCGCGGCCGGCGGTGCCGTTGCCGATGGCGATGGCCTCGACGTTGAAGAATTGCACGAAGCCGGCGAGTTTCGACTTCGCTTCGTCTTCGTGGCGGTCGGGATAAACGACGTCGTTGTGAAGGAGTTTTCCCTGGCGATCGAGGAGGACGACTTTGCAGCCGGTGCGGAAGCCCGGGTCGATGGCCATGACGGCGCGCTGACCGAGCGGCGGGGCGAGGAGGAGTTCGCGGAGGTTGTCGGTGAAGACCTTGATGGCGGCTTCGTCGGCGCGCTTCTTGGATTCGAGGCGCATCTCGGTTTCCATCGCGGGGCAGAGGAGGCGTTTGCAGGCGTCGGCGACGGCGAGGTTGACGTGGTCGGCGCAGGACGAGCTGGTGGATGCGGAGGGGGACGGCGCGTTGGGGACAACGCGCCCCACCTTGACGAACAAAGGCGCGATTTCCGCGACGGCGAGGGACTCGTCGGGGAGCGTGATGCGCATCATCAGGAACGATTCCTTTTCGCCGCGGCGCATCGCGAGGATGCGGTGCGAGGGGGCTTTCGTGAGCGGTTCGCTCCACTCGAAGTAGTCCTTGAACTTGGCGGCTTCGGGAGAGGCGTCTTTGCCGATGAGGACTTTGGANGAGATGATCGCGTCGGACTGGTAGCGGGCGCGGAGTTTGGCGCGGGCGGTTTTGTCGTCGCTGATGCGTTCGGCGATGATGTCGCGGGCGCCGGCGAGGGCTTCGTCGGCGGAGGCGATCTGGGATTTTTGATTCTTGCCGTCGTCGGCGACGTATTCACGGCCCACATACGCCTGGGCGGCGGCGAGGGCGTCGGTGGCGGGATCCTGGGCGAAGATCAGGTCGGCGAGCGGTTCGAGGCCCTTCTCTTTCGCGATGGTCGCGCGGGTGCGTTTCTTCGGGCGGAACGGGAGATAGATGTCCTCGAGCGCGGCGAGGGTGTCGGCGGCGTTGAGGGATTTTTCGAGCTCGGGCGTGAGGAGGTTGCGCTCCTTGAGCGAGGCGACGATGGCGGCGCGGCGTTCGTCGATGGCGTTGAGTTGTTCGAGGCGGTCGCGGATGGCGAGGACCTGAACCTCGTCGAGTTCGCCGGTGGCTTCCTTGCGGTAGCGCGCGATGAAGGGGACGGTGGCGCCCTCGGCGAGAAGCTGCGCGGTGGCGGCGACTTGAAAGACTTTGACGTTGAGTTCCTGCGCGAGGCGCAGGACGTGGTCCGGATTGGGTTGGGCCATGAAGAAAGGAGCCGCCGATAGCAAGCGGCTGCGGGCTGCGCGCAAGCGGGAAAGGCAGGTAAAATTTAGGTGAAGGCTCGGAAAGGGGAGCGCGTGTGTTCAGATTTTGGAGACAGGACCGATGAGTGCGTCGCCCGAAGCCGGGCTTTTTCCTATGACAACGCGTTTGCCGCGGTGGCGGCTTTCTTTGGTCCTGTTTTCAATTTGCCTCTTGGCCGGGGCTCAAGCGGCGGAGTTCGACGAACATCCGGTGCCGGTGAAGGCGGTGGCGCCGGAGTATCCGCACGACATGAAGCGGGAGAATGTATCGGGGATCGTGACGTTGAAGCTGGTGATCGACGAGCACGGCGACGTGCTGGAGAAATCGGTGACGAAATCGACCCGCGTGGAATTCGAGGCGCCGGCGCTCGCGGCGGTGTCGCAGTGGAAGTTCAAGCCCGCGCGCAAAGGCGGCGCGGCGGTGCGCGCGACGATCACGCTGCCGATCAAGTTCACGGCCGAAAGTTGAGGGGGCGCGGCGGGAGGGTCGGCGGGGGCGCGCGGGCTGGTATTTGCGCGAGGGTTGGCTAGGCTGGGCCGATGAAGTGGATCTTTCCGATTTTGCTGGGAGTTGGCCTGGGGTTAACCGTGCAGGCGCAGGACGATGCGGCGCGTGCGCTCGAGCAGGAAGTGCAGGCGTTGGTGGCGCGCGACACGGTGACGGTGGTGCACTTCTGGGCGCCGTGGTGTGGCAATTGCAAACGCGAGATGCGGCCGGACGGTTGGGGGAAGTTCGTCGCGGACAATCCGGATGTCACGGTGGTGTTTCTGAACATCTGGCATGGAGGAATGGATCCGGCGCCGGGATTGAAAGCGGCGGGGCTTGGCGGGCAGCAGAACTTCGTGGCGCGGACGCATCCGAATCCGTCGCGAAAGAAAGGCGATCAGCTGGTGCGGTTTCTCGATTTGCCGGTGGGCTGGGTGCCGACGACATGGGTGTTTCGCGCGGGCAAACAGCGGTATGCGTTGAACTACGGGGAGGTGCGCTTCGAGATGCTGCAGCAGATGGTGGAGGACGCGGGGAGGAAGTGGTAGCGGAGCGGGTGGGGCGCGAACGAGGCGGGGAAGGAAAAGGCAAAACCGGCATTGACAATCGGGCGGGGCGGCCTGTTTTCGTCTCCCTCTTCGCGCGGCTTTGACCGCGTGAGCCACGTTGCCCGGTAGCTCAGTGGCAGAGCAGGTGACTGTTAATCACTTGGTCGTAGGTTCGATCCCTACCCGGGCAGCCATCTCCATCAAAGAGATGTGTAATTTGGGCCGCGCGGCGGAAAACTGACAATCCGGTTACAGTCCGGTTTTCCCCACCCGCAACAGCCCGCGCCGTGCTCCTGCTCGCCGCCCTTTCAGGGCGCGAGAATAGCCGAATGCGGGCCGATTCAGGAGCGGTCGTCATGGCCATTATCGTTCACCGGGACTTTACCCAATGGCGGGGCAAATGTCACGCTCCCATGCCCTTTCAGCCGGTATCGAACACCAATCGCCGACCTAGACGTGGTTGAAGCGGGACGGCCGATCACAGTAATCCCCCTTCCCTGAAGGAATACACCCCGCGACCTTGCGGGTCGCCTTTCGCATCACCCACCACCACGTGGTCGAGCAATTCAATTTCTAGGATCTTGGCGGCTTCGCGGAGCTTCCGCGTGACGTTCACGTCCGCCGCGCTCGGCGAGGGATCTCCGCTCGGATGGTTGTGGGCGAGTGCGACGTGAAAAGTCGCGCGAGTAATTGTTCAATTATGAAGAAACCTCCATAAGAATAGAACCTGCGGTTCCGTCCGCAGTAGCCAATCGGCACCGGCGTGGCTGGCAACGGCCGGGTCGGAAGCTGCCGAGACAATGTATCCGGCGCCCTTCGGGGCGGAGGAGTCCTCCGCGAGGAGGCTCCTCGGGTCGCGAGCGTCAATGCGGCCCAGGGCTAGGCTGGGTGACACGTCCAACACATTGTGAACTGATCGCAGGCACCGTCAAAATCAGCAGAGCCAAACGACGCTGACAGGCTCTGGCCAAAACGGCGCGCAGTCGAGTGCCACCACCTGTATGCTTGGAGCACACGGATCGATAAGACTGCCGGTGTAGAGTCAGGGACTAAATCACTCGAAAGTTACTCGCACGAAACACGGTAAACCCGACCTCCCGCCCTTCAATGGGGCAGGCCGCGCCGCAAGGCAGGCTGACGGGAGTCGCGGGCAGAGGATGCTGGAGGAAGCGAACGCCACCCTGTAATCGGGCGGATAGGAGTTGCGATATCACTCCACCGCGAAAGCGGGCCGACTTCCAGCGGGTCGTTCATTACGAAACAACGGCAGAACCTTCGCAGGAGGAAATCGCAAATGAACCTGGAGCAATCCACGTGTGCATCCTCCGACGCGGCGTCGGCGTGGGACCAGCTCGACTGGCCCGCGCACGAGCGTCGCGTCAGGAGGCTGCAGGCACGGATCGTANAGGCCACACGGGCGAAGCGCTGGGGCAAGGTGAAGGCCTTGCAGCGGCTGCTCACCCACTCGTTCAGCGGCAAAGCCTTGGCCGTGAAACGAGTGACGGGAAACAAAGGCAAGGACACTCCGGGAGTTGACGGGGCAACCTGGCAGAAACCGGAGACCAGATATAGGGCCATCGGATCGTTGCGGCGCCGCGGTTATAGACCGCAGCCGTTGCGGCGCGTCCATATCCCGAAAGCCAACGGCAAGCTGAGGCCGCTGGGCATCCCCACGATGCGGGACCGCGCGATGCAGGCGTTATACCTGCTCGCGTTGGAACCGGTCGCGGAGACGCTCGCGGACCCCAACTCCTACGGCTTCCGGGCGGAGCGCTCGACGGCGGATGCCATCGAACAATGCTTCAAACTGCTCAGTCGCAAGACTGCGCCCGAATGGGTGCTCGAAGGCGACATCCAAGGCTGCTTCGATCATATCAGCCACGGGTGGATGTTGACGCACATCCCGACGGACACCGAAGTATTGGGAAAGTGGTTACGCGCCGGCTTCGTTGAAAACCGGCGTCTGTTCCCCACGGAGGCGGGCACGCCGCAAGGCGGCATCATCTCGCCCACCCTCGCGAACATGACGCTCGATGGATTGGAGCGCGCGCTCGGCGAACGGTTCTTCCGAACCGGNTTCCGCCGCGGCGAGCACTATAATCCGAAAGTGTCACTGGTGCGCTACGCGGACGACTTCATTATCACCGGCTGCTCGCGAGAGCTGCTGGAGAACGAGGTGCGGCCGCTGGTCGAACGGTTCCTCAACGAGCGAGGGCTGCGACTCTCGCCGGAGAAGACCAAGGTGACGCACATCAGCGAAGGCTTCGACTTCCTCGGTCAGAACCTCCGCAAGCGCGGAGGAAAGCTGTTCGTGCGACCGTCGAAGAAGAACCTGCACGGGTTCTTGGAGAAGATCCGCGCGATCCTGCGGGACAACCCATCGATCGCCCAAGCTGAGCTGATTTGGTATCTCAACCGCGTCCTGCGCGGCTGGCTCGGGTATCATCGGCACATCACGGCGACGGCGACGTTCCGCAAGGTGGACCTCGTGATCTGGCATCGGTTGTGGCGGTGGGTCCGCCGCCGGCATCCGAACAAGTCGGCCGACTGGATGTATCGCAGATACTGGCATCCGGTCGGCCGGCGGAAGTGGACGTTTGCGGCCGAACGCGAGCGCACGCCCGAGGGACAGCCCTCGTGGTGGTCGCTCATCTACGCCACGGACGTCCGAATCAGGCGGCATCTGAAGATCAAAGCGGACGCCAATCCGTTCGATCCACGGTGGCGCGCCTACTTCGAGGAACGTGCGATCCTCAAGCGAGTGGACCCGAAGATCGCGCGCTTCCTGCGCGCCAAATCCGTCGTGAAAACCGGCGTCGCGTAGCGGCGCTTTGCAACGGCTTGAGCCGGATGATTGGGAAACTATCCAGTCCGGTTCTGAGGGGAGGAGGTCCGGGGTCAACCCGGCCTCCTTACCCGACCAACCAACGCACTGCATCCAGCAATGATCGCACCGCGGAAAACCTCGCGACAGGAAACCAGTGTCGAATCAACCGTTCCCAGCGTGATGAGGTGCCGGCCTAGCGGATGATTCTTGCGGTCGAGATACACGCAGTAAAACGCCTCCTGAAGTGGATTCTCCTCAAAAGCGGACCGAAGATAATCGGCGACCTTCTCCGGCCGGTTGAGCTGAACCTCTTCACCGAGAGAAACGAGGGAGTAGCTGAGTTTGCATTCGAAAACGCGCATCGTGAGCGCTCGCGCGAGCTGCGTTTCCCTTCTCAACGACGTGTTGAGTTTTCGCGGGTGCTGCCCGTTTGAGCGCCCGCTCGGGATGGGCGGAAGTCAAAGCGCTGCTGGAGCGCCGAGGCTGTGTCCCGTTTGAGGGGACCACCGAGGGGGAAGCGGAAGGTTCGCGCGTGGTGGAGATCGCGCAGCGATACTACCTTGACCCGCCCATAAAATGGGGCGCGCCGGACGGGGGCAGTGCTGGAGGAATTCGAGCGCCAGCGAGCATCGATCGGCTCCAGTCGAGTCCGCGCTGGACGTTTGACAAGGCGAGCGTCTTCTCTGAACTCAGCTCTTCGCAATGGCTCGCAATTTGCACCGCCTAATCGCTTTGTGCCTGCTCCTCGTCTGGGGGCCGGCCACGATGTGCTGTGCGTTGGAGGCGGCGGGAGCAGAGAGCCTCTGCGCGAGCGATACCTGCCATTCGCCGGATAAGGACAAAGCACCGGGGGACGGCTGCAGCGTTCTAGAGTCGGGTGACTATCAAAGCGTCGTTTCGACGATCAAGGCGGCACCGGCGGCTGCGACCTTCATTTGCGCTTGTTTGATTTGCTTGAGAGCGCACGTGGAGAAATCCGCGGAAGTGGCCGCTGTCGAACTCGCGGCGATTGAACGCCCGCGAAATTGGACGGTTAGGTGGCACTTCGAGCGTCGAGCGGCTGCGCTGGCTCACGCTCCTGATTCGCTGATCGTTTAACCGGTTCCTGCGCGGACCGGACAGTGGCCGTTGCGCGCATGCGCGCGTTTTCGGCAATGCGTCGAGCCTGCACTGGCCGACAAAACCGTTAGCGAATCCGTTCATGCATTTTCGTCCCGTTCCTTTAGTTAAGCTCCGTTTGCTCCTCCTGGCTGTTCTCAGCGCGGGTGCGTTGCACGCGTCCTCATCAACGAGCGTTTCACCGGAGTCGCTCGTAGCAAACGTAGTCGCGAACAATCCCGAGCTGAAATTTTATGAGGCGGAAATCGACGCCGCCAAAGCCGGTCGGCGCTCGGCTGGCGCGCTCGCCGATCCCGAATTGTCCGTCGAAGCGGGGCGAAAGCGCGTGCGTGATTCGACCGGTATGATCGCGGGCGAAGGCACCGCGTGGTCGGTCTCGGTCACGCAGACTTTCGAATGGCCCGGCCGGCTCGGCCTGCGCAAGGCCATTGCCAATCGTCAAATCGAGCTGGCCGAGCTTGGTCTCGCCCGCTTTCGCGCCGCACTGGCGTCCCGCGCTCGACTCCTCACCTACGCGTTGCAGGTCGCCGAGGAAAAAGCCACCGCGAGCAAAGAGGTGGCGGCACGTTACCAGATGCTGCGGGAAACGTTCCTCGCGCGCGATCCGGCAGGCATCACGCCGCTACTCGAAACGCGTGTCATCGAGGCTCAGGAACTCGCACTCAAGCGGCGCGCGACAGACGCTGAGCTGGCGGCCAAAGCGGCGTTGGTTGAACTCAATCAGCTACGCGGCACGCCCGTGGATACGCCGATCGAGATGGCGGGCGCTCAGATGACGTTTCATCGGCCGCCGACGTTGGACCAACTGCTCGCGTCGGCGCGCGAAAGGAACTTCGAGTTTCGGATGAAGCAGGTCGAGCTGGAGCAGCAAGGACTCGAAGTGTCGCTTGCGCGCAACGAACGTTACCCCGCTGTTTCCGTAAGCCCATTCTACTCGGAAGAGCGGGCCGGTGAGCGTGAGTCGATGGTTGGCATCGGAGTCTCTGTGCCGCTGCCGCTGACGAACCGCACGCGGGCCAACGTGGACGTGAGCGAAGCGAAGCGCCGGCAGGCGGAAACAGCGATGCTCGTCGCACAACGCGACATGGAGCGAGAAGTGATCACGACGTTTCAAAAATTCGAAGCTTCTCTTTCGACGACGGCACAGTGGCAGCCCGACGCCGCACAAAAATTCCGCGAGGCCGCCGAACTGGCGGATCGTCACTATCGGCTCGGAGCTGTGCCCCTCGCGACCTACGTCGAGTTGCAGGGCGCGTATCTCGATGCCGTCGAAGCCATCCTCGACACGAAGCGCGACGCGCTGGAAGCCGGCCAGCAGCTTCAACTCCTCACCGGCCTCGAATTCAACGCTGTAGAAATTTCAAAATGAAAACCTATCTGATTATCTCCGCACTCGCTTTGCTGGCACTCCTCAATTCCGGTTGCGGTGAAGGTCGCGCCGAAGCGCATGTTCACGCCCAGGAGCCCAACCCCGCCGCCACCTACAAGGCTGGGCATGGACTTCAGCTCACGCCTGTCGCGGCATCGTTCATTGATCTCGCGACCGCCGATGTTGGCACGCGTGACATCGCTGACGCAAAAGGTGCGACCGCAATCCCCGCGGCGGCTCTCGTGCGCACGGTCAAGGGTGACTTCGTCTATGTGGTGAATGGCGATTGGTTTTTGCGCACGCCGGTAACACTGGGTGCTGCTGACAACTCTCACTTTGCCGTCGAAGATGGACTGTATGAGGGCGACAAGATTGTCACCCGCGGAGTGCGTGAACTCTGGCTCGCTGAGTTGCAAGCGGTGAATGGGGGCGTCGGCTGCGCCGACGGTCATTGATGCTGGCTTGGCTGATTGACTTTTCGCTCCGGCGCCGCGCGCTGGTCATCTTTATTTCCGTCGCGCTAATTGGCGTCGGCGCGTGGTCGGCGCTGCGCATCCCCATCGATGCGGTGCCTGACATCACGAACCCACAGGTGCAGATCAACACCGAAGTGGGAGCGCTCGCGCCGGAAGAAATCGAGACGCTCGTCACAGTCCCCATCGAACTCGAGATGGCGGGCCTGCCCGGCATGATCGAGCTGCGCTCGCTCTCGAAGTTCGGTCTCTCGCAGGTGACGATGACTTTCGAGGACGGCGTAAACATTTATTTGTTACGCCAGCTCGTTACCGAACGATTGGCGCGCGCGCGCGACCGGCTGCCATCCGATGTCTCACCTGCACTCGCGCCGGTGAGCACGGGATTGGGCGAAATCGTTTATTATACGCTGCGCTATCGCGACGATGCTCCCGACAAACCGGAGAACCGCGACGAACAGCTTCGGCAACTGCGCCTCCTGCACGACTACACGGTGAAACCCCTGCTGCGTTCCACGCCGGGTCTGGCGGAGGTCAACGCCATCGGGGGCTACGAAAAGCAAATCATCATCGAGCCGGACCCCGTGAAGCTGGCCGACGCGGCGGTCAGCTTCGATCAATTGGTCGAAGCGATTCGTGCGAGCACGGAGAATGCCGGCGGCGGCGTGCTCGAACTCGGCGGTGAGGCGGTGGTCGTCCGCGCTGACACGCGCGCCAAGACGGCGGAGCAGCTCGCGAACCTGCCAGTGAAGTTTGCCGGTGCGGCCAGGCCACTGCTCGTGCGCGATCTTGCCAGCGTGTCGATCGGCTCAGCGGTGCGCACCGGTGCTTCGACGGAAGACGGCGAAGAAACGGTCACGGGCGCGGCCATCATGCTCGCGGACGAAAACGCCCGAGCCGTTGCGCAAGCCGCGGTCGCCCGCCTGAACGAAATCCAGACCAAGCTCCCCCGCGGCGTCGAAATCCGGATCGTTTACGATCGTGCCGACTTGGTGAACGCGACGATCCACACGGTCGAAAAGAACCTCTTCGAAGGCGCCATTCTCGTCGCGGTCATTCTCTTCGCGCTGCTCGGGAATTGGCGGGCCGCACTCATCGTCAGCCTCGCGATTCCACTCTCCTTTCTCTTCATGCTGACGGGCATGGCGCAGGCGAAAGTCAGCGCGAACCTGATGAGCCTGGGGGCAATCGATTTCGGACTGATCGTCGATGGCGCAATCGTGATGGTCGAAAATGCACTGCGGCACTTGGCGGAGAAACAACACGCGTTGCGACGCGTGCTGACGCGCAGCGAGCGGGTCGAAGTCGTGCGTCTGTCGGCACACGAAGTCGTGCGGCCGATGTTTTTTGGCGTGATGATCATCACCGTCGTTTACGTGCCGATCCTCGCACTCACCGGCATCGAGGGGAAAATGTTCCGGCCAATGGCGATTGCGGTTATCCTCGCGTTGATTGGCGCGCTCGGCCTCGCGATCACGCTGATGCCCGTTCTTACCGCTACCTTTCTCAGCGGCCGCATCACGGAAAAGGAAGGCTGGCTCGTTCGCGCGGCGAAGGCGATCTACACGCCGTTGCTCGAATGGTCTCTGCGTTGGCGATGGCTGGTGGTCGGTTTCGCGGCACTGGGATTCGGCGGCTCGGTGTGGCTTTTCACCCGCTTGGGCGCCGAGTTCATCCCGCAATTGGATGAGGGCGCGCTTTCCATCCAAATGATCCGAGGCAACAGTGTCGCGCTAGGCGATTCAGTGGCGCTGCAACGCCGCTCGGAGAAACTGCTCCGCGAAAAGTTTCCGGAGATCACACACATTTTCACTCGAATCGGCACCGCGGAAATTGCCACGGACCCGATGGGACCGAACGTCGCCGACACCTATGTCTTCCTGAAACCGCGCGAAGAATGGCGGAAGATCGATGGCCGGCCAGCGACGAAAGCCGAATTGATCGAGCTGATGCGACACGCACTGGTGGAGTCGGTGGCCGGCCAGACGTATCTCTTCACGCAGCCGATTCAGATGCGCTTCAACGAAATCATGGCCGGTGCTCGGGCTGATCTTTCGCTGAAGATCTATGGTGACGACTTCGCTGAGCTGGAACGGCTCGCGGCGGAAGCGCGGGAGGTTTTGCGCAGCGTCCCCGGTGGTGGCGACGTTGAGTTCGAAGCGTTGGGCCGAGTGCCCATGCTCGAAATCACGCCGAAGCACGAAGCGTTGCAACGGCTCAACCTTCACGCCGACGAAATCAACAGCGTCGTCTCCACCGCGCTGGGCGGCGAGGAAGCTGGCTCATTGCAGGAGGGAAACCGTCGCTTCGACGTGATCGTGCGCCTGCCCGAAGCACAGCGACTCGATCTGAAGGTCCTCGGTTCGCTGCCAGTGACGACCTCAGATCATGTCCAGGTCCCGCTCTCGCGCATCGCGGACATCGCCGTGGCGGATCGCGTCGGCACCATCACGCGTGAAGACACGCAGCGGCGCGTGGCGATTCTCATCAACGTGCGCGGTCGTGACACCGAGAGCTTCGTCCGCGAGGCGCAGCAGAAGCTCGCGGCATCGGTCGAGTTTCCCGCCGGCTACTATTTTGAGTTCGGCGGCCAGTTCGAGAATCTCCAGGCCGCTCGCGCGCGACTCGCGATTGTCGTGCCGGTCGCGCTCGCGCTGATCTTCACGTTCATCTACGCGAGCTTCGGGAGCGCGCGACAAGCGCTCCTGATTTTCCTCTGTGTGCCGCTCGCCGTTACGGGCGGCATCGTAGCGCTCTGGTTGCGCGACATGCCATTTACCATTTCGGCCGGCATCGGTTTCATTGCCCTGTCGGGCATCGCGGTGCTGAACGGCATCATGCTGATCAGCTTTATCAATCAACTGCGCGATCAGGGACGCGGTCTGCGCGAAGCCGTCGTCGAGGGCACGCTCACGCGACTCCGCCCAAAACTGATGACGGCACTTGTCGCCTCCCTCGGGTTCGTGCCGATGGCGATTTCGAGCGGAGCGGGCGCCGAGGTTCAGCGGCCTCTTGCGACAGTCGTTATCGGCGGAGTCATCACGTCGACATTCCTCACGCTGATCGTGCTACCGATTCTCTACGACTGGATGGAGTCGCGGTGGGGGCGGCGCAAACTGACACCTCCGTCCGCACGGGAGGCCGAAATCCCGGTGACCGCTCCCACCTCATGATTTTTCCCTTACACCTATGAAATTAACATCGCTCCTCATTGCCGTCGCTGCCTTGTGCAGCGCCGTTTCCGTCACCGCCGCTGAAAAGATCGTCGGTGGTCCCAAAGGTGGCCGCCTCCTCGAAGCGGATGGTCAGAAAGCCGAGTTCTTCATGACGAACGATAAGAAGATCGAAATCATCTTCTATGATGCGGCGCTGAAGCCAATCGCCCCCGGCGAGCAAGTGGTCGCTGTCACGGCGGAGCCGAAGAGCGGACGCACGAAGGTTGAGCTGGAAAAGACCGCAACGGGCTACGTCTCGAAGGCGGCGGTGCCGGAAGGCACGCCGTATCGGGTCGTGGTTCAAATGCGCACGAAGCCCGACGCCAAGCCGCAGAATTTTCGCGTCGACCTCGATCTCGCGAACTGCGCTGGCTCGCAACCGCGGCGAATACGCCTGCACCTGTGATGACTGATTGAGCTTTGAACCGGTGGCGCGGCTCCGCGCTTGTCGGTTCTGAAATGCCTATGGCCGCGGTCGAGAATGCCGAAGACGAGGATGAACTCCCGAAGGATCTCGGGAAAGTATCCTCCGGCTATCGACGGGCATTGTGGATCGTTGCTGCGTTGAATGTCGGCTACGCGTGCATTGAAGCGGTGGCTAGCTTCGCAGCTCGATCCGAGGCTCTCAAAGCCGACGCTCTCGACTTCCTTGGTGACGGTGTGATCACCGGCTTGGGTCTCGTGGCGCTCAGGTGGAACGACGCAGCGCGCGCACGCGCGGCGCTAACGCAGGGTGTCTTCTTGGCGGTGCTTGGTCTTGGCGTTTTTGGGACCGTAGCTTATCGAGTTTTCATCCGTCACGAACCGGCCGCTGAGACAATGGGGGTCTTCGGTGGAATCGCGCTTCTGGTGAACGTCGCTGCGGCGCTCGTTCTCTTACCCCATCTAAAAGGAGACTCTAATGTCCGGGCGGTCTGGCTCTTTTCGCGAAACGACGCGCTTGGCAACCTTGCTGTGCTGGCAGCTGCGGCGTTGGTCGCGTGGACTGGCACTCGCTGGCCAGACCTCGCGAGCGGAGCAATCATTGCCGCGCTTTTTCTACATTCCGCGTGGTCGATCGTTGGTGATGCGCGGCGTGACCTGGACAAAGCTTGCGGAGTTAAGAAAGAGCATCACCGGTGAAAGAGCGCCACAGATGAGCCAAGAAGAGAAACATGCGATCATGCGCACCAGCAGAAGCTGCGGCGCATGCGGCGACTCGTGCAGCGGCGAGATGGAAGGAAACCGTGCAGAGTCGATCAGCCTCATCGTTTCCGGTGTGCTCGTTGGGGCCTCCCTGCTGCTAGAGTGGACAGGCAAACTGCCTCCAGCGGCAACCATCGCCGCTGCCGTGGGCGGCATGGCGGCGGGAGGCTGGTTTCTTCTGCCTAAAGCTTGGCGGGCACTCCGGCGCTTGCGGCCGGATATCAACCTGCTCGTCGTCATCGCTGCAATCGGTGCGTCGATCATCGGCGAGTGGATCGAGGCTGCGGCTGTCGTGTTCCTCTTTGGAATAGCTGAATGGCTCGAAGGCTGGGCCGACCGCCGCGCACGTCGGGCGGTGGAGTCGTTACTTGAGTTGACGCCCAAGCTTGCGACCGTGCTGCGCGACGGCCGCGGCATGGAGGTGCCGGTGGACGAAGTGCGCGTCAACGAGCGAGTCACTGTGAAGTCGGGCATGAGCATTCCACTAGACGGCGAGGTGGTGTCCGGTGAATCGGCGGTAAACCAAGCTCCGATTACGGGCGAGTCGGTTCCCGTGGACAAGAAGCCCGGCGACATTGTCTTCGCTGGCACGATCAACGGCGAGGGCTCACTGGAAGTTCGCGTCACTAAACCGGCCGGCGACACCACCCTCGCGCGGATCATTCGGCTCGTGCAGGAAGCGCAGGAGCAAAAGGCGCCGACGCAGCGTTTCGTGGATATTTTCGCGCGCTACTACACGCCGATTGTCACGCTCGGCGCGCTGCTGATCTTCCTGGTTCCGCCGCTGCTCTTCAATGGCGACTGGTCGCAATGGCTCTATCGCGCTTGCGTGCTCCTCATCATCGCGTGCCCATGCGCGCTCGTGATTTCCACACCGGTCAGCATCGTTGCCGGGCTGACCGCGCTCGCGCGACGCGGCGTGCTCGTGAAAGGCGGAGCGCATTTGGAATCGATCGCTCGACTGCGCGCGCTCGCAGTCGACAAGACAGGCACAATCACGGAAGGTCGACCGACAGTTCAGGGCATCCAGCTGGTGGCAAACGTGCCCGATACGGAAGTGCTCAGAATAGCTGCGAGCATAGACGTGCACTCGGCGCATCCGCTGGCGAAAGCGGTGGTGGAGCTTGCCCAAAGGCTAGGCATCAAATTCGACCGCGCTCAGGACTATCAGAACCGAACAGGTAGAGGTGCCCAAGGCGTGGTCGATGGCCATGCCTACTTCGTCGGCAATCACCGCTTTGCGCAGGAACTCGGCGTGTGTTCAGAAGACATCGAACGACGGTTGGCCGCAATCGAGAGCCGGGGCGAATCGGTGGTCGTTGTGGGCCACAGGCCGCATGACGAGTGCAGCGGTGAAGTGCTGGGGATTCTGGGCGTCGGAGACACGCTGCGTCCCAACGCGGCTGAGGCCGTGCGCGGTCTTCACGCGGCCGGCATCGAGTCGGTCGTGATGCTGAGTGGGGACAACCAGCGCACGGTGGATTTCATCTCGAAGCAGGTGGGTATTGACGAGGCTCGCGGCGATTTGCCTGCCGGATGAAAAAGTGGCCGCTGTAAAATCGCTGCGCGATCGCTTCGAGGTGGTCGGTATGGTCGGCGACGGGGTGAACGATGCTCCCGCGATGGCTACTGCCACGCTGGGAATCGCGATGGGAGTTGCTGGAACAGATGCGGCCATCGAAACGGCGGACATCGCGCTCATGCAGGATGACCTGGCGAAGATCGCTGAGGCGGTCCAGCTCGGCCGGCGCACCATGGGAATCATCCGCTTCAACATCGTCTTTGCGTTGTCGCTGAAGCTTCTCTTCCTCGTGCTCACCTTGCTCGGTCAGGCGAGCCTCTGGCTCGCAATCCTGGCGGATACCGGGGCGACATTGCTCGTCGTTGCAAACGCCCTCCGTCTGTTACGGCGATGACTCCGCAAGAACCTCCTCCTAGTCCTGTGATCGCGGGCGCAACACTGCTGACGCCCCCGTTCTCGGCATCGGATTCGGCTTCGTTGGCGGGCTGCGCCTGTGCTTAATTTTTCCGACGGACGGTTCGCAACCCGCAGCCGCGCTGCGCCCATCCGGCTGTGAATCGGACAGGGCAGCCTCAAAGAGGTTTTGCAATGGCTACTCCCATGGTGCTGCGACTATCTTCCGACGTTCGTGTTCGATCTGCTTCCGACGTTAGCGATAGCCGTAGTAATGTTTGCCGCAACGAACGCGGATGATCTCGTGTTGCTGACGATTTTTTTTGCGCAGCCTAACTGCCGCCCACTTGAGATTGTGCTAGGTCAACTCGCAGGGATCGGAGCACTGGTAGCTATAAGTTACACCGCTTCGGCACTCACTCTCGCCGTGCCGCACGATTGGTTACCATGGGTTGGCATCGTGCCGCTCGCGCTCGGCCTCCGATGGTTGGCGCGAAAGAATGATAACGATGACGTTTGCCCACAGGCCGTGACAGCGTGGTGGATGGTAGCCGGCATCACGATGGCGAACGGAGCGGACAATCTCGGAGTCTACATCCCTGCGTTTGCGATGCAGACCGGCGCTGAAAGAATTCTCACCGGGGCGACGTTTTTTCTCCTTACCTTGTTATGGTGCACGGTCGCCGCGACAGCGGTGCGTCACCCGTCGTGGGGACCAGTGGTTAGCTGCGTGTGTCGTCGTGTTGCGCCCTTTGTGCTGATCGGATTCGGAATCTGGATCATTGCGCACCATCCGGTCTTTGGATTACGGCCCGATGTCGACGATGTGGTGGGTTAACCAACGCCGACCCGTCTCAATCGTGGCACGAGGTGGGAGTGGCGGCGCACCGCCGCTCCCGTGCAGGGTTTTCAGTTGCGCGAGAATTCTTCCGCGAGGTTCCACAGCGCCTTGTTCAAGCGTTGTCCTTCGGTCAGCCCGCCGACCGGCCGCGTCGTATTGCGCAGGTAGTGAGCCGGAAACACCGCCCCCTCGGCTGCCGGAATGTGACCCGCATAGCGGAGACCGCCACGACACAACCGTTCCTGGACGACGTTGAACGTCGTCCAAAGATCGGTGGCTTGATCACCGTGACGAGCAGGCGCAAGCAACTGGTCTGGTCGAAGCAACCGCGTGACTGGTTGCGCGCTGTCCCACCGCAGCGCTATCGCGCGCGCCGCGAAAGAGTGGCGTGCGAGCGGAGTTAACGCCACGGCCTGCCAACGCGCGATCACTTCCAGCACCCGCGGGGTATTCTCGGCCACGGCCTGCGCTGCCGCCGCGAACTTCTCTGGGGAAACGTCGACGTGCCGAATCGCGACACGCGCGAAATCCGTATCCCCGACAGTGAGCCCGTTACGGCAAACGAGCCGGTAAAGTCCGGCATCGATGCGATAGGCGCGCGTGCCGTCGTGCGCGTTCTGCAAGATCAGCTCGGGGCGGACTTCGCCGACGGCGGACGAGGCGTTCTCCAAATCCGCCCGACGCGCGAACCGGAGTTCGTGCATCTGAAACCCCTGCCGATTCTCCAGCCGCACGCGCTGCTGGTTCGCCTTCACCGGTTCCCAACCTTCGTCACGAAGCAGGTCAACGACCTGCGCCGTGGAAACGAAGGCGTAGCGGGAGGACACTCCAGGCCGGGCCTGCTCGGCAAAAACCGAGGGGGCGACGCGGCGGAGATCGTCGAGGGACAACGCGCGGAAGACGCGGGAGGACGGAGCCGTTTCAATCGTGGTCATGACTTTTTGCTTTCTCTTGCGCCCAACGAGGGCGCGAGTGCAGCGGGCCGCGCTGTGCGGACCCCAACCGAGCCGAACCGTTAAATCGGCCGCCCCGGAGGGATGCCGACGATCAGCGCCGAGGGTCAAGGTGGAGGCCGGGCTTGGACGGCACGACCTTGAGGCGCGGACGGACCGAGGCGCTCGCGCCGCAGGGCCGCCAGCCGGACCCCGCGCGCTATCATGAGGCACCCCACAGGGGACAGGCTTTGCTGACTACGAATGCGCGAGCGGCGCAACGAGAGCGAGCGACCACAAGCCCCGCGGCGATTGAGCGTCAAAGCTATCGAACGGGCGCAGCTGGCGCGGAGGACGCGATGTCGAGCGGAGCGACCGCAAGAGAAGCGCAGGAGGAGTCGGCGCAGGTTGGAGCGCGGCAAGCCGCCGGTGTCGCGTCCGCAGCCTGCGGAGGGAAGCGATCCCGCCGAATGGTCGCGCTCGGGCGACGAATCGGCGGAGGCGGCGTGAGCGCGGAGACCGCAGCCGTCTCCAACGCAGCGAACGGCGGTCACGGAGCGAAACCGAAGCGCCGCAGCGGCGGCTGCGACCGTTCGGTCTCGAAAAATTCCGGCGCAAGCCGGCATCGGGGCGTTGCGGAGTGCCCCCGCTGGAATGCGGAGGGCGAGACGGAGACTCGGCCGCGGGGAAAGGCTTCCCCGGCGGCGCACACTCAAAGCGGAATTCGCCCGGTTAAAAAATCCAACTGCGACGCAAGACTAACGCTTGGGCTATCGGCTAGACGCGTGTTCGGCAAATGCTGAGTAAACCACAGTTTGGTGATCGGCTCCAAGATTACTGTGGCAAGAGAAATTCCGTCTTCTCGGTGAAGCGCGACAAGATGCGTATCGAATCGATGAGCGATTTGAAGATCGTAGACTTTGTCCTGCACACCCTCCGGGTAGTTCGCGTGAAAAAACTGGAGGCGGAGCATTCCGCTTCCCGTTTTCAGCAACGTTATCTCACGGGCCCATATCGGCGAATAATGCCGCTGAGCTGAGGGAAACACGTATTCCATCGCATACCAGGTGCGGGGCTGGAGGACGAAGGGGCTCATTGCACATGCACAATCAGTATGGCGTCGGCGCGTCAAACGACGGATCAAATGGAAAAATGCTTTGGTGCGCCAGTAGATCAACCGCTTCGAAGGTGACAGCCGGCGTGCTGTGATTCAGACTATTGAACGCCCATCATGGATTGGTTTGACGTCACATTCACGAGAGCGCTTGCGATACCCTTTGCATGGAACAGTGACGGTCGGTGGTGCGACGTTAGCGACGTTGAGCGGGGGCTTAAGTGCGGCTGTGTCTGTCCTGCTTGCCGAGGTCCGTTGGTCGCGCGAAAAGGAGATGAGCGAATACACCACTTTGCTCATCACGACCGGCGCGAGTGTAGGCATGCACTAGAGTCTTCTCTGTTCGGCATGGCCGTGGAACTCTTGGAGAACCCCGGGGCTACTCTCGCACTACCAGGCCACTATCCCAGAACGGACCTCGCCCGCGAAATGGGGGCGCGATTTTCGGAAGGACAAAAACAGAAATTCTATCGGAGCCCTTGGGTCATCGATCCTATTAGGATCGTCGCGCCGAATGGATTTGTTGTGAACGCGCGAACAATCGACGCGTCTATGCTGGAAACGGCTGACCTCATTTTTCCGAAGGAACGATTAAAAGTTCACTTCCTCACCTCGCGGAAGCCGCTCGAAGCGGCGAAAACCGTGCCTGCAGAACCCGATTGGAAGGTTTTGGCCATCAATCTTCGCTACTACGCCACTCTGTGGTGGCAGACATGTGACGAGGATAAGGAACAACGGATTGCTGAAGCTAGAGCCGCAAAAAGCCTGATGGCTCGATGGCTCGGCGAACAAGACACGGGGCGCGGTTTCCTATACCACCCCGAATTTCAACGTCGCAAGGAGCTGCTGGCGGACCTGGTCCGACGTCAGAAGGAACACGAGGCGGAGCAGCTGGCACGAGAAGCAAGGCAGAGAAATGAGCGAGTCGCCGCGAGCAAAGCCGCCGACGCTTACTGGACTATTCCAAAGAACAATGAAGCCGAATTAGGGACGGCACTCTTTTTTAAACCGGCGAGACCCGCCGAGGTGGCAAATCTGACTCGTTGGCTCGCAACGAATCTCGGCCTCGTTCGCGCGACGAACCTTTCTCAGTGGGGATTCGCGGGCGCCGCGGGAACGATAGTGCCGGAAACCGCCCGACGCTACTTGGACTCTGACGCGGCATGGACTCCGATCCCGCCAGAGTTCATCGAGAAGTTCGAGCCACACGGAAACGGCGTTCACGCAGCTCGCCCAAAGCCCGTTGACCAGCTTTCCCAGCCCGACCAGATAATGATCCCGAATCTCGGCCTCTGCGTAAGGTGTCAGTCGGCGGTCGATGAAGTAATCTTCGGATCCGGACTTTTTCGCGGCCGCCGTGGGCGCCGTTGTTCGGCAAATAGTGCCCATCCCACCACTATCCTCTAGATGCCCGGCGTGCGGGCCGCCGGATAGGAACCGAACCTGACGCGGCGAGGCCGGGGCGTCGGAAAATGTCCGATGGGCACGTCTACAACGTTAGGCGCCAAGAAATTCCTCGCCAACGAATTTAAGCGGACCTAAATTGATTCCCATGTCGCCCTTAGCTGAGTCGATCCGCATCCTGATGGTGCGGCGCCAGTTAACAGGGGTGCAGCTCGCAAGAGACATTGGGCTTAGCACGACCTCACTCAGCAGGATCCTTCGAGGCCACGCGAAACCGAAGCAGGTAACCCTTACGAGGCTAATGAAGCGTCTTTGCGCTTCACCCGCTGAAGAACAGGTGATCTTACGCGCATTCACCGGCCTTTCGCCTTCCGTGCGCGAAGAGCCGCCCCCGGATAGCCCGGAGAACGCGTCTGCGGAGCGTGAGCGAGTTGAACGCTGGCTGGAGGCACGCACCCAGGCCATCACGTTCAAGAACGCAATAGCCCGCGAATTGGACAAGGCCGCGATAAGTTATCGGCGAGACGTCTGCGAAGGCATTGCTTCTGCAGATTTTCTGATCGAAAGCGGCGCAGGACGCGTTGCGCTGGAATGCAAAGCGAACATATCGCGCGATTTTGAGAAGACGCTAGGCATATCTTTATTACTTCAGGAGCTGATGCGATGCGACGAGGTGTATGTCGTGGTGCCGTTCGTCAGCGAACCGGTCAGTGCTGCGATGGCTCGGCTCCCCGTAGGCCAACATGTGTGCACCCTGGGTGAACTGGTTCCCAAAATGAAAGGCGGTGAATAGTGACCGACTCGCCGTATCCTTTGCCGTCAGCTCATATCGAGGCGCTTTTCACGCGACAGAAAAACGTTTTCGGTTTTCACCACGGCGTGAGCGGTGGCTTGCTATCCCGGACAATGATGCTCGCGGAGTTGTCGCTGGTATTGGGACAAACGAAGCCTGATGCGAGTCGTGCCGAAATCTCTTCGGCAATCGTGGAGCATAATATACTGGGCAAACCTACCAGTTCCAGCCGGATCAAGAGCTATAAACATTTGGTCGAACTCTATGGTCTCAACCCGGAAAAAGCCCTCTTCCGCACTTTGCGGCGGTTTGCAGTGCTCGATCCAACCGCGCTTCCAACGATCGCTATAGTGTGCGTTTTCTGCCGCGATCCCCAACTTCGCGCAACCTTCGGCCTGATTCGTAGCCTTTCATTGGGAGACCATCTGCCTCGCCATCGCGTTGAGGCGTTCCTTGCAGCCGCTTTCCCCGATCGGTTCAGCGCCGCTTCTCTGAAATCGATCGCACAAAACACTTCCGCATCCTGGACCTCGGCCGGGCACCTTGCAGGTCGGGCAAAAAAACACCGAGCCCATCCCGTGGTGCGCTCGCTCGCGGTGGCCTACGCAATGTTCGCCGGCTATCTCGCCGGATTGCGCGGCCCACGATTGCTTCAATCCGAATTTGGCGAGCTCGCAACAGCACAGCCTGCGCTCATTCCGAGCCACCTTTCGATCGCCTCCGCCCGCGGCCTGCTCGGGTTCAAACAAGCGGGCGGTGTGGTCGAGTTCGATTTCACCCCGCTTCTCACGCCAGCCGAAATTGCTCTCGTCGATGTCACGGATTAACCAGCTCCTGCAGAACTACCGTCGCCACGTTTCACTTCCGCTGCGGACGAACACTGCGTCCGCCCAGCGGATCTGGTTCGCGGTGTATCCTCCCGACGACGAGCGGCGCCTCCAACACCGCCTGCAAGAATTCGAGCTCGCAACGCGAGAATCACCGAATCGTTTGTCGTGGCACTTAATAGATCTCCACGGCCGCCTGGCTGAGTGGTTCGCGGCTGAAGACCCCGAGGACCTCAAGACGTGGTTCGCCCATCCTGAGGATATTGAGCTGTATGCTCGCTCGCAATGGAAGGATCGTCTCGCGAATATCATCAAATCCGAGATTAGCGCACTCCCGGACGCGGAGCGCACGGTTGTCGCGTTGGCCGGGCTCATGGAATTGTTCGACTTCCTTGAAGTCTCAGAGGTGCTTGAGACTCTAGAGCGCGCCGTGCCTGGGTATTTACTTTTGTTTTTTCCGGGCGAGCGCGAAGGCAACGTCTATCGCTTTCTCTGCGCTCGCGACGGTTGGGACTACCTCGCCGTTCCCATCGTCGCCGACCGTTGATCACAACTCCCGCTTCATACTATGTTACTCCAGACTCGTGATATTTTCCTTAAGGACCCCCTCGCGTGGCAGTTGCTCAACGAGGGCGTTTCCAGCAACAACGCGACTGACCTCGCCACGCTCCGCTATGAGTTGCAGTCCTTTGTCTGCGATGGCGAATATCGCACGGGCCTCGTCCGCATCCTAGAAGGTTATCTTACTAATTTCTCCGCCCCCGAACAAAAAGCGGTTTGGGTAAGTGGATTCTACGGCTCCGGAAAGTCTCATCTCGTTAAGGTGCTTCGCTACCTTTGGACCGACTTTGCGTTTGGCGACGGCAACACCGCGCGAAGCCTCGCTCATGTCCCGCCCGATGTAGCCGCCTTGCTCAAGGAAATCTCCACGTTGGGAAAAAAACATCAGGGACTTCATGCCGCCGGCGGCACCCTCAAAGCCGACAAGGGCAGCGTTCGGATGCGCCTCCTATCGATCATCTTCGCTTCGGTTGGATTTCGCCGCGAATATCCTTTCGCGAAGTTCTGCCTGCATCTGCGCCGCGACGGGAAGCTCGATGATATGCGTGCCGAGGTCGCCGCGTTGGGTAAGAACTTCGACGAAGAGGTGGCCCGGCTTTACGGCTCCGCCGCGATCGCCAAAGCCTACCTCAAGCTGTATCCGCACCTTGGCGACACGTCCAAGGTGGGCCCGATGCTCCGCGCTGAGTATCCCAATGTAGACGATGTCGGCATTGACGAAATGCTGGGCATCATCCGTCTCGCCCTCGGCAATGGAGGCAAACTCCCGTGCACTTTGGTGGTGCTCGACGAGGTGCAACAGTTCGTGGATGGCCGGCCGGACCTCGCGCTCGACATCCAGGAAGTCACGGAAGCATGCAGCAAGCAGCTCGACAGTCGCGTCATGTTTATCGGCACTGGTCAGAGTGCGCTGAGCGACAGCGTTCAGGCCCTGCAAAAGTTGATGGGCCGCTACACCATCAAGGTCCATCTGCGTGACAACGACGTAGAGCGTGTAGTCCGCACGGTTGTTCTACAGAAAAAGGAAGACGCTAAGGGAGACGTTCAGACTCTGGTCTCCAAGCACGAAGGCGAGATCACGCGGCAACTAAAAACCTCCCGCGTTGGCACCCGTTCCGAGGACCACGCGGCTTACGTGCCTGATTTTCCGCTGCTCCCTGTGCGACGCCGATTTTGGGAGCGCGTGCTCCATAGCGTCGATCCCACCGGAACCACCGCCCAGATGCGCACGCAGCTACGAGTGGTCCACGAAGCATGTCGCGAATATGCCGACCGGCCTCTCGGTGCGGTCGTGCCGGCCGATTTCATCTACGAGCAGCTTGCCACGGATCTCGTCCAAACGGGCGAAATGCAGAAGCGCTTCCAAGAGATCATTGATGAACAGGTCACCAAGACCGATGGAGTGCTCCGTCGTCGGATCTGCGCACTCGTGTTTCTTATCAACAAACTACCGCGGGAGGCGGGCATTGATATTGGCGTTCGCGCCGAGGCCGAGCATCTGGCTGACCTGCTGGTCGATGATCTTACCACGGGCAGCACCCAGCTCCGGCAGCAGATTCCGGGTTTGCTGAAGACCCTCGTCGAGGACGGTGTTCTAATGGAAGTTGACGGCGAGTATCGCCTTCAAACCACCGAGGGTGCCGCGTGGGAGGGCGAATACCGCAAGCGCTACAACGCTACCAAAAACGACCTTACTCTCATCGACGCCCAGCGTCGGCAGCTTTTCGAGCAGGCGCTTTCCAGTCTCTTCTCCGGCCTAATGGTAAACCATGGGGAAGCTCGGGAAAAACGCCGCGTTACTCTGCACATCGGCTCAGACAATCCGCCACCGATCGACGGGCTCACTCTTTGGGTTCGCGATGGTTTTTCCGAGACCGAAGCCAGCGTCTTGGGCGACATCCGTAAGCGGAGCACCGAAGATCCGACGCTCCACCTTTTCATCCGCAGCTCCCAGGCCGATGAACTCAAACAGGCGATCGCGGCTGCGCAGGCGGCAGAGCAGACAATTGGGTTCAAGGGTAACCCGACCAATGCCGAGGGTCAGGAAGCACGCCGTGCGATCATTACTCGCCACAGCAATGAGACGCAGAAAGTCGCCGATCTCGTGGGCAACATTGTCCGCCAAGCTCGGCTGTTTCTCTCCGGTGGAGAGGAGCAAAGCGTTTTGGAACTCCGTGCGGCCGTCGAAGCCGCCGGCGAGGCCGTGCTCGCCCGACTGTATCCGAAATTCGACATCGCGGATTCCGCTAATTGGCCGACGGTCCGCACCAAAGCCAAGGACGGCGCGGCCAACGCGCTACAATATGTGGGCTACAACGGCGACGTGCAGACACATCCCGTGGCCAAAGCCATTCTCGATTTCGTTGGCGCCGGAAAAAAGGGAACCGACATCCGCAAGCATTTCACTGCGGCCCCTTACGGGTGGGCTCAAGATGCTGTCGACGCAGTGCTCACGGTTCTTCTCGTGAGCAACCATCTTAGCGCACGCCTGCAAGGTTCACCGCTCACTGCGTCCGACTCCGACCAGAAAAAACTTGGTCAGGCGGATTACCGCGTCGAGCAACCCGTCCTCGGAGCTGCTCAAAAAATCGCGCTGCGGAAACTCTACGCTGCCGCTGGCCTGTCCGCCAAACCTGGCGACGAACTTGCCGGCGCCAGTCAGTTCCTTGCCGCCGCAGTCGCCTTGGCCCGCTCGGCCGGAGGCGATGCTCCGGCGCCTGCGATGCCGTCGCTCACTCATTTGCAGGCATTGGAAGCCAAGGCCGGCAATGAGCTCCTCCAAGCTCTATATGATCAGCGCGTCACTCTGACCAGTGACCTTGCTGCATGGAAGAAAACGGCCGATGCGATCGCACTTCGGCGGCCAGTTTTCGATCGGACGGAGCGGCTTCTGGCCGCCGCTTCCGGCCACCTGGATATCGAAGCTTGGGCCAATACGCTCTCGGCCATTCGCACCAACCGTTCGTTGCTCGACGAACCCGACGCAGTCACCCCCGTGGCCCAATCGCTCGGTCAGGCGTTGCGTGCCGCATTAGCGACGGCCGCAGAAGGCTACGCTACTGCCATGGCAAACGGCGAAGCCCGCCTCGCGGTTGATCCAACATGGAGTCAACTGTCGGCCGACAGACAGGGGGCACTTCTCAATACCGCAGGTGTGCAGGAGCGGCCGGCGCCTAGCGTCACGAGTGACGAAGACCTGCTTGCCGCACTTGGATCCTGCCCATTGGCGACGTGGCGAGCGCATACCGACGCGCTGTCCGCTCAGTTCGACCGAGCACTTTCGGCTGCCGTGAAAGAACTAGAGCCGAAAGCCCGACGAATAGCGCTAGCCGGCGCGACGCTCCGCAACGAAGCGGATCTTGATGCCTGGTTGGCGCAAGCGCGCACCCAGTTGCAGGCCCACCTGAAGGAAGGCCCTGTGATTCTATAGCCGACTTAGCCGCAGTTCAGACGCTACGCTGCTTGAACGCCCAAACTTCAGTCAAACTCAACGACGCTGCGTCTGCCGAAACACAGAGGCAACGCGAGCACCTGTTCATCAGCTATGCGGTCCATAACGCGACATTTGCGATGTGGCTGGCGCGAAAGCTGGCCGCGGAAGGCTATCTGATTTGGTGCGACCGGCTGAAGCTCCTAGGTGGACAGGAATGGCCCCGCGAAATCAACAAGGCGATCACGGACCAGTCTTTCCTCATGCTCGCGCTCATGTCCCAGGTTTCCGTTGCGAGGGAGAACCCTAGGGGTGAATGGACGCTTGGTCTTGCGGTGGCCAAAGAGCTGCAGCGGGACTTTCTAATCCCAATCAAGGTAGACCAGTTCGATTATAAGCAGCTCGGATTTCTACATATCAACAGGCAATATATCGATTTTAGTGAAAGTTGGGCCTCGGGCTTTAAGGATCTAATTAAAACGCTTGATGCTTTGCGAGCGCCGAAGCCGAGAGCAGACGGTCGCCTCGTTTCGGCAAAATCCTTCGTGCGCGAAGGAATCGTGACCGAGCAGCCCGAACCGGTAATTTCCAATTTAGTCCGGTTCTCGCGCACGCCCGAACACGTGCTACAGTTTCATTCCAGCCGGCGCTTGGAGGACAAAGAGTATGGCGCCCTAAAATCAACGTGGGCATTTCGAAGCCTAAAGAAGGGCATCTTCCTTTCGATCGCATTGCCCCCGCGAGGAAGCCCTGAAGTGTTCACGACGGTCCCAAGCAAACTCAGTTGGGAACAAGTGAAGTTGATTCATCAGATCGACTCGACGGCCTTCTACTCCGAAATGCTTCGCAAGGCAGCGTCGGCGCTTCTGATGCATCGTGGCTTCTGCCTGGATAGCGATGGCCGAAGCCTATATCTGGACCCTGAAGCGTTCGAAGGCGGATGGCTCCGCTACCCGCGTCTTGATGGAAGTATCGCGCGCATGAAAGTCGCAGGCCGTCGCTCATTCCGCACCGGTAAGGACCAACGCCAAGTGGTGCACTACAATCTCGGGTTTCGCATCGAAGTGGAGCAGGACCCGGTTCAGGGTTGGGTGCTTATACCGAAGTTGTTCCTTCGACTTCGCAATGAACACGGAGTGCCACTTACCGATGCAAACGCGCTTTCACGACGGAAGAAGATCACGCGCGACTGGTGGAACGACAAGCAACTGGCCACCCACTTAGCTTTTCTGGCCGCACTTGGCCTGGCTCAAAAAGCCGCTGTCGAAGCCGGGCTCGATGCTGGTGTGGAGCTCGACGCTGCTCCAGTGTCTTTCGTGGCCAATAAAAGGATTGATGAACCGCGGTTGTGGACCCGTGACGAAGCCGCCGATTCAGACTCAGATGCCGAGGCCGAGATCGACGCAACGGAAGAGGCAGAGGAAATGGAGCGGCTCCTGCCATGAACTCCGGCGAGGTGATAGTGTTGGATGAGCCCCAACTCATATTCGGCAACGATCAGCGCCTCGTCGATCCCAGGGACGGATTATCTCTGTTTGGCCCGTGGGATTCCGATCGACCCGGCCAACCACGGTCGCTGAGCTACGGGATCGTAGGAACGTCGGAAGGCATTCAGGCCTTCTCAGCGTGGGCAAAGCTGCTTCACGGCCCGGTGCTAAACGATATCGTGGAGGGAAAGGACATTGAAACAACCGACGTTCTCTGGCCCCCCTTTCCAGGCTTCGAGGCAGCCACCGGGGCAGTTTTGCCAGAAAAACCCGCATGGGGCCGCGAGATTGATCGGGGCAACCTTGACGAACTCTCGCGCCATCCCGACCCACATCTGCGCGCGGCCGGTGTTGTCGGGGCATTCTACGAAGCTCTGCGGATCGGGAACGCCCGCGACGACGAGATCCGTGTGCTTTTCTGCATCGTTCCAGAGTTTATATGGAAGCGCTGCCGTCCGAATTCCGTGGTCGCCAAAGCAGAAGCCATGGGGAGCAAGGCGTCTCGAAGTGTCATTCACGACCGAAAAAAGGGGCAGGCTGACATGTTCGAGACCGCGACAGACTTCGATGCCTATCAATTTTCGGTCGATTTTCGCCGTCAGTTGAAAGCCAAGGCGATGGAGTTTCGCGCGCCGATACAGATTATACGCGAAAGCACTCTTCGCCTTACAAACGATCGTGATTTCGGCGATCGCGATCTGTCGCCGGTGAGCGACCGGGCTTGGAACATGACCGCCACCGCTTATTATAAGGCTGGCGGAAAGCCTTGGAAGCTCGCTAGTGCACGTCCGGGCGTGTGCTATCTTGGTCTCGCCTTCAAACGCGCTGAGCAAGATGGCTCCAATGCTTGCTGCGCGGCCCAGATGTTTTTGGATTCCGGTGATGGCATTGTGTTTCTGGGCGAGTTCGGACCGTGGTATTCACGCGACACGAAGCAGTTTCACCTTACCCGCCAGGCGGCGAAAAACCTGTTGGCTGGCGCACTTCAAACGTATCGCGACCAGGAAGGAGGCCCGCTGACGGAGATATTCATCCACGCTGGGTCGGAAGTTTCCGCTGCTGAATTCGATGGATTTCGCGACGCTTGCCCGCCCAACGTGAAATTGGTGGCGGTCCGGATTCGCCAGGATAGTCGGGGTGTCCGTCTTTTCCGCAATGGTTCGCGGCCCGTTTTGCGCGGCACGTTTCTAAAGCTGTCCGACACGTCCGGATTGCTTTGGACCAATGGATTCAAGGAACGCATTCGCACCTACGATGGTTGGGAGGTTCCTGTGCCGCAGCGTATATCGGTCTTGCACGGCCAAGCAGATCTCAAGCAGGTGGCGCGCGACGTTCTCTCGCTTACAAAGCTGAATTATAATGCATGCAAACTCGGAGATAGCATGCCGGTCACTGTGCATTTTTCCGACGCAGTGGGCGAAATCCTTGTGAACAACCCCAAGACGCAGAAGCCAAAGCCCAATTTCAAATATTACATCTGACACTCACCATGTCTGCTCGCAGCCACGCCCCCGTGATATTAATGACTTCCGTTCTGAATGAACGCCAGGCAGAGCGTCGTTCTCAGAGGCGTTCGTCCTATGCAGGAGACGTCGGGCCGGTTTCGATTCTGGCTCATAACTCAGTGCCATCGGTATCCGCTCCATTCTTCGTTCTCAATCCTTCAGCTTTTCTCCCTTAATGCCCGTCTCCCTTTCCCGCGAACTTCGGAACGAACTCGCCTCCGTCACCAAGACCGCTCGCTCACGCGCCGAGGATGCCGCTCGCGCTGCGCTAGAAAATCTCGCCGTCCATGAACGGCAGGCGCGGGGTCACATGGATGAGACGAGGCGGAAGCTTCGCGCTCAACTTCGTGCGCGGGGAAAGGCACTCGGCGATAGCCGTCAATCCGACGGATCGCAGGAACTCACGCGCCTCGTCGAACATACCGCCTACGAGCATTGGCATCGGCTGCTGTTTACTCGCTTTCTTACCGAGAACCACCTCCTCCTCATGCCCGACGAGGCCGGGGGCCCGCCCACGCCTGTCACCGTGGAAGAGTGCGAAGAACTCGCGCCCGAAATGGGTGCAAAGGATGGCTTCGACCTCGCGTGCCGTTTCGCTGGGAAAACTCTGCCCGGAGTCTTTCGCGCGGACGATCCCGTGCTAGACCTCACGTTCGCGCCCGAAGGGCAAGTCGCTTTGCGCAAGCTTCTCGATAGTCTGCCCCGCGAAACTTTCACAGCCGACGACGCTCTTGGCTGGACGTATCAATTCTGGCAGGCCCAGCGCAAAGACGAGGTCAACAAATCTGGCAAAAAGATTGGCGCGGCCGAGTTATCTCCGGTCACGCAGCTTTTCACCGAGGACTACATGGTGGAGTTTCTCCTACATAACACCCTCGGCGCTTGGTGGACCGGCCGGTGCGCCGCTATTTCGAATTCCAAATTTCAGATCGCGAATTGCGCAACAGAGGCTGACGCCCGTGCTGCCGTCGCGCTGCCGCCCAAGGATGGGGCTCCCGGCATCGAGTGGACCTATCTCCGGTTCGTCCAAAACGAGAGCACCCACGCTTGGACGCCTGCCGCCGGCGTCTTCGAAAGCTGGCCGAAAACTGTCCGCGAGATCACGATGCTCGATCCCTGCATGGGCAGCGGGCACTTTCTTGTCTTCGCCCTGCCGCTCCTCGTCCGCCTCCGCGTTGAAGGAGAAGGATTGAGCGCCGCGGCCGCGGTCGCCGCCGTCCTCAAGGACAATCTACACGGTCTTGAGCTCGACGAACGCTGCACGCAGATCGCCGCGTTCAACCTCGCTCTGGCGGCATGGAAAATCGCAGGCTACCAACAGCTGCCCGCCCTGCACCTCGCTTGTTCTGGCTTGGCGCCGCACACCACTAAGGCCGAATGGATCGCGTTGGCCAGCGACAACGAAAAGCTGCAACGCGGCATGGCCCGGCTCTACAAACTGTTCGAGAACGCCCCCGTGCTTGGTAGCCTCCTCAACCCGCGTGCCGACGGCGGCGACTTGCTAACCGCCGGTTTCGATGAACTGCGCCCGTTGGTAGAAAAAGCCCTCGCCGCGGCCACCTCCGATGATACCGCCCGCGAGATGGCGGTCACCGCGCGCGGCCTGGCCAAAGCCGCCGAGTTGCTCGCGGGGCAATTCATACTCGTAGCGACAAACGTGCCCTATCTCGGACGCGGCAAACAGGACGAGAGATTGATGAATTACTGCGAACGCATTCATCCACTCTCAAAACCTGATCTTGCCACGTCTTTTGTTGAACGGTGCTCGGGGTTCTGTGCATCCGGAGGAAGCACGGCCTTGGTGACACCACAGAATTGGCTGTTCCTTGGTCAATACATGCGCTTTCGCGAGTCGCTCCTTAAAGCTGTTGGATGGAGAGTAGTGGCGCGCTTGGGCGCACGGGCATTTGAAACTATTACCGGTGAGGTTGTGAATGTGGCCCTCGTAGTGCATACCGTGCAGAAGCCAAACGTTTATGATGCATTTCTTGGGTTGGATGTATCGGAAAGAGCAGACGCGAGTTTGAAGAGAGCTAACATGTTAGCTGATCCAATATTACTAGTAAATCAACTCTCTCAATTGAAGAACCCGGACGCTCGTATAATTCAGCGGGAGGGCGGAACAGATACGCAACTCTTGTCCGAACGAGCTGTTGCATACCAAGGCCTTGTTACCGGCGACCGCAACTCATACGTTTTTCAGTTTTGGGAAATTCCAAAGCTTACTGCCAAATGGGAGACATTCGCTGATGCCTATTCAGGTGAGGGTTTAGTTCTCGGACGAGAGAACATAATATTTTGGGAGGAGAGCTGCGGTCGGCTCTATAAAATGGCTGCTGAGAATCGAGATCGCCTTCATGATATGCATGAGAGCGGCAACCTGTGCTGGGGCAAGAAAGGGGTTCTCTTGACGCGAATCGGGCTGAAGGCCTCGCCTTATTACGGCGAAAAATATGACAACAATCTGATCTGCATTTTGCCGGCTAATGAAGAAGAGCTATCCGCAATCTGGAATTTCTGCAGTTCTACGGACTACAAATCCGCTGTTCGCGAGATAGACCAAAAGCTAAGCCTTACCAACGCGACAGCATGCAAGGTGGGCGTGAGGCTTGACGATTGGCAGATTGGAGACGGCTTCCCCAAGCCTTTTTCCAGCGACCCGACCCAATGGCTCTTCAACGGCCACCCCAAAGGCTCCGATCAGCCGCTTCACGTCGCGGTGGCCCGCTTGCTCGGCTATCGCTGGCCACGACAAACCGGCAGCAGTTTCCCCGATTGCCCCGCACTTGATGCTGACGGCCTTGAGTCTTTCGCCGACGCGGATGGTATCGTCTGCCTGTCGCCAATCAATCGTGAAGCTCCCGCCGCCGCGCGGCTCCGTCATCTTCTCGCTGCAGCGCTCGGCACCTATGACGAGCGCGCCCTTCTCGCCACTTCCGGCCAGAAGGGCAGCAGGGCGAAAACCCTCGAAGAGTGGCTGCGCGACGAGTTCTTCGAGCAACACTGCGCACTTTTCCACGACCGACCCTTCGTCTGGCACATTTGGGACGGCCTCAAAGACGGCTTTCACGTCCTCGTCAATTATCACCGCCTCGAGAATGCCACGCTGCAAAAACTCACCTTTAGTTACCTGGGTGAGTGGATTCGCCAGCAAGCCGACGACGCCAAAGCCGAGAAGCCCGGTGCCGCCGCGCGCCTTGGTGCTGCTAAGAACCTCCAAGACAAACTCAAGGCGATCTTCGAAGGCGAAGCGCCACTCGATATCTTCGTCCGCTGGAAGCCGCTGAAGGAACAACCCATCGGTTGGAATCCCGACCTCAACGATGGCGTCCGCCAAAACATCCGCCCGTTTCTGATGGCCGGTGATGTAGGCAAGAAAGACGCCGGCCTCTTCCGCGTGAGGCCGCTTAAGCTTAAAGACAGCGACCGTGGCACCGAGCCCGAGCGCCCCCGCGCCGACTACCCCTGGTTCTGGTGCGAGGAAGATCCCGGCACCGATCCAAAAGGCGGAAGCTCTTTTGTCGGCACTCGCTGGAACACCGCTCATTTCACCCTCGCCACCAAACGCGCCGCTCGTGGCTGAAACGCGCCCCGCAGGCACTTGGCCCAAGTTCTACTTGCCCCGAAGCGTCTAACTCCAGCGCAATGACACCCTCACGTCAGCATCTGATTCAATATTACCAGCCCTACATCGCCGATCTTCTTAAGGCCATGGACGGTGTTTCCCTGCCGCCTGTCGACAAGCTTCCAGAACCGTTCTTCCCTGTTTTCGGTCGCCGGTTTGCGGAGTCGGCGCTGCGCCTTATTGTCATCGGTCAAGACACCAAGGGATGGGGTGATCTGCGGCATTTCCTAGCAGATCCGACGACGCTGGCGGGCGGTCGGATCGCGTCGCATTTCGATCAATTCGAGAATCACGATTTCACCGATTGGGGCGGCAATCGGCATACCTTCTGGGGCTTTGCGATGATGTTCTATTCCGCGCTCCACGGCCGCCGGAAGGCGAGCGGCAGGCTCGCAATATCGCAATCGCGTTTCGTCGCTCCAATTTCGAATACGCCTACAATACGGAGTAATCTCAACGCTATCACTATGTCTATCGCCAATGTTCACACAGAAGGATCGTGGATCAAAGTCTATGACGCTAAGAATAGGCGCATTTCCCAGATGAGCAGTAGCGGGATTGCTGTGGTTGGCATCACTGGCGAATTCTTCGTCACTGAGGAAGGATCTTGGATCAAAACATACGACGAAGACTGCCGCCGTATCGCGCAGATGAGCGCAAGCAACGTAGAGGTAATCGGTGCGGCGGGATCCACTTTCACTACGCGCGAAGGTGCTTGGGTGAAGACATACGATCACAACTGCAAAAGAATCAGCCAGCGCCCCGCATAATCGTTCCCCTCACCGGATGACCGTCCTCGACCACCTGCTCCGCTCGCTCGCGCTTTGCGCCGAACACAACGGCAACGATGTCGTCGCCCCGCGCGCCATCCTCTGGCCCGACGGCGAACGACTCTGGGAAAGTGTGATCGGACCCATGCGAGCGGTCCATCCGCGCCTGTTCACACTCGGCGACTACGAGGTCGATACGCGCACGGGTCCAGCCGCCTACCTGCGAGCCCAGATCCCGGCTCAGCCTCCGGGTGCTAAAGACATTCCCGTCATCTACATGCCCGGAATCTCACGCGCCGCGTTCCGCAGTGCTGCGGATTGTCCCAATGCGGCCCGTCATCTTTTCGCGCTGCAATACGAAGGCGAATTCTGGCTACAGAAGAACGGCAAAGACTGGACGCCCGCGGCATTTCTCGCGTCGGCCGATGGCGGCTTGGGTCTCGACGTCGCACGCGACGCGGAGACGAACCGCGCTTTGTTGGCCAGTCTCGGCAAGGTGCTGGAGGCGGACGTCGCAAGCATCAGTGGGCGGCGTCTCGAGGCGGGTGATTTCCGGAGTATGGTCGCTGACGACCCTGTTCGCATGCTGCTTCGGTGGATGGGCCAGCCAACGCTGTGGCGGCAACAATGGGACGCCGCGGAATGGTCCAGTTTCCGCGCCATCGTCCGCGATTCCTACGGCTTCGATCCGGAAAAGGACGGCGAACTAATCGCGGCCGAGAAGCTCGCCGCCGGGCAAAATGGATGGGAGCTGGTGTGGCGCCGTTACTGCGATTCGCCTAATGCATTTCCAGGAATCGATACGTTGCTCGCCAGAGTGACGCCGCCGGACCTGTTTGCCGTCGAAGAGAGCTACCCATCGGTCAACGATCAGCGGGAGCACGAACTTCGCCAAGCCTTGGAAGGGCTCGCCAAGCTGCCGTTCGAGCAAGCGCGGCAACGCTTACTGGCGATGGCAGCGAAAGAGGAGCAGCGATGCAACTGGGTATGGGCCAAATTGGGTCGCGCGCCGTTGGCACAAGCCGTCGCTTACCTGCGTATATTGGTGCAAGCCGCCACGGAGTTTGGCGGCGGGCATGATTGGCCGGGCCTGGCTCATGGTTACGCCAAAAAGGGCTGGGAAGTCGATGTAGCCGCTTTGCATGCGCTGGCGCTAGCTCGCAAGCCGGCGGACCTGCAGGCAATCACCGCCGCGTTGCGCGGTGTATATTGCCCGTGGCTCGAACAGCTCGCGCACGCCGCCCAGGGATTGGCGGCAACCTATCCCAATCGCAGTGCGGCGACTGCCCGCCAGCTCACTCCGACGGCGGGCACGGCGTTTTTATTCGTTGATGGTCTTCGCTACGACCTCGGATGTTTGCTCGCGCAGCAGCTCGGAACAAAGGGGACTAGCGTCGAGATGTCCCACGAATGGGCCGCGTTGCCGTCTGTCACGGCAACGGCGAAGCCGGCGTGGAAACCGATGGCCGGAAATCTGATTGGCGAAGGTCAATCCGTGGCTTTTGAGCCCGTCGAAGTCGCCAGCAAAAAGACCCTCACGACGGCACGGTTTCGCGACCTGCTCGCGTCATTGGGTCTTGATTATCTCAAGCCGGAGGAAACTGGCGATCCGACTCGCTGCGCTTGGACGGAAATCGGGACATTCGATCGCCACGGTCACGATGAAGGCAGAAAGCTCGCCTGGCGGATCGAAGAGCAAGTGGCCGATGTGGTGCACCGCATTGAGTCACTTATTGCGACCGGCTGGACTCGCATTCGCGTCCTTACCGACCACGGCTGGCTGTTGTTGCCCGGCGGGCTGCCGAAGCTTGACCTGCCAAAACATCTCACGACTTCAAAATGGGGCCGTTGCGCTACGCCGGTCGCGGGAGCACAGCACGCGTATCCTGAGACGCCATGGTTCTGGGAAAACTCTCAGGCCGTCGTGCTCGCGCCGGGTATCCACTGTTTCGTGGAAGGCCTGGAATATTCCCATGGCGGCCTCACGCTTCAAGAGACGCTGCTTCCGGTCATTCAGATAAAGGCAAGAGCCGCCGCCTCGACGATTCGCGCATCATTGACCAGCGCTAAATGGAAAGGCCTTCGCCTGTCCGCGGAGTTGCTCAATGCGAAAGGCCTCGCCGCCGACCTGCGAACCAAAGCGGCCGACTCAAACTCGTCCGTGCTTGCTGACGAATACCGCAATCGTCCGGTTCAAGGCGACGGTCATCTTTCGCTGCTTGTCGAGCGCGATGAACTCATCGGTTCGGCTGTTCTGCTCGTGCTCTCCGACAGCAACGGCAGCGTCGTTTTCAAACACCCACTGAACATTGGAGAAAACTGAGATGGAACTCGATCATTTGGACCGAATCGCCGCCCAAGCCTTCGACGGCTATCTTGTCCGCAAGGACCTGGTGCGTCGTTTCAAGGGCCAATATCCCGTGCCCACCTACGTCGCCGAATTCCTGCTTGGTCGCTACTGCGCCAGCACAAGCGACGCTGAGATCCAGGAGGGCCTCGGCATCGTGCAGAAGCAACTACAACTCCGCACCGTTCGGGCGGGGGAAGAAGAGTTGTTCAAGGCCCGGGCCAAGGACGAAGGACGTGTTAAGCTGATCGATATCGTGAGGGCGAAACTCGATGCCAAAAACAACTGTTTCCTCGCCGAGCTTCCAAGCCTGCGCCTCAACAACGTTCGGATCAGTGACGAGCTGGTAAACAAACACGACCGGATGCTCACCGGTGGTTTCTACGCCGAGATTGATGTGACATACGATCCGGTGATCGCGGAAGAAAAGGGACATGCTTTTGGCATCGAAAGCCTGCGCGAAATCCAGCTCTCCAAGCGGGACGTGCTGGAAGCGTTCTGCAAGGGCCGGGAAGCATTTAGCTTCACGGAATGGCGCGACCTTTTGCTTCGTAGCATTGGTCTCGAACCGGAGAAATTCACCGAACGCACGCGTGACGTGATGCTGCTTCGGATGGTGCCGTTCGTGGAAAACAACTACAACGCGGTCGAACTCGGTCCGCGGGGCACGGGCAAGAGTCACCTGTTTCAGCAAGTGTCGCCTTACGCGCACTTGGTCTCGGGCGGCAAAGCCACCGTGGCACGCATGTTCGTCAACAACGCGAACGGCCAACGTGGTCTTGTCTGTCAATACGACGTGGTGTGCTTCGACGAAGTGTCCGGCATCTCCTTCGATCAGAAGGATGGGGTGAACATCATGAAGGGCTATATGGAGTCCGGCGAGTTCAGCCGCGGCAAAGAGAGCATTCGTGGATTTGGCAGCGTTGTTATGGTCGGTAATTTCGACGTGGACGTCTCCCACCAGCAACGCATCGGCCATTTGCTCGGTCCGCTGCCACCGGAGATGCGCCACGATACAGCCTTCATGGATCGCATCCACGCCTATTTCCCTGGCTGGGATATTCCCAAGGTGAACCGCGATCAACTCACGGAGCATTTCGGTCTGGTCAGCGATTTCCTGTCCTCGTGTTGGAATCACCTCCGCGCGCAGTCACGGGTAAACAAGCTTCAAGGTCGGATCCAATTCGGCGGCGCCCTGAGCGGTCGTGACACCAATGCGGTCCAGAAAACCATGAGCGGACTGCTCAAGCTCATGTTCCCCAATCCAGACTCGGTGATTCCTGACGACGCCATCGAATGGGCGGCCCGTATCGCGTTGGAAAGCCGCCGTCGCGTGAAGGAGCAGCAGAAGCGCATCGGCTCGGCGGAATTTCGGAATACCCACTTTAGCTATACTATCGGTGCTGACGGGGTGGAGAAGTTTGTAGCCACCCCCGAACTGCAGAGCGAGGACAGCATCGGCAGCGACCCGTTGCCTCCCGGCCAGGTGTGGTCCATTTCCCCCGGCGGACAGGACGAGAATCCCGGCCTATTTCGAATCGACGTAACTGAAGGTCCGGGCAGCGGCGTGAAGGTCCTCAACCAACCAGCCCCCGCACCGTTCAAGGAAAGCGTTCGGTGCGCTGAGCAAAATCTCTACACCCGGGCCAAGACACTCGTCGGGGATCGCGATCCTCGTTCGCATGAGTTCACCGTTCAGCTCCGAGCGTTTGACTCGTCCAAGAGCGGATCCGCAACAGGTATCGGCGTGATGTTGGCACTGTGTTCAAGCCTGCTGCAGAAAAACCTCAAGGGAGGCCTCGCCGTCGTCGGCGGTTTGAATCTCGGCGGCTCGATTGAGCCAACTTTACAACGCGGTAAGCATCGTCGAAATCGCCGCCGAAAAGGGGGCCTCCACTTTGCTACTGCCGGTAAGTGCTCGAAAGCAAATGCTGGAGTTACCCGACGAATTAGCGACCAAAGTGAACATCGTTTTTTATGCCGACGTGCGGGATGCGCTGATGAAAGCCCTCTTGGAATGAAAAAGGCGGCGCTAGGGACGACTACAACGAGCGCTGCCATTTACCAAAACAACTAAATGGCATATCATAGCGAAACATGCGGCGGCGTGGACTGCGGTAAATACCCGAAAGCGATCCGCGTGCTGAGGGCTGCGGAGCCTCCCGCACATCCCACCACAGTTCACTGTGCCTGCCGAATTGATGAATGAGCTTCGTGTGCCAGTTTCGGAGCTGATTGCAGTTGCGATTTAGAGATCAGGAACGCCGCGAAATGACTGATGCTGCTGAACGAATCTTAGCGAGAGGGCTCAAGCCGGACACTTGGATGTTCCAGCCACCGCCCGACCACGCCGTTTGGCTGACTTGGGAGCGAATCTTCGGACTGAAGCCCCCAGTCAAGTTTGAGCGAATACCCGACTACTTCAAAATTGGGCGCGGGTGGCGGGAGGAAGTCATTTACTATGACGATTACTATACGACAGCGGACCGCCTGCGTAGGGAAATGGATATTTTGCGCCGCGATTTCTCCGCGGAGCGCAAGCGGCTCAACGTGGAAGTTTCGCAAGCGCAGGGGGTAAGTTTAGCGGCGACGGAGCAGCTGGCCCAAGCCAAGACAGCGGCGCTCCAAGAGAGGAGCTTGCTCTCGCAAGAAGTGGTCTCGCTGAGATCGAAGCTGTCATTGGCACAGCAACAGTTGCTCGATCAGCAGGCTCGTGCAACGCAAGGCACGCAACTTCAACTAGAGTTTATCGGCATTTTTGAACGAGGTGGGCCTCGTGAGAGAGTGGAATTCAAAGCTACTGCCAACGTCGATATTACATCCTATATACTGCTTGATTCGGAATACATCACGCCGGCGTCGATAGCTGCTGGGCAAAGACCGAGCTATTGGTTTCCTTCTAAGGTGATTGCCGCAGGTAGTCACGTGGTGCTCCTTAGCGGCCAAGGCAAACCGACAGGATGAGTTACGCGATGGAGTTATCTATCATTTTCTTTACCGCGGCTCCGCCAGCCCGCTTTATAAGACCGCGCAAAGCTGCTCGGTTCTACTCAAGTTCGTAAGCGGGAGCACGACCAACGCCACGCATGAACGAGCCTCATCGACAAACAATCTTCCGTCAGCGTTACTCGTTCCTAGTCCTCCACCTCCTAGTTCTCCACCGACAGACAACACCTTTCCACGGCCGCTTCAATATTGGTCCACTCAACCGGACTGGCCGCACTGCGTTCTTAATAAACGAATCTCATGGCTAGGTAAGGTGGGCACAGTGACGCATATCTACGGCCCGACCAGGATATCCATCCTCGATAGCACGACACTGACCTCTTATGACGTTAACCCAGAGTTCGTTGGATGAGTAACGTTTATCTCGTCGCCCGTGCCGACGTTTTCTCCAGCGTGGGACAGTGCCGTCATGGCGCTGTGACGTAGCCGGCGGTCAGAATACGTTCCGTCCCAAGGTCCCTCGATCAAGGGCGCATCACCGAGCGTGCTTCTCCTGAAGGAAGCTCTATGCGAAATACGCAGCTCGTCTCGAGCTCAAGGTCAGCCGTGAGCAATCCGCCGTGCGAGCTTACGATCTCACGGGAGATGGCCAACCCGAGGCCCACGCCAGAAGGCTTTCCGTTCGACGTGAATGCCTCGAAAAGCCGATTTCGGATCTCCGGCGGCAGCCCCGGTCCGTTGTCCTCAAACTCGATTAGCACGCGGCGGGCTTCGTCCCGTGTTCTGATTTCGATTTCTCGGTGGCCCTCGCGCCGCATGACTGCTTCAAACGCATTTTTGAGTAGATTGATGAGGACTTGGCGGATGGCGTCCGCGTCGATCGCTAGTTCGGAAGATGCGGCATGCAGTTTCGTCACGAGTTTGATTCCGGCTTCGTCCGCGCGCGGTTTCCACATCATGGCCGTCTCCTCGATGATCTTGTGGAGGTCCGCTCGTTGGAAGTTGTAGGTCCTCGGCCGCGATAGATCCAAGAGCTGCTGGGCCAGCGATTCGACGCGTTCGGCTTCTTTGGGCACGATCTCGGCGAAATCGCCGAGGAATGCTTTGTCGTCGATCTTCTCGGGCAGCAGTTGAGAAAACGACTTCAACGTCGCCATCGGATTTCTCAGCTCGTGCAGGACCTTCACTCCGAGACGTCCGATCGAAGCGAGCTGCTCCGCCTGCTGCGCTTGAAGGGAGAGCTTCGCTCGGGTGAACAGCGACTCCGCGACGTTCGCCAGTTCACGCAGCAAGCGGATTTCCGGGTGCGTATACGGAAGCTTGGATTCCCGTGCGCCGAACCCCACAATCAGCGTCGGTTCTCGTGTCGTCCATCGTGGTGCGACGATCACGTCGAGGTTCGCCTGCGTGAGACATCGCTGGATGGTTGTGGCGTCCGAGTCGACCGATGTGCGACCGAGAGCCGCGGTTGACGCCCATCCCTCATTGAGGAATTCGCCTTCTCGAAGCGCCGAGATCGGGAGCTCGGTTTTGCGTCCAACATACTTGTCGCCGTGCTCCGTGAATATCTCGACGAAGGAGCAGTCCGCGAACGATTGCAGAATCGACTCGAAACGCCGGACGAGTCGATCCGGGTGAAGCTCGGCACTTGCCGCGTGATGAAGCTCGGCAACCGTCGCGGCGGTCTTGTGCTCGGCCTTCAACTTGAGCCATCCGCGGAGTTTGTCGTCGGCATAACCGAGTAAGAGGAACGCGCCGCCAATGATCGTCGCGGTGACGAAAGGGCTTTCCTCCTTCTCCGACAGGATGTGGAGCAGAAACGCGGCGATGAGACCGACCAATCCGATTACGATTACGCGCTCCATGATCGAGAGCACGACCTGGCCGCTGTGGTAGACGCGCCGGGAGGTCACGCTCCATGCACTCACCGCGAAGACCAGGTAAACGATGTAGGAGAAGAACCGCGTGAGCGGGTGGATGCCCGGAAGGTCAGGCCACGTCGCGTAAACGGTTTCGACGAGCACGGCCGCCAGACTGAGATAGCCGAGTGCGATCGTGATGAACCTGAACTCGAGTTTGCGCACTCCAGACAAATGCGGCGCGACGAGGATCGCCGAAACGCAGACGGCGAGTTGGCCGGCCAGCATCGGCAAAAAGTAGAGATAATAGAGCGGCCCTTGCTGAACGTTCCCCGGGAGGCTGTCGTCCGGTTTGAAGCCCGTGGTGAATGGAAACCAAAACAGAAAGCCGGAGAGGATGATCCAGGGTGAGAGTTTTATGAGCAGGTTTCGCCGCGACGAATAGTGCCCGGACACGAGGTAGTAGCACACCCACACCATGAGCGGACTCAACAGCCCGATCAGTGCGAATTTCAGGCGAATCCACGGCAGCGGGTTCGATGTGCGGTCGATGAGATAAAGCGCGCCCTGGTGCTTGGCGACGAGTTGGGCGGTGAAGATCAGGACGCTGAGAAAGCAGACGGTTGCGACCGCTTGGTTGATCGGCCGCCGGAAGTTCAGGCGCAGCGCGCCGATGCCGACTCCCAACATCACGATGGCGGTGAGCAGCGGGTAAAACATCGATCCATCTCCGAGTTGACCGAATCGGTTACCGCCCGATCCGCGCAGGCCTCAGCTGCGTCTGCGGTGAAGTTGTTCTTTGACGAAGCACGGTCGGATTCATTGCGTGGTGAGACACCGTGAACCGCTCGCTGTTGAATCGTTCTCCCGGTGAGTCTCGAGGCGGATTCATTTCGACGTCCGCTCTGATCCTGCTGTTCGTCGTAGGGATGGTCGCAGTCGCCGCGGTCCAGCGCTGGGACGTCGTGCTTCCGTTGGCGGCTGCTTGCGCGGCCGTGTTCGTCCTGATCGGCAACGGCTTTCTTGCCCGGTTGCTTGCTCGCTCGTTGCAGGAGCCGGCTTTCTTCCGAAAGCCGGAAGTTTTCGGAGGGGTGTCGGCGATCGTCCTGCTTGGTGACGGCAACATCGTGGAACCGAATTCGGGTGAGGCGCTTCCAGGATGGCTGGCGTATTCTCGCATCGAACGGGCGTGCGAACTCTACCGCTCCGCGATCGCGGCCGGGGGATTATGCCGGGTGATCGTAACGGGAGAAGACAGCAGTGACCTCGGCGTGGCGAAGGACCCCACATACGTGCAGCGGCTGCGCGCGCTGGGCGTGCCTGCCGGTGACATCCGCGTCGAAGGGAAAGGTCGGAACACGTATCGGCAGGCGGAACTGACGAGCGAAATCCTGAGGACCGAACGGTATGATCGTGTTTTCATGGTGACGTCCGGGCTGCACATGAAGCGTGCGTTGCGCTATTTTCTTCATTTCGGAGTGAGCGCGATTCCGGTGGCGTCCGACTATGTCACCGGGAACCTCACGCTCTTTCCGTTGAGTTCAAATTTCGCGATCGCTGATATTGCTCTTCATCAATACGCGGGGTTGGCACGGCTTCGGATCTACAATGCGATGGGGTGGAATAAGTGACGTAGCCGCTGTGGAGCGTTCACTCGGCAACGGGAACCAGTAACTGCAATGAGAGTGACCTTCCTGAAGAAACGTGAACGACAAGGGTGCTTCGTTCCTCACCAAGGCTGAGACTGATCATGTGCAGGTTGCCCGTTCGCGGATCGTCCGGGTGAGCGTGAATTTGCCGGCGAATTTGCTCCAGGCTTCGCATCACCTGCCCCGCCTGCCATTCGAAGCAGACGTAACCGAGCGACCTGATTCTTGCCGGCCGATTGAACACGAGGTGCTGCGCATCATCCAGGCGAGCCAAGTGCTGGTTCAGATCCGGGACGAAGAATGTCCTCAATAAAACCCGCGTGTCGTTCGGCGACGAGCCGAGGCAAAACTCGGTGGTGTGACGTAGAGCCGTCAGCAGCCTGATGGGCGACGCTTCTGCGAACAACGGCTGATGCAGGCCGGAAATCTGAACCGATTTCTGTTGAGCAGACCAAACCGGCGCGGCGACGAAACGTTTCTTCAGAACTTCCAACGTGGCGTTGACGTCGGCGCGTGCGGATCGCTCGGCGACATTCTGCGGCTCCGCAAATGGGCCGTCGAGAAATGCAGCCATGTCGCCCAGCATCCGGGAGACGATCCGGTTGTTCTCAGCGGCGGTGTCCACCATTAGGCGATGATCGAGCTCTCGTGCGATTGCCGACCATACTTCGGCCAAACCCGCGACCACGGTGAGCTGATTGCGGAGTGAGTGCAGCATCGCCTTGTAACACTCGGCGGCCGAAAGCTCGTCTTCGACGGACCCCAGCGTTTGCTCAAGGTGCCGGGACGCATCCGCCGCGGATGAGGCGTCGCGGCTGATTTGGCGGCGCGTGCGCGTCTCGACAATGCCGGCGCGCAAGACCTCACGCAGCTCGTTCACGGAGGTTCTGCTTTTGACCACCCGGCGGAAGGCTTGGAGGTCGATCGCGTGCTCTGCGATTTCGATGGACGTATCGCCCGTGCGGATGATCACGGCCAGGTCCTTGTCGAAGGACCGGACAGCGCGGATGAACTCGATGCCGTCGAGAGGCATTTTCGGCATGTGAACGTCGATCACCGCCGCGTCCACCTGCTGTTCCTGAAGATAGTCGAGCGCGCGCTCCGGGTCTGAAAAATCCACTACCCTCCCGATGGGTTGAAGCGTGGCGCGGAGCGCGAGAATCTGCGGGCGCTCGTCTTCCAGCACCAGAATGGTGGGCTCGGTGTTCATCGTTCGACGAGCGAGGTTGCTCGTGTCGCAGGGGCGGGCGCCACGCGCCAGCCGACACGAAGGACTGGCGTGATGTGCTGCGTCAGATCGATGCCGGCGGCGCGATAAAGCCGACGCAACACGTAGAGATACTGGTCGAGCGATTTGCTGTTCGTGTTCGCGTCGGCGCCCCACACCGCGTGAATCAAATCGTTCCGCAGGACGAGCGCGCCAGAGTGCCGCGCGAACTCCTGCAAGATGCCCACCTGTTTTGCCGAGAGCTGCACGGCGGTTCCGTCCGGAAAGTTTGCCCGTAGGTCCGGGTGAATCACCGCTCCGGCGAACTCGAACGCGATCGTCGGCAGCTGAATGCCGTCGAGCTTCGGTAGTCGCGCCGACTCGTTTCGGCCGCGAGAGATCTGTCGTTCAATGCGCGCGGCCATCTCCCCGAAGTGAAACGGCTTTCGGACGTAGTCGTCGGCGCCAGCCGTGAAAGCTTCGGTGGCGAGACCGTCGTAGTCGTGCGCCGACGTGGCAATGATGGGGAATCCGACGCTGCGAGTGCGCCACTCGCGGATCATTTTCAGCCGAGCCGAAATCTCTTCACCGTAGGCGAGATCCACGACCGCGATGTCGACGTTCAGACGCCCGGCAATGCCGAGGGCGTCCTTCACGCTCCAAGCGGGATGGAGGACGTAGCCGTGCACGTGCTCAAAGAGGGCCGCGAACGCGAAATGGATATCGCGGCTGTCTTCGAGCAGGAGGATATGCCGGCGACTCTTGCGCATCGGCTGGATTTTCGCCCCGCGACGCGAGCTCCGCAAATGGCTTTCGATTTTGAATTCGATTTGAATGGGCTGCAGCGAGTCCAACTCGGCGGGGCTTTGTCAGACCGGATCAAACCTCTGCCGTGATTGCCCTGATGCGAGAAGTAGCCGCGAGTTCCGACCGGCGAAATCCGGCTGGAAGTGCACGCGCTGCCATCGACATCGAAATGGCGAGGAGTCAGCAAGCTGAGTTGGCCCGCGTGCTGGAGAAGCTCGGCGCGAAGGTGAAGTTTGCGGCCAGCCTCGCTGAGCGCCCCACGAGCGCGATGGTCGAGGAAGCAGTTGTCGTGCTGCCAGAACTGGCAGTGCTCGCCCGGCCTCAGGAAAGCACACACGGAACGGATGCCGAGCCGATGGTGCCGCTTCTGGCGCAGCACCGGCCGATCCAGCGCATCGTCGACCCTGCTTCCTTGGACGGCCGCGACGTTCTGCGGATTGGACAAAACCTCTTCGTCGCACAGACGCGAACCACCGACGCGGAGGGGATCGCCGACCTCAAAGCGATCGTAGAGCCGTTCGGATACCATGTGAGTGAGGTCGAACTTCGTGGCGGTTCTCACCTGAAGCTCGCGGCGAGTTTCGTGCCTCCGCACTACCTTATTCTGAATCCGGCATGGGCCGACCCGAAGCAATTCGGCGATCTTGTGGTGCTAGCCGTGGACGAGCGAGAGCCGCTGGCGGCGAGCACGCTTCCAGTCAACGGCACCACGCTGGTGAGCGGCGCGTTTTCCAAGACCGAACGGCGGCTGCGCAATGCCGGAATCACCACTCGCCGTGTCGACGTCTCTGAGCTCCACAAAATGGAAGCGGGATTGTCCTCAGTCGCCGTCATCGTTGAACCGCGCACGGTGCGTCCGGCCAGTTCTCCGGTGGGATTCAAAGTCGTTCAAGCAAACACGGCACCGGTCTCGTGCGGCCTGTTCGCTCCCGCCATCGTGCATGGCGGCGTCGTGTATGTCTCCGGCCAGCTTCCGATCGATCCCGCAACCGGGCGAGCCGTCGAGGGAGAAATCGAGGACCAAACAAACCAGGCGCTCCGCAATCTGTCCGAAGTTCTCTCCGCCTCGGGCAGCTCACTCGGCCGAGTGCTGCGTCTCACGTGTTACGTCGCCGACACGAAACATGTGGATCGGGTGACGTCCGTTTGCGCGCTCGCGCTCACCGGACACAGGCCCGCCGGCAGCGTTGTCGCGGCGAAAGCGCTGCATCCCGGCTGTGCAATCGCCGTCGATGCAATTGCCGCTGTTACCGACGGATCGTGAGCAGTCGACTTTTGACGGCATCCTCGCGTCGCAATCGTCGAGAGTCGTCACACCACAGAGTTTTAAACTGTATTGCAATATCCTTGTCATGATGTTTTTCCGGCACAGGCTGGCGCGGAAGCCTCTCGTCCAGTGGTTAACATCCAGACCGTCGACCTAGCCTTGCGTGGCATCACCTTGCCCAATGACCGCGTCGGGATGGTTATTGCCCAGCCGTTCGTTTCTCTGACGCCCCACGAGCCATACGTGTGCGCTGCGCCAGCAAAGGCGGAACAGATGGCGGCTCTCAGTAACACGCTCGCGGTCGCGAGAGCCCCAGTTCACGGCGCGCCAATCACCCATTTTACAGTTTTCCCCGAATACAGCATTCCTGGAGTGGACGGCATCACGCTGATAGATGCAGCGCTCCACGACCCCTCGTGGCCCAGCGGCAGTATTGTGATCGGGGGAACTGATGGGATGTCTAAAGCTGATTTTGCGCTGCTGACCGGACAACCCAACACCTTCTTTGATGCGCAATACAACGCTCTGAATACGATCGGCTCGAATCAATGGATCAACTGCGGGGTCACTTGGGTAAAAGGGGCGAACGGCACGGTAGAACGTTGGCTCCAGCCGAAACTCCATCCCGCGTGGCCCGAACAAAACATCAATTGCCAAGACATGTTTCGGGGGCAGTCGGTATTCATGTTCAAAGGCCCGCTGACGAACGGAACCCTCTTTCGATTCTCCACGCTGGTGTGCTTTGACTGGATCGCCACGGTCGGCACGCAAAAAGCGTGGCGTTGGGTGACTCAGGAGCTGCAGAAGCAGGCGACGCAGGCCCAAGCCGAACTTTCACTTTCGTGGTTCTTCGTAATCCAGAACAATCGCCGGCCGTCCGACCATACGTTTCTCAACGAAGTCGGATCGTTTTTTGACCAAACGGCTTTTCCGACCGTTCGCCGCGAGCGTGCCTGTTTGGTGTTTGCGAACACAGCCGGAAGAAATGTTCCTGGGCGCGCCAGTTTCTTCGGTTCCACTAGCCTGGTTTTTACTCGGCAGACCCTTTTCGCCGATCCGACATGTTCCCCGACCTTCTCGAATGGTGGCGAACGATTTCGGTCAAGCCCCCTGCTGTCGGCCTATCGTGACGTGCTTTTCAGAGAGAACGGAGCGTGCATTCATTCGTTCGCCCTAGTGAATCCCGATTCACTCAACGCTGGCGCCGCAGGCAGGACCATTGCTTTGGAACGTGCCTTTGTTTTTCCCCTGAACGGAACCGTTGATCCGCGCACCCCCGGCACAGCGGTGCCCGCGTGCGTCAAATGGCTAAATGATGAACTGGATGCCGTCCCGAGTCTGGCGGGCCTTTATCCCAACGTCGCTTTATCAGGAGCTGCGGGAACGGCCCATCAACAGTCAGTTGAAGCGCTGCGTTCGATATCAGCTCAGTCTACGACTCACGCCGTCGCGCTCGCGGCGTGTCAATCCAGCGCGAGGCATGCCGACGAATGGAGCGCGCGCGAATCCGAAGCGGTCGAGCACCTCGTTCACACATTAGCGATCCTCGGTGTCGGTTTCCCCCAGCCGGTCGTAGGAGCCGACCCCGCGCACGCTGCGATCGGCATGAACGGTCGGAAGGTGGACCTTCTTGCAATTCGCGGTAGCACACATGAAGCGTGTATTAATCACTCCAAAACCTTCGTATCCCGTCCACGTCGCCAGGTATTGCTGATTTCACGCGACTGCGATAATACGCCGTGGCGTCGAAAATTCGGAAGTTTTCTGGAAACCGAACCCTCTCAACTTGGGCAAGAACGAAGGTTCGTCGACCCCCAAGCCGGCACGATGCACTTGGGCTACGAAAAGCTGCTTCAGATCTACCGCGATTCGCCGACGCCAGCAGCAGCGAAGGAGGCTATTTATGCCGAGCTCGCTGCTTGACCCCCGCTCCAACGCGGAGGTCCGTTCGTTTCTTACCGCCGCAGTTCCGTCGGCAAACTTGACTGAAGCCACACTCGGCACGGAGCAGCAATCCCTGCTCCTCATGCGGACTTCGCACATCGTCGCAGCGTTCGCGTTCGCGAACGGTGACGTGCGCCAGAGTTACGACGCGCTTTACGGGGGCTTCAAACGTTTCTATTCAGATCAAAGAGGGGAATGGGATGCACTCGATGTCGCATTCGTCTTTTGCGTCGCTCCTGAATTCTCGCAACTCGACGGTTTCTGTTCCGCGGTCGAAACGGATGTCTATTTTTGCCGGAAATTCGTTGTTCCGCTTTCGATCCCGGTCGCGGGGTCACTGGCCCGGTTGCCCTTCTTGCCGCTGCTGCCCCTTGAGGGTCAGTCTATCCGGCCGCCATCGGCCCAAACGTTTCTTCAACAATGCGGTATGCCCGCGGTGCTGGCCAAATATATCGTTGTGCAGCATGAACGCAGCGCCGAGGGAATCGTCGAGGATTGTTCGAGTGGAAGATTCGGCGACGTTCATCCGTTGGTAGCATCAACCGCCGCTCCGACGATTCAAAGCGAGCGCCAGGTCGAACCAGTCCGGATCGAATCAATCACAATTCAGAACTTTCGTGCCTATCGAAAGCCGCAAACCTTCGCGTTGGGATCGGATGTCACTGTGTTGTATGGTCCAAACGGGTTCGGAAAGACATCCTTCTTCGACGCGATCGATTTTGCGATCACCGGGGGCATCGGCCGGATCGAAACCCGGCGCCAATCCGATTTTTCCCGAACCGCCCGGCATTTGGATGCCGGCAAAGAAGAGAGTGCCGTCACCTTGACGTTTCGTGGCAAGGGTGCGGCGCGAACCATTGTGCGCACCGTCAACGATCGTAAGCAGGCGGTGCTTGATGGCCGCCAGACAGACAGGAAAGGTGTGCTGGGTGCTCTGACGGGCGGCAACATTCCGGCCGCTGACCGCGTTGAGAATTTCGTCAGCCTGTTCCGAGCTTCACATCTTTTCAGTCAAGAGCAGCAGGAGCTGACCAAGGATTTTGCCGATGACTGCCGGTTGTCCGCCGAAATCGTTTCGCGGATGTTGGCATTCGAGGACTATGCGAACGCGGTCAATAAATTGGCGGGCATTCGTGACGTGCTGCAAAGTGCCATCGCCGATGGAAACGAAGCGCTCAGAGAACTCACCGAGCAAATCGCCGCCGACAACAAGGAGCTAGAACGGCTGGGCCAGGCGGCGAGAACGCACACGAACCTCGAAGCCATCGCTTCCGAGATCGATGCCCTGCGGGCTAGCCTGGTCACGGTCGGAGTCGCCATCGCTTCCGATAAGCCAGAGACTGCAACGGTCCGCGGCTGGCGTGCTTCATTAGAGTCAAAGCATGCGCAGAGCCGCGCGATGAGCGACCGGCTCGGCCTTTTGGCCAAGGAGTTGTCCGGACTGCCGAGAATCCGTTCCGAGCTGGTTTCCGTGCAGAAGCGCATCGCCGAGCAAGAACAAATCCTTCAAAGCGCAGAAGAGAAACGTAGTGCAACCGAACTGGGAATTCAGTCAGGGGAACAGCGTCTCGCCGAGTTGACGGGAAAACGCCTTGCGGAGCAATCCCGCGCCGACGTTCTCGCATGGCAGCGGCAAACCCAACCGGTTTACGCGCGCTTGGTTGCTCACAAGCGGGAACTCGAAGTGATCTCGCGACGTGAGACGTCCGCCCTCACGGAGTTGCGAACGAGGGAGGCGCAAGCAACCCAGCGGCTGAAGGCCAAGGAAACCGAGACGGCCCAGCTCACTGAGGCTACCAAGCGGCGGCGAACCGAGCGCGCGGCCATCCAAGCTTTGCTGGAGTCGATGCCCGCATGGGAGGCCAATCGAACCCGGCAAACGGCTACGCTACGATCCGAGCAAAAACTTCTGGCCACCCTCGAAATGGCGCGAGCGGCAGAACGGGAGCTTCAACCGCTCTACGCGGCAGCTAACGCGGAGCAGGCACGCTTGATCCGGCAAATCGCGGATTCCGACAAAAATCAATCGGAGCTTCGAGCCTTGATTTCCCAACTGGAGGGCCATGTTCAAACCGGGATCTGCCCGTTGTGCGGCGATGATCACGGTTCGAAAGATGCGTTGTTGGGTAGTATTCAGCAGCATGTCGCGCGTGACGCTGCCAGCGGTGCACGCGGCGACCTTGCTGGCGTGCGCGAACGGGTTGAACAGATGGCGGAGCGGCTTTCGGCGAACAAACAGAAGATCCAGTCCAGCGAGCAGGAACGCACGGCGCTGGCGTCGGAACGGGCGAGACTCGAAACCGAAATCGCCAAATTTACCCATGCAGCGGCGAAGCTCGCAATTGCCCTCGAAAGTGCGGGTCTCACACCGGCGGAGCAGGCTCAGGCGATTGCCACACGTCTCGACCAAGAACTCAACGAATCTGAAAAACTCAGCATCGAAGCGCAAGCCGCTGTCACCGCGGCTCGTGGCGCTCTCACTGAAGTCATCAACGAAGCCGCGGCGAAGAAAGCCGAAGTTGATCTGACAGCGTCAGGGATCAAACGAGCGCAGGAAGAACTCGACGGCATTCGCTCCGACTCTCGGTTCGCGCAGCTCGCGTTGGAAACAGACCTCGCTCGTGTTGCCGAGTTGGAGGAAATCAATTTGAAACTGCTCGAAGAGATTACGGCTGCAACGACCAAAGCGGAAGCCGAAATCAATCTCAAAAAGCAGGAACTCCGTGGCGCGCGCCAACAGGTGACGTCGCTCAAGGAGCAACTCGCGACGCTGCGCACCCAAGCCGGACAGTTGCAGAAATCGATCGCGCAAGTTGCCTCGAAATTGGAGGAGGCCGGTTTGCCGTTCGAGTCCACCGAGCAGACGTTGTTGGCGTTGATTGCAGACCAGACCCGTTTGCAAGCTCACCTTCTGACGCTACGCGACCTCGCATCCAGTCTCGAACTGGCAATGGACGCGGCTACCACCGCTGCGGCGCTGACCACGCTGCGGGAAGCCGTTCGCAATCGAGAAAAGGAACGGGGTGAACGGGCAGCCCAACGTGATCGCTACCAGCCATGGTTGAAATATTTCGATGACGCTTCCCGGCTCGTCGCTTCGCAGCAAAACGACGCGATAGCCAATTTCACTCGGCTGTATGGCCCTCGAACTTCGGTGATCCAACGCCGCCTTCGGTCGGTTTACGGATTCGATGATATCGAAATGAAAAGTCGGGATTCGACGATCAGCGTCCGGGTGAAACGCGCTGGCGAAGAACTCCGGCCAATCGACTACTTCAGTCAATCGCAACAACAGACCCTCTTGCTCGGCTTGTTCCTGACGGCTTGCAGCTCACAGACGTGGTCGGCCTTCTCCCCCGTTTTCCTCGACGACCCGGTGACTCACTTCGACGACTTGAACACCTATGCGCTTCTCGATCTTCTAGTAGGGCTCATCGACTCAAAGGGGGAGAATCGTCAATTTGTCATCTCGACGTGCGACGAAAAATTCCTGCAACTGGCCCGTCAGAAATTCCGCCATTTAGATGGCCGGGCAAAGTTCTACCGCTTTGCCTCTATCGGAGCTGAAGGACCGACCGTCGCAGAAAACGGCTGATTACCCCCGTCGCCCCGGTCTCACGAACATACCCTCGAAGGAGAACGCCGACTCAGCCAACAATGCCGCCGGTCCACAGACAAACCCGGATGTAGCATACGACGCTGCAGGATCGAAGCGAGTGCAGCTGTAGCCTAAGAACGCTGATCAATCGATCAATCACCAATGGTGCGCCCTCGTTGCTGCCGTTCCGTCATCGTTTGCGTGATGCCTTGGGTCTGCTGCAGCTCTCGGCGAGCGCGGGCGCGGATGATGATCGCGTCGGCTTCCTTCACATCCCCGGCCGTCTCCAGCCATGCCTTCACTTCGTGCTTCGTCCTGATGTGATCGGCCGGCCCCATCTCTTTCACGCGCAGTCTCGCGGTGATCGCTTTCAACGCTTCTGGCTCGTTGCGCAGGCCGAGCATCACCTTCGCGCTGACTTCCGGGTTTTCGTTCGGGCTCATGACACAGGGCTAATTTGATGAACTACGCCGGACGGAGACTGACCTTTTTGTAGCCGTTCGTGCAATGCCGCACAACCGCCGTGTGGTCGGGAAGACTCCGAAATTCGTGCGGCTTGATCCGGAATTCCTCGGCCCGTTGGTAGGTGTAAGCCGTGTGGTCCTGATGAACGGTGCGGGTCGATCGCTCGACCCAGCGCTTGCCGAGGGCGTTCGCACAGCGGAGCGCGTCGGTTTCGGAAGCGGCGCGATACATGACGAGATTTTTGAGATTCAGCAAAAGCACGTCCGCCTGCTCCTTCGTTTGCGGGGGAATGAGCGACTCGAAAGCCTGGCTCGAAATGATGAGCGTCAGCCAGCAGTCGCGAAGCTTGTCCACGACGTTGTAGTCGGACGTGCCATCGTAACTGGCTGTGATCGCCGTCGAGAATTCGTCGCCGCAGTAAACCAGTTGGTTCAGCTTGTAGCGCTGGTAATCGGGCAACGAGTAGCGGCGAAGTGCGTGGCGATAGATGAGGAGTTTGATGACGGTGAAGACGTATTTCCGTTCGGTGGAATAATCCTCCGGCACGTCGATGCAGAGGATTTTGCCGTTATCGACGTCGGCGATCGAACACGTGTCGGGGTCGTTGCTGCTGAAAACCTCGGCGATCTCCGGCGTGCCGAGATACTCCAGATAGTTCTGTGACGTTCCGACCTCACCGGCGCGCTGCTCCTTGGCTTCATGTTTTAGGTAGGACTGCTCCAACACGTCCGCCAACTGCTGCCGACGGGGTGTCGGGTCGAGTTCAGCCAAAGCATTCAGCGCGGCCTGCAGCTCGGTCGGCACGGTGAGGAGCATGTAGGCATTCGTCGGAGTGACGGGCCGCTTCAACTCCGTCAGAAGCTCCAACGCGCGGCCGATGTGAGCCGCGCCTTTGATCTTAAAGAAGCTCCTTTCGTCCTTCGGATTCAAGGCGGCTGCCGTGTCCACCAAGATGCGGGCGCGCGTGGTGAACGGGAAACGACTGTCTCCGGTGACGTTCAGCCGCTCCAGCGGCGTGCCGGCAGGATCGTCTGCGGCGCGTGGACGCAGCCGAATGATGTCGTGCTCCCGACCATGCTTTTTCGCGAGCCATTCGAGGTAAAACCACTCGTCTCCCTTGTTCGCCATGACGAGGCCGCCGAGTCTCGGATCGCGGCGAATGAGCGCTGCAAGCAGCTGATTCATTCCGGTCGTCTTCCCTGAACCGGTCTCTCCCGAGATGAAAAAATGGCGATTCAGCTTATCTCGGGTCCAACGAAAGTGCGCGAATTCCAGCACGACTTCCCATCGATCTGCCACGATCTCGCCCGCAGGATCGCGCACAAAACGGCGCCGGTCCGCGAAGAAAAACAAGCCCGCTGCGACCAGGCAAAACACGCCGGAGATCGGAATAAAACGCTCCTCCGGCATGAGGCGCGCGCCGACGAATCCGCAGCCGGAAACGACGATTGCGAGCACGAGGGCCGTCGGCGCCTTCAGTCCTGGCTCGTTGTGACGCAGGTTCCGAAACACCAACCAAAGTGCGATCGCCAGCGCGACCGCCGCTACGCCAAACGCGGCGAGAAGGGGCGCATTTGGATCATGAAGCCACCTGCGAATGATGACCTCTGGAGGCGCGATTTTGATGGCCGCAATCATCTGAACCCACCCATGAATCCTCCGGCTGGAATCTGCGTCCAGTGCGCGCATCTACTTAAATCGCAGTAGGCGACACCCGCCCTGTTTTGTGCGACTTACGTGAGTGCCCGACGCCTTACGAACTCGTAAGGGTATTGCGTCTTCACAGGGCAAAGGGCGGGTGACGTTCGGTTACCTCACCGGCTGGTTGTGGCGGTGGTTTTCCGAGCGAGGTGCGCACTACTATTCTCACAGTAGGCGGCCTACGACGATTTCAGCAGGCGCGCGGAATTGTTTTTCGACACGCGTCGCACGTTGTTGAACGCATGATCACGGTTGGAGTCATTCGCAACGGCGCCACCTACCTTTCTCGCCATCTGTGCAAAAACGATTACTGGACGGAGGGAGAGAAAAGGATCGAGGGCGAATGGATCGGGAAAGGCGCCAAAGCCCTGGGGCTGGAAGGTAGCGTTCAGAACAAGGCATTCGACGCACTCCGTCGAAATCGTCACCCCGACACGGGAGAGCAATTGACAGCGCGCGAGAACAAGGACCGGGTCGCGTTCTTCGACGTTCAGTTGTCCGCACCGAAGGACGTGAGCGTTCTCGCGATGCTCGGCGGCGATCAGCGTATCGTCGACGCGTTTCACGCCTCCGTGAAAACCGCGCTCGAGGAGATGGAACAGTTCGCGGCAGTCCGCGAACGTCGGGGCGAGTCACGGTCGAGCGAAGATTTTCGGCTCACGGGAAATTTCGTTGGCGCACTGTTCTTTCACGACACGAGCCGCGATCTCGATCCGCAATTGCACGCCCACGCGGTTCTATCGAATGCAACCTGGGACGCGGAACGCGGGGAATGGTTCGCGTTGCAACCGGCGGAGATGTTGCGGGCGTCGGGATACCTGCGGCAGGTGCTCTATCGCGAACTGGCAGGCCGCCTGCGGGAACTCGGCTACGAAACCCATGGAATGAATTCGACGGGGTTCTCCGTGCGAGGGGTCGAGAACTTGCGCGAACGCTTTTCGAAGCGCACCCGGCACATTCAGCAACTCGCGGAGGAGTTCGCGCAAAAAAAAGGGCGCAAGCCCACGAAGCGCGAAGTCGAGGTTCTCGTGCGCGAGTCCAGGGCCAACAAGCTGCCCAATGTGAGCACGCGCGAGGTGCGTGCGCGACAAGGCGCAGAGCTCAATCCGGACGAAGCAGCCGCGCTTGCGGACCTGATGCGAGTGGCACGAGCAAAGGCACCCGGTCAGAGAGTATCGCACGGACAGGTTGTGACGGTGCTGGAAGCGGCGTTGCGCCACGTATTCGAGCGGAGCAGCGTTGTGCGTGAAGGCGAGGTGCTGAACGCCGCTCTCGAACTCCATCCTGATTTTTACCGGTGGCGCGAGTTGCGGGAGGCGCTGCAAGGCCGCACGGATGCCATCCGCAGCGAGGGCGAGATGAGTCTGCGGCCAATCCATCGCGAAGAGACGGCGACGATTCGTCGTGTCGTCGAAGGCCGCAACACGCGGTTCCCGCTCGGCAATGCAGAGCTTCTCCCGGAACGATTGACGCGCGGCCAGCTCGCCGCGGCGCGAGCGTTGCTCGCGAACAAGGATTTTCTGAGCGTGCTGATTGGCGACGCCGGCACCGGCAAGACGACGGTGCTCACGGCGATTCAGGACGCGCATCGTGCCGCAGGTGGGCAACCGTTCCTCCCGTTGGCTCCGACAACGCGGGCCCGCGAAGCTTTGGTCGACGCCGGATTCGAGCACGCGGACACGGTGCAGCGATTCCTCGTGAGCGAAACGTTGCAGGCGCAGGCCGTGCGCCGCGTGTTGCTCGTGGACGAGGCGGGACTCCTCTCCACGGAACAGCTCGATCGTCTCACCCGCATTGCTCAGGAACGGCGCGCCCGCGTGCTCCTGGTCGGTGACACGAAACAGCATTACAGCGTTCAGCGCGGCGACGCGATGCGGAACGTGATTCGAAACTCAGGGACGCCGGTTGTGCGGCTTTCCGAGGTGCTGCGACAGCGCGAAGAGAAAGATCGCCACTTCAGCCGGCTGCTCGCGGGGGGTAACGTGTCCGACGCGTTACTCTACGCAGAACGACGCGGGATGATGCGGGAGCTGGGCGATGACGAGACGTTGTTCGCGAGCGCCGCCGAGCATTACGCGGAAAATGTGGCGAAAGGGACGGAGACGCTGGTCGTGATTCCGTTCTGGGAGGAGATCGATCGTTTCAGCGTTCACGCGCGGACGGCGCTGCGGCGTCGAGGCCTGCTCGGAGAAGCAGAGGTGGTTCGCGAGGCGGTGCGACCGCTGACGTGGACGGAGGAGCAGAAGGCGCATTGGGATCAATATCGCGTTGGGGACCGGCTGCTGTTCGTGAGAGACGCGCGCTTCTTCAAGCGCGGGTCGGCAGCGGTGGTGAAAAAGATTCTGCCAGACGGGCTGCACGTCGAAGGAGAGAATGCGCGGTATGCGAAAATCACCCGGAAGCATCGCGGGAGTTTCGATGTGGGCCGCGCGCAAATGCTGCCCGTCGCCGTCGGGGATCGGCTGCTGATGCGGGGCCGCGAAGAAGAGCAAGGTTTCGCGAACGGCGATTTCAAGGCCGTGGCCGCCGTCGATCCAATCGCGAATCGCATTCTCCTCTCGGACGGCAAGGAACTCCCGGCCGACTTCCGGGCGTGGACCTATGGACACGCACTCACTTCCTACCGCTCGCAAGGAAGCACGGCCGAAGAATCGTTGCTCGTGCTTGGCGAGGTCGCGGAACAGGCGCTCATGCGCCGGCAGTTTTACGTGGGAAATACTCGATACCGGGGCGCTCACCATATCTACGTTTCACACCGAGATGCGATCATCACGCGGTTGGCGCGTCCTGATCCAGGGCGTCAGCTCGCGACGGAATTTGTGCGGCGCCACCGCCTCGTTCCTGCCGAGCGGATCGCGACGGGACGATTGCATCGCCTGCGTGCCCGCATGCGTGACGCATGGCTGAGCATAGCCGCCCGGTGGCAGGAAACACGTGAGGTCGTCCGCGAGAAAATGGAGATCTAAGCATGGAAACCGCCCCCCTGAGAAAACCCCGCAACTACTTCGATACGTCCACGCGGCCGGTGCATGTGACGTTCGACGACGGGAAACACAAACGCCGTAATTTTCCCTGGCTGCACTACGTCGAGGCTTCGTGGGATTACGCGGACCGCGATGTGATCAAAATCTTCATCAGCGATCTGCTTGTCCTCGTTGCCGGCCATAACCTCGGAGCGCTCTTTTCCGCACTCGAAGATCAGACGCTCGCGCGAGTGCGCGCGCAGCCCGACCTCGCGAACGACCGCGAGCATGACGCGGATTCGTTCGTCACAAGCATTCGGTTCCTGAAAGTGCCAGAGGCCGTGGCGCGGAACGGACAAATCGAGCTGAATCTCGACGGAGATTGAACGGCGCAAGCGCGGAGAAATACCGCGGCCAAAATAGTTGCGCTGCGTTTTCCAGAGGAAGAACGCGTCGCAACTTTCTACTGCGATTTAAGTAGGTGCGCGGTCTTGTGATGAAACTGCGGATTTCGCTTTTCCCATGCCGACGCGAGCGAATCCATCGCAGATGCGACGGATGAGGGAGCGGCGGGGATCGGCCCCCGATTAACGCCGGCACAGAGGAGAAATCAAAATGACAACGCTACTGTTCATGCTGCCGTGGGTGGCATCGGTGTGCGGCGCAGTGATGATCGGAAAGGCACTGCGCCTTTGGGAAATCCAGCCGGGAATCGGAGACAGTCGGAAGCGGCTCCTGGCGCTGCTGAGTGCGTCGCTTCTATTCCCTTCGTTCGCGCGTGCGCAGGCGGTGGATTTGCAGACGGCCGTCGAGTCCGGCAACGCGATCATCATGTATCTGAGCGGAACGCTGGCGGCGGTCGGAATCATCGCAGCGGGCGTCGCGATGATGATGGGCCGTCAGTCGATCGCAAAGTGGGCGTTTGCCGGCGCGTTCGTCAGCGGACTCGCTTTCGCGATCGTCCGGACGATGTGGGAGAACTTCGGGCTGACTGCGCCGGACGTGAGCACGTTCACGCCGTAATTTGACAGAGTTCCGAGGAGGAAAGCCCAGTGAACAGCGAACACCTCAACGAGCACGACTCGCAGCAAGGTGCGGAGTCAAAAGGCGAGTTTCTCGGGATGACGGGAAATTCCGCCTGGTATCTTCTGGGGTCGGCAGGCGTTAGTCTGCTGATCGTGGTCGTGCTGTGGGGAATGTTGGGACTTTCGCTGCTCCTGTGCCTCTTCCTCGGACTCGTGCTCTGCGGTCTGTCTCTGGCGTATGTGTTCGTCCTGAAAAACAATCGTCCGCAGCATTACGACACCGACTTCTTCGAAATGGCGTTGGTCGAGGCGGGCGTGATGCCGGTGGCGTTTGGGCCCCGCGCGAAGCGCCCGCCGAATCCCTTCCGCGGGGAAGAAACAATCGAGCTGCGTCACGAATCTGAGGAAAGCGCACCACGGAAAGCGAAGGCTGCACAACGGAGTGCTCCTCCGCGCCCGCACACCGGCAGGCCGCACACGACGTCGAATTCAGCGGCGCTGGTCGGTCAGACGACTCGAACAAACGGGAAATCCGCTGAGGACGTGGCGGCCACGGTTCCGCTGGCTGCGTTCGAGCGGTTGCAGGCAGAGCTGAACGACACTGCCGCGATGCTGGAGGATGCGTTGGCTGACGGTGCGGAGGAGCACGTATGAGACTCGAACCTGTCGACGGCTACTTCGGGGAGAATCTGATCGTTTTCGAAGATCTGAAAATGATCGCGCGAGGATTTGAAATCACCTCGCCCGATCTCGAAAACGCCGACCCCGTTCACCACAACACGCTCGAGAGCGATCTGATCGCGTTGCTGGCGGTGCTGAAGCCGCACCAACGCATGCAGGTTCAGTGGGACCCGAACGGAAGTTTCCGTCCGCGGCTCTTGAGTTATCGCAACAAGACCGCCGAGCTCGCGAAGAACCCGTGGACCGAACGCGTTCGCAACGAGATCTTCGTGCGTGGGTGGAACGCGGAGGACGCAGGGATGCTTCGGTGCGAACGGCTGCGGGTGTATTTCACGAACGAGCTGGCAGCGGAGGTGCGCGGCGGGAGGCGCTCCAAACGGTCTGCCTCAGCGATCCTCGGAGCGTTTCAGGAGGAGTATCATCAAATCGGGCGATTCCTGGAAGCGTTGTTCTCGACGACCGGCGGACGCGTGCGGCCGATGAACGACGCCGATCATTTTCTCCACTATCTAGAGTTTCTGAATCCGTCGCTGCCCGAGCAGAAGATTTCCGATCCATTGGAGTTCTTCGATCCCGATAAATCGATCCAGGAGAACTGCTGGAACGGTGAATGCCGGCCGCTCGAGAAACCGGACACCGGTTTCTATCACGACGGAAATTTCCACGCGATGCTCGTGCTAAAGGCGCTGCCGAAACGAACGCGGCCGGGCATCGCGTATCTTCTGACGAAGCTCGGATTCCGCGATTACAGCATTACCGTGAACGTGGAGCCGGTCGACGTGGAGCAATTGATCGAGCGCGAGCAAAAGGAGTTGTCTCGTGTCGAGGGCGACTACGAGGGATTGAGGAAGATCAAGCTGCTCGCCGCGATGAAAACGAAGGCGGCAAAGATCGCCCGCTACAGCAACGGCGACAGCTCGCCGTATCGGCTCCAATATATCATCCGCGCGTGGGACAAGTCCCGGGAAGATCTTCGCGCAAAGCTGACCGCACTCAAAGCAGCCGTCGGTAACATGGAGCGCGCGGTCGCTTACGAGCCGGCGTTGGAAACATCGGCGCGCAATTTCTTCTACTCCTCGTGGCCGGGCTGGTCGTTCAGCGGCTACGACGCATTGTGGCAGCACTACGACGACGCGCTGGTCGCGAACATTCTGCCGTTCTCCTCCACGCCGGTCGGATATCTGGACGACGCCGAGTTCATCTTCGAAGGCGCCAACGGGAACCTGGTCGGTGGACGGACATTTGTCGGCGAAGGCAACAGCCTGACGCCGCAAAACGCGGTCGTGCTCGGCACGGTCGGCTCGGGCAAGACGGTGCTGACGATCAGCATTCTCAGTCAGACCGAGTGTTATCGCGCATTCACGATGATCGTCGAAGAAGGCGGAGCCTACAGCACCTACGTCAAGACCGTCGATCCGTCAGCCGAATCGATCGTCATCCAGGCGAACGGAAAGCTGTGCATGAACTATCTCGATACGCGCGGCCTGCCGCTCAGCGGCCTCCATCTGAGCGCCGCGGCAGCGTTGCCCATGCTGATGGTCGGCCAGTCGAAAGATGAGGACAAAAACCGTCTCCGTCAGGCGCTCCTGGTGAACGCGATCAATCGTTTGTATGACGACTTCGCGAGGTCGCACTCGAACCGACACCCGGACGCATGGTTGTCGCTCGCGCGCCGTGCGTGCGCTCTCGACGCCTGGCGGCGCGAACGCATGGGGCCGCAGGCGACCGACGTGGATGCGTTTCTCGACTTTGGCGAATTCCAGCAGGCGCGCGCGGACGAGGCCGAGTCGTTCGTGGCCCGCGTGTCGGAATCCGATGCCGTCCGCTTCGCCAAAGACGCAGGCACAGCGGCCCAGGTGCGAAACCTTGTTTTCGCAGAGTTCAGTCCTGCGGAGTATCCGCAACACGGCCACCTTCAGGAATTGCTCGCGGCGGAAGCGTCGGGCTCGCACGCGGACGAAATGCGCTATCTCGCGACTTTGCTCGAACCATGGTCCTCGAACGGAGCGTATGGCGATCTCTTCGACGGCGAGTCGAACGTGAGCCTGACCGGCAAGATCGCGCACTTTGAATTGGGCTACCTGCCGGAGTCCGCGGAGGAATTGAAGGCGATGGCCGCGTTCCTCATTGCGAACTACACGCGGTCTCACATGATGCGTCTTCCGCGCGGGCTGCGAAAGGCGAACGTCTTCGAAGAGGTCGCGCGCTTCGCGCTGATTCCGACCGGCAAGAAGGTGCTGCGCGAATCCTACCAACAGTTGCGCAAGTATAACGTCTGGAACCTCGCTTCGGTTCAGAATTACGAGCTGTTCAAGAGTTCGGACATTCGCGGCGCCGTCCTCGGCAACAGCCGCATTCTCTTTCTCCTTCGGCAGAGTGACCGCGCCGACGTGGAAGATCTCGCGAAAGATTTCCCTATTCCCGGCGCGGTGCAGGACGCGGTGATGACGCATCCGGAGCCGGAGAAGATCGTCGGCCAGAAATATTCGCAGTTCACTTATTATCACACCGACGAGCGGCGGCCGATGATCGTGACAATGCGCAATGTCGCATCGCGAGAGTTGCTCTACTGCGCGGCGAGTTCCGGCGCGCACTACGACAAACGGGCAAACGACCTGAAGGGCTACGCAAGTGTGATTGATGGAATCGTGGCTAACGCATGAAAACGCATCAGGAACTATTGATCGAGGCGCGGCGCATGGAGGCACTCGGCGGCGCTTATGCCGACGACTACCAGCGAGCCATCGCAGCGAATGACTCGCTCGCCGCGCGAGTCGTAATGACCTTCTCGGGCGATCGCACGCGCCTCGAAGCTTTCCGCGATTCGCAAGAGCGAGCGGCGTCGCACCACATTCGTCGTTGGATCGAAGCCGCGATGATCGGCGGCGCGCTCGAATACCGGTTGCTGCAAACGGAGGAACGAGGGGATGGCGTCAGCATTGAGCCGGAGTTTGTGCTCGGTAGCGATTCAGCGTTCGACGTGCTCGCGGAAGCCTACGAGCTCGAAGAATCGGAGCGATTGGGTGAAGTGCTCGCGCCGTTCATGGAGCGTTTGGAAGCGGACGGCGTAGCGGATTGCATCGAGCCGTCAGCGGTCGAGGAAATTGAGCAGATCATCCGTGCTGGCGAACTCGCCCCGGGAGAGCGGGTGGACATGAAGGCGCATATCGTCGCCTTCCTCGAAGGCCAACTCGGGCCGAGTGAGTTCATCTCGGCGGTCGTGGGACGCCACCGCCGTCGCCAAACCAAAACAGAAACCATTTCGGAAAGCCGCGGTGAGCGGCTTTGCATCGACACACCATGACGGCATTGCGCCGGAAGAGCATGATGAAAGGAGCAAGTATGAACCGATTCCTGGACAATCTCGCCTACGCGCAGCCCTACATCATCGGGCTGTTGTTCATGTTGGTGGCCCTTCTTTTGACGCCTGGATGCGCAACGACGGGAGCCGAGTCAGCAGGTCGCACACGCAACTTCGCAACGACCGCGACGACGACGGCGGCGGGTGCCTACGTCGGTGCGAAGGAGGGAAACGGCAAAGCGAAAAACGCCGCGGTTGGTGCGGCGGCGGGTTTCGTCGTCGGCGAGGCGATCAATTACCTCAGCAACAAGGCGCAGCGCGAAGCTTACCTCGCGGGATATGAGAAAGGGCAATCGAACGCGGTGAAGCAGCAGTATTGGATCGCGCGAGAGAATCAGCGAGCTGAGACCGACGATGGTTTCGAGGAAGCGCTCTACGAGGTCAGCATACCGCAGACGGACCGTGATGGCGTGCGCCGTGAACCGACCACGCGCGTGATTCGTGTGGTGTTACCGAAGGAGGGGTCATGAGAGCGCGAGTTGTCATCGCAATCGCCAGCGCGGGTCTGAGTCACGCGTGTTTTGCGCAGTGGGCCGTGTTCGACGCCGTCAACCTGTCTCAGAGCGTAACGAACTATGGCGTGATGGTCGAACAACTCGCCCGACAGGCCGACCAGATTGCGAATCAGGTCCGCCAAATCCAGCACATGGAGGATCGCCTCAAGCGCTTGGGAAACATGGCGGACGTTAAGGTCATCGTAGGATTCCCGGAGTTAAGCGTGGACTTGAATCTCCCGACGCAGGTCAAGGTCTGGGCGGAGAATGCCGGGAAGGTGAATGGGGTCGGCATTTTCGGTGACACCCGGGACGGCATCTTCCGACCCATCGTAAACGAATTCCCGGACTTCGATGGCACGATGATCATTCGTGAGCCGGACGTCTATAAGCCGGCGCACGACATCACCACGAAGGTCGACGAATTCAAGGTTGTGCAGGAGGACGTGTATCTCCGCCGGGACGAATTGAGGAAGGCGATCTCGCGCACAAGCGAGGCGCTGCGGACCGCCGAAACGGAGGCGGAGGAACTGAAGCTCAAGGCGATCCTTGATGCGCAATACGATCAACTTGCGGCGATCGATTCCGAGGTGACGTTGAGCGCCGCCGAAATCCAAGTGCGGGCCGCCGAATCCGCCGCCATGGTCAACGCGCAGAACGAGGCCGACGCGGAGACACGGCGGACGCTCGCACAGCAGGAGGCGCGCAAGATTGGATCAACGTTCAAGCCGCTTTACGGGTCCGTGCTGCTCTACGTGAAGGAGGAACCGTTCAAGCCGTGAAACGGCACGAATCCAGATGGCAAATGTCTGATTTTCGAGCACGCCATGAAAGCAATTACCCTGATCGTTTTACCCCTGGCTGCGGCTTCATTTTCAGGCTGCACCGATCCGAAGGCAGCCGAAGAAAAAGCCCGCGCTGATGCCAACGCCAAGGCGCGAGCCGAGGCAGCCCGAAAGGAAATGGAAACCGTCCCGAAAGTGTTTCGACCGCAATACCACAACAAGCGTCTCGAACCGGACCCGAAGACGCAGCCGGCTCCGGCCGCGAGCGAGAAGGCCGAACCCGAAAAGAAATCATGAGTCCACCGCCTGGCAGCATCCTCCCGCAGTCCTACTTCGACGGGCTATCCGAGTTGTGGGGCGCTACGGCCTATGTCGCCGCATCGATTGCGGCGGTATTTCTCACGTTTGCGGTGTGGATGCGGCCGGATCCGATCTGGATTCTGCGGGTGCTTGCGAAGGTATTCTTCGTCGGTCTCGCGACGTTGTTTCTTCGCGAGTGGCTCATGCGACTCGGCGACATCATGACGATGTTTGGAAACGTGTTCGGCATCGATCCAGCGAAGGTCGACGACAAGTTCGTCGAGTTCATTTCCGGCACGCTCAAGTCGAAGCCCGATGCCTCAGCGTGGGATGTCATTTGGGATACCGGTTCGATCGGCACAGCGATCGCGTATGCGCTGCTCTGGCTCTTCGGCTGGCTAGCCTACGGAGTGCAGTTTCTGGTCAAGCTGATCGGCGACATCCTGCTTTCGGCGGGCTGGTCGCTGAGTCCGCTTTTTCTCGCATTCTTCCTCGTGCGACCGATGGCAGGCGTGGGAGTCAAATACGTTCTAGGATTGATCGTGCTCGTGTGCTGGCCGTTCGGATGGACGATCGCGGCAATCGTAACGAACGGTCTTTTGGAAGCAGCCGCCACAGCGAGCTTGCTGCCGGTTGTCGTGCCCGGCGGCGCTGCGATCGCCCCGTTGATCACCGTCCTAATCATCGGCGCCTGGATGCTCATCAGTTCGGCACTGGCACCCTACGTTCTGTATCGAGTCCTCACCTCCGGTGCCAATCCCGCAGCGGCATTCGCCCAGGGCGTCGGCGGCGTGGCTCAAGCCGCGTTGGCCGGCGGGATCGGTGCAGCCACCGCCGCGGTAACCGGCGGTGCAGGAGCGGCGGCTGTAATCAGCGCTTCCGCGCTGGGAGCCATGGCGGCGGGCTCGGAATCCGCGGCACGTGGTGGCGGCTCGGCGCGCACGACCGGAACGGTCGTAGGCGGCGCCGCGGGGCTCTACGCCGGAAGGCTTGTTCGGCAACAGTCAAACGCCATGGGAGAAATGGCCCGTGCTCACACCCGTCGAGCCGCCGCGGCTGAAGCGTTCTCGGAGGAATTCACCGCTCACTCGCGCCAGCGCCGTCAGCAGAGTAGCTTTCCGCACCAACCTCATCATCCGGACCCCAACCAAGCGGCAATAGACATTGAAACCCGTGAAAAACCGTAATCACAGCAAAGCACTGAAAGAATGGTTGGCGGCTGAAGAGCGACTCGTCGCAGCCGAGCGGAAAATCAGCGCCACCTTTATGGATTCGATGTTCGGCCCCGACTCCGGAGTCGGACGTCCCGCCCCGCGCCCCTGCGTCAACGTCACCCCTCCGAAACAACCTCCAAAAAAATAGGGTTATGGTCGCCTCTGCCGAAACTCGTGCGGCGCCAATGCCGCACACGTCCAGCTTCGGCAAACCAAAGTCCACGCTGCTCGCGATCTTCACGCGGCAGCGCCGGCAATCTTTGATCTGGTTCCTTGTCGCCGTCGCCGCATGGCTATGGGCCGCCTGGGACCGCCACGTGTTGGTCGAACAACTGACGCGCAAACGGGAGGTGCTCGTGATCGACAGCCTTGGGACGTATTACGTCTCGCCGGTCGTCGACATTCAGCACGCGAAAGATCTCCACGCCCTGCAAACGAAGTGGGCCTGCAAGGCGCTCTTCGAGCGTAATCCAGAGGGCATGGATCACCCCGAGTTGTTCAAGCAGCTCTTCCTGAAGGACGCGGCCAAGACGGCGCAAACGGCGATCGACAAGACGAAGGCGGAGTTTCAGGCGAAGTCACTCCATCAAAAGGCGGAGATCGATCCGCCGGAAGTTCTCAGCGCGCGGGACAATTCGTTCTACACTTCCGCGAACGTGCAATTGATTCGGGTGGGAGCCTACCAGGGCACGCCGATCACCGAGGTGCTGCGCTATCGGGTGAAATTCAAATTTGTGCCGAACCCCGACATGACGCGCAACGGCCGGTTTCCAACCGCGGTTGCCGCGTTCCAAGTCGAACGCGCCGAGAAGTCGTAACCGGAGGGTGTCATGTTGAAGGTCGCAGGAGTCTTTCTCGCAAGCGTCTCGGCGCTGACGGCGCAGACGATCCGCGAGTTCACACTCGATCCTTATCAAGCGATCGGTCTGCCCGTGTCCCGGGAGGTAACGACGGTCACGCTACCGGCGCCGATCACGGCGGTCGCCGGGGCGGACATGCTCATCGAGGACGGCCGTGCCTCGGTTGAGGTCGATGAAGGCACTCCCGTGCGGTTTCACGTCACGCACGCAAAAGGCACCAACTTTCTCCTCGTCCGCAGCGTTCAACCAGACGCGAGCGGAACGCTCACGATCATTTTCGAGGGCTCGGCCTACGTGGTGCAGCTTCAGGCCGTCACAGCGAACCCGATCGCAAGCGCGATTTTCCAGCGTCGCCAGACAGACACCGCGCAGAAGATTGAGCGGCTGCCTGAGCCGGTGAAGTTTTCACCCCGCGTGGGTTTGAGTGTGCTCGATCGCGCTCGCGCATATCCCGTCCTAGCGCGAGCATTGCCCAAAGCGGTCGAAGGGGTTTCGGTGAGCGCCCAGCGCCGAAAAATTGACCTGGCTGACGTCGAAATCGAAGTGCAGGAAGTCTACCGGTTCTCGCGCGAAGACGCGGTCGTTTTCCTGCTCAACCTGCGCAACAAGACCGATCAGGTGCTCGAACTCACGCCTAGCACATTCGCGGCACGTGTGGGCGATGAGAAATTCGAGCAATCGATAGCGAATGGCCCACGCGTTTTGCAGCCCGGCGAAAGCCGTGAGGCGGAATTCGCGGTGATCGGAATGCCAGATGGAACGCGCAACGATCTGAGCGCGGACAATGCGTTCACGATTCTCGTTAGTAGTTCGCCACGTTCCGCAACGACGGTCGCCGCGCCGACATCGTCGGAAGAGCCACAGTCATGAACCCCCGAAGGCTGAAGAATTTTCTTACAAGCAGGTTCGGCATGTTCCTGGTGTTCGTTGCCGTCCTGTTCGGAGGATTGTTTCTCTACGGGCGCAATCAAGCAGAGCAAAAGCAGGCTGCGCGTCTCGCCGCGTCAGCCAAGAAAGTCGAAGTCGGTAAAGTGAAAGTGCCGCTGGATGAAGGACTGGAAAGCGGAGTGCCGCAGCAAGCGACTTTGAGCGACTCCGCGAGAGAAAACGCCGGCGGACGAATCGTCCCCTTTCGCCCACCGCCGGCACCCACGCAAACGGCGGCATCGGCTCCGAAGCGCGCGCAGGCTGAAGAGCCCGCCCGAGAAAAACCGCCACGCAAAGTGCGGTATCAAACGTTACTCGCGGCTTACGTGCCGCCCGCGCCACGGCACGTCGATCCAGAGCCGCCGAAACGATTCCTGCCGTATGGCACGTTATTGAAGTGCAAGTTGGTGAACACCGTCGACAGCTCGAATCTCGAAACACCCGTCATTGCGGTCTTGTTGGAAGACGTGTGGCAGAACGGGGAGCGGGTGATCCCGGCCAACACGCTCGTGCACGGCACCGCGAAAGCGGGCCGGATTCGCGATCGGGTGAGCGCCAACGGAACCTGGCGCTTTGTCTGGCAGGATGGACGGGAGCTCACGTTCAACGGGCTCGCGCTCGACCGCGAATACGAGCACGATATCGACGGCTACGGGATCACAGATGGATCCGGAGGAATGAAAGGCCGGGTTCTTGCGACCGATGATCTGCAAGAACTGAAGATGCTCGCCTCCGCCGCGCTGAGCGGATTCGCGCGCGGCACCCAGGACCGCACGCAAACGGCGCTCGGCACCACGATCACCGGCTCGGTCTCGAACGGCGTGCGCGAAGGCGTCGGTGACGTGTTCGATCTTTATGCGCAGCGGACGCTGCGAGACATCGAGCAAAATGGATACTTCGTTCGAGTGCCGGCAGGGAAAGAATTCTACGTTTACGTCACCGAATCCGTGAACCCCGAGAAGGCCAAGATCGCCGGGACGAAGGTGGAGACGACCGCGCCGCCGGCGTCCGCCTCGGAGGTTCCACCGGAGAACGGTTCGAGAGCGAAAGGATAAGTCATGCGAAATTACTGGATTCTAGTCGCAGCGGTTTCGGTGACGGGATGCGCGACTCACCGTCCCGTCGCCAGCATCACACCTGCCGTGACATCATCTCCAAAGCCGTTGGTGCGGGAGGCCGTCGCAACGCATGTCGTCGAGACGCGCTACGAGGTGAGAAGCTATCGCGATTCCGATGACCCGCGCGTGCGGCACGATGCTCACGCCGTTTACAGAGCGACGCGCGTGCCAGCGCGAATTGAGGCGCTGGAAACAACACCTCGAAACAAGGCGGCACCGCTCAGCTACGCGCCTCTGCCGCCGAGTGCGGAACTGGCGGCGGAGATCGCGACGCAAAAGGAAATTGGCGCCGACCTGCGCGCGATTCGATCGCGCATGGCTGCGGTCGAGCAGCAGGCACGAGCGCAGCTCGGCACGCTCGCTGATCAAACGGCGGAAACCGTGAATCTGCGCAAGCAACTCGAGAAAGAGCGCGCGCGGGTCCGAGAACTGGAATCGATGGTAAGCGAGAATATGGCGGTTCCTCCCGCGGTGCCGCTGCCGCAGGCGTCCGGAGCGGATGCGAAATGGTGACACGTCATGAATNCGACGAACGAACTGATCGAAAAACTCCGGACGCTGCATGCGCGTCTGCAAGCATTGGTCATCGGTCAGGAGGCGGCAGTCGCGACGGTGTGCGAGCGGCTTCAGCACGGAGAACTCGGCCTCACCACGCCAGGTCGACCGAAGGCTAGTTTTCTCTTTCTCGGGCCAACCGGTGTCGGCAAAACAGAACTCTCGTTGCAGTTCACGCAGGACCTGCTCGGGCCGAACAGATTTGTCCGACTCGACATGTCGGAATACCAAACGAAAGAAAGCGTCGGCTTGCTATTGGGAAAATCCGCGAGAAAGCCGGGCCGAATCGCTGAGGGTTACGATGCGTGCGGTGGTATCGGCACGCTGTTGTTCGACGAAATCGAAAAGGCGCATCGCGAAGTGCTGGACGTGTTGCTGCAACTGCTCGATGCGGGACGGCTGACGACGGGCGCAAATCGCGTCCTGGATTTTTCGAGCTGGTATGTCGTCCTCACGAGCAACATCGGCGCACAGCGCATTATGGCCATGCGAAAGTCGAAATACGAGACGATGGAGCGGCTCGTGCGGCAGGATGCACAACGGGAACTGCGTCCCGAAATCCTCGGGCGAATCACAGCCTCCATCGTCTTCGACAAGCTTGGTTACGACATCCAATGCCGCATCGCCGAAGGAATGCTTCAGCGCGAACTCAGGGCTCACAATGCCCGCGGTTACGTGATGAACGTTGGCGCCGGCGTGCTCGAAGCGATCATCCAGCGCGGCTACAATGACCGCTTGGGCGCGCGGCCGATGCGTGATGCGGTGGAGTTGCTGGTGCGCAACGCCCTTTCGAAGAATTTGCTCAACGGAGGTCGCGGGATCGGTGAGCTGCGAGGCCACTCGACCGGAACCAAACTGGAATTGCTGCCGACCGCGACGGCAGCGGCAGCATGAAAGGAAAGTCGTCATGTCTCACGGTGCTCAACTACGCATAGTCGTTTTGAAATGGGACCGCCTCTACGGTGATCTGATACGTCGGCATATTTGGGATGTTTGGCCCAACGCGGTCGTTTGCGTGTTCCAGCACGGGATCGACGCATTGGCCGACATTCAGGACTCGGTTCCGGACCTTTTCGTGACCGGCGTGTCGATCGACGACATGGACGGGCTCGAACACTGCGAGCCGTTCATCGAAACGGCGCTGCCGATCCTTATCGTCACCTCACGACCCAACACGCGGATGTTCGAAATGCTTCGTGGCATTCGCTACGATGGTATCTTCGACGGCTCCACGGAAGGGATGGATCACCTGCCTGTGGCGCTGCGCCATGTCGCCAATCGCCGTCTCTACATCAGTCCATCAATGCTCCCTTTTTTGAAGGAGCGTAAGAGCACCACACTGGAGGATCTGACCGAACGCGAGCAGGTGGTTCTCTCTGTGATCGGCGACGGCTCCGACAACAAGCAGGCCAGCGAGCGACTCGGCATCTCGCGCTACACGGTGCTGACGCACCGGGAGTCGATCATGCGCAAGCTCGACCTGCATCATTCGAGAGAGTTGATGCAATACGCGCTCGTGCATGGCTACGTGGTGATCACAGCCAGGGGTATTTACCGGCCAGGTTTTCAACGGCGGCTCGGCTTCAAAGAGCGTGGACGTGCACGTGAATCGACAAAGGCACCAGGTCGGTCGGACACGAACGTCCGCGCAGCGCCAGCGGTGTTTGATCAGTAGCTGCTCGGTTGGCGGCGTGCGCCCTCGCAAAATGCGAAAGCGGCCGGTTTGCACCGGCCGCTGGAAGCGAGTCAGCCGCATCAAGCCTCGGCTCTGAGTTCCGCGATCCGCTCGAAGATGAACGTGTGTGCGCGGTCGGCGAGCTTCGCGACCAGTGGAAGGTCGTCGCGTCCGAAGCTGTCGGTGTCGTGCGGCTGTTTGTCCTCCCCGGTGTAGACCCGCGCGAAGGTCACATTGAAGAACTTCTTCCGGTCGGCTTCGTTTTCCCACACGGCGGCTTTGATCCGGCCGAGGCGGAAGGTTTGCACCGGGAGTTGTTTCGCAGCGGAGGGAGTGTTGCTGGCTGGCGTTGCGGTCTGAACGTTTTTGGAGGGCATGGTAGTTCCTTTTGTTTTGTGAGAGCGGGATTGCTCTCTCGTCCCGAGGCGGGGGAGCCGACCGGCGCGAGGGGACAGTTTGGGGGATTCCTTTCAAGGAGCACCGAAATGGCCGTGTCCGCTTGCGGCGGGCCGGTTGGAGGTTCCGCCAGAGAGAGCAATCACGCTCCCGCAAAAGGAACGAACCGCGCAGCGGAATTGCCGCCACAAACGCGGCGCCCAACGCGGGCACGAACACGCCATGCGCACGCACGGCTCGAACGTGTTCAGGCCGGATGGTTGCCACTGGGAAAACGAAGCCGGCTGAAGTTCTCGTTAACATCGCGTCGGACCGGCGGGGAGCAGCGTAACGATTCCACGCTGACGACGAATCACGGCAGACCTGGGGCCGCACGCTGCACATTTTTCGAGGCGCGGCGGAAGGATCGAGGCTTGAGGCGACTGACTCGCTCCGGCCGCAGGGACCTCGGCCGCGACTATTGGCGAATAGCGCACGCGGTGTTCGGCGAACATCATTTGGCAAATGCCTTCAGCCGGGCGTTCAGGACTTTGATGTCGATTTCAGCACCCGCGGCGGTTGCGCGTGCTTTCGCGAGTCGAACTTCGGCCTGAAGCAGTTCGTGCTTCAGGCGGGTGAGCTCATCGAGGTTCACGGTGGATCGACCGGTCCGCGTTGAGCGGGCCGAAAGATCGAGTTGCGAGGGTTCAGAGTTTCCGTTGTTCATGTGGAATTGCGGACCCGACAAACCGGGCCGGTTGGTGATTTATGCATGACGGGAGGGCGCGGGCGGCAGTGAGACGCCGCCCGCGTTGACGGCGTATGGGGCTACGTTTCACACGGCCATCCGAAGGCGATTGCTGATGGACTGTTCGAGTTGCTCACGTTCCGCGATGCGGGACGCCGCGAGAGCGAGCGCCGGATCGTAGAAGACATTGGAACGATGCCGCACCGCGAATCCCATTCGCGTTGTCTCCACCTGCCACTCGGCAGAGGCGGCAATCCGCATCTCGGTGTGATCCCAAAGCCTCACCCCGCCGCCTTCGAATGCTGGCGTCGTTTGAAGAAATGAGGCGACGGCATCCTCCGGCGAATCGACGGACGGGCCGTGGTTGTGGTGCAGGCCGTTCTTCGCCTGGCGATAGACTTGGTAGCGATGCGGTGTCGCTGACGGCGGCTCCGCGAGAAGTGATGTCACTGTATGCGTCATGTGGATTCCTCCGATTCCGGTTTAGCTGAACGCGGTGAACATCGCGCCACGGGTGTGGCGCGCACAAGGGCGCCTCTCTGCTGAAATCGCGGTAGGTTTCCTACTGCGATTTCAGCAGCCTACTGCGAATCGAGTAGGCGGAGTGCTGCGATTTCAGCAGGTCCCTCCCCTTGCTGACCGCAGTTGCGCGCACATTTCGTTATAGGCATGAGCACGACAAAAACGAATTCACGTCAGTCGGTTCTCACTTCCACCCCATCTCTGAGCACCTTCAACAAGGCGAAGGTGATTGCGCAGAAGCTCGGTGTTTGCCCACGCACCATCTTCCGTTGGGCCGATGACGGGAAGATCACGCGACACAAGATCAACGCCCGCGTCGTGCTTTTCGACGAAGCCGAAATTGTTTCATTGATTGAATCGGCGCGCGTCTAGTGGCGTGTCATCGAACCGTTTCTACGGACGCGGCGAGTTGGCATTCTCCCGGTTCATATTGCATCGCCAGCGCTCCAGATTCGGGCATCCAGCCGGCTCACGAGCCTCACATCGGGACGATTCGATAGCCCTGCCGTCACTTCTGCCGCCGGTAATCCGAAGGCGAGAGACCGGTTTCCTTGCGGAACAGACGGGCGAAATGGCTAGGATTTGAATAGCCCACTTCTTCCGCGATCTCGATGACGCTGCGCGTCGTTTCGCGGAGAAGGCGCCGAGCCGCGTCGATCCGAAGCCGAATCTGGTATTGTGAGGGTGGCACTCCCGTCGCGCGTTTGAACAACCGGTTGAAGTGGAATTCGCTGATCCCGAGCTGAGCGGCGAGGCGGGCGAGGTTGAACTCCTCAGCCAGGTGTTCGGCCATCCATTCTGTAACGCGCTTCAGCTTGAATGCCGGCAGCGCCGAATGATCCGCCTTCCCAGTATTGGATACCTCTGCGTAGTGGCGAGCGAGGTGAACGGCGATCGCCTGCCCTATGCCTCGCACGAAAAGCGGGCTCGCTGTTCGACTCTCCACTTCGTCGCGCAATAGCTGCAGCAGTGCCGTCAGCCGCAGGTCTTCGAAACCGGAAACGTCGCGCAGACGGGCCGTCGGCGCCTTGAGTCCGAAGACCTCGTCGAGAGCAGCGTTGAAGAGCGGCATGCTGATGATGACGAGCACCGCCTCGAAGGGCTCAGCCCCGAGCGATCGCCATCGCATGTCGTAGGGAGCCCCGCCAGCCGTGACAAACAACGTGCCGCTTTTGACACGGGTGGTCTTCCATGGGCCATTGCCTTCACGTTCCTGGAATTCCGCGTTTCCCGAGGCCGCCCAAGCGATGAAGGGCTCCGTGACGGCGGGCATCGTGAACGTCTCCGTCACCTGCGGCAATTCAAACACCGAGAGGCGGACCTCCCGCCAAGCGGGGCCACTGCCCACCGCGATCCGCTTCCCAATATTGTAATCGTCCCACGCTTCAGCGGAGGTCGTGTCGGGCACGGGTTTGCGAATCATGTCCTCACCTCTTATCAGAGCTCTGATGTCCCGCAACTGGCTTCGGGACGCTGGCTTCGGCCCGACGCTGGACGACTAATTGATTCAGGAGCACGCCGCCCTAATTCGATGAAATCGGCCCGGGACCCAACATCGAATGGCCAAGCCGATCACCCGATGCTTTGCCCGCCCGCACGCTGGCGGGTGCTGCGCCAATTTCCGCAATACTGGAACAGGTCGAGCAACCTTGGACGCGCGAAGCCTCAAAACAAAGCTATCCTACGAGCATGTCACACGCGTCAGAAGGAAACCCATTACAGAAACGTCGACTCGGTGCGAGCGGCTTGGAGGTGTCAGCCATCGGACTCGGGTGCATGGGCATGAGCTACGGCTACGGTCCGGCCGGGGACAGGTCCGAAATGATCGGGCTCATCCACGCGGCGGTGGAGCGAGGAGTCACGTTCTTCGACACGGCCGAAGTCTACGGTCCCTTCACGAATGAAGAACTCGTCGGCGAAGCCCTCGCGCCCGTTCGCCGGGACGTCGTGATCGCGACAAAGTTCGGTTTCGAGATCGACGCCCAGGGAAAACAATCCGGCCTCAATAGTCGCCCCCCGCATGTTAAGGCAGTCGCCGACGCTTCTCTGAAGCGACTCCGCACGGACGTCATCGACTTGTTCTACCAACATCGCGTCGATCCCAATGTCCCGATTGAGGACGTCGCCGGCGCCGTGAAAGAGCTGATTCAAGCTGGCAAAGTCAGGCATTTCGGCCTGTCGGAGGCTGGCGTGCAGACGATTCGCCGCGCGCACGCGGTGCAGCCGGTCACGGCGCTTCAGAGCGAGTATTCGCTGTGGTGGCGAGAGCCCGAAACGGAAGTGCTACCCACACTCGAGGAACTCGGGATCGGCCTCGTCCCGTTCAGCCCGCTGGGAAAAGGATTTCTCACCGGAAAGATCGATGAGACGACCACGTTCGATCCCGCCGACTTCCGAAACGTTGTCCCGCGCTTCACCCCCGAGGCCCGGAAAGCGAATCAGGTTTGTGTGGCGTTCGTCCGAGACTTCGCAGCGAAGAAGCGCGCGACGCCGGCGCAAATCGCACTTGCCTGGCTGCTCGCCCAGAAGCCGTGGATCGTTCCTATCCCCGGCACGACGAAACGTCATCGGATGGATGAGAACCTCGGCGCGGCTGCGGTCACGCTGAGTGCCGAAGATCTGCGCGAGATCAGCGAAGCCGCATCGAAAATCGCCGTGCAGGGGGAACGTTATCCCGCGCACCTCCAGGCACGTGTCGGGCGGTAACGCCGAGACTCCGAACGACGAGGGCGACTTTGGCGCAATATCAGAACAGCCCGCGCAAGAGCGCGCGCGACGTTTCCGCGAACGAGGAGTAGACTCACTCAATGAAATCGAACACCGCCACGCCCACCGTCACGCTGAACAACGGCGTCGAAATGCCCATCCTGGGCTTCGGCGTTTTCCAAATCCCCGACTTGCCGGAGTGCGAGCGCAGCGTAGCTGATGCACTTCAGGTCGGCTATCGCCTGATCGACACTGCGGCGTCCTACGGGAACGAGGAGGCGGTCGGTAACGCGATCCGACGAAGCGGCGTGCCGCGGGATCAGCTTTTCATCACCACCAAGCTGTGGGTGACCGATGCCAGCTACGAGCGCGCCAAAAAAGCCTTCGAGCGGTCGATGCAACGCCTGCAGTTGGATTACCTCGATCTCTATCTCATTCACCAGCCCTACGGTGACGTCTATGGCGCGTGGCGCGCGATGGAGGAACTCCATCGCGAAAAGCGAATCCGGGCGATCGGTGTCAGTAATTTTCACCCTGACCGGGTGATGGACTTGATGCTGCACAACCAAATAAAGCCGGCGGTGAATCAGATCGAAACGCATCCGTTTCATCAGCAGATTGCGGCGCAGGAGTTCCTGCAGAAAAATGCGGTGCAGATCGAATCGTGGGGTCCGTTTGCCGAGGGTAAGAACAACATCTTTCAGAACGAGGTGCTCCACTCGATTGCTGGGAGGCATGGCAAGACGGTCGCCCAAGTCATTCTCCGGTGGCTCACGCAACGTGGCGTGATCGCAATCCCAAAGTCAGTCCGCAAGGAGCGGATGGCGGAGAATCTAGCCATCTTTGACTTCGAACTTCGGCCCGAGGACATGACCGCGATCGCCGCATTAGACACAACGCAAACCGCATTTTTCGACCACCGTGATCCGAAGATGGTGAAGTGGATCAGCGAAGCGGTCCGTCCCTCCTGAATTCCCCAAGCCCATTCAACACATGAAGCACCTGTCCCTCCTGCGCACGCTGACGCTGATCAGCGCAACGACTCTCAGCATTCTCCATGCGGCCGCCCCCGAGAGCGCCTCCGAGCCGATCGTCATCCAAAAACAAGGAAGCTTCGCCGTCGGCGGCTCGGTCATCACCGCGCCAGGCACATTCGATCCGATCAAACATGGTGCCTTTAATCCGGCTGCACAGGAAACAGCCGGGCAGACATTACACGGCGACCACGCCTACGTTTTTTATCAGGTTCCGGTAAACGCGCGGCCGCTCCCCCTCGTGATGTGGCATGGCTTTGGACAGTCGGCCAAAACGTGGGAAACCACTCCGGACGGACGGGAAGGTTTCCAGACCATTTTTCTGCGTCGCAACTTCTCGGTGTATCTCGTGGACCAACCGCGTCGAGGCCGCGCCTCGCGCAGCACGAAGCCAGCGACTTTGCCGGCGGCGCCCGATGAACAGCTCTGGTTCGGGATTTTCCGCATGGGATCGTGGCCCGACTTCTACCCAGGCGTCCAATTCCCGCGCGATCAGGCGTCGCTCGAGCAATTCTTCCGGCAGATGGTTCCAAACGTCGGTCCCATTGACCTTGAGGTGAACGCCTCCGCCGTCTCGGCATTGGTCGACCGCACCGGTCCCGCTATCTTGGTCACACACTCTCACAGCGGTGGCATGGGCTGGCGCACTGCGATCAAGAACGAGAAGGTGCGCGCCATCGTTTCCTTCGAGCCGGGCAGCAATTTCGCATTTCCCGAAGGGGAAGTGCCGGAGCCGATGAAATACACCGGCGGTCAGATCCAAGGCGTCGCAGTGCCCTTGGACGAATTCAAGAAGCTCACTCGAATCCCCATTCTAATCTACTACGGAGACTTTATCCCCGACGAACCGAGCGCGAATCCGGGGCAAGATCAGTGGCGTGCCAACCTCGCGTTTGCTCGGAAATGGCGCGACGCCGTGAACCGACATGGCGGCGACGTAACGCTCGTGCACCTGCCTGAGATCGGCATCCGCGGAAACACGCATTTCCCGATGTCGGACCTCAACAACGTAGAGGTGGCGGATCACATGACCGCGTTCCTCGAAAAGAAAGGACTCACCCAATGAAATCACTCTTCGCCTTTTCACTTTTTCTCGCGGCGGCCTGCGTGGCCCCGGCCCAAGGGATCACCGTCAGTCGTGCTGGATCGCAGCCGGCGCAGGATGGTCCGTCCGCGAACTTCACTGGCAACGTCCGCGTGGAACGGCTCTTTGCTGCGGAGGCTCCCGCCCGAGCCACGGGCGGGCTCGTGACTTTCGAGGCCGGTGCTCGCACGGCCTGGCACACGCATCCATTGGGTCAGACGTTGATCGTGACGGAAGGCGTAGGCCGCGTTCAACACTGGGGCGGGCCGGTTCAGGAAATTCGGAAAGGGGATACAGTCCGCATCCCGCCGAATGTGAAACACTGGCACGGTGCATCGCCGCAGTCATCGATGTCACACCTCGCGATCGGAGAGCACCTGAACGGCAAGTCGGTCGAGTGGATGGAGCAGGTAAGCGATGCTGAATTCAACGCGCCGGTGCCCGGCGCGGCGACGCCGGCAACCGCCTCCGGACCGACGCGCGCGCAGCAGCTAGTTGGCGCCGTTGCTCCGAAACTGGCCGAGCTGACCGACAACGTTCTGTTCGGCGATGTTTGGGCGCGACCACAGCTCGCGCGCCGCGATCGCAGTCTCGTCACAGTAAGCGCGCTCGTCGCGATGAATCGCCCGGATCAACTCCGGTCGCACCTCGCCCTCGCGAAGCAGAATGGCGTCACCGAGGAAGAGTTGATCGAGGCGATCACCCACTTGGCTTTTTACGCCGGCTGGCCCAGCGCAATGAGCGCGGCCGGCGTGGCGAAGGAAGTGTTTCAAAAACAATAACCGCTCAGATCCCACGATGACTCACGAATCGACGACCCTTCGCACGCGAATGAAAAGCCTCGCAATGAAAACAACTCTTTTGGCGGCGATCACCGGCCTCTCGGCTGGCAGCGCTGCGTCCGCGGACTACAAGAGCAATCCGTTCACCTTGGTTTACGACGGCGCACTCACGAAGAACGAGCCGGGCAAGGTCAATATCCACCCTGTGACCTACCATTTGAACGGTCTTAAAATCGCCGCGAACGTTTATACGCCGGCGAACTATGACCCGAAGCAAAAGTATCCTGCGATCGTTGTGGCGCACCCGAATGGTGGGGTGAAGGAACAAGTCGCGGGATTATATGCGCAACGCTTGGCCGAAAAAGGCTACATCACGATCGCGGCGGACGCCGCGTTTCAGGGCGGCAGCGGTGGCGAGCCGCGCAACGTGGATAAACCTGCCAACCGCATTGAGGACATCCACGGCATGGCGGATTTCATCACCGGCTACCCTGGCGTCGAGGTCGCGCGTTTGGGACTTCTCGGCATCTGCGGCGGCGGCGGCTACTCGTTGGCCGCGGCGCAGACGGACAAGCGATTCAAGTCGGTCGCGACCCTGAGCATGTTCAATTCTGGTCGGGTCCGTCGAAACGGCTATGTTTGATTCGCAACTGGACACCATCCAGCAGCGCCTGCAGCAGGCATCAGATGCTCGGGCAAAAGAGGTAAGCGGACGTGATGTGCCCGCCCGCACCCACGAGATGACCGGCGGCAATGTGCTCTATGCCGGCGATGCCAACTTGACGGATGACCAGATCGCCAAATTGCCGTTCGATCTCTATCGGCAGGGCTACCACTACTACTGGAAGACTCACGCGCACCCCGGCTCAACCTTCAAGTATACGATGAGCAGCTTGCTGGACCTGATGCGCTGGGACGCGACCAACCAGATCGAGCTCATCAACCAGCCGCTGTTGATGATCGCCGGCAGTAAGGCCGACAGCCTCTACATGACCGAGGATGCCTTCACCAAGGCCACCGGCACCAAGAACAAAGAGTTATTTAAGATCGAAGGCGCGACGCACATCGAAACCTACTGGGTCCCCGAATATGTCGACGCCGCACTGGGCAAGCTGACGCCGTTCTTCGCTCGGACGCTTTCGCTCAAGTCCGCTTAAACAGCCGTTTCACAAGCGACCCTCGAACCTTCCAACACAGCCGAGTCACCTACCTATGAATGACAGTATTTCAAATGTTGAAGCTGGCTTCAGTCGCCGAAGATTCCTGGCGGGGGCTGCTGTCGCCGTTGCTGCGCCTTTCGTGGTCAGCCGTGTCTCCGCCGCGAGTGGTGCTGCAGCGTTGACAAGCGGCACGGCCGCCGCCGTGGGCCGACGTAAACTCGGAACTCTGGAGGTCTCCAGCGTCGGCCTCGGGGTGCAGAACATGAGTCGCACGTATCAGACGACGATTCCGAGCCGTCCCGAAATGCATAACATCATCCGGGCGGCGTTTGATCGTGGCGTCACGTTCTTCGACGCGGCCGAAGCATATGGCCCGCACGAAGTGGAGCGGATCCTCGGTGAAGGCGTTCGCCCGTTCCGCGACAAGATCGTGATCGCGTCGAAATTCGGCTGGAATATCGACCTCGAGACAGGCGAGCGAGGTCCCGGGCTTAACAGCAGGCCGGAGCGGATAAAGCTCGCAGTAGAGGGCATGTTGAAGCGCCTGCGCACCGACCGCATCGATCTTCTCTATCAGCATCGCGTCGACCCACAGGTGCCGATCGAGGACGTTGCTGGCGCCGTGCAGGACCTCATGAAGCAAGGCAAGGTTCGGCATTGGGGCCTGTCTGAAATGGGCCTGAAAACCCTACGCCGCGCGCACGCCGCTCTTCCCGTCACTGCCGTTCAGAACGAATACTCCATGCTCTGGCGTGGGCCGGAACAGGAAGTCATACCACTGTGTGAGCAATTGGGCATCGGCTTCGTCCCATGGAGCCCGTTGGGCGTCGGCTTTCTCACGGGAGCCATCGACAGGAACACACGCTTTGCTCCCGGCGATATCCGAGGTATCGAATCGCGGTTCTCGCCGGAAAATCTTCCGCATAATCTGAAGCTAGTTCAGGTCGTGAGACAATGGGCGGAGAGGAAGCAGGCGACTCCAGCTCAAATCGCGCTCGCGTGGTTAATGGCGCAGAAGCCTTGGATCGTGCCGATTCCGGGGACGACACAGATGCCGCACATGCTGGAGAATATCGGTGCTGATTCCGTTATGCTCACTCCCGGGGAGCTAAGCGACCTCACCGGGCAGCTTTCTGCCATCGAAATTCAAGGGGCCCGGTTGCCTCCTGCTGTGCTTCAGTTTTCCGGCGTGGAATCACCGGAGAAAGCGTAAGCCGTCCATTCCGTTCCAGTCGCGTCCTCCACCTGCCTCAAGTCACCCCGAATCGTTGCATAATGAAACTCATGAAAACGCTACTATTGTCATTCACGCTCACGCTGGTGAGTTGCCTGTCTTGCTTCGCTCAGCCCTCAAACAAGGCGCCGGATACGCCGACCAAGGAGGAGCAAGCCGTCCTTGATCTCTCCAAAGCCAAATGGACTTGGATGGCGGAGAAAGACCTCGCGAAGCTCGATGCGTTGTTCGGCGAGAAAGCAATGTTCGTCCACATGAGCGGCAAGTGGGGGAAAGCCCGTGAGCTAGAGGTGATCAAAAGCGGCCGGATCTGGTATAAAAAGGCCGGGGTCTACAGTGCGGAGGTGAATCTCTTCGATGGCACCGCGATTCTAATGACGGACATCGACTTGGTGGCGGTGGTCGGCGGCAACGAAGTGGTGAATCCGTTCATGGTGACCGAGGTCTATATCAAAGAGAACGCGACTTGGAAAATGGGTTCACTCTCATTCTCCACCCAACGTCGGCCCGTGCGGTTGAAGATCGACGAAAAGACGGAGCCACAAAGGTAATCTCCACGCGGCGTTCCGCTGTGTATTCAAACCCATTCCGATGAATCGCCTCAGCCGTCGAGAAATGCTTGGCACGTTGCTGATGTTACCGCTGGTTTCCGCCTCGAAAGCCTCTGCGCGTGCCGCAGCAACATCAGGCCCGAGCACCTTGGTTGCGTATTTCTCCCGCAGCGGGAACACGCGCGTGATCGCAGGTCAGATTCACCGCGCGCTGAAGAGCGATCTTTTCGAAATCCAGCCGGCGACGCCCTACCCGGAGGACTACGAGCAGACCGTAGAGCAGGCCCGCCGCGAGCGCGACAGTGGCTACGAGCCGCCACTGAAGTCGACTGTCGACGCGATTCGCACCTACGAAACGGTGTTTCTCGGCTTTCCTGTTTGGGGCGAGACAGCACCACCGATCATCCGCTCGTTCCTGTCACAGCACGATCTTTCAGGCAAAATGCTGGTCCCGTTCATCACGCATGGTGGATACGGGCTCGGAAATAGCCTCCGTGTTCTCGCGCAATACGCGCCAGACGCGCGCTTGCCCGAAGGGCTGACGATGGAGGCTGATCAGGAACGCCGCACGTTGAACTCAGTGACGCAGTGGCTGAGCACGCTGCGAGTTTCCGAGTAACGCGCCTTCACGATGCGGGATCAACTTTGACCGCGTCGCCGATCGCATAGAAGTGTCCGCCAGCGATGTAGTGTAGGCTTCGCCACTCGTGATCGGCGTCCTCGAAATGCCAGTGTCCGTCGCGGAAAAGACGGTCGTCCGCCCACGCTGCCGTGACTTCGCCGATGAACAGATCATAGGTGGTCTGAACGTGCGGCTCGGCGATGACCTTGCAGTGTAACCAAGCGATACAACCGGAGACGAACGGCACGTTCAGCCCATCAACCCGGAATAGTTCGACTCCGCACTGCGACAACTTTTGGGGATGGTCGGCGAGGCTGAGGCTACCCACCGCATGAGTGAGCGCGGCCTGCCGAACCGTTGGCACTTGGAGCACAAATTCTGCGCTCTGGTCGATGAGTTCTCGCGTCTTGGTTTCACTGTCCACGACGAGCGTCACCTTAGGTGGATTCGTATCCAGCCCACACGCCCATGATGCCGCCATCACATTCTCCACATCACCATGAGCGGAGGATACGAGAACCGTTGGACCGTGGTTGATGAGCCGATAGGCTTTCGACAACTCGACAGCGGTGAAATGCGGTTTCATTCGCTTGGGAAACAACACGATTGCCGCCCGCACTCAACCCGCCGGCGGTTGCTTTACTCGATCGCAACCTGAGCGAGATTCTCGGCCGGCGAAGTTGGTGGACCGACGTGAATTTTGGGGCAACCAGGGAACCGCTTTGGCATTCGCAATGCCCGGTGGCCCGCTACGAGGCCAACAAGATCTCCGGTCGTTTCTCGGCGATCTGCAGAAGCCGCAGTGCCGGCCCCGAGGGTTGACGCCGATTTTTCTCCCAACTGCGCACGGTGTCAGGCGTCACGTTGAGATACGCAGCGAAGACAGGCGTGCTCGCTTTGAGCTTGCGACGAATTCGGGCGATCGTCGCGGGCGACATGGCACGGGTTCGAATGGGCACCTGAGTCGTTTTGAGCGTCAACTTTCCGCGCGCATGGCCCAGCGCTTCGCGCATGCTTCCGATCAGTTCCGCTTCGTTAAATTGGACTTCCTTTTTCATGCTGTGCCTCATGTTTGATTTGTTGAGCTAGCTCGCGCATCGCCTTCTTTCCATCCGCGGAAAGGTTCGCGGCGTCACCTTTGGTGAAGACGTAGAGGAGGTAGATGCGCTGGCGATGTCGGAGGAAAAGGTAAACAACACGCGCCCCGCCACTTTTGCCTCTACCGCGTGCGGCCATGCGGACTTTGCGCACGCCGCCGCATCCCTCAAGCAAGTCGCCCTGCTCGGGATGGCCGTGCGAGTTCGCGTTGAAAAGCGGCGTAGTCATCGTCGCTGACCACCTCGTGAATCAGCCGCGTGAACGTGGCGGTTTCGACGAAAGTCAGCAGGCCAGCAGGGTGTGACTGAGTCACACCCGTGTCAAATCGAACGAACCGAGAAAATGGACGAGCGCGGGCCACAGCGGCAGTGCGTTAGGCGGCCGGGGTCGCCGCGGCTTGAGCCGGGGTGTTGTTCAACGGCTGTCCCCCGAGGGGGAGGCGAATCTCAATCCGCTTCTTCTTCTCGACGTAGTGTGCGGAGGTGGTGCGGATGTCGCGGTGGCCGAGATGCTGGCGCGCCGCTTCGATGCCGAAGTTCGACGCGATCAACGACCCGCTCTCTTTGCGCAGCGAATGGATTGCTTTCTTGTCGCGAACTCCTCTTTCCCGAAGCCAGGCGTGTAGTTCACGCCACGTGCAATCACAGCGATAATAGTCGTAGGTCGACCCGCGATTCGGCTCGGCTCCATTCAGAACGAACTTGCCATCGCTGCCGTCTTTGAAGCCCTGAACGACGGCCATCGCCTCAGGCACCAAATCAATCACCCGTTGGCTTTCTTCCGTCTTCGGTTCAAAAAACTCAGTGCGGCGCACATGGATGGTGCTCTGTTGGAAATCGATCTGTTCCCACATGAGCAAATCAGCTTCTTTCCGGCGAAGCCCGGCCCATAGGCAAAGGAACAACGCCAAGTATTGCTGAGGATGCGCCTCGCGTAGCTCCTCATTGGCTTTTGCGAGCAGCCATTCAGCGCTCACGGCGGAGTGATAGCGTTGCGGGCCGGGATCTCTGAGCTTCACGCCGGCGAATGGATTTGCCGGCAACTTGACCTTCAACGCACCGAGCACGTCGGCAGTGAAAAGAGACCGAACGCCGCGCATGTAAGAAGCAGCTGACCGTTCCGCCGATTTCCGCTTCACAGGATCAGTTCCCGCCTTCGCGACGAAACCGTTGCGCCACGAATTCACCGACTCCGGAGTGAGCAGGTCGAGCGGCTGGCCATCGACGAGTGCGAGCCATTCCTTTCGACCTCCGTTCACGTAGTCGAATTTAGAACGCCGCAGCGCTCGCCCTTTCTTTCCCGTCTCAAGCTTCGCAAGATCAGAGATCATTTTCCGCATCTTCACCGCATACCGACGCACGGTGACGGGTTTGAGATGGCTGCGCTTGAGAATGTCGGCGAGGAATTCGCCAACGGTGCAAACCTCGTTCGGCTCTTCGGCCTTCGGTTTGAACTTGGCTAGCGTCGCGTCCCAGCCTGCCGCGACCAGCGAGAGATAGATGTCACGCGCCTTGATCGCCGCTGCCGCACGATTCGCGGTATCCAAGCAGAACCACACTTCACGCTTCTCGTGAAAAATCCGCACGTAGAGCTCGGGCGGGGTGAACTTGCGCCCTTCGCGCGTTGTAAACGTGCGATGCCTGACCCGCGTTTTCCAATAATCCTGGTGCGTCCGCGCGGCGCGGGCGACCGGATTGTCACGCGCTGACAATCCGGTTACAGTCCGGTTTTGCGAATCCTCCAAAGTTTTCATCTGCGTTATTTTGTCCTTAACTTACGACACGTAGTTCCCTCTGGCAAAGAGTGCGTAAGTAAAGACATATGCAGACAGTGAAGGACCTCCGCGGATACGGATTTCTTCTGACTGTTAATCACTTGGTCGCTGGTTCGATCCCAGCCCGGGCAGCCATTGGACCTCCAATAACTTACGGGTTGTTGGCTTCTCCGTTAAAAAGGGTCGGTCCGGTTTCGGGCCGGTTTTCACGTTCCGGCAGAATGGATGAAGCCCTCTGAAGCCAAAATTGCGCGGGAACGCTGCGTGCTCATGTTTTTCCTCTCCTGTCTCGCGCATGAAAGTCTACGCCCAAGCTCCGAGTGCGCCCCTGCAAGGCATCGTGAGGCGGTTCCTGATGGTGGAATTTTCCGAGGAGCGAAGCGATTTGCACCTACCGGAAACGGGGTTGATCGCGGCGTTTCGTCTTCGCGGGGAATGTCTGCTGAGGAATCGTGCGCTTCCGTCGCCGGCGGTCCTGACGGGATTGACCGACCATGTGCGCCAGCACCGACACAGCCGCGACAATGCGATGTTGATCGTTCACTTCACGCCGCTGGGCGCCTCGGCGTTCACGCGCGAGTCCCTCGATGCGCTTTGGAATCGCAGCGAGGACCTTGGGGCGGTGCTCGACTGCTCGACACACGTGGCCGAGATCGCGGATCGTCTGGCCGAGACGACAGACCACGCGCGGCGTATCCAGATTGTGGAGCGGTTCCTGACCGCACGCATGAACGAGGCCGAGCCCGATCCCTTGGTCCGAGCGGCGGTCGACTGGATTGAACGCGCGCCGCCTTCTGCGCGCGTGAGCGACTTGGTTCGCCATATCGGGCTGAGTCAAAGCGCGCTCGAGCGACGTTTCCGTCGGCAGGTCGGCACCGCGCCGCGACGTTTCATCTCGTTGCTTCGCTTCGGCCGGGCGGCGCAATTGTTTAGAAAGGGCGCGTCGCTCACGACGGCCGCGCACGCCGCCGGCTACTACGACCAGGCGCATTTCAATCACGATTTCAGCCGACTGACGGGCCTCGCTCCGAGCGCCTTCTTTGCTCAGGAGAGAAGCTGAACGACCGACGCCGAATTCTTACAATCCGGCGTCTTCGGCTGGCGGTAGAGTCGGAGCATGCACTCGATTCAATCCACGCTCCTTCTCGCCGCCCTCGGGCTCGCCGCGGTGGCCNCCCGNGGCAGCGAACGCTCCGTTGCTCCGTNCCANGGCGGCAACTCTTACGTAATTATATTTCGNCAAGGCCCGATCACGCTGACGGAGGAAGACAACACCCGTCGCCAAAAGGAAATCGTGGCGTGGGCGACGCGACATCAGCTCGCGGGGCACAATCTCGATCCACGCGGTCTCGAGTCCGACGTTCGCCGTCCGGGCGTGCCCGCGACCGTGGAAGCGAATGGCGAATGGCCGATCGTCGCGCTGGTTTTTCTCGAAGCGCGGAGCATCGACGAAGCCGCTGCGATTGCCGCCGATCACCCGGCGAAAAACTATAACGTCAGCACGGAGGTGCGTCCTTTTGTTCGCCGCAAAGTGCCGGACGCAAAACCGGAAACCGGGAAATCTGCGGACGACCGCGCGAGCGCGACGTAGCGCGGAGCGTGCACGCGCCGCTGCTCCGGTTGGCGGAATGGGTTGCCGGTGACGGAGAAAGCATCGCGTCCGCAGTGCTGAGTTTTGCCGCTGCGACGCCGGACGACGCACACTCTTCACCGCGCCGGCACGCGGCTGTAACTCCTTTCAACGTTTGAATGGAGCACGTGTTGCTTGGTCCGGAGGCATTCGCAGGTTGGGCGCGCTCTCCCCGGTCACGCCTGATTGCCCCCGCACTTGATCCTGTCCTTGCCGGGAAGGGTCCAACCCTGAACCACGCACATGAATCCCACGCTCCTCCCCCGAAGCGAAAAATCCCCCGTGTCCGTCCCCCGTTCGATCCGGCATGCTGTCGCCTTCGCGGCGATGGGCGCGACGCTGACCGTTTCCCTCGACGCGCAGCGCTCCTCCGATTCGGACGATCTGCTGACCGGTGCCGATGGCGAGGCCCTCGAGCTGAGTCCGTTCGTCGTCACCTCCGACTCCGAGCAAGGCTACGTCGCCACGAATACACTGGCCGGCACGCGCCTGAACACGGCGTTGAAGGACATCGGCACGGCGATCTCGGTGGTGACCAAGGAATTCATGGACGACATCGGCGCGAGTGGCGCGCAGAGCCTGCTCACCTACACCACCGGCACCGAGGTCGGTGGCATGAGCGGAAATTTCGCCGGCAGCCCGATTTCGGATGGCCGGCCCGATTCGTCCGACCAGCGCGAGAATCCGAACAGCAACCAACGCGTGCGCGGTCTCGCGCGGGCCGAACTCTCGCGCAACTACTTCCTGACGGAGATTCCGTTCGACTCCTACAACACGGACAACGTCACGATCAACCGCGGCCCCAACAGCCTGCTTTTCGGCGTCGGCAGCGCGGGCGGCGTGATCAACAACACCACCGTCATGCCGGTGTTGGGCCGCGACTTCAAAGAGGTGTCGATCCGCATCGGTCAGCGCGGATCGCATCGCGAGACGATCGACATCAACCAATCCCTCATTCCCGGCCGGCTCGGCATTCGCGTGGCGGCCGTCAACGAGAACACCGAGTATCGGCAACGGCCCGCGTTCGAGGAAAACCGCCGCCTTTACGGGAGCGTCCAGGCGATCCTGCACAAGGGAAAGCCGGGCGCGGCGCTGGGCAATACGACGCTGCGCGCCAGTTTCGAAACGGGCGAGACCGATGGCAATCCGCCCAACCAGCTGCCGCCGAACGACGGCCTGACGAACTGGTGGACGCTGCCGACAACGACCGATTTTGAGTCCTACACCGGCCAGGCTGCTTCCGGCTTCCTGACGAGCGGCGCGTTCGTGCCGCAGCGGCTGATCGATCGCCGGCTCCCCAACGCCCAGAGCGGTTTTTCCGCCGGGCCCTACATCTCCGCGTGGTTTTTGCAGATGGCGCTGTTTTATCCGAATTACGGCGGCGGCGCCGAGTCGGTCGCCGGCCAGCAGGGCGGCATGGGCACGTTGCGCTATAGTCAACTGCCGGCGGCCGCGCGCAACGCACTCGGCGTGAGCGGCGACACCACCTACGCGGCGTCGCGCAATCTCTTTGGTCTGCCGGTCTATCCCAATTTCACGGCACAGTCGGTCGATCGGAACGTGTTCGACTCCTACAATCTTCTCCTCGCGGGCGACAACGGGTTTCGGCGGCGGGATTTCGACGCGCTCAACGTCGCGCTGGAGCAGAGCTTCTGGAATTATCGCGCGGGGTTCGAACTCGCCTACGACGCGCAGGATTACGAGCAGGAGGCGTGGCTGCCGTTTGGCGGCGGCGCGAGCGGCGGCACGGGCCAGGCCGATATCAACGTCGATGTGAACAGCGTCCTCTATGTCACCGCGGACCAGAACGGCGACGGCCAACCGGAGGTGTTCACCAATCCCAACGCGGGTCGCGCCATGGTGCGGGAGCGCGGTGCGCCGTTCCGCAAGCGGGTCACGGAGCGCGAGGCCGAGCGCGCGCAGGTCTACTTCAAGCTCGCCGGCGAGGACTTGTTCGAAAACGAGCGGGTCGCCTGGTGGATCGGCAAGCACACCTTCACCGGCACCTACATCGGCCAGCGTTACGACTTCCGCAATTCCGTCAGCAATATCGGCTGGGACAGCGATCAGATCGACGTCGCCGCGATCACCAACAATCAGTTGGTCAACCAGGGCAATCGTCTCGTCCACAGCGCATTTTTCCTGAGCGACAGCCTGCTCGGCGTGACCAGCCCGAGCGACGTCCGCGTGCGGCAGGTGCAGGATCGGCTGCCGCAGGACGGCGAGCGGTATCAACTCTATTACTGGTCGCCCGGCGCGAACGGCAGCGTCCAGAGCGGCAACTTTTACGTGCGGCGCTATCTGAGCGACGAAACGATCGGCCGCACCGAGCTCGACTCGAAAATCGTGAGCTGGCAGAGCGACCTGCTCGGAGGGCACGTGAAGGGCCTGGTCGGCTGGCGCGAGGATTCACAGACGATCTACGAGATGGTCGACTACGACAACGACGACGATCCGACGACGGAATTTCGTTTCCCCGATGGCGAGTGGAATCCCGCGTCGACGGTGTTGGCGAGCAATCCGATCGGCCCGAAGGAAGTCGCCCGCTCGCTGACCTGGAGCGTGGTCGGCGTGTATCCCGAGAAACTGCTGCCGAAACTGCCGTTGGGCGCCGAGCTGCGCTTGTTCGTGAACGGCTCGGAAAACTTCGAGCCGATCGGTGCGCGGCGAAATCTCGATGGCGAAACGCTCGCTTCTCCGAGCGGCGAGACGAGGGAGTGGGGCGGCATCCTCGAGTTGCAGGACGGCAAGTATTCGGCGCGGATGAACTTCTTCGAGACGAAGGTCGCCGGTTCGAACTACAGCGCGCTGAACTCGGCGAGCAACTCGATCGTCACGCTGCCGCGCACGTGGGCGCAGCGTTTCATCACGGCCTTCGCCAACTGGCGCGACGATCCGTCCTTCACGACCGAGGCCGCGGCGATCGCGGCGTTCAACCCCGCGCTGGTGGCGGCCGGACTCGATTCGGCGGAAAAGATTTACCAGCACATCTTCAGCCTGCAGCCGGAGAGCATTCGTGCGCTGACCAATTATCGCATCGAGGAAGTGAACGGGCTTCCGGAAGCGCGCTTCAACGACATCGATGGCCTGGTCGCCACGAGCGATTATCTCGCGAAAGGCTGGGAGTTCGAACTCGTGGCCAATCCCACCCGCAGCCTCCGCCTGGCGCTGAACATCGCCAAGCAGGAAACGGTGCAGACGAACCTCGCACCCGATCTCAAGAAATACAGCGCCGAGATGCTGGCGCTGCTCCAGGCGTCGCCACTCTACAACACGAAGGACGTGCCCGATTCGCCCGACGAGCCCAACACCTTCGCGACGCGTTATCGGAACGCCGTCACTTCGCTGCTCGCGGCCGAGGCGGCGAAGGAGGGCACGGTCTCGCTCGAGCAGCGCAAATACCGCGCGAATTTTGTCGCCAACTACACCTTCCGGGAAGGCTGGCTGAAGGGTTTCAGTTTCGGCGGCGCCGCGCGTTATCAATCGAAAGTGGCGACCGGTTATCCGACCGCGCCGAACGAGAGCGGCAGTCCCGTGCCGCTGCTCGACCAGGCGTTTTTCTCCGATCCGGAACTGCGCGGCGATCTGTTCGTCGGCTACTCGCGAAAGATCCTCGGCGGCCGCGTGCAGTGGAAATCACAGGTGAACATTCGCGACGCGTTCGGCTCGCGCGATCCGATCCCGGTCTGGACGAATCCCGACGGCCAGGTCGCGGTCGTGCGCGTGCCGCCGCTCACGCAGGTGTTCTGGACCAATACGTTTCGCTTCTAGCGGCGGCGCGCTCCACCCGCGGATTGTCCGCGGGTTTGAATCTCGCCTCCGCGCCACCTCGCCATGAACCGTCGTCACATGTCCCCCAAAGTTCTTCTCGCCTGCCTTGGATCGGCGCTGGCCGCGGCAGGAGCCGCGGCCGCGGAGGTCGCGCGCCGGCCGAACATCGTTTTCATCTTTTCCGACGATCACGCGTATCAGGCGATCAGCGCCTACGGGGATTTCCGGAAGTTGGTCGACACGCCGAACCTCGATCGCATCGCGCGCGGCGGCATGCGCTTCGACCGCTGCCTCGTGCCGAATTCGATTTGCGGGCCGAGTCGCGCGACGGTGCTGACGGGAACGTATAATCACATCAACCGTTTCACGAACAACGCGCCCGGTGCGCGCTTCGACGGTTCGCAGACCACGTTTCCCAAGCTGCTGCGGCGGGCCGGCTACCAGACTGCGATCGTCGGAAAATGGCATCTCGGTTCCGATCCGACGGGGTTCGATTTCTGGCAGATCCTGCCGAACCACGGCGACTACTACGATCCGGCGATGATTCGAAACGGGGAACAGATTCGGCTCGAGGGCTACGTCACCGACCTCATTACGGATGTCGCGCTCGACTGGCTCGAGCAGCGCGACAAGACGAAGCCGTTTCTGCTGATGTGCCAGCACAAGGCGCCGCATCGCGAGTGGTTGCCGGCGCCGCGGCATCTCGGCGCGGATGGCGATCGCGTTTATCCGGAGCCGGCGACGTTGTTCGACGACTACAGCGGACGCGGCCCGGCCGAACGCAATCAGGACATGACCATCGCGGCGACGATGCACGAGCGCGATTTGAAGCTGGTGCGTCCGCGAATCCTGCCCGAGCGGTATCACGCGGAGTGGGACGCGTATTACGAGCCGCGCAATGCGGCGTTTCGCGCCGCCAATCCGCAGGGCCGCGACCTCGTGCGGTGGAAGTATCAACGCTATCTGCACGACTATCTCGCGACGATTCGCGCCGTGGATGAAAACGTCGGCCGCGTGCTCGATTATCTGGAGCGCGAAGGACTGGCGGACAACACGCTCATCGTTTACTCGTCCGACCAGGGTTTCTTCCTGGGCGAGCACGGATGGTTCGACAAACGCTGGATCTACGAGGAATCGCTGCGGACGCCGCTGCTCATGCGCTGGCCGGGCGTGATCGAGCCCGGCCGGGTGGATCGTCATTTGGTTTCGAACTTGGATTTCGCGGAGACATTCCTGGAGGCCGCCGGCGTGCCGGTGCCCGCGGAAATGCAGGGACGCAGCCTGCTGCCGCTGCTGCGCGGTGAAGCGCCGAAGGACTGGCGCACGGCGTTCTATTATCAGTATTACGAATTTCCCCGGCCGCATCACGTGCAGCCGCACTACGGCGTGGTGACGGATCGCTACAAGCTCGTGCATTTCTTCGGTCCGAATGCGGACGCCTTCGCGCCCGAGCTTTTCGATCTGCAGAGCGATCCGCAGGAGTTGCGGAGCGTTTACGAGGATCCCGGCTATCGTGAAACGCGGGAGCAGCTCACGAAGGAGCTGGCGCGATTGCGGCGGGAGTTGCGCGTGCCGGAGGAGATCCCGGAAAGTTGGTTTCGCGGCGAGCGGCAATGAGCGCGGCAAACATTCGCACGGCGCGGCGCTTCTCGACGCTGTTGATGGTGGTCGCCGCCGCGAGCGCCGGCGTGGCGAAGTATCGCGTCGAGATCGATCCGGCGGAAGAGCTTGGCGTGATTTCACGCGAGCTGATGGGCTTCAATGCCATCTACTCGAAAGAGCCCGATGCGCAGTGGCAGGGCGGCCGCGGACCGGTGCCGAAGCTGCTGGCGGAGATCAACACTCGCGTGGTGCGTTATCCGGCGGGGACGGTGACGACCTTTTATCACTGGCGCGAACCCACCGTGCCGGGATGGATGGACAGCTGGGCGCCGGATTACGATCCGGCGAAAAACCTGCCGGAGTCCGCGACGATGAGTCTCGACGAATACCTGGATTATGCCGCGTTGCACGGCATCACGCCGCTCGTCGGCATCAATCTGGGCTCGGGAAAGAAATACGATCGCGTGGCCGACGGCCTCGCCGAGGCGGAGGCGCTGGTGCGTCACTGCGTCGCGCGCGGGGCGAACGTCAAATATTACTATCTCGACAACGAGCCGTATCAGCCGGACGCGAACTACACGTATTCACCCGAAGAATACGCGGAGCAGATCAATCTCTATGGGCCCGCGCTGCGCGCGATCGACCCGGCGATCAAGCTCATCGCCAACCTGCATCCGTCGCCGAAGAAAACGGATTACGTGCGCCGCGTCGTGGAGCTGGCGGGCGCGCAGATCGATTTCGTCGACCTGCATTTTTACTGGCGCCACGGCAACGCGACCTTCGCGAACTGGGCGGCGGAGCCGCGCATGACGCATCAGCGGACGCGGCCGTATGCGGAGCAGCGGGCGTTTTATCGCCAGCTCTTCGCCGACGCCGGGCATCCGCACATCGAGCTCGCGGCGCTGGAGTGGAACATCGGGCCTACGCGCCAGGGAACTCCGCCGACGCAGGCGGAGGCGGCGCTGATGGTGAGCGAGCAATTCCTGCAATTGGTGCAGTCCGGGACGAAGCTCGCCACGTTCTGGCCGTTGCATTGGGCCGGCGCGAACTGGAGCCGCTCGTTGCTGAACGCGGACGGCGAGACGGATTTCGCGCCGAACAAAGTTTACGGGATGTTTCGGGTCGTGGCCGATCTCCCGGGGCGCACGCAGNTGCACGTCGGCGTGACGGGCGATGCGCCGCCCGAGTGGCTGACCTGCGTCGCGGCGCGCGGCGCGGATGGCGAAGTAGCGGTTTATTTGCTCAACAAACGCGCGGACGAACCAGCCTCGACGATCGAGATAACGATCCCCGAACTGGCGAAGTTTGCCGAAATCGACGCGGTGGCGTTCGATCGCAGCGACGAGTCCGCCGGTCCGCTGGCGGTGCATGACCTCGCGGTCGAGCGCGCGGAGGATTCCGTGCGGCTGACGATGCCGCGGTATTCGTTCGCCAAGGTGATCCTGCGGCGAGCGCCCGCGCGCTGAACGCGGTCAGCGCTCCAGCAGCGGGCGCGCGGCGCGGACGACGAGGTCTTCGGGTTTGACCTCTTCGCCGGGCCGGGCGAGCGCCCGCACCTGCCCGGAAATCGGATCGGGAAAGGGATGCGCGAGGTGGGCGAGGGCGTTGAGCGCGAAGAGCGGCAGCATGGGCGTGTCGGTGTCGTTCAGCGCGTTCGCGAATGCGCGCCAGGCTGCGGCGTTGGTTTCGCGCAACAAGAGCGTCTCGGCGGCGGCGACGCGCACGACGGGCTCGGAATCTTCGAGGAGCCGCGTGAAATTTTCCGGCAGAACCTTCGCGCGACGGGCGGCGACAGCGCTCCAGTAACGCAGCAGCGGCGACGAGGAGCGGAACGCATCCGCGAGCCGGTCGCGCGGCGGCGCGTCGGCGAGTTGGACGGCGTCGAGAAACGCGATCACCTCCGCGAGCGGGTAAACGGTTTCGTCGGCCAAGGCGGAGGCGGGCGAGCGGCTGGCGGCGCGCGCGAGCATCATCGGTTCCGGCATGAAACCGGTGTCGCGCACGTTCAGCAGGGTGGCGTTGAGCGCGGCGCGCAGCCGCTCGAGCGTGTCGCGGTGACGCGGATCGGTGGCGAGGTTGTGGACGTTGTCGGGATCGGCTTCGTCGTCGTAAAGCTCCTCGACTTGCTTCGGTTCGAAAAACGCGCGCTGGGCGGCGTCGAGTTTTCCGGCGCGGTGCAGTTCCGCCCATTCCTGCTGTGAAGCCTGTTTCCATTGGTAGGTGAGAAACTGGCCCCACGGTTGATCAGGGAGATAGTTGCGAATGTAGCGGAAATTCCCGTCGACCGCGGCGCGCGAGAAATCGTAGCGCTCGTCCATGCGATCGCGGAAGAGCGGAAGAATCGCGGGCGCGGGCGAGCGCGCGGGACCGGCGAAGGCGCGGCCTTCGAACTGCGCGGGCAACGGCACGCCGGCGAGACTGAGGACCGTGGGCGCCAGATCGACGAGACTGACGAGTTCGTCGGTTCTAGAGCCGGCGTCGTGCGGCGCGAGGTGGCGAAATTTTTCGGGGAAGCGGACGACGAGCGGAAGGTGCGTGCCGCTGTCGTAGAGCGTGCGCTTGCTGCGCGACACGCTGCCGCCGTTGTCGGCGTAGTAAAACACGATCGTGTCCTCGAGCAGACCGTCCTCGGCGAGCTGGTCGAGCGTGCGACCGATGGCCGCGTCGGCGTCGGCGACGCGGTCGTAGAACTGCGCGAGATCGGCGCGCACGGTCGGCGTGTCCGGCAGATAGGCGGGCACGCGCACGCGCGCGGGGTCGGTGGTCAGCGGCCGGCGCGAATGCAGGCTGCTCTCGTGCGATTGCGCGAAATTGATGACGGCGAAGAACGGCTGCCCGGGCGCACGGTCGCGCCAGGTGGCTTCGCGGTGGTTGCGATCCCAGGCGGCGGTGAACGGCGTGGAGGTGTTGTAGTCGGTCTTGTTGGCGTTGGTGCAGAAGTAGCCCGCGTCGCGAAGGAACTCGGGAAAGAATCTCACGCCGTCCGGCAGGGGATTGTGGCTGCGCATGTGCTGCGCGCCGAGCGAGGCCGCATAGCGGCCGGTGATGATGCTGCCGCGCGTGGGGGCGCAGACGGGCGTCGGACAGTAGACGCGCGTGTAGGTGATGCCGTCTTTCGCGAGGCGATCGAGGACCGGCGTGCGGGCGTTGGGATCGCCGTAAGGACCGGAGTAGTTGAACGTCGTGTCTTCGTGCACGACCCAGAGGATGTTGGGGCGCGACTGGGAGGCGGCGAAAGCCGGGGCGATCGCGGCGAGCGCGCACGCGACGGCGAGAGGAACGAATCGGGGTATCATAAAAGCGAGGGAGGAAAGCGTCGCCGAGGTGAGCGCGACGCGTGCGACGCGCACGCGGTCAGGCGCGCATCAGGTCGGCGAAAAAGAACGTGTCGAGGTCGAGCGGCGGACCGACGTGTCGGACGGTTTTTCCGGGATGCCACGTGCCCGAGACGAAGTAGTTCATCGCGCGGGGAGGCGGGCCGAATTCGCCGCGGTGCATCTGCGAAACGACCAGTTCCACGGCGGCTGCGCCGATATCGCTGCTGTTGCCGTGGATGCCGGCGTCGGTCCCGTATTCCGGCAGCCAGTCGAGGTGGACCCAGCCGATGTCGTCGGGGATCTTTCGCCCGAGTTTTTGCAGCAATTCCAGAATCGACGGGTGCGTGCCGAGCACGACGTCGGGCTGGTGTTCCTCGAGCCAGGCGCGAAACGCATCCGGTGATTTGTCCGCTCCATGGCAAATGGGAATCCGCGCGAGCCCGGCGATGTATTCCTGCACGGCCCAGAAGCCGGCGGAGCAGCGGTGAGACATCGCGCTGTCGAAGTGATCTCCGAGGGCCAGTCCGAGCCGCCGATAACCGAGGGCGAGGACTTCGCGCGCGGCGAGCACGGCGCGCATGTATTGATCGTTGGCGACGTAGTGGATTTGCGGGCTCGCGAGCGGCACGCCCAACGAGACCGCCGCGAGAGAGCGGACGTCGAGGGGCAGCGTGCGGTTCGGGCAAAACGGGCCCGACATGTGCGAGATGACCAGACCGGTGATGTTGCGCGCGCGCAGCATATCCAGGAGCCGGCGGGGTGGCAGCTGTGGGCTGAGGAAGAACTCGTCGATGTTGTAGCCGAGCTCGGTCGCGCGGCGGCGTGCCCCTTTGAGATAATTCCGATGGACGTGTCCGCGCAGACGCGGCGTCGATTCCGGCATCGTGTGCAGGTAGCCCAATGTGCCTCGATAGCCGGAGCTGCGCCGCCGGATGCGCGAGAGCAGCAGCGAAACGAGCGGATTTGGCGAATAGCCGAGCCGTTTCGCCGCCTCCTGCACGCGCTGGCGGGTGGCGGGGAGCAGGCGGGGATCGTTGCGCAGCGCCAGTGAGACGGTGGACAAGTGCACGCCGACGGCGTCGGCGATCATCTGCTGCGTGACGACCGGCTTGCCCATGTTGGTGGATGCCATGGAAGACCCTCGTGAAACGGATGCGCGCGCTGTCGGGGTGAAAGCGAAATCAATCGTCTCGTTTGCCGCGTTCGCCCTGGCGCGGTTTGCCGTCGGGCAGTGGCAGTCCGAGGGTGTCGCGATTGGGCGTGAAACCGCCGCCGTCGACGTCGACGAAGATGGGATTCGCGACCGCGATCGGCCGGCGTTTTCCGAACGAACCGCTGGAGAGCTGCGCCATGGTTTCGTTTTCGCCGGTGGCGACGACGATCAGATGGGAGTCGTGCTCGAGCGTGAGCGGCACGACGCGTTCGAACTGTAACGCGCCGTCACGAAACGCGTCCGGAGAACGCGCGCGCGTGAAGTTGGCCTCGGGAAGCTGGCGGCCGTTCACGAGCACCTGGACGCGATCGATGCGGGACCAGCCGGCCTGATACACCTTGATGTTCAGGTTCACCTTTCCATCCGCGGCCGTGACGTCGTCGCCGGGGATCGCGGCGCCGATGGAAACGTCGAGGAAAGGTCCGTTGCTCATGACCACATGACCGCGTTTCGCGGCGCGCGCCACGTCCCAAGGATCGAGCCGCGAGAGGTCGGTGTCGTCGACGCGCACGTAGTTGAAAACCGATCCGCTCACCGCGCTGACGTTGTGCGAGTCGGTGTTGGCGGTGCCATAGATGCGATCGCCCTGGTTCAGCATCTGTAACCAGTAAAACGCGCGACCGCGGTGTTCCTCGCGATTATCGGGCGCGGTGTCGGCGAGGAGCGTGAGCATGGCCTCACGGATCTCCATCACGTCCGTGATCTCGCGCGTGCCGAAACCGCCGTCGGCGACGCCGTCGCGATCGCGGTCGAAATAGAGCCAGCCGATGTTCGGGTGGTTTTGCTGCATCAATTTAGGCGAACGGTCATCGAGTTCGAACAGCCGCCGCATCTGCACGGACGGATCGGCATCGGTGCGGGGAGCGCCGTAGCCCTGCAACTCCGGCCGGATCTGCAACGGGAAGGCGATCTGGTGGTTGATGTCGCCGGGGCCGGGCCGGCCGCTGAGTTCGATCGACGGCGCCGACGCGATGAACGAACCGAGGCCGAGCGCCTCGATGATGGGCGTGTAGGTGGAGATGCGAGTTGTGCTCGGTGGCGGGCGCGAACTCGATGCCGGCGCCGGCGAGATTGAGCACGCGGGCCTGCTGCGCGACGGCGGAATCGCCGCTGCCGGTGGAGTGATTGTGGAAATCCGCCGTGATCCAGCCGGGCGTGGTGAACGCGCGCCGCAAACGCGCGGTGACGCGCGCCGTTTCGCCGACGGCGACTTTCACGGGCACGACCTCGAGCTCGAATTCCGGTCCGCGGGAAACGTGCACCGCGTAATCGCCGGGAGGGACCGGAAACGTGTCCGTGCCGCGCGCGCTGAAGAAGAGGTTCGCCGCGCCGTTGGCGCGTTTCTGCGGACCGAGAAAAGGATTCGGCGTGCCGTCGCGTCCGCGCAGTTCGATCTTCACCGGCAGGCGCGCACCTGAATTCGCTTCGGAAACGTCGAGCGCGAGGAAGCTCCGCGGTGGCAACGAACGCGTCGCTGCACCGACGAGTTTTCCGCCCGAAATCTCCAGCGGGAACTTCAGGGTTTCGCGGCCGATTTGCTCGCAGCTGATCTCGTAGTTTCCATCGGCGAGCGGCAGGCGCACGGCGCCGCGCGCGTCGGCGATGGCGGAGGAGTGGAACTTGCCTTCGCGGGTGACGTGACAACGCGCGCCGGCGGCGGGCGAGCCGTCGGTTTCGGTGAAGCGGAGCTCGACGGCGGTGACGGGGCGCTTCAGGGCGTCGGCGACGGCGAGTTGCACACCGGCGATATCGCGGGCCACGAGAAGGTAGCGGGAGATTTCCAGCCGTTCGCCCGGCGCGAGGGAATGCTCGGCTTTCGCGTCCGGAGTGATGGCGGGATAGTGGATGAGCGAACCGAGGTCGCGGAGAGTGCGCCGGGAAACGTCGCGCATCGTGGCTTGCGCGCGGCCGTCGCTCGGGGCGAGGCCGTAGGCGGCTTCGAACCACGAGTTGTCCATCACGATCACGGGATGTTCGCCGGGCTCCTGCGGGCACACGACATCGTTGTCGAGCCGCAGCCAGTCGCGCACCACGACGGTCACGGCCGCGTCGGACGAATTTTCGTGAATCGTGCGGAGGTGGAGAAATGCCTCGCCGTCGCGCAGGCGGTAAATGGTCGTGGTGCGATACGGTTCCTCGGGAGTCGGATCGCGGATCACGGCGAGTTCGGCGACGTCGCCTTTGGCCTGGCGGATTTCGGCGCGATTCGCGGACACGCCCGTCGGCCGGTATCCCATCGGGTAGAGCACGACGAGCTGGTCGTTGTTGTCGGCGAGCGAGGTGAAATCGAGGACGGCGCCCTGCACGCCTTCGACCATCTGGTTGGCGTCGCGCCAGTCGGCGGTTTTGCCGATGACGGCGACGACGCGATCGTTGCGCAGGAGCCAGTCGCCGATCATGCCATCGGCTTCCTTGCCGCCGGGAAGCGCGTCGCGGGTTTCCGCCGTGACTTGGAAAACCTCCGCGGCCGGCGCGGCGAGAGGGCAGGTGGTGGCGCCGAGCAGGGCGACGAACGGGCGAAGTGGGGGGGAATTCATGACGGGGCGTGGGCGTCGTAGACCGCTAAAACGAGGACGCAACGGGCGGCGTATTCAATCGTTGAATGCGACGAGCACACCTCTCGCGGAGCCGGGCCGGGCGGTGGCAGATGCAACGATTGAACGACAGGCGAATTGCGCCGCGTGCGCGGTGCGCGCCACAACTTCGGCGAAGGTGCGACGAGCTTGAACGCCGCATCGGGTTCCCCGCCCCGCCGCGCCGCCTTGTCCGACTGACTGACCATGAAATTGCGAGTCCTCACCCTGTTCCTCGCCCTTGCCGCCTCCGCTTTCGCTGCCACGACGATGCCACCCAATGTCATTTTCATTCTCGCCGACGATCTCGGTTACGGAGACCTCGGTGCGTTCGGTCAGAAGCTCATCCAGACGCCGCGAATCGATCGCATGGCCGCGGAAGGGACCAAGTTCGTCCAAGCCTACGCGGGCGCCACGGTGTGCGCGCCGTCGCGCTGCAGCTTGATGACGGGAATGCACAACGGGCACGCGGTGATCCGCGGCAATCGCGAGATCAAGCCCGAGGGGCAGCAGCCGATGCCCGCGGACACGTTTACGGTCGCGCATTTGTTTCAGCGCGCGGGTTACGCCACGGGCGCGACGGGCAAATGGGGGTTGGGCCATCCGGGCTCGACGAGCACGCCCGACCGCATGGGCTTCGATTATTTTTTCGGCTACAACTGTCAGCTCCGCGCGCACGAATATTATCCCGATCATCTGTGGCGCAACGACGAGCGCGTGGAGCTGGATGGGAAAACGTATTCGCACGATCTCATCGCCGAAGAGACGCTCGGTTTCATCCGCGCCAACCGGGACCGGCCGTTTTTCCTCTACGCGGCGTTCACGATTCCGCATTCGAAAATGCAGGTGCCGGATCTCGGGCCTTATGGCGACAAACCGTGGCCGGAAAATTTGAAGACCCTCGCGGCGATGATCACGCGCCTCGATCGCGACGTCGGCCGCATCCTCGATCTGTTGAAGGAACTCGGGATCGACGAACGCACGCTCGTCTTCTTTTGCAGCGACAACGGCGCGGCGCATCGCGACGAACTCTTCCGTCACTCGGGCGAGTTGCGCGGATATAAACGCGACATGTATGAAGGCGGGATTCGTTCGCCGAGCATCGCCCGCTGGCCCGGGCGCATTCCGGCGGGAGCGGTGAGCGAGCAGGTGTGGACGTTCTACGATTTTCTGCCGACGATCAGCGAACTCGTGCGCCAGCCGCTGCCTCATGCGGTGGACGGCGTCTCCGTGCTCCCCGCGTTACTGGATCCTTCGTTGAAGATGGAGCGTCCGCCGCTGTATTTCGAGTTTCACGAGCGCGGTTTCGATCAGGCCGCGCGTCGCGGAAACTGGAAAGCAGTGCGCCATGGCACGAAGGGAGCGGTCGAACTCTACGACCTCGCCACGGATCCGTCGGAAACGCGCGACGTCGCGGCGGAGCATCCGGACGAAGTCGCGTGGTTTACCGAGTTTTTCCGCATCGCGCGCACCGACAGCGAGCTTTGGCCTATCGACGAAACGCCGCGTCCGCGGCGCGCGCGTCCGGAGAAAGCGGCTGCGGCTCAGGGCGAAAAATCATGAGCGACGCGCTGCCGCCGATGCTGCCGACCCGACGCGAGCTGCTCAAAGGCCTCGCCGCCGCCGGTGTCGTCGGGCTGCTGCCGCGCTCCTTCGCTCAAGGCGCGAGCGGTGTCACGGGCGCGCGGACGCGCGTGCTCGATTATCTGGAAAGCCTCGCGCGACCGGACGACGGTTACGCGTTCGCGGATCAACAGCGGTCGCATCTCACGCCCACGTTTGCCACGATCGCGTGTTACCGGATTCTGGGCGCCGAGATTCCGCGACGGGAGCGGTTGATCGAGTTTGTGCGGACGCATCACCCGCGCGAATTGAAGAAACTCGAGCAGGATCGGCGGATTTTCGAATACCAGCAGATTCAGGCTTTGGCGTGGCTGGGCGCGGACCTCGGCGAGTTTCGCGAAAAAATCCACGCGATCGTCGTCCCGCAAACCTACCTCCGCCAATACGAGCGGCACGGCTATCCGATCTTTCAGTCGGAGACGGGGCTCGTGCAATGTCATGCCCTGCTGGGGTTGCCGCTGGAGCGACTCGCGCCGGCGTTCACCGATTACGTGCGCGGGCGGCGTCGGGCGAACGGCAGCTACAACAACACGCCGGCGACGGAAGGCGGCGACGGGCATGTGATGAACACGTTGTGGGGCCTGCGCGCGGCGCAGTTGCTCGGCGGAGCGGACGAACTGCGCGCGGAGACGGCGGCGTGGCTGCAGGCGTGTCAGCGGCCCGGCGGCGGATTCACGTATCAACCGGAGCCGGCGTTCGCCGGCGTGGAAGACGTCGCCTACACGCGGGCGGCGACGGTCGCGTTGCGGCTGCTCGACGCCGCGCCGAAGAATCGCGACGCGTGCGTCGCGTGGGTGCTTTCGCTTGCGACGGCGGATGGCGGTTTCAGCGACCGGCCCGGCTGGCAGAGCAACCCGCTCGCGACCTATTACGCGCTCGAAACGTTGGACGCATTGGGTGCGCTCGACGCGCTGGAGCAGGTGCGACGACCGGCGCCGCGCAAGCGGACGGTGTTGCCCGCGAATCTGAAAATTTTTTCCGCGCAAGTGGAGGCGCATGGCACCGGCAGTCCGGCCGAGGCGGTGGCGCTGGCGGCGGCGTTGAAGATCGATCTTTGGGGCGCGAAGAATGCGCAGCCGGGCTGGATCGAGCGGGCGCAGGCGATCGCTCGCGAGCGGAATGCGCCGGTGCAATTTTTTGTCGCCAACGAAGAATATGGCACGTGGGTGGATGTGCCGGGCCTCGGCACTTACAGCCACACGAGCGACCTGTTTGCACCGGCGGGTGTGGACTTCGGAACGGCGGTCAAGAGCGCAGAGGCGACGAACTGGCGGGAGTATCGCGACACGCGCGTTGCCGAGGTGATGCGTGCGCGCGGGCGGTTCTTCTGGCAGTTCGGCGAGAACGAAGAGTTTGTGCGTCTGCTGCTGGACGATTCCGTGGAGCGCGGCGGTTTCGCGGCGATCAGCACGTTTCATTTCGGCAACCCGGATTTCACGAACTCGGAACCCTTCCTGCAGCGGTGGCGCGGAAAGATTCCGTGGGTTGCGCTGCAGGATGCGCACGGTTCGGAGCCGTGGTGGTGGAGTGACATGACCGCGGGTTATCGGACGCTTTTTCTCGGCACCGAGCCGACCTGGGACGCGTGGCTCGAGGCGCTGGAGCGCAACTGGACGGTGGCGGTGCGGCACGATCCGGTCAGCCGCGGCGAGACGTGGATGCACGCGGGTTCGGAGGAAGTGCTCGAGTTTGTGCGCGCACGTGAAAATACGTGGCGTTGGTGGGGCGAGTCGCCGCCGGCGCGGCGTCCGCTCGCGTCGCTCGTGGTGATCCGGCCCGAGGATGAGTTCGAGCAAGGACGGCCGGACACGGGCGTGGCGTTGCGATTGCGCTGCGCGTGGGCGGCGACGCAACACGCGCCGCACCGGGAGCTCGCGACGTTCGAGTCGCTCGTGGTGGACGGACAGGTGCGCGAGCCGGTGCTGGTCGAGGATCCGCAGCGACGCGCGCCGAACGGCGCCGATCGCTATTACCTGCTGACGCTCGGAGACGTCGGGGCGGGGCCGCATTCCGCGACCGCGACCATCCGGGATGTTAAATCGGGGAAACAGGAAGAGATAACGGTGGCATTCTGAATAGACCTTCACGTTCGTATGCCTATTGTCCACCAACCCCGTTATGTCCGTCTCCCCCACGCGTGCTGCGCCGAAGACGCTGCCGACGATGATTCGTCTCGGCGCGATGATGGCCGGGGCGTCGACGGTGGACGCGCTCACGGCGAGTCTGCTGCCGATCACCGCGCGGCATTTCACGGACAGCGTGTGGTTGATCGGCATGATGGTGGCGGTGAACCGCGTGTGCGGTTTTCTGATACAACCTTACGCGGCGTGGAAAAGTGACCGGCTGCCGGGGCGCCGCGGCGCGTTGCTGCGCATCGCGTGGCCGGCGACGTTGGTGTCGGTCGGCCTGCTCGGCGTGTTGCCGATGCTGGTGCCGACGCAGTATGCGACAACATTCGCGGCGGTGGCGCTGCTCTTCCTGGTGAACCTGGCGATGCAGGCGTTTTTGGACGTATGCTACGGGGCTGGCGACCCGTTGTATGGCGACATGTTCGTGTCGGGCGAAATCGGCCGCGCCAACGGCGTGCGGATGATCGTGTCGACGCTCGCGACGTTCGCGATGACCTGCGTGTTCGTGCCCTTGGCAGACCGGCACGAAATTTATCCCTACCTGGGCACGATGCTTTTCGTCGCCGTTTCCTGGGTGATGGCGACGCGGTATTTGAAGGAACGCGTGCCGGCGAAGCTGCCGCCGCGGGAGCGTTACATGCCATGGCGACCACTGGCGGAGCTGCGCGATCCGCGCACGCGGAACGTGGCGATCGTGGCGAGCGCGGTGCTGGTGTCGCACGCGCTCACCGAAATGCTGCATGCGCTGTTCGTCACGGAAACGCTGGGACTTTCGATGACCGCGCTGGGTTGGACGATGACGGGCAGCCTGGTGCTCGGGCTCGCGTGCGCTTACCCGGTGGGCGTGTTGATCGACCAGTGCGGAGCGCGGGCGGTGCTCACGGTGGGTTTCGTCCTGCTGGCGATCGTGGAGCTGGCGTTCGCGTTTTGGGTGAAGGACATCGTGACGCTCATGGCGTGTCTCGCGGTGTTCAAGGTGGCGTGGGTCAGCGTGCACCTGCCGGTGGTGCCGCTGCTGTTTCATAACGCTCCGCCGGAGCGGCGTGGCTCGATTTTCGCGGCGGTGCAGATGACGCGCGCCGGCGTGACGAGTATCGCCACGATCCTGACGGGTTTTCTGGCGAGCATGGTGAGCTCGTATCGCGTCTGCTATGTGGTCGCCGCGCTCGTGGGCCTGGTCGGCGTGATCTGGGCGATGCGACTTTCGCGGGTGGACCGGTGGCCCACGCCGCAGCCCGCCTGAGGCGGGGCGGTTCGCACGTCGTTGCACGGAGACACGCTCGCGCGCGGTCCTCGGCGGGCGCGCGTCGTCGATGGACGTTCAACACTTGAATGAGGCGCGGCTGGAATCGCGGCGGGAACGCTGGTCACGTGGGGGCGCACCGCTCCCCCGACCTGCCGCTGCCCGTTTCGACGGAGAACGCGGCGAAACTGCGAATTCATCATGAAGCTTCGTTTCCCCTTTGCCCTGCTCGTCGTTCCCTTCGTCTTCGGTGGCAGCCTCCGCGTCGAGGCCGCCAAGCCCGATCGTCCGCCCAACATCGTGCTCATCGTCGCCGACGATCTGGGCTACGGCGATCTGGGCTGTTATGGGGCGACGGCGATTCCGACGCCGAACATCGACCGGCTCGCCAAGACGGGACGGCGTTTCACGCACGCGTATGCGCCCGCCTCCACGTGCACGCCGTCGCGTTACGCGACTGCACACCGGAGTTTTACGCCTGGCGGAACGCGAGCAAGAGAACGGGCATTCTCGACGGCGACGATCCGCTCTGCATCGACCCCGGCAGCGTGACGCTGCCGTCGATGTTGCGCCAGGCAGGTTATGCGACGGCACTCTTGGGCAAATGGCATCTCGGTGCCGGCGATGGAACACGTCCGGTGGATTTCAACGGCGAGATCAAGCCCGGTCCGCTGGAGATCGGTTTCGACTCCGCGTTCTACATTCCGGCCACGGTCGATCGCGTGCCGACCGTGTTCATCGAAAATCACCGCGTGCACGGGCTAGATCCGGCCGATCCGATTCAGGTGAGTTATCGCGAGCGCGTGAACTCCGAGCCGACCGGTGCGGAGCGTCCCGATCTGGCTCAAGATGGGAGCCGACGCGCAGCACTCCGGCGTGATCGTCAACGGCATCAGCCGCATCGGCTCGATGCGGGGCGGCGAGGTGGCGCGCTGGGTCGACGAGGACATCGCCGATACGCTCGCGCGACGAGCGGCGGATTTCGTGGAGGCGCACAAAGCGCGTCCGTTTTTCCTCGAACTGGGCTCGCACGACCCGCACGTCCCGCGCGCGCCGCATCCGCGCTTCGTCGGCAAGAGCGGGCTCGGACCGCGTGGCGATGCGGTCGTGCAACTCGACTGGCTCGTGGGCGAGGTGCTCGCCGCGTTGGATCGGGCGGGCGTGAGCGAGAACACGCTCGTCATCTTCACGAGCGACAACGGTCCGGTGCTGTTCGACGGCTATCTGGACCAAGCGGCCGATCGCAACGGCGATCACCAGCCCGCGGGCGGATTGCGCGGCTGGAAATATCTCGCGTATGAAGGCGGCACGCGCGTGCCCTTCATCGTGCGCTGGCCGGCGGGCGTGAAGCCGGGCGTCGACGACCGCATGGTGGCGCTGAACGACCTGCTCGCGACCTGTGCGGCGTTGACCGGCCAGAGCCTTCCGGCCGGCGCGGGCGTCGACAGTCTCGATCAGTCGCGCGTGCTGCGCGGCGAGGCGGGCGAGGCGGTGCGCACGGAGATCGTGCAGCAGGCGATTTCCAACATTCTCGCGCTGCGCTCGGGCGATTGGAAATTCATCCCGAAGGGGGTGCAGCATCGCGCGTCGCAAGCGGGTTCCGGCGCGAATCCCGCCGACCGGCGCTTCGTCGATGCCCGCCTGCACGAGGACGCGTTGTTCAATCTCGCCGACGATCCCGCCGAGACGACGAACCTCGCGGCCAAGTATCCAGAAAAATTGGACGAGCTCCGGGCGCGGCTCGCGGAGATTCGCAACACCCCGTGACGCGGCTCGATTTCGGTTCACCGCTCTCCGTCCCGTCACGCCCGATGCCTCGTTTGCTTTTTTCCGTGTCACGCGGGGTCGTCGCGACCGGCCTGCGCTGCTGGAGCGCACTGGCCGCGCTGGCGATGATCGCGACGGTCGCGCGCGCGGCGCCGCCGAATGTCATTTTCATCCTCACGGACGATCTCGGTTACGGCGATTTGAGCTGTTACGGTCAGCGGAAGTTCGCCACGCCGGCGATCGATCGGCTGGCGGCGGGAGGCGTGCGGCTGACGAGCCATTACGCCGGTGCTCCGGTGTGCGCGCCGGCGCGCGCTTCGCTGATGCTGGGCGTGACGCAAGGGCACGCGAATGTGCGGGACAACCAGTTCGACAAGGCGATCGAGGACAACCACACGCTCGGCACCGTGTTGCGGCGCGCGGGTTATGTCACCGCGGCGATCGGCAAATGGGGTCTGCACGGACAGCCGGTGGCGAGCGATGACGGCGCGGATCCCGACGCGCCGGCGCATCCGCTGAATCGCGGTTTCGATTACTATTACGGATTGCTGCGTCACATTGACGGTCACGAACACTTCCCGAAGGAAGCGCCGTATTTTACGGAGAAGGCGAAGCGCCGCGGACCGGTGCGCGTGTGGGAAGGACGCGTCGACGTGACCGCCGGCCTCGACAAATGCTACACGACCGACCTCTTCACCGCGCGGGCGAAGAAGTTCATCGTGGATCACGCCGCGTCCGCGCCGACGCAGCCGTTCTTTTTGTATCTCGCCTATGATACGCCCCACGGCGCGCTGGAATTGCCGACGCAGGCGTATCCGGCGGGCGGCGGACTCCAGGGTGGCGTGCAGTGGCTCGGCGAATCCGGACGCATGATCAACACCGCGTCCGGCGAAATCGACTCGTGGGTGGATCCGGACGTGGCGGCGGGACGTTACGACGACGATCGCGATCCGAGCACACCGGAGAAGCCGTGGCAGGAGGCTTATTTGCGCCACGCGACGAGTGTGCGGCGCATCGACGATTGTGTCGGCGATCTGCTCCAACTGCTCGTCGACCTCAAACTCGACGAGAACACGCTCGTCGTTTTCACCTCGGACAACGGGCCCGCGGACGAGGCGCAGATTCCGGGCATGACTTACTCGCCGGAGTTTTTTGGCAGCTACGGACCGTTCGAAGGAATCAAGCGCGATCTGTGGGAAGGCGGCACGCGCGTGCCGACGCTCGTGCGCTGGCCCAAACGGTTTCCCGCGGGGCAGGTGCTCGCGCGCCCGAGTGCGCAATGGGATTGGTTGCCAACGCTGGCCGATGCGGCCGGCCTGCCGGCGCCGGCGCGCGGAGATGGAATTTCGCTCCTGCCCGAGTTGGAAGGACGCGTGCCCGAGCGTCCGCGCGATCCGCTGTATTTCGAGTATGCGTTTCAAGGGCGCACGCCGGCTTACTCCGACTTTGCTCCCAACCGACGCAATCGCGCACGGAATCAAATGCAGGCGCTGCGGTGGGGCGATTACGTGGGCGTGCGCTACGATGTGCAGTCTGCGGATGACGAATTCGAGATCTACAATGTCATAGACGATCCGGGAGAAACGAAGAACCTCTCCGCCGATCCGCGATTGGCGCATCTCCGTCGCGAATTGAAGGACGCGGCGCTGCGTCACCGACGGCCCGAGGAATCCGCGCCGCGTCCGTATGATGGTGCGCTGGTGCCCGCGCTGGCGCCGGTCAAAACCGCGGAGGGAGTGAGCTGGCGGCATTATCGCGGTTCATTTCCCTGGGTCCCTGATTTTGCCGGGATGACGCCGGCTGCGAGCGGTTCGGCGCTACGCCCCGACCTGGCCAATGTTCCAGGACGTGGTGATGGAGGCGTGTTGTTTACCGGTTACCTTCAGGCTCCGACCGACGGCGAGTATCGATTTTATTTGAAGGCGGATACGGGAGCCGTGCTGCGGATCCATGACGCGATGGTGCTCGACGCCGACTATGGATATTCCAGCGGCTCCGAACGGAGCGCGACGATCCGTCTCCAGGCGGGGCTGCATCCGTTCCGTCTGGCGGGAATTCATCGATCCGAGGAAGGCGTGTCCTTCACGACGCTGGAATGGAGCGGCCCTGGATTCTCGCGTCAGCCGGTGCCGCCGGCGGCGTTTTTCCGCCCGGCCGCGGAGACTGCGCCTGTTCACTGATGAATTTCCGGCGGCTGGTGAGGCGAACGCGCCGGAACCACGCGTTCATGAACCAATAGTAGGGATTCAGAAAGGGAGGCGGTGGTTAGAGGGAAGAGGGGCTGGAGGAGGCAGGCTTTTCCGGACTTGGCGCTTTGCCGCCGGTCACTCGGACCGGCCAGTTTTTGCGCACGAGTTTCTGGTGGTCGGCGATGATGTCGGCATAACGCGGATCGTGCGCGAGGTTCTTCATCTCGCCAGGGTCGTTGTCGTGGTCGTAAAGTTCGACGCCGTGTTTGCCGTTGTCCCATTCTGTATAGCGCCAGCGTTCGGTGCGCACGCTATAGCCGGGAAAGCCGTTGCGCTCGACTTGGGTGAAGGCGGGGCGGTTCCACTCCGCATCGGGTTGGGCCAGCAAAGGGCGCAGGCTCGCGCCAGGAAGATCCGCGGGCACATCGAGTCCGGCTACGTCGGCCAAGGTTGGATAAACGTCCACAAGTTCAACGATCCGATTGGAAACTCCGCCGGCGACGGTGCGCGGACCGGCGACGATCAAGGGGGCGCGGGCGGATTCCTCGAAGCAGCTTCTTTTGAACCACAAGCCGTGTTCGCCGAGGTGGTAACCGTGATCGCTCCAGAATATGACGACGGTATTGTCGCTCAGGTTTAGCCGATCGAGGGCGTCGAGCACGCGGCCGATCTGCGCATCGACATACGAAATTGTGGCATAATACGCCCGCTTGGCTTCGCGGAGCTGCTGCCGGTCGAGGCGGAAAGCGGGCCAGGGCTGCGTGCCCCCGAGGGCGCTCGGCGGCACGGTTTCTTGATAGCCTTCCGGCACATCGGGCACGTCGATTGTATCGAGGGGATACAGATCGAAATATTTCTTGGGGGCAATATAAGGGCAATGTGGTTTATAAAACCCGACCGCGAGGAAGAAAGGTTCATCCTTGTGGCGCTCGAGCAAATCGATCGCCTGGGTCGCGACCATTCCGTCGGTGTGGTCTTCGTCGCGGCCCTCTTCATCGGCGAGGAACGACACCGCGGCTCCGAAGGCACGCTTGGGCGTGTAGTTGGTGACTTTCGGTTCGAGCTGGGTTTTGTCGATGCCGGCAGGGTTGAAGCGTTCCTGCCATGACGGCGGATCGTCGAGACCGTCGGTGCCGATGTCGAAAGGGTTGTTGTAGTGATAGATCTTGCCGACGCGTGCGGCGTAGTAGCCGTTGCGCATGAAATACTGCGGAAGCGTCACGACGTCCGGAAGACCGGTGCGAAAATGATAGGTGAGATCGAAGGATCGCGTCTGGTCGGGACGCAAACCGGTCATGATTGACGCCCGGCTGGGCGCACAGAGCGGGAATTGGCAGTAGGCGCGATTGAATCGCACGCCGCGGGTGGCGAGGCGGTCGATGTTCGGCGACTTGACGACCGGGTTGCCGTAGCAACCGAGGTCGTTGTTCATGTCGTCGACAGAAATAAAGAGGACGTTGGTTCGTTCGGAAGCGGAGGAGCCGGCGGCGAGGAGGAGCACACAGGCGAGAACGCCGAAGAAGAGAGGAAGGGTTTTCATCGTGGGGGGGCGGTTGGGTGGGGCCGCGGGGAGCGGGACTGTCATTGAACATTGAATACGCCGTTCGCGAAGAGGAAATGCTGCTCTTCGTCGGACTGCTTTCAAACGAGCTCCGACAGCTTCTGCGCCCCGGGCTTGAGCGGAGCGAGGCGGGAGATGGCCTGAGGCTGACCGCTGGCGAGGCTGAGGTTGGCTGCGATGCCGACGAGGATGGACGCGGCGCCCTGCCCGTGTCCGGCGGCGCGACGAAGGAGGTCCGGTGGCGGAGCGGAGGAGAAGAGCTGTTGCTGGAGGAGTGCGTCGCTCCCGCCGTGGGCGCCTTGTGCCGGCGGGATGGAGATTTCATACGGCTCTTCGAAATGCGGAAAAACGTTCAGCCGGGAGGCCGGTGGCCGGGCGTGTTCGGGGAGCGCGAGTTTCTGTCTCGGGAGCGGCCGTCGCTCCGAGATACCTCCATGTGCGCGATCGAAAAACGGACGCGAAAATCGGACCCCGTTTGAGTCTGGGCTTTCGCGCAGCTCAAACGTCGAACGACGGGTTGACAGACCTGCCCCAGCTACGTGAAAACTTCCCCTATGCCGACCTAGGCCAGATTATGACATTTTGCAGTTCAACGGCTAGTAAACGTCGGCGCTGGAGGTTAGGGGGGCTGATCCTGCTCTGGTTGGCCGGTGCGCAGGCGTGGGCGGCGGAGCCGTTGAGGCTGGTTTCGATTCACGAGGATTTGCTGCCGGGAATGCGGGCGGTGGCGCGGGAGTTTACCGAGCGGACGGGGTGGGAGGTCGAAATCCAAGCGGTGCCTTATTCGGCGCACGAGTTGTGGATTCGCACGCAGATGCTGAGTCGCAAGGGGCCGGATGTGATGCTGGTGGAGAGCACGGACCTGCCGTGGCGGTATGGGCATTCCGGTTTGCTGGTGCAGTGGGACGAGCCGCTCGCGAACTCCAATCCGTTCGACGAAGCGAACCGGGATCGGCCGTGGCGGGATTCGTTTTACGATGAACTCGTGCAGCAGGCCCGCGATGTGGCCGGTGCGATCTGGTGCGTGCCCTACACCCAATATGGCGTGGGGTTTTTCTACAACGAGGAGGTTTACGATGAGCTCGGGCTCGCGCCTCCGGAAACGTGGGAAGGCTTGATCGCGAATTTTCGCGCGGTGCGGGCGTCGGGCCGCGCGGCGCTGGTGACGGCGGTGAAGCCGAACGATCATCAAACGCTGTGGATGGCGGACATGCTGCTCGAGCTGCTGCTGCGGCCGGCGGCGGAGCAGGTGAATTTATTGACGCGGCCCGGCTGGCGTTTCGATCCGCTGGATCCGGCGTGCGCGCGCGGCGAAGTGATCACGCTGGAGGAGCGGCTGGTGGCGTTCGATCGCGGGTTGATCGATCCCGCGCGCGCGCCGGCGTTTCGCGAAACGGCGCGTTTGATGCGAACGCTCGCGCAGGAGTTTCGGCCGGATTTCTTGAGCCTCGATGGCGAGGAAGTGCCGCGGGTGTTCGCGCGCGGACAGGCGGTGCATTTTCTCAACGGCACCTGGTATCTGCGGCCGTTGACGGCGATGCAGCGCGGCATCGAGGCGATCGCGCCGGAGCGGGTGTTTCCGTGGGCGGTGTTTCCGTTTCCGGAGTTGAGCGCGGAAACCACGTCGCTGCCGCGGCTCGGCGGGATCAACCAAAACTCGGGTTTGCGGGCGTGCTTCATCGCGTCGAAACAGGACAGCTCGCCGGAGCGGCAGCGGGCGGCGATCGATCTCGTGCGTTTCCTCACGGCGCCGCGCGTGGCGGAAACATCGTTCGGACGCACGGCGGTGCACGATCTGCCGGCGATGCGGGAGGTGCCGCCGAAACCGGGCGCGGAGCCGCTGGTGCCGAAAGTGCGCTACGCGTTTTTGGTGCTGGCGCAGTTTCGCGGCTACGACGCGCGCAGCGAGGGTGAGTTCTGGACCTTGTGGCAAAGCCTGCTCGGCGGAATGATCGACGAGGATCAATTCGTGCAACGGCTCAGCGCGTCGCATCGCGCGGCGTTGTTTCGATTGTCGCAGGAAAAAGCGTCGCAGATGGACCGCGCGTTTCTGGCGCGCCACTTGCCGAAAGGTTTCGCGCCGTGAGTCGTTCGAACAACAACGAGTATCAACCGTGGCGGGCGGCGGGGTTTTTGCTGCCTGCGGTCGCCTTCTTCGGGGTGTTTGTGGTGTTGCCGGCGTTGTCGGCGCTCGCGCTGGCGTTCTTTCGCGCGGACGGGCTGGCGATGCGGGAATGGGTGGGCGCGGACAATTTTCGCGAGCTCGCGTCGGACCCGCTGTTTTGGAAATCGATCCGGAATCTGCTGTGGTTCGCGGTGCTGACCGTGCCGGTGCAGACGCTTGGGCCGTTGCTGGGTGCGAAGCTGCTTTGCTCGCTGCGTTCGCCGCGCGCGGCGTATTGGTATCGCACGCTGCTCGTGTTTCCCGTGCTGGTGCCGGGCGTCGTGACGATTCTTGTCTGGCAGGAGCTCTACGGTGCGACCGGCCCGATCAATCTGCTGCTGGACGCGGTCGGGCTTGGTGAACATGCGCGGGCGTGGCTCGGCGATCCGGCGACGGTGGTGCCGGCGATCGTGGCGATCGGGCTGCCGTTCACGGGCGGGGTGTTTCTGCTGATTTATCTCGCGGGTTTTCTCTCGATTCCGGCGTCGCTCATCGAGGCGGCGCGACTCGACGGGGCGGGGCCGCTGCGGTTGTTCCTCAGCGTGGAGCTGCCGATGCTGCGGACGCAGATCGGGGTGATCGCGTTGTTGTCGCTGCTCGGCGTGCTGCAGAATTTCGACAACATCCAGATCCTCACGAACGGCGGGCCGATGAACGCGTCGCTCACGCCCGCGCTCTATCTGTTTCGCTCGGGATTCGAGTTTGGACAGCTCGGTTACGCGAGCGCGCTCGGCGTGGTGCTGCTCGCGGTGTGCGCGGTGCTGACGGTGCTCGTGCGCTGGGCGGGAAGGAGGCAGGCATGAAGGACGCGGCCCATTCGCGACAAGGGTGGCTGCATGTCGTGCTCGTGGTGCTCTCGCTGCTCACGGCGCTGCCGTTTGCGATCATGACGTTGATGTCGGCGAAGGATCTCGGGCAGCTGACGCTGAGCTTCTGGTCGTGGCCGTCGCCGTTTCGCTGGGAAAACTACTGGTTCGGCCTGCGGGTGACGGCGGAGTATCTCGGCAACAGCCTCGCGGTGAGCGCGGCGGTGTGCGTGTTGACGCTGGTGTGCGCGGCGCTGGCGGCGTATGCGTTCAGCCGGTTTCGGTTTCCGGGGAAGCGGGGCGTCTTCGGCGCATTTGTAATGGCGTTGATGATACCGAGCGCGCTGCTGCTCGTGCCGCTGTTTCTGGTCTGTCGCGAACTGGGCTTGCTGGACACGAGGTGGGGCCTGGTGCTGCCGCAGGCGGCGGGCGCGCTGCCGCTGGCGATCCTGTTGCTGCGGTCGTTCTTCGAGGAACTGCCGCGCGATTTGTTCGATGCGGCGCGGATCGACGGCGCGAGCGAGCTGCGGGTGTTGTGGCACATCGTCGTGCCGCTCTCGCTGCCGGTGTTCAGCACGGTCGCGATCCTGAATCTGCTGTCGTCGTGGAACAACTACATCTGGCCGCTGCTGACGGTGCAGTCGGAGTCGTTGCGCACGCTGCCGCTCGGACTGGCGTTCCTGATGTTCGAGCAGGATTTGAAGTTCGAACCGGGCAAGTTGATGGCGGCGTATCTCATGACCTCGCTGCCGTTGCTGATCCTATTTTTGTTTCTCACCCGGCCGTTCGTGAAAGGCCTGACCAGTGGAGCGCTAAAGGAGTGAGCACGAAAAACGCGCAGCAGCCAAAGTCGGTTTTTCAGCGCGCTGCGCCATGGTGCTGTGCGCTGCTCTGCCTTTTGCCTCCGCTGCTGGCTTCGGCGGTAGCGACGGCGCGGGCGGACGCGAATCCATTGCGTTTCGAAAAGAAGATCCTGTCGGAGCATTATCTCGCCGACGGAATTGCGTGGGGCGACATCGATCATGACGGCCACCCGGATGTGGTTGCGGGCCCATATTGGTATCCGGGGCCGCACTTCACGGAGCGTCATGAATATTATCCCGTGAATCCGCTGCCGCCCGAGACGCCGGCGACGGAGAATATGTTTTCGTTCGTGCACGACTTCAACGGCGACGGCTGGAACGACATTCTTGTGCTGGGCCGCATCAAGTTTCACGAAGCGTTCTGGTATGAGAATCCGCGAGGGGCGCCCGGCCATTGGCGGAAGCACTTTGTGGCGCATCGCATCAACGGTGAATCCAAGCCGTTTCTGGATGTGGACGGCGACGGCCGGCCGGAGATCGTGGCGCATCAGGACAAACGCTGGGGCCTGCTCGGACCGGACCCGGATGATCCGGCGGCGCCGTGGCGGTTTCAGCCGGTAACGGAGCCGGGCGAGTGGAAAGAATATCATCACGGCACGGGCATCGGTGATATCAACGGCGACGGCCGGCTCGATCTCGTGTTGCAGGAAGGATGGTGGGAACAGCCGGCCGAACGCGGTGCGGTCTGGATCGAGCACCGCTTCGTGTTCGGCGACGGGCGGGGCGGCGCGCAGATGCTGGTCTATGATATCGATGGCGACGGCGACAACGATGTCGTGACGGCGCTCGATGCGCACCTGTGGGGCTTGGCGTGGTTCGAGCAGATCCGCGACGAGGAGGGTGGCATTTCATTTCGGCAGCACATGATGATGGGCGATCGGGCGGAGGAAGCTCATTACGGTGTGGCGTTTTCGCAGCCGCACGCGCTCTGCCTTGGAGACGTGGATGGCGATGGGTTGCAGGACGTCGTCGTTGGAAAGCGCCGCTGGGCGCACGGCATCAAAGGCGACGTCGAACCGATGGCGCCGCCGGTGGTGTATTGTTTCCGACTGAGGCGCGACGCGGGCAGCGGTGCACGGTTCGAGCCACTGCTGGTGGACGACCACTCGGGTGTGGGCGTGCAGATCATGTCCGCAGATCTGACGGGCGATGGCCGTGCGGAAATCCTCACGGCCTCGAAACTCGGCTCATTTATTTTCGTTCCTCGTTCCCCATGAAGCTTCTCTTTCGAACGCGTTCCTTGCTTCTCGCTTTCTGCGCACTGCTCTGCGGAGCCGTCAGCGTCTCGGCAATGGTGCCGGCCTATCGCAGCGTGGCCGAATTCGGCGCCGATGGCTCCGACGACCGCGACGACACCGTGGCAATCCAGGCCGCGATCGATGCCGTGAGCGAAAAAGGCGGTGTGGTGTTTTTGCCGGCGGGCAAGTATCTGCTGCACGCACCGCTCATGATCCGGCGCGCGAGCGTAACGCTACTTGGCGAAGGCCGTGGCGGGACAAACGATCGCATGCCCACCGGCAGCCTGCTGGTGTTGAAGACCGGAACGAGCAACACCGCGATCGAACTACGCGACTGTTCGCATAGCGGCGTGCGCAGCCTCGGGATTTTTCGGCAATCGGGTCCGGTCGAAAGCAACCAAGCGACAGACGCCGCGATCCGGCTCGTGGGAACGTATCATTGCTTCGTGCGGGAGGTGACGCTCGCGTCCGTCGTGAGCGGGATCGAGATTCTCAATGGCATCAGTCCGGTCGTGGAGGATATTTCGATCAAGAACCCCTCCGGCGCGTTCGGCATCTGGCTGCATGGCGCCGGGATGGTGAATGGGCGTCGCCAAAAAGTGGATGCAGCGCATTTCGTGCGGATCTCGGGTGGCGCCGGAAAAGGCGTGCCGATTGAATGGATGGTGTTCGGACCCAACGTTGACGGGGCGAAGATTCAGGATGGGCGTTTCGTCGCGGGTTCGCGGGGGCTCGTGTTGCGCGGCGGCAATCCGGAAGCGGGCGACACCCGGCCGAAATACGTCTACACCGACAAGTTTGGCTGCGATCACGTCAGCAATGAAGGTGTGCTGATCGAGGCAGGTAACGACCTGTTCATGACCAACACCTGGATCGGTCAGAACCGGAACGCGACGGGAATGGTGATCGGCCCGGGCTTCACCGGCGGGGCGCTGCTGACGGACCTGCGCATCCGCGGTGCAGGCGGACACGGGCTGCACGTGCAGGGCGGGCGCAACGTCTATATCGTCAACCCGCTGATCGGGGCGAACGGAACGAATCGCACACTCGTGCCGCGCGGCTCGACCGAGGCCGCGGGCATCCTGATTGAAGCCGGAGTGAAAAATCTCCGCGTAACCGGCGGTGGCGTGTGCCCCCTGTATGAGAGCGGGCCGACTTCTTTGCAGAACTATGGCGTGCGTTACCTCGGAGACGAGAAGCAGGTCCTGGCCGATTCCGTGCGTATTTCCGGAGTCGATACGAGCGGCAACCCGGTGCCTTTCGCGCCGGCGAACCTGACGGTGGATCGCGCGCTATGATCGCGGCGAATTCCGGCCGCGCGGTGCAAGGTTGATCAAGTAACGCGCGGTTTCCTCATGTCCTGTCCGATCCAGTCTGGTCCTAGTTACGACGTCATCATCGTGGGCGGCGGAGTTTCCGGCAGCGTCGCGGCGATCGCGGCGGGTCGCGCCGGAGTGAAAGTGCTGCTCGTCGAGGAGCACGGGTTTCTGGGCGGATCGCTGACCTCCATGGGCGTCGGCCCGATGATGAGTTTTCACAATCCGGCCGGCGAGCAGGTCGTGCGCGGGATTCCGGACGAGATCATCGAACGGTTGAAAGCGCGCGGCGCGAGCCTTGGGCACATTCCCGACACGACGACGTATTGCAGCACGGTGACGCCTTTCGACAGCGAAGAGCTGAAGATCGAACTCGAGTCGATGGTGATGGAGGCGGGCGGCCAGCTCTTGTATCACACGCAGCTCGCGGGGGCGGAGTGCGAAGACGGCCGAATCACGCGCATCGTGGTGTGCAACAAGGCGGGGCTGACCTCGATCGGCGCGAAGGTGTTCATCGACGCGACCGGTGACGGCGATCTGGCGGCGCGGGCGGGAGCGTCGTTCAGCCGTGGACGCGCATCGGACAATGTTTCGCAGCCGATGACGATGAACCTGAAGCTGGCGAATGTGGACACGGCGGCGATCCGTCGCTATGCGATGGAGAATCCGGACGATTTTCTGTGGCATCCGTGGGGTGCGGAGGAGGCGATGAAGCGTTTGAGAATCTCGCCGCGGATCAGCCTCGCGGGTTTTCTGAAAAGCTGGAAAGCGGCGCGCGAGCGGGGGGAAGTCGACGTGCCACGCGACCAGGTGTTGTTCTTCGAGACGCCGGTGCCCGGCGTCGTGATCGTGAACACCTCGCGTATCAACGGACTGGATGCGACGGATCCGTTTCAACTCAGTCGGGCGGAAAGCATCGGCCGTCGGCAATGCGTGCAGATCTTCAATTTCCTGCGCCGACACGCGGTGGGGTTCGAAAACGCGGTGCGGATGGATACCTCGGCGAAAGTCGGCGTGCGCGAATCGCGACACGTGAAAGGCCTTTATACGTTGACGGCGGAAGACCTCGTGGAGGCGCGCGCGTTTGAGGACACGATCGCGCTGGGGGGCTATCCGATCGATGTTCATGCGCCCTCGGCGGCATCGACCGACACGGTGCACCTCGAGCCGGACACCATTTATCAAATTCCGCTGCGAAGCCTGTTGGTCGAAGCGGTGTCGAATTTGGTGGTGGTGGGGCGCTGCATCAGCGCGACGCACGAGGCGGCGGGAGCATTTCGTGTGACCCCGATTTCGATGGCGATTGGACAGGGAGGAGGCGTCGCGGCGGCCGAGGCGGTCCGGCGTGGATTGCAACCGCGCGAAGTTCCGTTTGCTGCGATTCGCGAAAGGCTGCTCCAGCAAGGGACGCGGTTGCCGTAGGTGTTTCGATTTTGCTCGTGCCCTTGCCTCGCATCGCACCCGAACACCGGCGCTGGATCATCCTCGGACTGATCTTTGTCGCGATGGTGTTGAATTACGTGGACCGACAGATCGTGTCGGTGCTGAAGCCGACATTGAAGGAGGCGTTCGGGATCGACGATCGCGGTTACGCGACGCTGCTGAATGTGTTCATGCTTTGTTATGCGAGCACGTATGCGGTGGCGGGCTGGCTGGTCGACAAGTTCGGGGCGGGACGCGTCATGCTGCTCGGCATCATTGGCTGGTCGGGAGCGTGCCTCGCGGCGGGGTTCACGAAGACATTTGGGCAGCTCGCATTTTTCCGCGGGCTGCTGGGCGTCGCGGAGCCGATGGGGTTTCCGTCGCAGTTACGGGTCGTGACGATCTGGTTTCCTCCGAGGCTGCGCGCCACGGCGAACAGCATCTGCGCGGCGGGAAGCACGATCGGCGCGATCATCGCGGCTCCGCTGGTGGCGTGGCTCGCGCTGACTTTCAACTGGCATGCGGCGTTTCTCGTGCCGGGCGCGCTGGGGCTCGGGCTCGCGGTGTTGTGGAAGGTTTTTTATCGCGAGCCGCCGGCGAGCGTCGCGGAGGAAGCGGGCGTGAATGCGAATGGCGGCGCGGCGTTCACGTGGGGACAACTCTGGCGGACGCGGAGCCTGTGGGGCATTTTGTTGAGCCGCTTTGTGAGCGATCCGGTGTGGTATTTTTGCCTGTTGTGGCTTCCTGGATACCTGCAGGAGCAGTCCGGGCTGACGCTGGCGCAGATCGGGATGGTGGGCTGGATTCCGTTTCTTGTCGCGGATCTTGGCGGCGTGGGCAGCTCGATGGCGTCGGATCGGCTGGTGAAGCGCGGCATAGCGCCGTTGCGCGCGCGCAAGCTGACGCTGGCATGCGCGGCGGCGATCGGGCCCTTGTGCGTGCTGACGCCGCATCTGCCGCATCCGGCGGTGACGCTCGCCATCTTCAGCCTCGTAGGCGCGATGTGCCTGACGTGGCTGTTCAACCTTGGCGTCGTGGTCGCGGAAACGTTTCCCGCGGCGAACGTCGGCAGTGTGTGGGGAATTGCGGGCGCGTGCGGTGCGGCCGGTGCGATGTTTTTCAATACCTTCGTGGGCGAAGTTATGCAGACGCTCGGTCCAGGCCGCGTGTTCGCCGTGATGGCCGTGCTGCATCCGCTGGCGGCAGTGATCTTGTGGGCAACGGTGAGAACCGAGCGGCCGCGTGTCGTTGCATCACGTTGAAGCAGGCATGCGCGGAGGCCTGCCGCCACATTTATTCGGCCGCCTGTGAGGTGGGGATTTCGTTGAGCGTATACCAGCCGATCGGATGAACGAGCGATTCGCCGCGGCGGTTGCGGATGCCGTCGAGCTTGATCTCGTGCACGTGGCCGCGCGTGAGCGGCGAGACGAGGAGGCGCACGCTCAGACCGTCGGGTGAGACGTTTGCTTGGGCGACGGTGGGAATCACGCGATCGAGTTCCTCGCTGCCGTAGGCCTTGCTGTGGAGATACGTCCAGGCTTCGACGCTGTAGGACGCGGGGTTGGCGGCGGTCTGCGGATCGACGGGCTCGGTGAACGTGACGACGAAGCCGTCGGGCTGCGCGCGAATCTCGAGCGGTTCGAAGGGAAGTTTTCCGCGCCAGCGGATGCGTTCGAAGTGGAATGATTTTCCACCCTTCGCGCCCCAGCCGCGCGCGGAGCCGGTGACGATCAGCGAGCCATCCGGGCCGAAGACCAGGCCGATCGGGCCGCTCTCGAGTCCGCTGATGAAGGGGAAGACGGCGCCTTGGTAGAGGCCGTTGACCTTTTCGAGCGAGATGCGGGTGATTTGGGAAAAGGTGTGTTCGGCGACGAAGAGCTGCCGGCCGAACGGGCCGAATTTTCCCGACCGGTCGAACACGATGGCGGTGGGCGAGCGGCCGGCGCGGTTGTGCGGAATGAGCACGGCGGGCGGGATGAATTGGGGATCGGCGAGACGGTCGGTGAGGATGCGGCCGGTCGACGGTTCGAGCGGTTTCGGGCCGAGTTCGGGGCCGGCTTGATCCCACCATTCGAGGCTTGGCGGCGTGCCTTGGAAGGAGCCGGGGAACGATGTGCTTCAGCGACGACGTGCCGTTCCAATCGCCCTGATTGTCGGTGAAGAAGCAATCGCCGTCGGCGTTGAAACCGATTCCGCCGGGCGAGCGCACGCCGGCGGCGGTGGGGATGATTTTTCCCTCGGGAGTGATGCGCAGCACCCAGCCGCGCCAGGGCACGGGGCTCGTGCTGGCGTTGGCGAGGCAGAGCGCGGTCCAGATGTTGCCGTCGCGGTCGGGACGGGAGCTGAAGGCGTATTCGTGGAAATTGCCCGTGACGCCGAACTGATCGGTGACGATCTCGAATTCGTCGGCGCGGTGATCGCCGTCGGTGTCGCGCACGCGCGTGATGCCGTTGCGCTCGGTGACGTAGAACCAGCCGTCTTGAAAGAACACGCTCAACGGCTCGTGCAGTCCGGTCGCGAAGAGCGTGAAACGCGCTTGGGTGAAGTCGTCGCCGAACGCGCCCTCGACGAGCCAGAGTTCGCCGCGACGGGTGGAGACGACGAGCCGGCCGTCGGGGAGCAGATCGATGCCGCCGCCCTCGAGGACCATGTCGGAGGAAAATGGATACGGCGTGACCTCGTAGTGTTCGCGTTCGCGAGGGATGTCCGAGTCGTAGGGCGCGGCGGTGACGCGGTGAACGGTCTTGGGCGCTTCGGAGGCGAATGCGAAGGAGGCGGACGCGAGGCCGCAGGCGGCGAGGAGGAGCGAGGAAAAGCGGGAAGGCATGGAGGGCGGAAGAGACTCAGTGCGCGTGGGCGGCGGCTTTTTCGGACGTGGCGAGCCAGCGGTAATCGAGCGTGAGGGTGGCGCGGCCGTGGTGGAAAGGGATGCGGGCGGACCACGTGCGGGCGCCGGCGTGATCGCGCCACTCGGCGGTCGCGCCGGTGACGGTCAGACGGATTTTGCCGGCGAGGGTGGCGCTGTGCGCGTCGTCGACGGTGCGCGGATCGTCGGCGAGGCGGAGCCAGAGGTCGGCGGGCGGCGTGCCGCGGGCGCGGAGCGAGAGGGTGCGGCGGAGCGTGAGGTCGTTTTTCGCGATATCGCCGGTGACGGTGAACGACTCCTCCACGTCGACGCCCGCAGCGGTGTAGTGAAAAGTTGGATATCGCGCGGCATCGAGCCGGTAGCCGAGAAACTTGTCGGCGGATGAGCCGGGCGGGGCGGAGGTTTGGTAGAACGCGGGACCGGCGGGCAGACGGACGATGTCGAAGCCGGCGGGTTTGATGGCGCCGGCGCCGCGCGAGACACGGTGCGATTTCACGTCGAGGAAATCGCCGGCCCAGAGCGTGCTCAGGTTGCGGGTAGCGGGATTCCAGGAGAGGTTTGCGCCGCCGGGAAGGCCGACGGCGAAGCCGCCCGTGGGGATGTCGGCGAGGTAGTTGCGATAGAACACGGCCTCGTGCGCGGTCGGGTTGAGGTGCATGCCGGCGAGCCGGTCGCCGTCGTTTTGGCGTTTGCGTTCGACGAGGTTGAGGCGGGAGAGCGCGCGTTCGTCGAAACCGGGGCCGCTCCAGACCAGCGAGGCCTCGGGGTCGTCGCCGAGTTGATGCCAGTAGCGCATCGTGATGCGGCGGTCGCCGGCTTTCAGCGGGACCGTGCCGGATTTGATGGCGCGGGCGGAGTGGCCGGTGCGGTGATCGATGGCGAGTTCGCCGTCGATGAAGAGCTGCGTGCCTTTGTCGGCGGCGAGGCTGAAGGTGTAGCCGCCGTCGCGCGGGATCGGGAGCACGGCGGTGAACTCGATCGCGTAGTGGTCGCTGATCGACACGGGCGTCGCGTCGACGAGCCCGTCGGGGAGCGCGCCGGAGTGAAGCACGTTGCCGCGAATCGCGTCGAAATCGGGGAAGGATTTGAGCGGGCCGGTGCGATAGATCGTGTAGCGAAGATCCTGGAGGCCGGCGACGACGGCCTGCACGTGCATCGTGCCGAACATCAGCATCGCGTGGCCGGGGAAGGTGCAGACGAAAGGATAGCGGCCGGGCTGCGCGGGCGCGTCGAACTCGATCGTCTCCTCCTGGTCGCCGTCGAGCATCGACGTGGAAACGAGCACGCGCGGGTGTTTGGGAATCCACTGCCGGGCGGGGCCCTCGGCGCCGAGCGCCCAGGCGGCTTGCGCGACCTCGAGGCCGTTGTCTTCGGCGGCGGCGGGTTCGCACATCTCGCGAGGGAGGCAGATCAGGACGTTGTGCGGGAGAGCGTCTTCGTTCTTGAAGTGCAGGCGCACGCGGCCGCCGAGCGGCACGTGGAATTCCGTGAGGTCGAAACGCATCTGCTCGCGGACGGTGCGAATCGTGACGTCGATCGTTTCGGCGCGAAGCGAGGCGAAGAGCAGGCACGACGCAACGAGGGCGACGGCGCGAAAGGTGAACGTGGGAGTGGGCATCGAGAGAAGGCGAATAGCTCCGCCGCGCCGCGCGGAGGAGCGCGGTGGACAACGAGGCGCGGGCGGAGCGCGGAGAATCAGAGGCGCTCGACGGTCAGATTGCGGAACGCGATCGGAGAGCCGTGGTATTGCAGGCCGATGCGGCCGGAGCGCGCCATGTCCTTGTAGGCTTTTTGGAATTTGTTGGGCGAACCGTCGGGATTTTTTCCGGGCGTTTTCCACTGGTCGAGGTTGGCGTCGACGGTGATTTCGCCGTCGAGCATGACAGTGACGCGGTTGTTGCGGCAGATGGCGGTGAGCCGGTGCCATTGGCCGGGGACGATCTCGATCCGCTGCTTGGGGGCGACGCAGTCGAAGAGTCGCGCCGGCGAGATGGCGGTCGTTGNNNGCGTCGCCTTGCAGGATCTGCACCTCGATCGCGTTGTGNAGCCAGTTNACGNTGTCNCTGCANCGCAGGAANACGCCGCTGTTGCCGCCGGCTTCGGTCTTGAATTCGAGATGCAGCGCGAAGTTGTCGTAATCGTCGCGCGTCCACAGGTCGCCGCCGCCTTTGGCGACGAGTTCGCCGTTTTCCCAGGCCCAGGTGCCGGGCTTGAATTCGGCGTTGCTGAGATCGGGTGCGAGCAGCGGAGCGGGCGGAGACCAGCGCGCGGAGTTTTTTTCCGGCGCCGGGTTGGTTGAGCTCGCGGGTGTCGCGGGAGAAACCGGGCGGAACGACGCGGCCGGCGATGAGATCGGCGTCGGAGGCTTTTTCGGCGAGGCGGAAAAACTCCACGCTGCGCGCGACCTCGGCCTCGAGTTGCGGCGTGCGGTGCTCGTATTCGACGTAGACGATGCCGCGAAAACCCTGGCGGCGAAGTTCGGCGAGCTGGCCGGCGGCGTTGCTCGCGCCGGTGCCCCACGGAACGTCGTGCGCGGGCCGGGCGATTTCGGTGAGGTCCTTGAAGTGAAGCGAAATCAGGCGGCCCTCGGCGGCGCGAAGGCAGGCGACCGGATCGAAGCCGGAGCGGGCCCAGTGGCCGGTGTCGCCGCAGAAACCCATGTGTTTTCCGTAGGGAGCGAGCGCGGCGACGACGTCGGCGGGCGGGTTGTTGGGATTCGGATGATTGTGGATGGTGACCGCGATGCCGTATTCGCGCGAGAGGCGGTCGAGCACGGGGAAAACCTCGGGCCATTGCGCCTTGGGCGGTTCGCACGCGATGTCGCGGAGGCCCATGTCCTTCGCGAAGGAGAAAATCTGGCGCCACTCGTCTTCGTTGGCGGCGCGAACGACGCCGTAGCTGGTGAGCGTGACGCCGTGCGATTTCAGCAATGCGAGGACCTTGGCGCGCGTGTCGGCGTCCATCGTGGGCACCATGGTGCCTTCGATGCCGCCGCCGATTTTCTGGCGCGGGTAGGCTTGAATGTAGCGGACGCCGAGCGCGGCGGTTTTCTCGACGGCTTGGGCGAACGTGCCGCGGTTGAACGTCCAGGCTTGGACGCCGAGTTCGATGTGATGATCGGCGGCGGGGGCCGACGAGGGTGTGCCGGCTTGGTGGCAGCTGGTCAGCAGCAGCGCGGCGGCGAGGGCGAATGCGGATGAGGAAAAAGGTTTCATGCGAGATCAGAACACGCGGTAGTTTTTGTGAATGAAGCGCGTCGCGGACGGGAGGTTGGCGCAGACGCCGCGGGCGGCGTCCCACTCGATCGGTTGGCCGGCGCGGATGGCCAGGTTGCCGAGCAGGATCATCTCGGTGAGGTCCGCGGCGTGATCGATGAAGTTGGAGCAGGGCGCGGGGCCGCCTTTGCAGGCGCGTATCCAGTCCGCCATGATGCCGCCCGGCACGCGCGGCAGGCGCTTGGGCGGTCGGTCGGTGAAGGCGCGCATTTTCTCCTCGGGAATCAGGCGCGGGGAACTGCCGTAGTTGGTGCCGTCCATGATGACGCCTTTGTCGCCGTAATAAATCACGCCGCCCTTGGGCAACGTGGCGTTGGGTCCGAGTTCCTTCGGCACGGGCGGTTGCTTGCCGCCGTCGGACCAGATGAGTTTCACCGGCGGCCGGCCGTTACGTTCGGGGAATTCGTAGGTGACGATGGACCATTTGGGGGCGCAGACCTCGCTGTTGCCCTCGCTCGTGGCGGACACGCGGACGTCGCCGCGAAGGTCGAGCGCCCAGAACGGCGCGTTGAGGAGGTGGCAACCCATGTCTCCGAGCGCGCCGCAACCGTAGTCCCAGAAACCGCGCCATTTGAACGGGGCGAGCAGCGGGCTGTAGTCGCGTTCGGGGGCGACGCCGAGCCAGAGATTCCAGTCGATCGTGGAGGGAATGGTTTTCACGGGCTCGGGCAGGGGAATGCCCTGCGGCCACACGGGGCGCTGATCCCAACAATGGATCTCGCGCACGTGGCCGATGACGCCGGCCTCGATCCATTCCTTCGCGAGTCGCGCGCCCTCGCCGGCCTGGCCCTGGTTGCCCATCTGTGTGACGACGCCGGTTCTCAGCGCGGCGGCTTTGAGCGCGCGCGCTTCACCGATCGTGTGCGAGAGGGGTTTCTGGACGAAGACGTGTTTGCCGCGTTCCATCGCCATCATGGCGATGGGGAAGTGCATGTGGTCGGTCGTCGACACGGTGACGGCATCGAAGTCGTCGCCCATTTCGTCGAACAACTGGCGGTAGTCGCGGAAGCGCGGGAGGTGCGGCCAGCGAAGGAAGGACGGGCTGCCCTGTTTGAAGTCGACGTCGCAGAGGGCGACGAGCTCTTCGCTCGCGCAGTTGAGGAGATCGGTGGAGCCTTTTCCGCCGACGCCGATACCGGCGATGCGCAGCTTGCGATCGGGCGGGATGAGATTGCGGAAGCGAGGGGCGGGCGTGGATTGCGCGCGCAGACCGGGAACGCTGGCGGCGAGCGCGGCGACGGCGGCGGTTTGGAGGAAGGTGCGGCGGTTCATGCCGGGCGGCGGAGTTTTCATGCGTGGATGGAAGCGGGGAGGGACGGGAGTTCGCGCGTGGAGACGGTGAAACCGGGACGGTAGACGGGGCGCAGAAGGGCGTCGGCGGTGGGTTCGCCGGGAACGGACATGGTGGCGGCGTCCCAGCGGATCTTGCGGCCGAGCTGGAGCGCGACGTTGCCGAGGAGGATCATTTCGGTTTGCGCGGCGGCGACGTGAAAGCCGGCGAAGGTGGTGCCGCGACCGCGGCAGGCTTGCACCCATTCGTCGTAGTGTCCGCTGGTGCCTTGGGTGCGGTTGCGCGGGAGACGGACGGGGACGGCGGTGCAGGCTTCGTGCTTCGTGATGCCGTTGAAGCGCGGTTCGCCGTGCAGCTTGATGTAGGTATCGGAATAAAGGATACCTTTGTCGCCGATGATGAGTTTGTTGTTGGACGGGATCTTCGCGCCGAACTGCGCGGTGATGCCGAAGGATTCGAGCAAGGCGGGATCGGGGGTGCGGCCGCCGTCATACCAGGAGAGCGTCAGCGGCGCGAGGCGGCCGCGCGCGGGGAAGCGATAATCGATGCGTGCGCTGGAGGGAAACAGGCCGGGCGCGACGGGATCGCTGAAGGAGACGTCGATCTCGGACGGCGCGGAAAGATCGAGCGCGCGAAACGCGAGATTCGTGAGGTGGCAACCCATGTCGCCGAGGGCGCCGCAACCGAAGTCGGTCCACCAACGCCAGCGGAACGGGTGGTAGTGCGAGTTGAACGGTTTTTCGGCCGAGACGCCGAGCCAGGTGTCCCAGGCGAAACCTGGCGGCGGTTCGTGATGCGGCGGCTCTTTGGGCAGGCGGGCGGTGCGGTCGGTCCAGATGTGCACCTCGCGGACCTGGCCGAGGACGCCGGCTTGGATGATTTCGATGCCGCGGCGAAGCGACTCCGAGGCGCTGCTCTGCGTGCCCATCTGCGTGGCGACGCCGCTGCGCAGGGCGAAGTCGCGCATCCAGCGCGCTTCGGCGACGGTGCGGGTGAGTGGTTTTTCGCAGAACACGTGCAGGCCGCGCGACATCGCGAGGAGGCTGATGGGCGCGTGCATGTGGTCGGGCGTGGTGACGACGACGCCATCGAGGTCCGACTCGGCGTCGAAGAGCTGGCGGTAGTCGGCGTAGCGAGGGGCGTCGGGAAACTTAGGCGAGGCGAGTTCGACGCCGCGCGCGAGTCGCGCGGGATCGACGTCGCAGAGCGCGGCGATTTCGACGTCGAGTTGGAGGAGGTCGCGAATGGTGTTTTGCGCGCGGCCGGACGTGCCGATGACCGCGAGCCGCGGCGGGCGGTCGACGGTGCGGACGGGTCGGGTCGAGGTCAGTGCGGAGCGACTGAGCTGAGGCAACGCGGTGCCGGCCGCGGCGAAGAGCGAGAGCTGGATGAACTCGCGACGAGTGGGGTGGTGTCGTGCGTGCATGATGAAGTCAGGATTTGGGCGATCCCAGCGCTTTGCGCGCGAGCTCGAGCGCGCGTTTGGCGGCGGCGGCATCGAAGATTTGACCGTCGGCTTCGAGCCGGGCGCGCAGCGTGGGATAGGGGAGGTCGTGAAGCGGGACGTTGTCGTCGAGCGCGAGGACGGCGGCGGTGGCGGCGGCCTGGCCGAGGTTCATGAAAACCGGCTCCATGCGCAGCGAGCCGTAGGCGACGTGGCTCGAGGAGACGCAGGTGGACACGAGCAGGTTGGAAACTTCGCGGCGGCGCGGAAGCAGCGAGCGAAAGCTGATGCCGTAGGGTTTCGAGGACTTGGACACCCAGGCCGTCGACGCGGAGGCGGCCTTCGGCGTCGACGACGTAGTTCACGACATGCGAGTCCATCGCGTAGGAACCGAGCGTGACCGGATCGGGCGCGACGCGGGCCCCGGTGCAATCGTGCTCGGTGAGGACGTAGTCGGAAACGAGCCGGCGGGCTTCGCGGACGTAGAGCGCGGGCGGCCAGTGCGCGGTATCCACAAATTCATCACGCGCGAGACCCCAGTGCGAGGCTTCGGCGCGGAGCGATGCGGGGACGCGCGGATCGTGGGCGAGGAACCAGAGCAAGCCGAGCTGGTAGTCGCGGTGTTCGCGCCAGATCCGGGCGCGTTCGCCGTCGCTCGCCTCCGCCCAGCGATGGCTGCCGCCGACGTAGTCCGTGGAAAAATACACGCGGTTGTTCGTGTCGGTTTTCCGGTTGGGCATCGGCGTGAGGGAGTAGACCTGGTTGAGCCGGATGCCGGGGCGGCCGAGGATGTGGCGGAGAACGACCTCGTAGTTGAGCGGGTCGTAGGTGTCGGGCCGGGCGATCGGCACGCGGTTTTCCGGCACGTCGGTGAGGCAGAGGCGGAAGTTGAACGCCTGCGTCTGGTCGTCACCCTCGCCGTCGACGCCGTGCGTCGGGCGAATGCGCGGGAGCAGGCCGCTGGCGGGATTGCCGGGTTCGCGCCAGGGGCTCACGTGCGCGGTGCGTTCGGCGGGGGCGAGCTGGATGCCGTTGAGGGTTTCGCCGTAGAGCGCGTTGGGCTCGCGGCCGATGCGGTAGGACGCGCCGGCGGCGGCGAAGAGGTCGCCTTCGTAGGTGGCGTCGATGTAGAACCGGGCGCGGAACTGGCGGTGGTCGGTGGTGGTGAAAGAGACGATTTCCGTGCCGTCTTTTTGGATACCGCGCTGGCGGTCCAGCGCGGCGCCGAGGAGCACCTCCACGTTGGCCTCGGCGAGCATGTCGCGGAGGATTTTCGAGGCGACGTGCGGTTCGAAGAACCACTGGAGCCGGAGGGCCTCGGTATGGATGAGCGGGTGGCGCGGGAAATACTCGGCGCGGGTCTCGGATTTCCAGGCGGCGGGATTTTGGTAGTAGTCGAAAATCCGCCGGTAGAATTCGCGCGCGATGCCGCCGACGGTGTAGCGATGGCCGGCGTCGGTGGCGCCGAGCCCGCCGGTGGTGAGTCCGCCGAGGTGGCGGCCGGGCTCGAGCAGGAGCACGCGTTTGCCCATGCGCGCGACCTGGATGGCGGCCATGGCGCCGCCGGCGGTGCCGCCGTAGACCAGCACGTCGGTTTCGCGGATGGGAAGCGGACCGGCGGAGAGGCCGATCGCTTCGAGGAGGACGGGCAGGACGAAACGTTCGTAGCCGGCGGCGTTGGGATGAACGCCGTCGGGCACGTAGCGTTTGAAGCCGGCTTCGCCCTGGCTCGCGAGGAGCGCGTTCCACGCGATCGAGTGGTCGACGAGGAGCAGGCCGCGCTGTTGGGCGGCGTCGCGGTAGATCTGTTGGTAGATGTGCTGGTCCCGTCGCTCGCTGCGATGACCGGGCGGATGACCGACGGCGGGGTTCATCAGCTGGAGGATGATTTCGCAGTCGGGGAGGGCGGTTGTAATGCGATCGAGGATACGGTCGAGATTGGCGCGGACCTGGGCGGGCGAGAGATTGTAGCGGACGACGGCGTCGTTGATCGCGAATTCGATGAGGACGGCGTCGGGCCGGTGGGCGATGACCTGGGAGTCGACGTGGGCGGCGCCCCAGGCGGAGCTCTGGCCGCCCTTGGCGCCGTTGGTGATCGTGACGAGGCCGGGGAAGCGCGCGGCGAGGGCGTGTTCGAATTGGGGGACCCATGCGCCGCTCTTGGTGAGGCTGGTGCCGAAGACGACGACGTGTTGCGGGCGGCCGGATTCGAGCGCGGCGATGAAGCGGGCGGGCGCGGCGCTGGCGGCGAGCGCGGTGAAAATGAAACCAGACAGAAGCAGGAGCAAACGTGTCATGAGAGCCGTTTGAGGAGAGTGAGACGGCCGATCGTGATCCACTCGGCGACGAGAATATTGCCGTCGGCGAGGAAGATGGCGTCGTGCGGTGTAATGAATTTTCCGGGGGTGAATGTTTCGCGCGCGTCCTTGCGACGGGAACCGATGGGGCCGTTTTCGGCGTGGCCGTCACCAAGCTGGGCGACCACGCGGTAGTCGCGATCGAGCAGGCATACCTGGCTGTCGAGATCGGGGCAGATCAGGAGATCGTCGCGCTGGTGGAAATAGCACGGACGCCGGAGCCGGGTTTCGTCGGTGACTGTGCGTAGGTGACGGCCGTCGAGCGTGAAGATTTGCAGGCGATGGTTGCCGCGATCGGCGACGACGAGGCGCGGCTCGGGTCCGCGGGTGTCGACCCACTGGCCGTGCGGCGTGAGAAACTCGCCGTCGTGCGAGCCCTTGGTGCCGATTTCGCGGATAAAATCGCCGTCGTGGGAGTAGTGCAGGAGACGGGAGGAACCGTAGCCATCGCCGACGTAGAAGCCGCCGTCGGGGGCGAACGCGATGTTGGTGGGAACGAATTTCAGCGTCTCGGCGGCGTAGGACGGTGCCTCGTGCGGGTAGCCTTTGCGCCATACGATTTCGCCGGCGAGGGTGAGTTTCAGGAATTCACCACGAACGGTGTCGCACAGGTAGAGAAACTCGCCGTCGGGCTCGCGCCGGACGCGCAGGCCGTGGGCGCCGCCGCGGAATTCCTCGCCGAACGCACGCACGAATTTTCCCGTCGCGTCGAACACGACGATCGCTTCGCCGCGAGGGCTCGTGCCATTGACGGTGTGCGCGACGTAGATGAAGCCCTGCGAGTCTTGGGTAAGGCCTTGCGTGTCGCCCCACAGCAGTCCTTCGGGAGGCTGCAACCAGTCGTGCCAGCATTCGTAAACGTGCTCGCCGGCGCCGGTGAGTGGGCGTGTCGGCGACGCTGCGCGGGCGCCGTGAATGAACGGAGCGGCGAGCACGCTGCCGGCGCCGGCGAGCGCGAGCCGTCGCACGAATGTGCGGCGAGTAAGCGACGACTTTTGGAGGCGGTTCATGCGTCGGGGTCCTCGGCGTTCTCCTCGACCGTCGGAGTGGTGGGCTCGGGAGATTTTTTGGCCGTGATCGCGGCGGCGGGTGCGCCGAGATCGATCGTGATTTGTTGCCGGCGGATTTTGTCCTGCAGGGCGGTGAGCTCTGTTTGCCAGCGCTCGAGTTGGTAGCGGTCGGTGAGTGCGAGACGCAGGGTTTCGGCGGCGGCGGGAGTGACGCTGGTTTCCCAGAGATAAAGGGACCGGAGACGCGTGAGCGGGCGGAGTGTGGCGAGGCCGGCGTCGGTCACACGCGTGTGGTGAAGCGCGAGCAACTCCAGCTCGTTCAGGTTACTGAGGTGGGCGAGACCGACGTCGGTGATGGCCATGCGATCAAGGCGGAGGCGTCGAAGGTTCTTCATGCCGACCAGCGCGGCGAGGCCGGCGTCGGTTACGGCAGTCTCACCAAGGTCGAGCCAGCGCAGCGCGGGGGCGACGGCGGCGAGTCGGGCGAGTTCGGCGTCGCCGAAGTTTTTCTGGCGAAAGCGGGCGTTGGCTTCGAGCCAGGGTTCGTCGCGAGCGAGCGGACGGACGATGATGCCCAGAGAGGTTTCGAGTTCTGCGGCGAGGGCGAGCGTGGCGTCGCGATCGGGCAACGGTGGTGTTGGAAGGGGCGAAGGGCCGAGTCGCGCGGTGAGGAGTTCGGCGATGGCGGGCGGTGGAGCGAGCGAGGCGAGAGAGCCGTCGGCGGGTGCACCGGCGGCGACCCACCATTCGAGGAGCTGGCGATCGTTGTCGGCGAGCTGCGGTTTGCCCTTCGGAGGCATGCGCTGCTTGTCGTCGAGCGGAAGGTGCAGACGCCGGATCAAATCGCTGCGGGCGGGATCGCCGGCGACGATGGCGGAGCCGTGTTTGCCGCCGGCGAGCAGGGCGGCGAAGGAATCGAGACGCAGCCCGCCTTTGGTTTTTTCGGGGCCGTGGCACGCGGTGCAATGCTGCGAAAGCACCGGCTGGATCGCGGCCGTGAAGAAGGGGGCGTCGGAGATGGTGGACGTGTTTGACGCGGGCGGTGCGAACGCGGCGGTGAGATAGCCGCTGCCGTGGGTGAGGGAGCCGCCGAAATGGCCGGCGACCGACAGGACGGCGATCGTGGCGACGAGCAGGGTTGCGTAGAGCGCGGACGAGGAAAGACGGGCGGCGAGCCAGAGGCCGCAGGCGAGTGCGGCGGTGGCGAGTCCGAGCGACTGATGTTGACCGAGAAGATTTTCGTCGTAGCCGCCGTTGCGCGCGAGCAGCCAGCCGAAAGCGACGGTGGCCAAGGCCGAGACCGCGCCGGCGCCGGTGACGAAGGTGCGCTGGCCGGGGGAGAGTTGCGGGAGCTTCGAGAAAGGTTTCCAACGCGAGACGAGCGCCGCGGCTTCCAGGAGGCCGAGCAGAAAGAGGATCCCGATCGGCAAATGGACGACGAGCGGGTGGAGGCGTCCGAGCGTTGGAAGGAGCGAATCCATACGGCGGGCTAGACGAGAATGCCGTGGGCGACCTTGCCGTGGACGTCGGTGAGGCGGAAGTCGCGGCCCTGCGAGCGATACGTGAGCTTCGTGTGATCGATGCCGAAGGCGGCGAGCATCGTGGCGTGCAGGTCGTGCACGTGCATCTGCTGGCCGTCTTCGATGTAGCGGTAGCCGAGTTCGTCGGTGGAACCCCATGTAATGCCCGGCTTGATACCGCCGCCGGCCATCCAAATGGAGAACGCGTTGATGTGATGATCGCGCCCGGTGCCCTGGCCCATCGGCGTGCGGCCGAATTCGCCGCCCCAGAGAATGAGCGTGTCCTCGAGGAGTCCGCGTTGTTTGAGGTCCTTGACGAGAGCGGCGGTCGGCTGGTCGACGAGCTGGCAGACGCCACGCATACGGTTGTCGATGTCGCCATGATGGTCCCAGCCGCGGTGATACAGCTGGATGAAGCGGACGCCGCGTTCGGCGAGGCGGCGGGCGAGGAGACAGTTGGAGGCGAAGGAGCCGTCGCCCGGTTTCTTCACGCCGTAGAGGTCGAGGATCGACTGCGGTTCCTTGCTGAGGTCGGCGAGATCGGGAACGCTCGCCTGCATCTTGAACGCGAGCTCGTATTGAGCGATGCGCGTCTGGATCTCGGGGTCGAGGCTTTCCTCCTCGTGGAAGCCGTTGAGCCGCGCGATCTCGTCGATGACCTGGCGTTGCGCGCTCTGGCAGACGCCGTCGGGATTGCCGACGTAGTGGACGGGCGCGCCGACGCTCTGGAGTTGGACGCCTTGGAAGCGGCTGGGCAGGAAACCGGCGGACCACTGGCGGGCGGAGACGGGTTGGTCGACGCTGGGGCCGCTGGACATGAGCACGACGAATCCGGGCAGGTCGTCGGTTTCGGCGCCGAGACCGTAGAGCAGCCACGAGCCCATGGATGGCCGGCCCTTGATGATCGAGCCGGTGTTCATGAACGCGTGAGCGGGATCGTGGTTGATCTGCTCGGTGTGCATCGAACGGACGATGCAGATGTCGTCGGCGATCGTCTGGGTGTGCGGAAGCAGATCGGAGATCCACTGGCCGGAGAGTCCGCAGCGGGAAAAGGTGAACGAAGAGCCGCGGGCGAGGAGCTTGACGTTCTGGAGTTGGGCGAGCTGCTGACCCTGGGTGAACGATTCGGGAAAGGGCTGTCCGTGGATGCGGTCGAGCATCGGCTTCGGATCGAACGTCTCGAGATGGGACGGGCCGCCGGCCATGCACAGGTGGATGATGCGTTTGGCGCGGGGGAGAAAATGTGGTGCCGGCAGGATGCCGCGCCAGCGACCGTCGGGCGCGGCGGGAGCGGCGCCGCGGAGCAGCCGCGGATTCAGGAGCGAACCGAGCGCGAGCGCGCCGATGGCCTGGGCGGATTTTCCGAGAAAAGTGCGGCGCGACCACTGCCGCTGTTGCTGCTGAAGGAACTCAAGACCGGGAGGAATGTTCATCGCGAGGGGGCCTCAGTAGCGCACGATGGTTTCGTTGAGGTTCAGGAGGACGCGTGCGAGCTGCGTCCAGGCAGCGAGCTCGGCCGGATCGGTTGTGGTGGACGCAGACCGGAGTCCGACGGAAACGAGATCGCGCGCGGAGGCGGGATCCGCGGCGTAGTGGCGTTGTTGTGTGGCGTGAAAGTCGGCGAGCGAGGCGTGTTCGCGCTCCGAGGCCGGACGCGCGAGCAAAAGGGTGAACGCGCGATCGGAGCCGGGAGCGGAAATCGGGAGCGGATTCGTCGGCGAGCACGCGCTCGGCGAAGACGCGCGCGGCCTCGACGAAGCTGGGATCGTTGAGCAGCGTGAGCGCCTGCTGAGGCGTGGTGGAGAGATTGCGGGCGGCGACACATTCTTCGCGCGAAGGCGCGTCGAAGTTGGCGAGCATCGGATGGAGGAACGTGCGCTGCCAGTGCATGTAGAGGCCGCGCCGGTATTGGCGGTCGTCGGTGTCGGCCTTGTAGCGGCGCGCGGGAAAGTTGAGCGATGCGTAGTAACCGTCCGGCTGATACGGATGGCCGCTGGGCCCCCCGAGCTCGAGATTGAGGAGGCCGGCGGCAAAAAGGGCGTTGTCGCGCACGAACTCGGCGTCGAGCCGGCGTGGATTCTGCGCGGCGAGCAGGCGGTTCTGCGGATCGAATTCGCGGAGGTCGGGACGGTGGTGCGCGGACTGGCGGTAGGTGCCGGAGGAGACGATGAGTCGGACGAGGGCCTTGATGTCCCAGCCGCTTTCGACGAAGCGGACCGAGAGCCAGTCGAGGAGTTCGGGATGACTGGGCGGCTCGCCCTGCATGCCGAGATCATCGAGCGTGGCGGAGAGGCCGGTGCCGAAGAACTGGGCCCAGAGGCGGTTGACGAACGTGCGGGCGGTGAGCGGATTGTCGGGGCGGGTGAGCCAGCGCGCGAGGTCGAGCCGAGTGGCGCGGGGGCCGGCCTCGGCGTCGGCGGCGCCGGGCAGGAAATGCGGCGGCGCGGGTGTGACGATTTCGCCGGAGTCGTCCTGCCAGTTGCCGCGCGGGAGCGACGCGTGTGACGCGCGGCTCGCGTGCGACCGTCACGACGGTGAAGGCGCGGCCGTCGCGGCAGGCGGCGATTTCGCGCAAATCGTCCCACATGGCGGCGCGATCGTCGGCGAGCTTGGCGCCTGTGCTGAGAAAGTATTCGGCCGCGAGGCGTTTTTCATCGGCGGGTGTGGGCGCGCCGGAGGCGAAGGCGGCGAGGGTTTCCGGCGGCAGCGACTCGGACGGAAGACGGCCGCCGAGCGGCGTGGTGGAAAGGCGGATACGGCCGATCTCGTTGCTGAGAACGGTGACGACGAGGCGTTCGCCTTCCCGCAACGCGAGCGGCTGGTCGAGGAGGTAGCGGGCGGCCTGGATTTCGCTGCGGCGTGAGAGGGAAGAGTCCCAGCGATCGCGGACCGAGGTGAGCACGTAGCCGTTGTCGAACGTGCCGGAAAGACCTTCGGCGAAGGCTTCGGCGATCGCGACGCGACGGGGCTTCGCGGAATCGGCGGACTCCACAGCGGCTTCGAGCTTGAGGACGAAGCTGGGGTGATTGTTGCGAGTGACGCGGTTGTCGTGACTTTCGTCAGGCAGAGCTTCGAGGCGAAGGGTCGAGACGGGAACGCCGACGGGGAGCGAGAAGGTGAGAACGTGTTTGTCGCGGGCCCGGTTGGCTTTTTTTCCGGGAATCGCCGAGAAGAGCACGCTGCCGTCGGGCAAGATTCGCGCGGTTACGTCTTCGTCGGGCGTGACGGTGGTCGGCGTCAGCGCGGTCCAACCGCCGGGGTCGCGGGCGAGCGCGGGCGCGACTTGCGCGGCCCAGTGGCGGACGGCGGCGCGGCTGTCGGAATCGGCGACGAGGGCGTCGGCGATGCGTTCGACGCGTTGGTTGAGTTGCGTGCGAAAACGAGCGAGCCGGCGCTGGAGGTGGTCGCTTTCGACCTCGATCTCGGGCGGGAAGGGAGAGTTGTTGTCGAAGCCGACGAGCTCGGGTTCGGGCGTGTAAGGGTAGCTGGCGTAAACGCCCCACTGCTGGATGTCGGCGAAGTAGGCGGCGAGCCGGTAGAAATCGCGGGTGGAGAACGGATCGAACTTGTGATCGTGGCATTCGGCGCAGGCGACGGTGGAGCCCATCCACGCGGTGGTGACGGTGCGCACGCGATCGGCAGCGTATTTGGCGAGGTATTCCTTGGGTTGGGCGCCCCCTTCGCGCGTGATCATGTTCAGGCGGTTGAAGGCGGTGGCGACGAGTTGCGAAGGTGTGGGGTTGGGAAGCAGATCACCGGCGAGTTGCTCGAGCGTGAACTGGTCGAAGGGCTTGTTCTCGTTGAAAGCGCGAATGACGTAATCGCGGTAAGGGAAGTTGTTTTGTCGCTGGTCGCCATGGAAGCCGACGGAGTCGGCGAAGCGCACGACGTCGAGCCACGGCACGGCCATGCGTTCGCCGTAGTGCGGGGAGGCGAGCAGCCGGTCGATCTGGCGCGCGTAGGCGTCGGGGCTCGTATCGTGGAGAAACGCGGCGAGCTCGTCGGGCGTCGGCGGCAGACCGATGAGATCGAGGCTGAGCCGGCGAAGCAGGGTGGCGCGATCGGCTTCGGGTGAAGGAGCGAGGTGGCGCTCCTGAAGAGCGGCGAGGATGAAGCGATCGATGTCGTTGTGGAGAAAAGTGTCGGAAGATTCGGGCGCCGGGACGGCGGGTTTCACGGGTGGGACGTAGGCCCAGTGCGGTTGGTAGACGGCGCCTTGTTCGATCCAGCGGTGGAGAAGTTCTTTGTCGCGGGCGGAAAGCTGATGCAGCGAGTCGGGCGGCGGCATGACCGTCTGGGGGTCGCGTGAGGAGATGCGGCGCCAGACTTCGGATGCGGATGGGTTGCCGGGGACGAGGGCGCGAATCTCGCGGCCCTGGTCGTCGTGCCGCGGCATGTAGGCGTCTTCGGCGCGGTCGAGCCGGAGGTCGTCGGGATTGTTTTTCACGTCCGCGCCATGGCACTTGAAACAGTGATTGGAGAGGATCGGACGGATGTCGCGGTTGAACTCGACCCGGGCAGGAACGTCTGGAGCGGCGATGAGCGGGCTGCTGACGCAGAGGAGCCCGTTCGACAGGCTCAGAGCGAAGAGACGTTTCATACGAGTTTCGGCGAATGTTCGCGAACGGGGGCGACTTGATGCCGAGTGAGTCAGCGCGACGCGGGTTATCGGACTAGAGGGGTAAGCAACGGCTGGCGGTGAGTGACTGCTGCGTAGGGTGCTGCCGCTTCCGATGCCGGCCGTAGTGTTTCTCCGATCCGCTTTGAGGCGGAAGGGGATGGAGGAAGCGGAAACCTAATTGAACTTCGATGCGGAGAAAAGTGAATCCCACCACGCCGGGCCCGCTCGGGGAGATCGGCGTGGTGGGAGGTAGTGGAGTTATTAGTAGTTGAACGTGTAGGTGAGGCGGCCTTCGAAGCCGTAGTTCAGGCGGCCGGTGTTCGTGTAGTATTGTTTATCGGTGATGTTGCTCAGGTTGAGCGCGACCTTGTTGACGGTCTTGCCGACCTTCCAACGGTAGTTGATGAACCAGTCGGCGAGGACGAGGCCCGGGCGCCAGACGGCGTTGATCGTGGCGGTTTCGTAGTTAACCAGGAACTCGCTCTGGGCGCGGACGCCGAGGCCGGTGGTGATCTTCCACTGGGGGATCTGGTAGCGGACCGTGAACGAGCCGTTCCACTTGGCGACATACTGCAACGGCATGCCGCGGGCGAACGCGTCGTCGGCCTTGTCGGTGTTGGAGTCGGTATAGCCGAGGGCGGCCTGGAGCGTCAGGTTCGGGAACGGTTTGATGAACGCGTTGGCGTCGATGCCCTGGGCGGAGTTCTTGTTGTTGACGAGGTAGCGCGGAATGCCCTGGCCGGCCGCGACGAAGTCGGGGTTGGCGCTGCGGACGTTCTCGAGTTCGATGACGTAGGCCGAAATGGTATAGCCGGCCTTGCCTTCGTTGATATTGCCCTTGAGGCCGATCTCGTAGCCGAAGCTCTCTTCGGGCGGGACGAGTTCGTCGATGCCGTCGTCGACGGTGCTGGTGGGTTCGAAGCCCGTGCTGATGCTGCTGTAGAGAAGGAGTTTTTCGCCAGCGAGCTTGTAGTTGACGCCGAAGGAGTAGGTGAGGGCGGCGTCGGAGAGCGTGCCGGAGGCACGGTTCATGCGGCTGTTGTCGTAGGTGTCGTCATAGTAGTCGAGGCGGCCGCTGGCCATGGTGGCGAGGCGGTCGTCGAGCATGGACGTGCGGTAGCTGAGCAGCGCGCCGGCGGTGACTTTTTCCCAGGTATAATCGGCGTTCTTCGTCTTGATCTTGTCGAAGTCGTAGACGCCGTAGCCGCCGGCGTTGACCGGCTCGTCGGTCCATTGTCCGGCCACGCGGCCGAGGGAGAGGCGCCGTCCGGCGAAGGCCGTGGGGAGTTCGTCGGGGCCGGTGCCGTTGGCGGTGTAGGCGCCGAGGAGCTGGAGGTCGTCGCGGGTGAAGAACGCGGAGTCGACGGCCGCGAGGATGCGATGCGTGACGTTGCCGGTTTCGAATTTCGCGAGGAGGTCCATCTGGCCGGCGTAGTTCTTTTCGTCCTGATGCTGGCGGAACGGACGGCGGTCATTGGCGCCGGCGTAGATGCCGGACGGGGCGTAGCGGTATTGGTCGCCGCCGGACCAGCGATCCTTGTCGGTCACCTTCGAGTAGGTTTGGAAGGCGGCGCGGAAGGCGAGCGTGGGGCTGATGCGGTGTTCGAAGAGGAGGTTGAGGCCGTAGTAATCGGCTTCGCGCTCGTTCTGCGGACCGTAGGAGGAGTAGTCGCCGACGCCGCGCCAGTGGCGGATGCCCTTCGTGGGATCGCCGGTGAGGAACGGGAGGTCGTCGGGGAACGCCCGGGTGCCGGTGGTGGGCGGCAGGAGAATGATGCCGCCGGCGGAGTCCTGGGTGCGCTCGGGTTGATATTCGAACGTCGCGGAGAGGGACGTGTTCGCGGAGAACTTATAGAGGAAGGAGAGACCGAAATAGAGTTTCTCGTTGCCCTTGATGTAGTTCTCGTGAGCGGGCTTGGCGTGCTGATATTCCGCGTAAGCGTAATAATAGAGCTTTTTATCGATGAGCGGCCCGGAGCTGGTGGCGTTGAAGCGGCGGAAGTTGTCGCTGCCGTAGGTGGCGGAGGCGGTGTGCTTCGGCTTCAGCGTGGGGCGGCGGGAGGTTTTGTTGATGATGCCGCCCGGGGTGGCGCGTCCGTAGAGGGTGGAGAGCGGCCCCTTGATGATTTCCGTCTGGAGCGTGTTGGACGGAGTGCCGGGCATCGCGTATTGGAAGCCGTCGCGCGTGATCAGGGCGTTGAAGCCGCGGACGCGATAGCCGGTGGACGTGCCGGTGTTGGTGGTGGCGGCGGAGACGTAGCCGAGCAGGTCGTCGTCGCTGAACAATTGGAAATCGTTCACGAAGTCTTCGGTGAAGACCTGGATGGAGAACGGGATGTTGATGATCTTATCTCCGGTGCGAGTGCCGGCGATGGCCTCGGTGGCGATGTAGGTGTCCTGGAGGGCGTCGGCCGTGACCTGGAAATCCGCCAGGGTGACGACTTCGTCCGCGGAAGAATCGCCGGGATCTTGCGCGAACGCGGCGGGGGATAACAGCGCGCATGCAGCGAAGAACGCGGCAGCGCTGAAGGATGAACCGTGTTGGGGTTTCATGACTTTCGTTTGGGTATTACTTGGTTTGAGCTGGATTAACGGGACAAAGGGGAACGCAGCGGACGGAGGGTCCGCGGGACGGCGGGATTGAGGTGCGCTGCGGAGAGCGCGGGTGGATCGTTTAGCGTGGTGTTCATGTTGATCATTGGGGTTGGAAGAAAAGGTGAGGTGGAGGTGTGAGCGCTCAGGGGAGCGGTTTGAATTTGAGGTTACGGAACTCGATGGGGTTGAACTCGGCTTCGAGACCGACGTGGCCGGCGAGCGTGGGGCAGGCGTCGGTGTGCGCGGCGACGTGGCCGTTGATCCACAGCGTCAGCTCGGAGCCGCGGCAGGTGACCTCGACCTCGTTCCACTCGCCGGGCGGGCGGAGCAGTTCGGGGTGGCGGTTGCCGACGCTCAGACGTTTGGGTTTCGGCGCGCCGGGCGCGGGCGACTGGCCGAAGAGCATGCCGAGGCCGGTGGGCGCGAGCTGGGCTTGATACCATGCGGAGGCGTCGGGCAGGGTGCGCACGAAAACGCCGGAGTTGGGTTTCGCGGGCGAGCCGACGTAGCGGAACTCGGCGCGAAACACGCCGTCGCGACGCGGGACGCGATGGAGCAGCATTTCGTGAATGCCGGTGGCGTTGCAGGAGAGGATGCCGGTCGCCGGATCGAAGGACCACGGGTTCGATTCGCCCATCGGGCGGCGGGCGGGATACATTTCGCGCCGCCAGTCGGACAGGTCGGATTTTTCGAGCAGGTTGATCCAGCCCGTGGGTGAGGACGCGAAGGCGCCGGGCGAACGCTCCGGGAGCGGCGGAGACGCGGGCTGAGCGGCCACGAGAGCCGTGGCCGAGCCGAGCACGAGCAGAAGAAGACGCAATCGGGGTATTGGCATCGGGGTAGGGGTTGAAAGGGCGGAGAGTTACACGAGCGGAGTGAGGGGTGGTTGCGCGACGCGTGGACGCTTCGCCGAGATGGCGGACTTGCCGTTGGCGGAGGCGGCAGGCGCGGTGGAGCCGGCGACGGACGAGAGCCCGTGGGTGGAAAGCGAGAACGGCGGCGAGAGGCGGCCGCGGGCGGCGGCGACGCGCGGCTGGTCTGTAAGGTGAAACGTGATACGTCCGCCGGCGGCGATCGCGGCGTGCGACAACTCGAGGCTGTCGTGCGGCCGGTCGTTGAGCACGACGCCGGCGGTGTAGCAGGCGGTGGAAACGTCGCCTTCGGCTTCGATGACGAAGGTGTTTCCGTCGGGCAGTCGGAGGGTGGCGCGCGGAAAACGCGGGGCGCCGAGGACGTAGGAGGGATGCCCGACGGCGACCGGGTAGAGGCCGAGCGCGCTGAGCACATACCACGCGGCCATCGAGCCGTTGTCCTCGTCGCCGGGGAGGCGCTGCGGGGAGTAGAGCTCGTCGAGCGTGCGGCGGACCCAGTATTGCGTGCGATCGGGGCGGCCGGCGTAGGTGTAGAGATAGAGGACGTGGTGAACGGGCTCGTTCGAGTGCGCGTATTGGCCGAAATCGATCGCGGCCATTTCGGTCATCTCGTGGATCTCGTGCGAATAGCGGCCGGTTTCGAAGCGCGGCGGAAGCGCGAGCATGCGGTCGAGTTTCGCGACGAACTTTCGGCGACCGCCCATGAGCTTGATCAGCCCGGCGATGTCGTGCGGCGCGGCCCAGGTGTGCTGCCACGCGCTGCCTTCGATGTAGTCGATGGACCACTCGAATTCGCGGAACGGTTCGCGCCATTTTCCGTTGGCGAGACGGCCGCGGAAGAAGCCGGTGCGCGGATCGTAGACGTGGCGGTAATGGCCGGCGCGATGAGCGAACTCGCGCGCGTCGTCGCTGTGTCCCAAGGCGGCGGCGAGCTGCGCGGCGCCGAAGTCGGCGTGCGCGTAGTCGGTGGTGCGCGCGACGGAGTGATCGACGCGGTCGGAGGGCACGAAACCGAGCCGGAGGTAGTGCGCGAGGCCGAAGCGGCCGCGGTCGGGCGCGGGGGAGACGCAGGTCGCGTCGTGGCGAACCGCGGCGTAGGCGGTGGCCGCATCGAAATTTCGGATACCCTTCAGGAAGGCGTCGGCGAACACCGTGGGGCTGTGCGAACCAACCATGCAGGCGCGGTAGCCGGGGCAGAGCCAGTTGGGCAGCCAGCCGCCTTCGCGATAGGTGTTGAGCCAGCCCTCGATCATGTCGCCGACGAGATCGGGATCGAGGATCGTGAGCAGCGGAAGCAGCGCGCGGTAGATGTCCCAGAAGCCGCTGTCGGTGTAGAAGGGACCTGGATACACGCGGCCGTCGTGCGGGCTGTAGTGGACGCGTTTCCCGGCGGCGTCGAATTCGTGCCACTGGCGCGGAAACTGGAAGCAGCGGTAGAGACAGCTGTAGAACGTGCGGCGTTGTTCGTCGGTGGCGCCGTCGAGCGCGATCACGGCGAGGCGGCGATCCCAGGCGGTTTGCGCGGCGGAACGCAGCGAGTCGAACGAGCGCGAGCCGAGTTCGCGCCGGAGGTTGAGCAGCGCCTGGTCGCGGCTGATGAAGGACGTGGCGATCTTCACCGTCACGACGCCGTTGGCGGGCAGGCGGAGTTTGAGCCAGGCGCCGATCGTCGTGCCGGAGCGATCGGAGGTCGTGACGGGGGTGTCGAAGCGTCCGGTGCCGAGGATGGGCGCGCCGATTTCGGCGACGAAGTGACAGCCGAAGTTTTTCGGCACGCCGCCCTGGTTGGAGGTGGAGATGCCGTAGACGAGACGACGCGCGCGGTCGACGTGCAGGACCTCGCCCTCGGCGAGTTTGAACGCGAGCCAGGCGGGTTGATCGCCGCGATAGGTGAAGCGGAAGCAGGCGCCGCGTTCGGTGGGCGTCAGTTCGGCGAGGATGTCGTGGCGGAGCAGCCGGGTGCGAAAGTAGTGCGGGCGGGCAACGGTATCCGTTTTTCGATACGAGGATTCCGAATCGGCGACGGAGGTCGGCGGTTTCGGGCCGGTTGCGGGCATCACGAGGAAATGCCCGTAGTCGCCCATCCACGGGCTGGGTTGATGGGTGCCGCGAAAACCCTGGATGCGGGCGGCGCGGTAGTCGAAGACCCAGCGGCCCTCGTCGGTTTGCGGGCTCCAGGCGATCATGCCGTGCGGAGCGACGGCGAGCGGCAGCGTGTTGCCGGTGGAGAAGCCGTGGTAAGAATCCGTGCCCTGGAACGTGTTGACCTCGTCGGCGAGCGAGGGTGTCGGCGCGGAGCGATACGCGCGTGACCGAGTGGACGAGGCGGAGGAAATCGGACGCAGGACGCCGTTGGGCCGGAGCGAAGTCCGGCCGTTGGCGCCGAGGTCGGGATTGAAAGCGGAACTCATGAAAAATTCAGGGGCCGAGCCAGATCCAGCGAACCTCGTCGACGGACACGTAGCCGGTGGTGCCTTCGTTGCTGACGATCACGCGCGCCGTGTCGCCGGCGCGGAACGTGAACTCGCCGAGCGGGCGGAAGGCGAAAACGGTGCCGCGATCGCGCTGGTTGATGGTGACGCGCGATTCGCCGTCGGCGTGCTGGATCGTGACGGGGACGGCGGTGGCGCGGCCGGGACCATCCTGAAAGGCGAGCGCGACGGCGTATTTGCCGGAGCGCGGCAGGGTGGCGGCGAAGACGGCGCGTTTTTCGCCCTTGCCGGCGTTCATGTCGTGGTAGTTCACGCGACCGCGATTTTCCACGCTGCGGGTGCTGCCGCGGTCCCAGCGGCCGGTGAGTTCGGCCTGTTGGACGGTGAGGCCGATGTCGGCGGGAGCGTTTTCGCCGAGCTCGAACGAGTATTGTTCGACGAGGGAGTGATGACCGTCGGAGTCGACGGCCTTGAGGCTCACGGTGACTTTCTTGGCGACGGGGAAGACGAACTCGGCCACGGGGCCGGTGCGCTGCGTGGCGCCGGTGCCGTCGAAGTTCCAGTGATAGGTGAGCGGCGAGCGGACGTGGATGGGGCGGGCTTCGAAACGCACGGGCACGCCGGGCTCGATCGGACCGGCGGGGGGGACGATTTCGACGACGGGACGGAAAGGAGCTTCGAGCGGAATGCCGGCGCCGGTGAGCAGCGCTTGAAGTTGAGAAATGGATACATCCTGCACCGGCTGGTCCTGGCGGCGGGCGAGGTGGGCGGCGAAACCGGCGGCCTGTCCGATCATCATGAATACGGGCTCCATGCGGAGGCTGCCGTAGGCGATGTGGGTGGCGGAGACGGCACAGGTGACGAGGAGATTGCCGGGGGCGAACGGCGTGATGGAGCGGTAGGGGATCTCGTAGGGATCGACGCTGGAGATGAGGTAGCCGTCCTTCACGAGGCCCTCGGGCGTGCGGAAGACCGCGACGTCGTGGGAGTCGATGTTGTAGCTGCCGAGGGCGATGGTGTCGGGCTTGTGGCGATCGCGTTCGAGATCGCGTTGCGTGAGCATGTGGCGGCCGAGGAGGCGGCGGGCTTCGCGAACGTAGATCTGCGGCGAGACGTGGCCGCTTTCGACGAATTCGTCCTTGGGCAGGCCCCAGCGGCGGGCGGAGATTTTGAATTCCTCGGGGAGCTCGGGATCGTTTTGAAGCATCCACCAGAGGCTGAGCCAGTGATCGCGAACGCGGTCGACGATGACGGCGCGCATCGCGTAGTCGGCCTCGGGGTAGTTGTAGTTGGCGCCGGTGTAGTCGGCTTTGTTGGGGTCGGATTTGCCGTTCACGGGGCCCCAGAGCGGGGCGTCGTGGAAGAGATCTTCGAAAGTGCGGAAGCCGTGCTTTTTGACGGTTTCGATGAAGTGGCGGTGCGGGCCGGGCGTGTAGTGTTTCGGCTTCGAAATCGGCACGCGGATGTCGTCGCGCGTGGTGAGCGTCGAGCGGAAGTTGTAGGCTTGGACGCGGTGATCGCCCTTGCCGCGATACATCGTCGGGCCTTCGGTGAGGCCGGCGAGCGATTCGCCGTATTCGGCGCGGGCTTCGCGACCGACGCGGTAGGGAACGTGCGCGGCGGCGAGGAGNTCGCCCTCGTAGGTGGCGTCGATGAAGATGCGGCCGCGGAATTCGGATTCGGCGCCGGTCTCGTAATGGCGCGTGCGGAGAGAGGAAAGGGAGTTGCCGGCGAAATCGGCGGAGACGAGCTGTTGTTTGCGGAGGACGGTGACGCGGCTTTCGTCGAGCAGTTGCGAGAAGACGAGGTCGGCGACGTGCGGTTCGAAGAAGAGGCCGCCGCGGGTCTCCTTGAGTTGCGAGGAATCGGGACCGTATTTGTCGCGGTAGTGCGTTTCGACGCGGGAGAAAAATTCGAGCGAGAGACCGCCGACGGTGGCGCGGTTGCCGATGTCGGTCTTGGTCAAACCGCCCGACATCATGCCGCCGACGAGATAGGAAGGCTCGAGGAGGACGACGGATTCGCCGCGGCGGGCGGCGGCGACGGAGGCCATGATGCCGGCGGGTGTGGCGCCGAAAACGACGACATCATAGGAGGTTGCGGCGTTCTGCGCGGCCGCGGTCGTGGGCGAACACGCGAGGCCGATCGCGAGTGTGCTGAGGAGGAGGCGTGAAAAGCAGCGCATCGCTCCCTGAAACACGTTGCGAGTCGCCTGCCGAGGCGCGCCGAGGTGTTTCGAGATAGGAGAGTCGAAGTGCATGTATATTGAAATAGGTCAGTTTTGGGGTGTGAAGATGGGGGTGGGGCGAAGCGAGGGGGGCGCTTATGCGCTGCCGCGAACGACGAGTTCGACGGGGATGTTTTCGTGGCGGGAGGCGGCGAAGCGTTTTTCGCGGGGCATGCCGATTTGCTCGGTGAGCATGTTTGCGGCGGCGCGGCCGATGCCGAGAAAGTCCTGGCGGATGGTGGTGAGGGCGGGGGCGCTGAGCTCGCAGATCGAGATGTCGTCGAAGCCGACGACGCGGATGTCGTCGGGGACGTTGCGGCCGCGTTCGCGGATATGGCGGACGCCGCGGAAGGCCTGAAAGTCGTTGGTGAAGAAAATGCCTTCCGGGGGGTGGTCGAGGGCGAGCCAGGTGTCGACGATCTGCTCGATTTGCTCGTCGTGCGGATCGACGTGGCGGACGAGCTCGAATTCGACGGCGAGTTTGTGGTCGCCCATCGCGCGCAGATAGCCCTCGTAGCGATCGAGGGTGCCGGCGAGTTTTGTAGCGACGCAGGCGATACGGCGGCAACCGGCGCTGATGAGGTGTTGGGTGGCGAGGAAGCCGCCGCGAAAATTGTCGGCCCACACGGACCAGCACGGAAACTGTCCGGGCGCGCGGTCGATGAACACGAGCGGGTAGCCGTCGAGCATCATCTGCAGGAGCGGCTTCAGCGAAAGCACGCCGAGGCTCGGGAAGACGACGGCGCCGTCGTAGCCTTCGCTGGCGAGGCGGTTGATCTGCTCGCGCTCGAGGGACTCGTTTTCGTCGTAGTGGAAGATGTCCACGGTTGACTTGGACCCGGTCATGATCTCCTGCACGCCGGCGGAGATGCGGGAGGAGCTTTCGTTGAGATTGGGGAGGAGCAGCGCGATCTGGAGGCGGGTGGGGTCGTTGCCGACGACGAAGGTGCCGCGCGCGGATTCGGTGGAGACGATGCGGCTGGCCTCGAGCGTGCGCAGCGCCTGCCGCATGGTGAGGTGATTTACGCCCAATGACTTCGCGAGCACCTTGATGCCGGGAAGCTTTTCGCCCGGAGCGAGCTCGCCCGCTGCAATCCGCGCCTTGAGGTGGTTGGCGATCTGCTCGTAAACGGGAACTTTGCCGTGACGGACGAGATTGAGCTTCAGGGCGGACATGAAGGGAGGGGTGCTGGTGACATATGTCAGCCGGAACCTCGGTCAAGCCCTTTCTCCGAGAGGACGCGGCTGACGGGTTAAAGGGATCTCCGCTGGGGCGACCTCGCTACGAAATGCGCAGAGCGACGGGAGAAGCGGTGCGCGAAGACTTGACAAGCCGGCGCCACTGTGACCGACATAGGTCAACATGATACTACCCCGGCTCATTCGAGCGGTATCGAGATGTCCCCTTTTGCGAGCGGCCCGTGTATCGGGTGCGTGAGTTTCCTATTCCATGTCCCCCACGTCTTCGTCCCCTTTTGGTTTTCTACGTGTGCTCGGCTGGTCGGCCGTGGCGTTGCTCGGTGCCTCTGCGGTGGGTGTGCTGGCCTGGTCGCGCGGCGAGCCGGTGAATGCGTTGTGGATGGTGGTGGCGGCGGCGTGCGTGTTTGCGATCTCGTATCGGTTTCACTCGGCGTGGCTGATGGCGAAGGTGCTGACGCTGGATGAACTGCGGGCGACGCCGGCGGTGACGAAGGAGGACGGGAAGGATTTCGTGCGGACGAATCGCTGGGTGGTGTTCGGGCATCATTTCGCGGCGATCGCGGGGCCGGGGCCGCTGGTGGGGCCGGTGCTCGCGGCGCAGTTCGGTTTTCTGCCGGGGTTGTTGTGGATCCTGATCGGCGCGACGCTCGGCGGCGCGGTGCACGATTCGATCGTGCTGTTTTGTTCGACCCGGCGCGGCGGGAAATCGCTGGGGCAGATGGTGCGCGAGGAGGTGGGGCCGTTTGCGGGGGTGCTGGCGCTGGTCAGCACGGCGGCGATCATGGTGATCATCCTGGCGGTGCTGGCGCTCGTGGTGGTGCGCGCGCTGGCGGAGAGTCCGTGGGGATTGTTCACGATTCTGGCGACGATCCCGGTGGCGATGATCATGGGCGTCGGGATGCGTTTCACGCGCGTGGGCGTGGCGGCGATTTCGGTGTTCGGCATCGCGGGCCTGCTGCTGAGCGTCGTAGGTGGACAATGGATACACGGCACGGCGCTCGAAAACTGGCTGACGCTCGACGGGCGCACGCTGGCGATCGGGATCATGATCTACGGGCTGCTGGCGAGCGTGCTGCCGGTGTGGCTGCTGCTCGCGCCGCGGGACTATCTCAGCAGTTTCATGAAGATCGGGGCGGTGGCGCTGCTCGGCGTGGCGATCATCGTTCTGGCGCCGGTGTTGAAGATGCCGGCGTTGACGCGGTTCATCGACGGCTCGGGACCGGTGTTCGCGGGCGCGGTGTTTCCGTTCTGTTTCATCACGATCGCGTGCGCGGCGGTGTCGGGTTTTCATGCGATCATTTCGTCGGGCACGACGCCGAAGCTCATCGCGCGCGAGAGCGACATCCGCGTGGTCGCCTATGGCGGCATGGTCACGGAAATGCTCGTCGGCGTGATGGCGTTGATCGCGGCGTGNGNGATGGAGCCGGGCGAGTATTTCGCGATCAATTTGCGCGGCGAGCCGGCGGCGGTGACGGCGCAGGTCACGCAGATGGGCTTTCCGGTGACGGTCGAGCAGATGGACGCGCTGGCGGCGGATGTCGGTGAGAAGACGATGATCGGGCGGACGGGCGGCGCGCCGACGTTTGCGGTGGGGATGGCGCACATGTTTGCCGGGGTGCTGGGCAGCAAGTCGGCGTTGGCGCTTTGGTATCACTTCGCGATCATGTTCGAGGCGTTGTTCATTCTGACGACGATCGATGCGGGCACGCGCGTGGGGCGGTTCCTGATGCAGGATTTGCTCGGACTCGTGTGGAAGCCGTTGCGACGAACCGACTCGGCGGCGGCGAACTGGGCGGCGAGCGTGCTCTTCGTGGCGTTGTGGGGAACGTTTCTTTATCAAGGGGTGGTCGATCCGCTGGGCGGCATCAATTCGCTCTGGCCGATTTTTGGCGTGGCTAACCAGCTGCTGGCGGTGATCGCGCTTTCGCTCGGCACGACCGTGCTGCTGAAGATGGGAAAACGGCGCTACCTGTGGGTGCCGCTGCTGCCGCTGGCGTGGCTGCTGAGTGTGACGATGACGGCGGGCTGGCAGAAGATTTTCAGCGCCGATCCGCGGCTCGGGTTTTTGAGCGCGGCGGTGCGTTACGGCGAGCAGATCGCGGCCGGCGGCACGGCGGAGCAGGTCGCGCAATGGCGGCACATGCTCACGAGCCAGTATGTGAACGCGGGGGTGACGGGCGTGTTCTTGGTGCTCGTGTTGGGGATCGTGTTGACCTCGGCGCGGGTGTGGTGGCGGCTGCTGACGGGGCGTGCGACGCCGGACCTCAAGGAAGAAAAATATGTGGTGGCGGAGGCGGTCCGCGCTGCGAACTGACACCCCGATGCGCGGCAAATTCCTCAACCACGTTCTGCTGGCGGTGGTGGTGTCGATCGCGACGAACGTGCGCGGCGCCTCGGTGCCGTCGCCGGCGGTTTCGCTGCGCGAAACGGTGGCGGCGTCGCCGTTTCACGATCTCGACGTCGCGCGGGATTTTCGGATCACGGGACGTGTGCACGGCGACGCGTCGGTGCGTGAGGTATGGCTGCGCGTGACCGATGGCGCGGGTCGGAGTTCGACGACGCGAGTGAGGGCGCGAGAGGGGGCGTTTGAGGCGGCGTATCCGCGGGATTTTGCGGGGGCGCCGGCGCTGATGCCGTCGACGTATTTCATCGATGCGGCGGCACGCGTGGACGCGCCGCCGGCGGAGCGTGCGGAGGCGGTGGTGTGGGTGATCGCGTCGAAGACGGCGAGGCTGCCGGAGCTGCCGTCGGCGTTTACGACGGATCTGCGGGCGGCGGACGGACGCGTGGATGCGGCGGCGCCGGAGTGGCCGCGCATGCGCGCGCTTGTGAATCTCTATTTCCGCAGCCGCAGCGCGCATCTCGCGGGCGTGGCGCGGCCGGAGTTCGATCTGGCGAAGCTGGAGGATCTCGCGGCGTTCAAACGCGATCTCGCGCTGTTCGATTTCGAGGCGCGCGATCGCGATTGGTCGACGCCGCTGGGGCGGCGGGTGGCGCGGTCGTTTTGGCAGGCGGTGTGGGACAGCTGGTTCGGGCCGTCGAACGACAACGAGCGTCCGCCGGGCTCGGGGATTTATCCGGCGTTCACGTTTGCGAACGACACCTCGGACATCCTCGTCTCGTATTTGCGGCGCTGGCGGTTGGCGGAAAAAACCGAGGCGCCGGCGGAGGATAATCTCGCGACGATCTGCAATGAAGTGCTGCTGAACCTCGCGGCGATGCAGCGGAAGGAAAACGATCCGGCGCCGGTGCAGCTCGGGGTCGAAGGGCCGGGGGCGTTTTACTACGGGATGTTCGCGGACGGCGAACTGATGCTCGACGGCACGGGATGGTTTCACGCGCCGGGGCGCGGCGATCATCGGCGGGGCGGCGTGTTTCTCGGGCGATCGTTGTGGGCGGTCGGCGAGGCGCTCGGGCGGCCGCTGCCGGGAATGGACGAGGCGACGGCGCGCGCGACGCTGCGGCGCGGACTGCGTTGGGGATTTGGACTGGCACGCGATCAAAACGACGACGGGCAGCCGTATGTGCGTTCGGTGCGGGCGCGCGATGGATCGGGCGTGGTCCGGCCGTTGTGGCGGAGTGCGGGCGAGCATGCGTATTTGTTGCTCGGGCTGATCGCGGCGAGCGAACGCGCGGAGATCGCAGAGATGCCGGTGTTCGAGGCGGGCGAGTTTGGTTTCGCGGAGGCGCAGACGGTGGCGTCGCTCGCGCAACTCGGGTTGGAGTCGCTGGCGGATGCGGTGCAGGCGGAGGGTTACTGGTCGACGTTTGCGGACATCGATGCGACCGCGGTGGCGGCGCTCGCGCGCGGCGCGGTGGTGTTTCGTGCGCACCCGTCGTCGGCGCGCTGGCGCGACGTGGCGGTGCGCGTGGCGGATGGCTGGCTGTCGGCGCGGCCGTCGGAAGAGGCGTATCGCGGGCCCGTCATTTTGCCGGTGGGCCGGCGCGTGCCGGGAAGTCCGGGCGACCTGCGTTATCGAGCGCACGGTTCAGAGTCGACGCACCTGACGTATTTTCATGCGGGGCTTTGGTTGCAGGCGCTGGCGGAGCTCGAAGTGCTGACCGGCGACGAGCGCTATGCGCGCCGGTTCGAGGAGGTGTTTGGGTATTTCTGCGGCAACAATCCGTTCGACGCGCGGCTCTTCACCGAGACCGGCGGCGTTTATAATTTCGTGACCGACACCGACGGCGACACGATCGAGGACCGGCTGCATTTCGACCTGTATCCGGAATCGACCGCGTTCGTGCAGATCGGCGTGCTGCGTCATCTCGAACACCGTCTTCGTCTTTCCCAAACCCCAAGCCTGCTACCGTGAAATCCATCCTACGCCTAACGCTTCTCGCTGTTCTCGTTTCAACGTTCGTCGCATCGCCGGGTGGCGCGGCGCCGGCGGCACCGCGCGCGCCGGACGTGGTGGTTTTTGGTGGAACGTCCGCCGGCATCGCCGCCGCGGTGGCGGCGGGGCGGGGCGGATCGAAGGTGGTGCTGGTGGAGCCGAGTTATCTGATCGGCGGATTGACGACGGGTGGGTTGACGAAGACGGACATCGGCAAGGCGTTCACGATCGGCGGCATCGCGCGCGAGTTCTACGACCGCGTGCTGGCGTATTATACAAAGCACTACGGCCCCGATTCGCAGCAGGTGAAGGACAGCGGCGGCGGCTATTTCTTCGAGACGAAGGTGGCGCTCGCGATTTATCAGGAGATGCTCGCCGAGGCGGGCGTCGAGGTGCGGATCCGCGAACGACTCGAGAGCGTGGAAGTGCGCGATCATCGGATCGTCTCGTTCACGACGCGCAATTACGAGACGGGCGAGGAGTCGCGGTTCACGGGAGACATGTTCATCGACGGCACCTACGAGGGCGACCTGATGGCGCAGGCGGGCGTGCTCTATCGCGTCGGTCGTGAAGCGAAGGCGGAGTTCAACGAGCCGCTCGCGGGCATCACGGTGGGGCCGGAGGAATATCTCGGGAAAGGCGATCATCGCGTGCAGGCCTACAATATCCGTGGCACGCTGAGCATTCGGGATGACAACCGTGTCGCGATTCCGAAGCCGAAGCATTACTATCGCGAGGCGCACGCGAACCTGATCGAGACGGTGAACACGTTGAAGCTGACGCGGCTCGATCAGCTTTTCACGGACACGGAGCGGTGGGCGATGATCAACGGGAAGTGCGATCCGAACAAAGCCGACTTCCCGGGCGTGAATTTCGGTTATGTCGAAGGCGACTACGAGCAGCGCGAGCGCATCACGCAGAAGATCCAGGACTACTGGCTGAGCCTCTGGTGGATGCTGCAGAACGACCCGGAGCTGCCGGAGGAGTTCAAGGCCGACGCGCGTCGCTGGGGTTTGCCGAAGGATGAGTATGTCGAGAGCGGGCACGTGACGCCGCAGGTTTACGTGCGCGTCGCGCGTCGCATGCTCGGCCGCTATCATCTCACGCAGCGCGATCTGCTCTACGACCGCTTCAAGCCGGACACGGTGTGCATGGGCAGCTACAACATGGATTGCCACGCGATCCAATCGATCTGGACGGACGAAGGGTTGAAGGAGGAGGGGCATTTCAACGATTCGTCCGACGCCTACGAAATCCCGTATCGGAGCCTGCTGCCGTATGGCGTCGACAATCTCGTGGTGGTCGCGGCGGTGTCGGCGACGCACGTCGCTTACTCGAGCCTGCGCATGGAGCCTGTATTCATGATGCTGGGACACGCCGGCGGGCTCGCGGCGAACTTGGCGCGTGAGACGAACGCGAAGATGCAGGACATTTCGGTGCCGGAGCTTCAGGCGCGGCTGCGTCGGGACGGTATGCCGTTGAAGGCGCCGTTCCGTCCCGTGGTCGAGATCAAGATCAAGACGAAGGACCCGCAGCCCGGCGAGCCGGTGGAATTCGAGCTGATCGAAAAACACATCGAGTCTCCGTTGACGCGCATTGCGTGGAATTTCGACGGCTCGGGTGAAGTGCAGGCGACGGGGAAGACGGCGCGCTACACGTTCAACCAGGCGTCGCCCGCGACGGTTACCGTGCTCGTGCAGGACGAAAAACGCCTGCTGGCGCTGCCGGCGTCGATCGAAGTAATGCTGGGCGAGGAGCCGTCGTTGAATCGCGAGGTGCATTACCTGAAGGCGAAGCTCGACGGGCGCTGGAATCGCGCGCGCGGACCCGAGGTCGAATACCGGCAGCGCGTGGGCTTGATGGACCAAGGGCCGGGTGGCGAACGGATGTCGGCGGAGTTTGCGACGACCTTGCCGCGCAGCGGCCGCTATCGCGTGGCGGTGGCATTCCCAAGCGGCAACAACCGCGCGACGAATGTGCCGGTGGTCGTGACTCATGCCGGCGGGACGACGCGGCTCTCGCTTAACCAGAAGCAGAAGCCGGGGCCGTTCGCGTTCCAGCCGATTGGCGAGTTTCGCTTCGAGGCGGGGCGGCCGGCGTCCGTAACGTTTTCGAACGACGGGGCAAACGGGCTCGTGCTGATCGACACGGTGCGCTGGATCTGGGTGGGCGAGTGAAAGACGGGAGAGAATTTATGCACCGAAAATTGATCCTGGCATTGTTGTTGTCGTTCACGGCCTGCGCGCTCGGCGCTGCCCCGAACAAGCTTTCCCGGGCGGAGAAGAAGGACGGCTGGCAGTTGCTCTTCGACGGCCGCTCGTTCGATGGCTGGAAGGTCAACGAATCGCCTGAGAGCTTCAAGATCGAGGACGGCGCGATCGTGGTGAACGGCCCGCGTTCGCACTTGTTCTATACCGGGCCGGTGGCGTCGCACGATTTCAAGAACTTCGAACTGCAGCTCGAAGTGATGACGTATCCAAATTCCAACTCCGGCGTTTATTTCCACACGGAGTTCCAGGAAAAGGGCTGGCCAAAGAAGGGCTACGAGATCCAGGTGAACAACTCGCATCGCGATCCGAAACGGACCGCGAGCGTGTGGGGGATTCAGGAGAATCTGGAGAGCGTCGCGCAGGACGAGCAGTGGTTCACGCTGCGCATCCGCGTCGAAGGAAAGCGGATCCAAACGTTCGTGAACGACCGGCTGATCGTCGATTACACGGAAGAGGAAAACGTCGAACGTCCGAAACAGTTCGCCGGGCGGTTGATCTCGAGCGGCACGTTTGCGCTGCAGGGACACGACCCGGTCAGCAAGGTGAAGTTTCGCAGCATCAAGGCGCGCGTGCTGCCTTGAGCGGGCTTTGAATCGGCCGCAGGCCGGCGCCCCGGAGGCGCGGCCTGCGGTTTCACGACGGGCGGTTACTCGCCGAGCCAAATCCAGCGGACGGTGTCGATCAGCACCAGGCCGTCGGCGCGCTCGTTGGAGAAGGTGACGACCGCCGGCTGGTCGGCATCGAAGCGGAACTCGCCGATCGGCTGGAGCGCATATGGGCCAGGCTTGGTGCGCTGGTCGACGTGCAGCGTTGCGGTGCCCTCGGCGTGGCGGACGCGCACGGTCGCGTTTGATGCGCGGTCGCGCCCGCTGGGGAAGGCGATCGCCACGCGATAACGTCCGCTGCGCGACAGCGTGGTGGTGAACTCCGCAGAGGATGCGCCGTCGCCGCGCCCCTCGTCGGCCAGGGCGACCTGGCTGCGATACTCGATCTGGGGTCCGCGAATGCGAGCCCAGCGTCCGGTGAGGCGGGCGGACGAGTAGTGGACGGAACGATCGAGGCTGGGGTTTTCGCCGGTGACAATTTCGAGACGAGCGGGCAGGGCCGGAATTTTCGCTTCGTCCTGGGCGAGAAGGCTCACCTGGTAGCGCGTGGCCTGCGTGAAAGTGTAAGACGCCTTGGGACCGGTGGCCTGGACTTCGCCGCTGCCGTCGAAGTTCCACGCGAGCGTGGTGAGCGGCGTCTGCACGTGTTTTTCGACCACTTCAAAGTCGATCTTCTGGCCCGCGCGATAAGGCGGGGGAGTGCTGGCCTTGATCTGGACCACGGGGCGAAACGGCGCCTCGAGCGGAATGCCGGCGTCAGTCAGCCGCGCCTGAAGGCGATCGATGGGAACCGCGGCGACATCGAGCCGGCCGTCGAGGGCGAGCCGCGCGGCGACGCCGGCAGCGTGTCCCAGCATCATGAATACAGGCTCCGATTCGCACGCTGGAATAGGCCACGTGCGTGGCGGAGACGGCGGCGACGACGAGCAGGTTCTTCACGCCATGGGGAACGATGCAGCGGTAGGGAATCTGGTAGGGATCGGCGGAACCGTTGAACTCGCCCTCGAGCTGCGGGGCGTCGTCCGTCTGGATGACCTGGATCGGATGGCAGTCGGTGTTGTAGCTGCCCATGCAGATGGCGTCGGGCTTGAAGCGGTCGTATTGCACGTCGTGCTGCGTGAGCATGTAGCGGCCCATCATGCGGCGGGCGACACGGACGTAGATGTGGGGCGTCACGTGATTGCTCTCGGCATACTCGTCCTTCGGCAGACCATAGCGACGTGCATCGGCCTTGAACTCTTCGGGCAGCTCCGGGTCGTTTTGCAGCATCCACCAGAGGCTCAGCCAATAGTCCTGCACCTTTTCGGTGATGCGCGCGCGCTGCTCGTAGTCGCCCTCGGCGTAGCCGGCGTTGGCCCCGTAGAAGTCGGCGATGTTGGGATCGCCTTTGCCGTTGATCATCGCCCAGCGCCACTTCAGCGGAAAAAGGTCATCGATGGTTTTCAGGCCGTAGGTGTTGACCTGCTCGATGAAGCGCACGTGGGCGTCGCGGTAGTAGTGTTTCGGCTTCGCGATGGGAACGCGCAGGGCGGGATTGTCGGTGATCGTGCCGCGGATGTTGTAGGCCTGCACGCGATGGTCGCCTTTGCCGATGTATTCGGCGGGGCCGTGGGTGATGCCGGCGAGCGGTTCGTCGTATTCGGAGCGCGCCTCGCGCCCGACGCGATAGAGCACGCCGGCGCGGGCCATGAGGTCGCCCTCGTAAGTGCCGTCGATGAAGTAGCGGCCCCGGTAGGCGAACGTTTCGCCGGTCTGGTAGTTGCGCGTGACGATCGAGACGACGCGGCCGTCGCGCACTTCGACGTCCTCCAATCGCTCGCGGATGCGCACGGACACGCCGGCGTCGGAGAGCCATTCCGTGAAGATTTTCAGCGCGATGCGCGGCTCGAAGTTATAGCCGTTCTGGGTGAGCTTCACCTGCTCGGACTCGGCGCCGTAGGTCGCGGTGTAATAGGCGAGCACGCGATCGTAGAATTCGCGCGCGAGTCCGCCGATCGTGTTGCCGCGACCGACGTCGGTTTTGGTCAGGCCACCGCTCATGAGCCCGCCGATGAGATACGTGGGTTCGACAACGACGACCTTCGCGCCCGAGCGCGCGGCGGCTACGGCGGACGTGATGCCGGCGGGCGTGCCGCCGAAGACGACGAGGTCGTGAACTGCTTGCGGGGCCGCCGCGGGATCGGCTGCGCGGGCAGCCGGACGGAGGAGAGGTCCGGCCAAGGAAATGGCGACGGCGCAAAAGAGGTGAAGTAGGATGCGGGGTGTTTTCATGGCAAAATTCTTGGACTCGTCCGAGATGGCGATCACCGGTTCGTGTCGGGACGAACGAAGGCCTTGAGTGTGGCCGAGGGCGTCGATGCGTTGCTGCCGAGCGGGCGGACGGTGTATCGTCCGACGGCAGCGGGGACGATGAACGTCTCGGCATAGTGAACGGTGAAAGGTGCAAACGCGTCGGTCGGGCTTTCGACCACGGCGGAGTGACCCTGCACGAGATTGAGGACATTGAGGTTTCCCGCGGTGTCGTGCGGCGTCGGACCGGTGAACCAGTGGCGCCGGGTCTCGATGAACTCGAGCTCGTGCAGTCCGGTGCGTTCCTCGCGCCAGTGTTCGCCCGAGGAAAGGGGTTCGATGCGGTTGATGAGATTCTGGCGGACCCACGGGGTGTTGCGATCCCACTGGATGTTCTTTTCGCCGTGATCGAGGTGGACGGGCCGGGGCCGGCCATCGAGGCCGGGGCGGCCCCAGTCCCAGAGCTTGAATGTGAAGTTGTAGGGCGTGGCGCTGATCTCGAGGACCACGCAATCGCGCCCGGAGCAATGCACGGTGCCGGCGGGAATGAGGAAGTGGTCGTGCGGTTTTGTCAGCCAGACGTTGGCGAAGTCCTCGGCGGGAAAAGGCGGGCCGCCGGACTGTGCATCCGCGAGGGCGCGCAACATGGCCTGGCGTTCGACACCCTCCCTCAGGCCGAGATAGACGCAGGCGCCGGGTTTGGTGGCGAGCAGGTAGTAGCTCTCGTCCTGAGTGTAAGCCATCCCGAACGTGCGGCGGATGTAGTCCTTGAGCGGATGCACTTGAAACGAGAGATGGCCGCCATCGACGGTATCCAGAAAATCGAAACGAATCGGAAATTCCGCGCCGAAGCGGCGATACACGTCGGCGCCGAGCAGCGCTTCGGGCTGGTCGAAGACGAGGTCCAGCGCCGGCAGCTCGACGCGATGCGGACCGAAGCCGAGCAGCAGGCTGTTTTCCTCCGGCACGCAGTCGAAACCCCAACCGAAGTTCCGAGCGGCTGCGTCGAGCTGGAACTGCTCGCGCAACCACTGGCCGCCCCAGGGGGCGGGATCGAAGTAGGGCACGACGCGAAAGGGCCGCCGCGCGGTCTCGCGCAGGCCGCGGCGCACGGCGTCGCCCTCGACGAGCTTCGGTGCGCGCGGGTCGTGCGTGTCGAGGACGAAATCCCAGCGGGGAATGAGCGGGCGCTTGTGGCGGTCGCAGGCGCGCCAGTCGACGTAGAACGCGCGCTTGTATTTGGAGCCTGGTGACGCCGTGTGGTTCAGCGCGCCGAGGTTCGCGATCTCGCCGCGGCGTTGTCGCAGCTGCGCTTCGCGGCGGGAGAGGTCCGCATATACCAGCACGTCGCCCTCGCCGATCAAACGAGCGCCGCAGCCGACGACCAGCACGAGCCCGGCCGGCGTGGCTTCGATCCGCTGTCGGGCGGCGGCGAGGCGCCCGGCCTGAAAAAACTGCGAAAGCTGGAGATCGTTCATGAGCCCGAACACGGGATCGTCGCCAAGAACCGGGCCGACCAGGGCGTCGATTTCCGCGGTGGAAAGCAGCGACTCGTCCGCGGCGATCGAGAGCGCGGGCCGGAGCCGTTGCGCGAGCTCGGTCAGTATTCCGGCTTCGTCGACGCCATGATAGCATTCGACGACGAGCACGGTTCGGACGGCGTCGTGGCGCGCGATCCGGGCACGCAGCCGTTCGGCGATGGCGTCCCAGCCCGCGACGCAGGCGGATGCCGGCCCGGAGACGGCGACAAAAGGAAAAAGGTCGTAAGGAGGACGGGTCATGAAGAAGCGGAGCCGAGCCTGTCGGCGACGAGCTGGTAAGCGCCCAGCAACGCGGCGTCGTCGCCGAGCGCGCCTGGGACGATTTCAACGCGTCCCCAGGCCGTGTGAGCATGGGCGTGAAGGTAACGCTCGAACTCGGGCAGGATGGCCTCGGCGCTGCGCATGATGCCGCCGCCGACGATCACGCGTTCGGGATCGTAGGCGTGGATGAGATTGACGGCTGCGGCAGACCAGACCGAAAGGCTGTGATCGCGCAGCGCGCGGGCGCAGGCGTCGCCTTCCCCGGCGAGCCGGAACACGGCGGCGTAATCGAGCTCACCCGCCTCGGCGAGCGCGCTGCCGGGATAATCCGGTCGGGAAAGTGCGAGCTCGCGGAGCACGGCGGTCGAGGCTTCGGCCTCGGCACAGCCGAGATTGCCGCAGACGCAGCGGCGGCCGCCGTGATGCACGGTGAGATGGCCGCCGAGCGTTCCCGCCTGGCCGTGCGCGCCGCGCAGCACGCGACCCTCCATGACCACCGCGGCGCCGATACCCGTGCCTAGGGTGATCATGACGAGGTCGTTGGAGCCGCGGCCGGCGCCCTGGCGCCACTCGCCGACGAGCGCGGCGCGCGCGTCGTTGTCGAGCGCAAGCGGAAGGCCGAGGGTGTTGCGGGCCCAGGCGCCGAGATCGAAGCCGGCGCAGCCGGGAAACTTTCCCCATTCGTCGAGGATGCGCGTGCCGGCCGCATCGACGAGGCTGGGAAAACCGATGCCGAGGCCGTCGACCAAGGCGAATTCCACCTGCGCCTCACGGCAGAGGGATCGCCAGCTGTCGGCGAGTTCGCGGAGGCGGAGATTCCAGGCGACGTCCGAACGGGCGGGCTCGATCCGTCGGACGACGATTTGTCCGTCGCGCACGAGGGCGAGCTTGATGCGCGAGCCACCGACGTCGCCGGTGAGCGCGATCAAGGCTGCTCCCTCCTCAGATCGAGGCTGAGGGTGAAGCGCGACGACACGTAGTGAACCTCGGCGTATTCGATGGGGCGATTGCTTGCGTCGCTCACCGTGTGGCAGCGCAGCAGGAGCGGTGCGCCGGCTTTCACGGACAGTCGTTTGGCGAGCGAAGCGGTGGCGACGACGGCGGAGAACTCCTCGCGGGCGTTGTCGGCGACGACACCGGTGGCGGCTTCGATGACATCGTAGAGCGGTTTGGAAAAGTCCTCGCCACCGGTAAGCCGCAAACGCGGGTGAAACCACGAACGCGAGCTGAGCACCGGCTGGCCGCCCCAGCCGCGCACGCGGTCGAGCCGGAGCACCGCGGTGTCGGCGGCGATCTGCAGGGCAACGGCAGCGCGGTCGGTCACGCGGTGCATGCCGTAGTCGCTGCTGAAGTTCACGACCTCGATGCCCTGCGCGGCCATTTCGCGGGAGAAGCTGCGCCAGGCGCGGATCGCGGATTCCGCGCGCGGGCGGGCGACGCGCGTGCCGATCCCGGGCTTGCGCTCCAGCACGCCCTCTTGCACGAGCCGGGCCAGGGCGGCGCGGGCGGTGCCGCGGCTGACGCCGAGCCGGCTGGCGATCGTGAGCTCGTCGGGGAGCAGCGCGCCGTCCTTGAACTCCGGCAGCGCGGCGAGGCTGCGCAGGCGGGCCTCGACCAGGCGATGGAGCGGCTGGCCGGATCCGGCGGGCAGCGGAGCGAGCGCGGCGGGCAGCGAGTTGAGTGTGTTGGCTGGCATGTTTAAATGTCTAAACAAATAATCTTGACCGGGACGAACGATGCCAAGCAGATTCCGCGGCACGATGCACTTTTTCCCGGCGACCACCCCTGCGCCTGCGCGTGCACGCTTCGTTGCACGAGGACGATGGCTGGCGGCAATCGGGCTTGCGGCCGCCCTCGCGGGGGCGTTGCGGGCGGAGGCGGGCGGCTACACGCGGCTGCGGGCGTTGCCGGCCCCGGAGATCGTGGCGGCGTCCGAGGCGCATCCCAACGGCCATACGCCGCTGCACCTGATCGACGGCGATCCGCGCACGCAATACATCGCGGCCGGGAAGGGCGCGGAAACGTTCGTCGAGTTCGACTTCGGCCGCACGGTGAATCTCGCGGGGTTTCGTCATCAGGATCGCGCGAGCAGCGCGACGATCGCGAAGTCGGAACTGGTTGGATTCGGCGAAGACGGGCGCGAGGTCGGGCGGGCGACCGTGACGCATCCCGGGGAGCCGGGCGGCGTGGCGTTCCAGGCGTTCGCGCAGCCGTTGCCGGTTCGCCGGGTGCGCTGGCAGGTGAAGGAACTCGGGGGCGTGCGCGTCGGCACGGTGGGCGGGGTCGAGATCGCGTTTTTCGAGGCGGCCGCGCACGAGTCCGCACCCTCGGCGCTGAAGCTCTCGGCGCTGGCGCTACCGCTGGCGGAGCGTTCCGGCGACGGCCTGCGACAGACGGTGCGAGTGACGGTCGATTATCCGTATGCCGAACCGGTCGAGGCGACGTTGCAGGCGGGCGACTTGCCGGCGCGCCCGATCCGGCTCTCGGCGGGCGTGCAGACGGTGGATCTCGCGCCCACGGTGTCGGCGCAGTCGCGATCGTGGACGTTGCGGCTCAAGGACGCGAACGGCCGCACGCTGGCGGAGCGCCCGTTTACCGTGCCCCCGTTCCGGCAGATCACGATTTATATCCTGCCGCATTCCCACGTGGACATCGGCTATACCGAAAGCCAGGCGGACGTTGAGGAGAAGCAGGTCAACAATCTCCTGGCCGGGATCGAGGCAGCGCGGCGAACGGCCGGTTATCCAGAGGGCGCGCGGTTCGTGTGGAATTTGGAGGGATTGTGGCCGGCGGATCTATTTCTGCGGCGGCTCGGGCCGGAGCGGAAGGGGGAGTTTTTCGAGGCAGTGAAAGCCGGGCAAGTCGCGCTCAACGGGATGTATGCGAACACGCTCACGGGCCTGTGCCGGCCGGAGGAGCTCGTGCGGCTTTTCCGTTTTTCAGCGGAATTGAGCGAGCGAACCGGCGCGCCGCTCGACAGCGCCATGATCAGCGACGTGCCGGGCTACGCCTGGGGCACGGTGCCGGCGATGGCGCAGGCCGGCCTGCGCTATCTTTCGGCGGCGCCGAACTATTTCGATCGCATCGGCGACATCCTCGTCCAATGGGAGAACAAGCCGTTCTGGTGGGTGGGGCCGTCCGGACGCGAGCGGGTGCTCGTGTGGGTTCCGTCGAGCGGCTACGCGCTGTCGCACATCATCCGCCGGCTCTCGCCGCGCTGGCTCGTGGGTTATGCGGAGGAACTGGTGCGGTCCGAGTATCCGTATGACGTCGCCTACATCCGCTGGGCGGGACATGGCGACAACGGCGTGCCGGACGTCGCGATCTGCGATTTCGTGAAGGAGTGGAACGAGCGCCATGCCTGGCCGCGCTTCGTCATCGGTTCCGTGCACGACGCTTTCAGCGCGCTGGAAGAAAAACACGGCGACGAACTACCGGAGGTGAAGGGCGACTGGACGCCGTATTGGGAGGACGGCGCCGGTTCGTCCGCGTTGGAAACCGCGATGAACCGCGCGAGCTCGGACCGGCTGGCGCAGGCGGAGGCGTTGTGGGCGATGCAGCAACCGGGGAGCTATCCCGCGGAAGACTTTTCGGACGCGATGCGGCACGTGCTGCTTTATCACGAACACACCTGGGGTGCATCGCGCAGCGTGTCGGCGCCGAACCATCCGACGACCCTCGAGCAATGGGCGGGCAAACGGGGCTACGCGATGACAGCCGACACGCTGTCGCGCGATCTGCTGGCTCGCGCGCTCTCGCTGTCGAACGCGGGCGCGTCGATTCCCGCGGCCATCGACGTGATCAACACGAATTCCTGGACGCGCACCGGGCTGGTGAAGCTGTCGCGAGACATGGCGGCGGCGGGCGAGCGCGTGAGCGACGAGAGTGGGCGGCCGGTGCCCTCGCAGCGCCTGTCGACGGGCGAACTGGTGCTGCTCGCGCGTGACGTCCCGGCCCATGGTTCGCGGCGCTACACGCTGCACCCGGGCCGGCCGCATGCGCCGGGCAACGGCGTCGCAGTCGGGGGCGGTGCGCTCGACAACGGCGAGATCCGCGTCGCGCTCGACCCTTCGACGGGTGACATCGTCGAACTGCGCGCGAAAGAGCTTGCGGAGAATCTGGCGGCGACGGGTCCGGGCGGAGCGTTGAACGCGTATCTTTACTACAACGGCAGTGATCCCGGCGACGCGCGGAGCAGCGGTCCGGCGAAAATCCGCGTGAAGGAGAAGGGTCCGCTCGTCGCGTCGCTGCTGGTGGAGTCGGCGGCGCCCGGCGCGTTGGCGCTCACGCGTGAGATCCGGCTCGTGGCCGGCGCGGATTACGTCGAGATCGAGAACTTCATCGACAAGCAGCGGCACGTCGCGGCCGATTACCGGAGCCCGGAAGGGAAGGAGAGCGTGAACTTCGCCTTTCCGTTCAACGTGCCGGGCGGACAATTGCGCTTCGACGTTCCGTTTGGCGTGGTGCGGCCGGAGGCCGATCAGATCGCCGGCTCGTGCAAGAACTGGCTGACGTTGAGCCGCTGGGCGGACGTTTCGAATGCGAATGCAGGGGTCACGTGGGTGTCGCTCGACGCGCCGCTGATCCAGGCGGGCGGGCTCACCGCCAACCTGCTCAACTCGCAGACGAACCCCGCGGTGTGGCGGAAGAAAATCGAGCCGACGCAGACATTCTACGCGTGGGTGATGAACAATCACTGGGGCACGAACTATCGCGCGTTCCAGGAAGGTCCGCACACGTTCCGCTTCGTCCTGCATCCGCATCGTGGATACGATCCGGCGGCGGCGGCGCGGTGGTCGATCGAGGCCAGCCAGCCGCTGCTGGCGGTCCGCGCGCGCGAGAGCGGATTGCGACCTGCTCCGCGGCTGCAGGTCGATTCTCCCGACGTGATCGTCACCGGATTGAAGCCGAGCGACGACGGACGGGCGGTGATCGTGCGGCTCTGGGGCGCGGCGGGAAAAGACGCGTCGGTTGACCTGTCGTGGTCGGGCATGGCCCCCAGCCGCGTGAGCCTGAGCGATACCAGTGAAAAGCCGCTGAAACCGGCGGGCGACACCGTGGCCGTGCCGGCGTGGGGGCTCGTCACGCTGCGCGCCGAACTGCCCTGAAGTTTTCAAAGCTTTCGCCGTGACCTCCCGCTTTCCCCCCTTGCTGCTCGTATCGCTCGTCGCCGGGTTCGGCGGCTTTCTGTTCGGTTACGACACGGCCGTCATCAACGGTGCGAACCAATACCTGAAGGCCTGGTTCGGGCTCACGCCGTTTCAGGAGGGGCTCGCCGGGGCGAGCGCGATTCTGGGATGCATTCCCGGGGCGATGGGTGCGGGCTTTCTCGGAGACCGGTTCGGACGACGGCGCGTGCTTTTTCTGTGTGCGATCCTTTATGGGATTTCGGCGCTGTTCTCGGCGGTGCCACAGACGTTCAATCAGTTTCTGGTGGCGCGATTCATCGGCGGGCTGGGCATCGGCGCTTCGTCGATGATCTGTCCGGTCTACATTGCGGAGCTCGCGCCCGCGGATCGCCGCGGACGCCTGGGTTCGTTGTTCCAGGTCGGCATCGTGCTCGGGATTTTCCTCACGTTGTTCGTCAACGCGCTGATTCAGGGCGCGGGCGACGAGGCGTGGGAACACGCGGGCCGGCTGGCGCTGGATGCTAGGCGCGGAGGTTGTGCCGTCGCTCGGATTGCTGGCGCTGCTCTTCGTCGCGCCGGAAAGCCCGCGCTGGCTCGCGAGCGTGGGTCGCACGGCGGAGGCCCGCGCGGTGCTGGGAAGACTCGGCGGCGCGGCGCATGCGGATGCGGAGGTGCGGGCCGTGCAGGCGGTGCTGCCGAAGGAAGAAGGACGTTTCGCGGATCTCTTCGGCGGACGGTTCCGCGCGCCCTTGATCATCGCGGTCGCGCTGATGGCGGTGTCGCAGTTCAGCGGGATCAACGCGATCATGTATTATTCGACGAAAATCTTCACATCGGCGGGTATCGGCGTGAAGGACTCGTTCGGCGCCTCGGTCGTGGTCGGGTTGGTGAACCTTGTGTTCACGTTCGTGGCGATGGGTTTCGTGGACCGCGCCGGGCGGCGGCCGCTGCTGCTGACGGGCCTGGCGCTGCAAGCGGTCGCGCTCGGTGCGGTGGGAGCGATGTTTCACGGCGACGTGAGCGGTCTGCCGCTGCTTGGCGGCGTGGTGGCGTTCATCGCGGCGTTCGCGATGGCGCTGGGGCCGATTCCGTGGATCGTCTGCGCGGAAATTTTTCCGAACCGGCTGCGCGGGCGGGCGATGTCGGTGGCGACGTTCGTGATCTGGATCTCGTGCTACGTGGTGGCCCAGACCTTTCCGATGCTGAACGACAGCCCGGCGATCGGCCCGGGCAACACATTCCTGATCTACGCGGCGGCGAGCATCGCGGGGTTCGTGTTTGTTTTGACGTGCTTGCCGGAGACCAAGGGACGCACGCTCGAGCAGATCGAGGCGTTCTGGTGGGCGCAACGTCGCGAAGCGAAAGCAGCTAATTCTCGAGAGGTCTAACGATGGTTTCTTTAAACGAATTCTTTCGATCGGCAGCTCGCTGCCTGGCGGCATGCGCGCTGGGGGTGTCCGTGGCGGGGTCGGCGACGCCGGAGCAGGCTTTCTGGCGCATCGATCTGACCGAGCGGAGTCCGCATCCGTTCGCGCAAGCCTCCGGCGCGCCGGTGCTCTATGACGTCGATGGTCCTGACAGTGCGCGCCGCTGGCGTCAGGATCAGGTTGCGGCGAACGAGAATCCGCCGGTCTACACGGTGCGCTTCGATCTGGAAAAGGTGCCGGCGGAGGCGCCGGTGCTCGTGCTCGAGCTGTTCTTCACGAGCATGGCGCCAAGCACGGTGGTGTTGAAAGTAAACGGGACCGAGGGACGTTTTCGCATCAGTCCGGGCGTCGGCAAGCCGAAGAATTACGAGCAGGCGAACGCCACGACGTTTTCGGCGCAGACGGTGCGCGCGCCCATCCCGTCGCGGCTCCTGGCACGCGGACGCAATGAGATCGGTATTTGCTTCACGGATATACCGGAGAAACTGAAGGGCGACATCACCGCGGTCGAGAGCCGGATCGGAACGGTCTCCTATGAGTCGCTGGCGCTCGTTTCGGGCGGAGAGCGGCCGCCGGCGGTGTCGGTCGAGCCGACCATTTTTTTTCAGCGGAAGGAGGGCGGGCTGGTGGAGTTGGTGGATGTAGTCGTCCGCCATGAAGCGCCGTTTGCGCGCGGGCAGGTGAAGTTGACGGTGGGCGGCGTCCTGGTGGAAAGCGAGGTCCGCGGGTCGTCAGCGGCGTTCGGCGAGACGACGTTCCAGCTCGCGGTGCCCGCGGTGGAGAATGCAATTCCCGGCGTGGTCGAGTGTGACCTCGATGGAGCAGTGCAACGGCGCGACGTGCAGTTCCGCCCGGCGAAGCGATGGACGCTGTTCGCGACGCTCCAGAATCACAGCGACATCGGCTATACCGATTACCAGCCCGGCGTGCAGGAGCTGCACAACCGCAACGTCGACGACGTGCTGCGCGTGCTCGATGCGCACCCGCGGCACAAGTTCGTTCTCGAGTCCACATGGCTGGCGGAAAACTACCTGCGGTCGCGGCCCGCCGAGCAGGGCCGGCGGTTGATGGAGCACGCGCGGGCGGGGCGCCTCGAGGTCAGTCCGTTTTACCTGAATCTCCTGACCGGGCTCTGCACGGGCGAGGAATTGCATCGCGCGCTCTATCCGGCGAAGCGGCTGCAGCGTGAGCACGGGCTGCCGCTGCGGGCGGCGTCGATGACGGATATTCCGTCGCACAGCTGGTTTCTACCGGGGCTGCTGGCCGAGGCGGGCGTCGACGGCTTGTCGATCGGCAGCAACCAGCATCGCGGACAGATCCTGATGGGCAGCAACCTGGCGGAGACTTCGCCGTTCTACTGGGAGGGGGCGGATGGGCGCCGCGTTCTCGTGTGGTATGCGCGCGTTTACGGGCAACTGCTGCGGCTCGTCGGCGACCATGGCACGACGGAGCGGCTGCAGCGCTCGCTGCCGCAGTTCATGGCGCGGTTTCTGCGCGACGACTACCCGCTGGACAGCCTGCTGCTCTACGGGCTTTACGGCGACAACATGGAGGTGCGCGAAGGGGAGGTGGCGTTGTTCGAGGAATGGAACAAGACCTTCGCCTATCCGAAGATCGTGGCCTCGACGCACGCCGACTATTTCGAGCACGTGCGCGCCACGGCGAAGCACGACATTCCGGTGTATCGCGGCGATGGCGGCGCGTATTGGGAGGACGGCGCGGCGTCGTCCGCGACGGAAACAATCCGCAATCGCGACAGCCAGCGGCTGTTGCCGGCGGCGGAGATGGTGACGGCGCTCGCGCATCTTTTCGCGCCGCAGGAGAACTATCCCCACGCCTCGTTCGAAGAGGCGTGGCGGAACGTGCTCTTCTACGATGAGCACACGTGGGGCGCGAATCGGAGCATCTCGCAACCGGATCGCGACATCGTGCGCGGGCAATGGGATTTCAAACAGGCCTACGCCGAGCGCGGGCACCTTGCCGCGCGGGCGTTGTGGTTGGGCGGCATGAACCGTCTCGTCCGGCAGATCAGCCTCGAGGGGCAGACCCTGTTCGTGTTCAATCCCGATGCGCGCACGCGCTCCGGCGTGATCGAGGCGGATCTGGATCCCGGCGTCACACTGGTCGATCCGCTGACCGGGGAGGCCGTTCCGACCGCGATCGTGAAACGTCACGACGGTTTCGATACCGTGCGGTTCGTCGCGGACGACGTGCCGGGAATCGGCTATCGCAGCTATACCCTGCGCCGCGGACGCGCCCCGGATTTGCCGCCGTCGCGGTCGGGGTGGGAAATCGCATCGCGGCATTACCGGGTGCGCCTCGATTCGCAGACCGGCGCGATCGCCGAACTGGAGGATCTGGCGCTCGGTCGGCAATTGGCCGATCCCGCGTCGCCGTATGGACTGAACCAGTTGATCTACGTGTCGGGCGGGGAGGGGACTCGCGTCGTCAACAACAACACCTCCCCGGAAGCCGTGCTCACGCGCACGCCCGCGAGCGGAGCCGTGCTGGTCCGAAACACGGGAGACTCGATCGTGGTGCGTTCGAGCGCGCCGAACGTGCCGGAGATCGAGACGACGATCACGGTTTACGACGAACTCAAGCGCGTCGACATCGTGAACCGTATTGTGAAAATGGAGACGCGGGCGAAGGAGGCGGTGTATTTTGCGTTTCCGTTCGCGGTCGAATCGCCGGAACTCGCGTGCGAAAGCCAGTCGGGCTGGGTGCGCCCGAACCGGGATCAGCTGCCGGGCGCGGCGCGGGAATGGTTTGCGACGCAGAATGTCGTGGTGGCGCGCGGCCGCGATCATGCGGTCGCGTGGGCGTCACCCGACGCGCCGCTGTGCACGCTGACGGAAATCAATCGGGGCCTCTGGCTCACCGATCTTCCCGTCACGAACGCCCACGTGTTCTCCTATGCGATGAACAACTACTGGGTGACAAACTACAAGGCATCGCAGGGCGGCGAGATGACGTTCCGGTATTCGATCACGAGCGAGCGGAGACTGAGCGAGGCGGAGGCGAGCCGGTTCTCCGCGGATACGCGCTATCCGCTGCTGCCGTTCCAGATGGTGCACACGGGAAGCAACCGTGTGAAGTCGGTGCAGCGCGCGCTCCCCGCCGGACAAGGCGCGTTTTTCGAGATCGATCCGGCCCAGGTGCAGGTGTCGGCTTTCAAGGCGGCGGAGGATGGCGACGGCTACATTCTGCGGTTGCGCGAGATCGCCGGGCGTGACGGCGCGACTCACCTCGTCTCGCCGTTGTTCACGCTGCAGTCGGTGCATGAAACCGATGCGGTGGAGGAAAACCGCCGCGAGCTGGCGGTCGAATCGGGGCGCGCCGTGGTGCTGCCGATCGGCGCGCATCGTTACGCCACGTTCCGGCTGCGGCTCGCGCCGGCGTCGGCCGTTTCTTCCGAAGAATTTCCATGAAACCGATGACCCCCTCCCTGTCCTTTTCCGTCCGCTGCGCGCGCGCCGCCGGCGCGGCGCTGGTTTTGCTTTCCACGGCGCTCGCGTCGCCTGCGGAAACCGCGAAGACGATCTGCCGGACCGCGGACGTGGTCGTGGTCGGCGGCACGCCGTCGGGCATTGCGGCGGCGATCAGCGCAGCGCGGCAGGGCCGGAGTGTGCTGTTGCTGGAGCGTTACGACCACATCGGCGGGCTGCCGGCGAACGGCCTCGGCGCGACCGACGGGCGCGCGGGCGGGCTGTTCGCGGAATTTGCCCGGCGCGTTCTCGCCGACTACACGAGACGCTACGGCGCGGAATCGGAGCAGGTGAAAGCGTGCTTCGATGGACGCCGCTTCGAGCCGTCGGCCGCCCAGCGGGTGTTCGAGGAGATGGTCGCGGGCGAACCGAACATCACGCTGCTGTATCGGCGGCAGTTCGACTCGGAGCCGGACAACACGACCCTCGAGGGGCGTCGATTGACGGTGATCCGCGTGCTCGATCGCGCCACGGGCGCCGTCGAGGAAGTGCAGGGAGGCGTCTTCATCGATGCGACTTACGAAGGCGATCTCGCGGCGGCCGCGGGCGCGCCCTACCGGCTGGGGCGCGAGGACCAGCGCGAGTTCAACGAGCCGATGGCGGGGCGGGCGTTCAAGGTCTGGCGCGGTGGCATCGCGCCCGGGACCACCGGCCGGGGGGACAACGCGATCCAGGCTTACAATTACCGTCTGCCGCTGACGAAGAACCCGGCCAATCGCGTGCCGATCGAGAAGCCGGCGGATTACCGGCGCTCGGATTACGTTTCGTTGATCGACGACGTGCGCACGGGCCGCAACGTCGGCGTGCCCGGGCCGCGGCCGGAGATGGAGTGGGAGGGCATCGGTCGCGTGGTGAACATGGTGAAGCTCCCGAACGACAAAACCGACGCCAACAACCAGCACGCAGCGTTCATCTCGACCGACCTGCCGGAGGAAAACTGGCCGTGGCCGACCTCGTCCTGGGACTGGCGCGATCGCTACGCGCAGCGGCTTCGCGACTACACCCTCGGCCTGCTCTGGTTCTGCCAGAACGACCCGGAGCTGCCCGAGGAGTTTCGTCGTCGCTGCGCCGAGTGGGGATTGGCGAAGGACGAGTATCCAGAAAACGGACACTTCCCGCGGCAAGTCTACGTCCGCGAGGGGCGCCGGATCATGGGGGAGTATCTCTTTACGGCTCACGACACGCTGCCGCTGGTGGAGGGCGGGCGTCCGCCGGTGCATCGCGACAGCATCACGGCGAGCCAATACAACCTCGACTCGCACGCGGTGAGGAAGCGCGAGCCGGGGCGGCTCAATCTGGACGGGATCTTCAGCTGGCCGAACGCCGCGTATACGGTGCCGTATCGGGTGATCGTGCCGCGGGACGTGGAGGGGCTGCTGGTGCCGGTGGCTGTTTCGGCAACGCACATCGGGTTCAGCACGATCCGCATGGAGCCGTGCTGGATGGCGCTGGGCGAGGCGGCGGGGATCGCGGCCAGCTTCTCGCTCAAATGGAGAATATCGTTGCGGGAGATGGACGTGGTCGCCTTGCAGCGCGAGCTGCTGCGCGGAAAGGCGGAGCTCCTGCGCGTGCGGGACTTGAAGCCCGACCATCCCAACTTCGAAGCGATCCAGATGCTGGGGCTGCGCGGCGTGCTCCCGCAGTGGCTTGCGCGCGCGGATGCGCCGGCGACGGAGGCCGACATCGCGGAATGGCACCGCGTGCTGCAACTGCCGCCGAAGCCATTGTCCGACGCGTCGATCACCCGTGGCGCCTACATGCAACTCCTGTGGGAAAAGATTTCGCGCTGAATCGGCGGCTGGTTCTTCTGAAAACGATCGATGTCCGACGTGGCCAAGAAACACAAAACGGATCCGACGAACGCCGGGCAGCCGGTGCCCGACTGGCTGCTGGCCCGTGAAAAGACCACGCTCGCGCAATGGCGGAGAAAGAAGCGCGCCGAAATGCAGGCGCTGCGCCGCGCATTCGAGAAATACCAGGAAGGCTGCGCCTATTGCCCGGTGGCGTTGAAGGATATCCAGTTCATGGAGACAAAGCTGGATGCCATGCTGGCCGCGCATGCGAGCGCGCGCTGGCGTTCGCGGCGCGGTTGAAGATGCGCCCGCGGGGCGGGCGCATGTCGGTCCGGGCGTTTACTTCTTCGCTTCGGCCGGCGGGAACTCGAGCACCTGGCCGTCGGCGAGCAGGCGTTCGCGGAGCTGCGCGTAGGGCAGGTCCTGGACGGCGATCTTTCCGTCAATGGCGAGTGCCGCGGCCGTGGCGGCGGACTGACCGAGGATCATGAACACCGGCTCCATGCGAATCGAACCGTAAGCGACGTGAGAGCTCGAGACGCACACGGGCACGAGCAGGTTTTCGACTTCGTTCTTCTTCGGCACGAGCGCGCCGTAGGCAATGGAGTAGGGGCCGCGGGTAGAGACGCCAAGATCGCCCTCGTTCTGCACGTAGCCTTCGGGAGTGATGTAGCGCTGCACATTGTGCGAATCGATCGCGTAGGAGCCCATGCCAACGGAGTCCGGTGTGGGCCGGCGTTTCACGAGTTCGTTCTCGGTCATCACGAAGGCGCCGACCATGCGGCGGGCTTCGCGGATGTAGAGCTGGTGAGGCCAATGACCGTTGTCCTTGAACTCGTCCTTCGGCAGGCCCCAGCGTCGCATTTCCTGCTGCACCTCGGTAGGCACACGGGGATCGTTGGCGATGAAGTAGAGCAGGCCCTGTTGATAGGTGACGTGCTCCTGAATGATTTCGCGGCGGCGTTCGTAGGAAGCTTCCGGGTAATCGTAATTGTAGCCGATGTTGTCGGAGCTCATCGGCCCGTGGTTGTTCGTATCCGTTTTCTTGTTCGGGATCGGGTCGAACTTGCGGAACGTTTCGTCCCAGCCGGCTTGGTAGATGCGGACGAGGAGTTCGTATTGCTTCGGGTCGTAGCCGGCGGGTTTGGGGAACGGCACGCGGTTTTCCGGCTCGTCGGTGAGGCACATGCGGAAGCAGTAGGCCTGCACGCGATGGTCGGCCGCGCCGTAGTCGCCCGGCGGTTCGGCGCTGACGCGCGGGAGCACGCCGCTCGACGGATCGCCGGGGACGACGTAGGGATCGATTTTCAGGGCGGGCTGCGCGGCCAGGGTGCTGGCGGCAGGGAGTTCGCCGAAATGATGGCGGTGGTGCAGGATGCCGGTCTGCACGCCGGCCCATTCCTCGCCATACTGGCTGCGGCCCTCGCGACCCACGTGGTAACTCACGCCGGCGGCGGCCATGAGGTCGCCCTCGTAGGTGGCGTCGATGAACATCTTTCCGCGATACGTGCGACCGCTGAGGGTTTTGAATGAAACAATGCGGCCGCCGGCGCGGGTGACGCCGCCGTTGCGATCGAGCCATTCGTCGCGATGGACGGGGATGTCGTTTTCGCGGACGAAGTCTTCGAAGACCTTCTCGGCGACGTGCGGCTCGAAGTTCCACATCGTCTGATCGGCGTCGTTCATCGCGGTGCTGGTGCGCTTGTCCGTGCGGTATTCCTCGGCGCGCTGCCATTTCCAGGCGCCGGACTTGTTGTAGTGTCGCCAGACGCGGTGGTAGAATTCGCGCGAAAGGCCGCCGACGACGGACTTGTTGCCGCTATCGGTCCAGCCGAGTCCGCCGGAGGAGAGACCGCCGAGATGTTTGTCGGGCGAGACGATGATCACGGACTTGCCCATCTTTTTGGCCTGCACGGCCGCGGTGACGGCGGCGGAGGTGCCGCCGTAGATGACGACGTCGTAGTCGCGGGCGGCGGCGACGGAAAAGGTGAGCGTGGTGGCGAGGAGCAGGAGGCAGGTTCGTAGCATGATTTCAGGGGAAAGTCGGAGCGGGTTTGAACAGCACGTGGCGGAACTCGATGGGCCAGTATTCGGCTTGGAGCCCGATGCGGCCGGGAGGTGAGTCGAGGTCGTTCATCTCGGCGGTGAGCTGGCCGTTGACGACGAGGCGGACGTGGCGGCCGTTGAAGGTGAGCTCGAGGGTGTTCCATTCGCCGATGGGTTTCGCGAGGGAAGGATCGGGCCGGCCGACGCGAACGTGGACACGAGCGCCGTCGCGCAACTGATCGCCGGCGATGCGGCCGAGGCCGCGTCCGGCGAGTTGGGCCTGGAGGGCGAGTTTGCGATCGGGGCTGACGCGGAACATGACGCCCGAGTCGTTTTTCTCGGCGGCGCCGGGCACGGGCAGGTAGCGCCACTCGACGTGCAGCACGCCGTCGCCCCAGTGCTGTTCGTGGAAGAACAATTCGTAGATGTCCGTCGCGTCGCAGTGCAGGAGACCGCGGTCGTCGGCGAAACGCCACGGGCTGCGGGCGGCGAGCGGGAATTTGGCGGGCGAGGGCGAGACACGTTTCCAGGCGTCAGGGTTGGCGAGGAGATCGATCCAGCCGGAGTCGCCGGGCCGCCAGGCGAACTTCTCGGCGGCGAAAACGGACGAGCCGAGCGAGGCGGCGATGAAGCCGATGGCGCAGGCTCGGGTAATCAAATGGTGGATACGCGAGCTCACAGGACGTCCTCCGGCGCCACCCAGATGTTGCGGAATTGGAGGAGCGCGCCGTGGTTTTGGAGCATGAACGGCTGAGGGCCGGGCGCGTCCTTCTGTTCGCGGCCGCCGGCGGGGCTGCCGCCGGTGGGATGCAGGATTTCGACGTTGTCGTGGATCATCGTGCCGTTCAGCCAGACGGTGAGGCGGGCGTGGGCGATCTTGCGGCCGGAGGAATCAAAGCGCGGGGCGCGGAAGACGAGTTCGAGCGACTGCCATTCGAGCGGCGGGGCGGAGGCGGTGATGCGCGGGACGGCGAGGTGATAGATCGAGCCTTCGGAGGTCTCGGTCGGCGGCAGTCCGAAGCTGTCGATCAACTGAAGCTCGTAGGAATTGTAGACGTAGAGGCCGCTGTTGCCGCGGCGCGGGCCGACGCTCTCGCTGTTGTAGGCGTGTCGAAATTCCAAATACAGCCGGTGGTCGTTCCAGGCGTCGCGGCTGAACAGCGAACCCTTGGCCGGATCGATTTCGACGGCGCCATCGGGGAGGATTTTCCACGCGCCGGGCTCGCCGTTGGAGTGGCGGAAGTGACGGAGGCCGGTGGTGGGATCGAGCAGCACGCGAGCGCCGGGAGGACGAAAGGAGAAATACGTGTAGCCGACGGGCGTGCGGCGGAGTTCGTGGGAACGGCCGTCGAGATCGAGCGTGAGCGTGTCGGCTTCGAGCCGGCCTTGGGCGCCGCGACCGATGAGACGGAGGGAGGAGCCTTGTTTCAGGCCGACGAGACGGCGCTCGGGCGTGGAGTCGGTGCGGAGCAGTCCGAGGAAGTTTTGCAGCGGGTAGGCAAGGATATCGACGGTTACGCCGAGTGCGGTCCAACGACCGACGAAGCCGTCGGGATCGGTCCAGCCGTCGGCGGTGAAGGGGGCGTCGAAGGGATTGAGGCCGAAGAGATCGCGTGGACGGCGTGATTCGTTGGGCGGTTTGCCGGCGAGCAGCAGGGCGGAGTGGGTGCGGTCGACCTCGGCCCATTGCTTGCGCAAGGCGGGGTAGTCGCGGAACGCGCCGATCAGCATGCGCGTGCGGACGTCGGGAATTGTGGCGCTGAGGGCGAGCAGCGGGGCACGGTCGTGGTCGTTCGCGGCGAGGAGCCAGGCGGCCCAGGCGCCGCGCAGGCGTTCATCGGTGCTGAGCGAGTTGTTTTCGCCGAGGGCGGACAGGAGATCGCGATAGGTGGCGTGACGTGCGGCGTCGTCGTGGGCGGAGGCGGCGCGCTCGATCGCCGTGGAGAGAGCGTCGGAATTGGGAGTCGCCGCGCTCGCTTGGGTGGACGCGCGACCCAAGCCCATCGCGAAACAGAGCGATGCAAACAGACGAAGGCAGGATTGGGAGGTCATCGAGGGGGTGCTCGGAATAAGGGGTATAGCGACATAGACTAGAGTGTATTTGGCACAAATTCGTCAAGCCGTTTCAAGACAACCGGAATATAAGAGACGAACTATTAGTTAGTTGTATATACGCATCCGGACGCTCGGGCATGGTCCGACAATTTAATTGACCTATGTCGGATACTTCGGCGGATTTTCGGCGTCTTCCCCCCCGCGCTTTATGGAGAACCCCGAGATTACCCGTCGTTCGTTCATCAAAGGTGCGTCGATTGCTTCGGCTTCGGCGCTGTTTTTTCCGGCGATCCTGCGGTCGCAGAATCGGCAGTCGCCGAATAACCGGCTGAACGTGGCGTTCATCGGTGTGGGCGGCCGCGGACGGAACGGTGTGCTGGAATTACAGGAAGAGAACCTGGTGGCGTTTTGCGACGTCGATGATGCGCGGGCGGCGGTGACGTATGAGAAGTTTCCGGACGTGCCGCGTTTTCGCGATTACCGGCAGATGTTCGACAAGCTGGGCAATCAGATCGATGCGGTGCGGATTTCGACGCCGGACCACATGCACTATCCGATGGCGGTCGCGGCGCTGTCGCTCGGGAAGCATGTGTATCTCGAGAAACCGCTGACGCACACGGTGTGGGAGGCGCGTCAGCTGGCGAAGCTCGCGCGGGAGAAGAAGGTGGCGACGCAGATGGGAAATCAGGGGCGCGCGAACGAAGGCGTGCGCTTGTTGAAGGAGTGGTTTCAAGCCGGGCTGCTCGGCGAGGTGCGCGAAGTGCACAGCTGGACGAATCGCCCGACGTGGGCGCAGGGGTTGGACGAGCCGGATCACTCCAAGTTGATGCCGGTGGTGCCGTCGACGCTGGACTGGGACCTGTGGCTCGGCGTGGCGCCGAAGCGCGACTACGATCCCGCTTATGCGCCGTTCCGGTGGCGCGGTTATTGGGATTTCGGCTGTGGTGCGCTGGGCGACATGGCGTGTCACGTGATGGACGGCGCGTATGATGCGCTTCAGTTGACCGCGCCGGTGTGGGTCGAGGCGACGAGCGCGAAGCAGACGGAGGTGAGCGCGCCGACGGCGGCGATGGTGACGTATCAATTCCCGGCGCGCGGCGCGCTGCCGCCGGTGAAATGGACGTGGTATGACGGCGGTTTCACGCCGATCTTGCCGGCCGATTTCGAGTCGAACCGCAAGCTGCCGGAGAGCGGCACGTTCATCGTGGGCAGCAAGGGCACGGTGATGGCGGACACGTATTATCAGAGCGTGCGCTTCGTCCCGGAGACGCGGATGCGCGAGATGGCGTCGAGTTTGCCGCCGAAAACGTTGCCGCGCTGCAAGGAAGGCCACTACTACGAGTGGGTGAATGCGTGCAAAGGAGGTCCGGCGGCGTCATCGAATTTCGAATACGCGGCGCCATTCAGCGAAACGGTGTTGCTCGGCAACGTGGCGATCCGCGCGCGCAAGCGGATCGAGTGGGACGCGGCGGCGCTGCGCATCACCAATCAGTCGGAAGCGAATCGTTTCCTGACGAAGGAATATCGACCGGGGTTTGGCGTGTGAGTCCGATGACGAATGCTTCCAGGCGGCGTTCGAGCGCCATGAAATCGTGGTGGTGGCGGGCGGTGGTGGCGGGCGCGCTGTCGTGCGCCGCGCCGGGCGCGGCCGTCGCGCAGGCGATCGGGACCGAGCTCGGCGCGGCGCCGGCGATGCCGCTGGAGCCGCTCGGAAATCTCGTGCTGCTGGAGCAGGTGATTGTCAGCGACGATTCGGGGTCGCCCGATTTCGATCCCACCGGGCTGGATTCGGACGAAGTGGAACGCGTGGAGGCGCCCTTCGGTTCGGATCTGCTCTTCGAGGTGGCGGCGGAAGACGTGCCGGCGGGCGAACTCGATTTCGAGCTGGGGCAGGCGTCGGGCGCGAGTCCGGTGGAAGCGGCGATGGGCGGAGACCGGCTCAACCTGCGCGGATTTCCGACGCCGATGCGGCGGAATGGATTCACGCAGTCCGGATTTCCCGAGGTGATCAACGCGGAGCGCGCGGAGATCATCATCGGCGCGTTGACGCCGATCACCGGCCGCGCGGCTCCGGGTGGTAGTTCGGAATTTTCATTACGCAGCGTCCGCGACGGGCGGGTGGGGCGGCAGGTGCGGGCGGCGATCGGGACGGACAACCGCTGGAGAGTCGAAGCCAAGGACACGGGCGTGGTGGTGCCGAAGAAGGCGTGGCATGCGGTGACCGTCGGCGCGCGCGGGCGGGAAGGGCCGCAGCGATTCGCGGAGGAGTCGGTGGGCTATGTTTCGGCGGCGCTCGCGGTGAAACACTCGCGCAGCACGAGCACGCTCTGGCAGTTCGACTGGTTTCGCTACGACGGAAATCCGAGCCCGGCGACGGTGGAGTATCGCGAGACGCCGACGTCGCGGATCGTGGGGCCTTATCGGCCGCTGGTGGATTTTCATGCGTTCGGACCGAACGCGGGCGTGCGTCGCGATGTGGGCAGCTTGAGCGCGCAGCTCGACAGCCAGCTGCGGCCCGATCTCAGCCTGCGCGCGGCGGCGCAGTGGTTTGGCCGCGACATCGTGCAGGACCGGTTCACGACGGGACAATACGTGCTCTCGACGGGGAAGTTTTCGGGCACGCGGGAGCCGCGGCACATCGAGCAATCGTTCGACGGCGGCATGCTGCAGGCGGATCTCACCTGGCGTTTCGCGGCGTTGAACGCGGATCACAAGTTGTTGTTCGGATTCGAAAGCACGTGGGTGCGCGGGGACAACGATCAGCGCGCGCTCCCGATCGAGGCGCGCAACGCGCTGCCGGTTTCGGCGCGCGAGTTCGATCCGGAGGAGCCCGACTACAGCCGGCCGGAGTATGATCCGGGGTTTTACGCGCGGATCATCACGGATCGGCGGGACGAAGTTCTTTTCAGCGCGCTGGTGGTGAACAGCCGCACGGCGCTGCAGCGCGGGCGCACGGTGTTCACGACGGGGCTGCGGCAGGATTTCGTCAATGTCGACGTGAGCGACGGTCGGCCGGAGGCGACGCAATCGCGCGTGGAGGACAGCACGGCGCGACTGACGTTTCATGCCGGCGCGAATCACACGATCGTGGAAGGCCGCGCGCTGTTGTTTGCGAACGTGAGTTCGGCGTTCGAGCCGTCGACCCGCGTGGATGCGCGCACGGGCGAGATTCAGGGCAACGAAAGCACGTCGGGCTACGAGATGGGCACGCGGGCGTTGTTGTTCAACCGGCGGATGAGCGTGTCGGCGACGGTGTTTCAATTTTTCAACGACAACATCGCGCGGCGAAATCCGCTCTACGACGATCCGGTGGCCGACGCCGATCAGCGGCAGCCGCAACTCGTGTCGAGCGGAGCGGAGCGTTTCACGGGTGGCGCGATTGCGGTGGGGGTGCGTCCCAACGAAGCGTGGTCGCTGACGAGCCGGATCGCCTACACGCGCGCGGTGACGACGGCATCGCCGGACGTGCCGGAGGAGGTGGGCCGCGCGCTCACGCGCTTGCCGGCGCTCACGGCGACGAGCTCGGTGCGTCACCGTTGGAGCGAGGGACCGTTGGATGGGTTTTCGTGCGGAGCGAGCCTGGTGTATCTCGGCAACGTGGTGGCGCATTATGCGAACGCGGTGCGCGAGCATCTGGAGTTTCCCGATTACGCGCTGGTCGGCCTGAACGTGGGCTACGCGTTGAAGCGCGGGAAGTATGCGTGGGACTTTCGCGTCAACGTGAGCAATGCGTTGAATCGGGATCTCGTAGACCTGCTCGCGCGTCCGGGCGCCGGCCGGCATGTCGGCGCGGAGTGCCAGCTGCGGTTCTGAGAACGGCCCATGGCGCGCGTCAAACTCGAGCAGCTGACGAAGCAGTATCAAGACGCGCGCGGGCGTCAGATTCGCGCCGTGCACGGCATCGACCTGGAAGTGCGCGACGGCGAGTTCATGGTGCTCGTGGGGCCGTCCGGATGCGGGAAGTCCACGACCTTGCGCATGATCGCGGGGCTCGAGGAGATTTCCGCGGGAACGGTGTCGATCGGCGATCGGGTGGTGAACGATGTGCTTCCGAAGGATCGGGACATCGCGATGGTGTTTCAGAATTACGCGCTGTATCCGCACATGAACGTCTACGAGAACATGGCGTTCGGGTTGAAGCTGCGGAAGATGGCGCGGGCGGAGATCGATGCGCGGGTGCGGGAAGCGGCGGCGATGCTGGGGCTGGAAACGTATCTGGCGCGGAAACCGAAGGAGTTGTCGGGCGGGCAACGTCAGCGGGTGGCGGTCGGACGGGCGATCGTGCGCAAGCCGAAGGTATTTCTCTTCGACGAACCGCTCTCGAACCTCGACGCCAAGATGCGCGCGGCGACGCGCATGGAGATCTCGAAACTGCACGCGCGGCTCGGTGCGACGATGATCTACGTCACGCACGATCAGCTCGAGGCGATGACGATGGGCGATCGGATTTGCGTGATGAAGGACGGTCGCATCATGCAAACGGCGGAGCCGCTCGAATTGTATCATCGGCCGGCGAACATGTTCGTGGCGGGATTCATCGGGTCGCCGCCGATGAATTTTTTCACCGGCACGATCCGCGATGGCGCGGACGGACGCGAGTTCGTGGCGGAGGGCGGCGCAGCGGATACCCTCAGAGTGCCGATCCCCGAGGAATCATTTGCGCGTGGCGCAGATCTGCCGCGTCGGGTCGTGATGGGAATTCGGCCGGAAGACATCAAGGTGGAGGGCGACGGCCTGCCGAAACACGGCGCGGCCGTGGTGGAACTCGCCGAAGCGATGGGTGCCGAAACGCTCGTGCACCTCGCGGCCGGTTCGCTTCGTTGCGTGGCGCGGGTGGAGGCGGCGTGTCGCGTTCGCCCGGGCGAGAAGGTCCGGTTGTCGTTTTCGCTGGCGAAGGTGTGCTGGTTCGATCCGGCGACGGAAGAACGGCTGGTTTAGCTGAAGAGCGCGGCGGAAATGCGCCGCGCGACCGTCGGCGGGGTGGTGGATGGAAAGTCCAGCAGGAGCGAAAATTTGTCCATGCCGCCGGATCGGATGCTTGGATAAGATGATCCCGACGATTCGACTCGTCGTCGACCTCGTCCCAAAACCCCGACCCTCGTATCCACCGATCAGTTACGCTGCGGCAGCCCTGGCGCCGCGTGGCGGATCATCCGACTTTCTCCTTCCACAACCGCGGACTTTTACCTCTCGATGCTGACGGTGGTTTCATTCCTGTTCGTGACGCTGCTGGTGGCGGTGGTGTCCTGGTGGCGCACGCGCCGGATGGACAACAAGGATGCGCAAACGTATTTCCTGGCGGGGCGGGGGTTGCCGTGGGTGCAGGTGGCGGGCGCGTTGCTGCTGACGAACCTGTCGACGGAGCAGTTGATCGGACTGAATGGCGCGGCCTCGATCCACGGCGCGGTGGTCATGGCGTGGGAGATCATTCCGGTCGTCGCGTTGATCGCGATGGCCTGGTATTTTTTGCCACGCTATTGGTCGGGCAACATCACGACGGTGCCGCAATTCCTCGCGCAACGTTTCGACGCGACGGCGCGGCGGATCATGAGCATCGTTTTCATCGTCACGATCGCGCTGAACATTTTGCCGTTCGTGCTCTATTCCGGCGGCGTGGCGATGAGCACGATCTTCCATGTGCACGAGCATCTGGGGATTTCGGAGTTTCAGTCATTTCAGCTGATGGCGTGGGCGATCGGGATCATCGGCACGCTTTACGTGACGTTGGGCGGGATGAAGGCGGTCGCGTTGTCCGACACGCTCTACGGGATCGGGCTGCTGGCGTGCGGACTCCTGATTCCGGTGCTCGCGCTCCATCAGTTGGGCGACGGACAGTTTGCTGACGGGCTTTCGCGGGTGCTCGAGCACCAGGCGGAGAAGATCAGCCCGATTGGCGGAGCGGAGTCGAATGTGCCGTTTTCGACGCTCTTCACGGGGATGCTGTTCATCAATCTGTTCTACTGGTGCACGAATCAGATGATGGTGCAGCGCTCGTTTGGCGCGAAGAGTTTCGCGGAGGCGCAGAAGGGCATTCTCGCCACGGCGGCACTCAAGCTGATCGGCCCGTTCTTCCTGGTGTTTCCCGGAGTGATCGCGGCGGAGATGTTTGGCGCGACGACGATCGGCAACGGCGATCTCGCTTACTCGCTGCTCGTCGACGCGGTGTTGCCGTCGTCTCTGATCGGATTGTTCGCGGCGGTGTTTCTCGGGTCGGTGATCAGCTCGTTCAACGGCGGGCTGCACAGCGTTTCGACGATGTTCAGCGTGGACCTTTACCGTGACTGGCTGCGACCGAAGGCGAGCGATCGCGAGATGGTGCGGGCGGGAAAGATCTTTTCGCTCGGGATCGTGCTGGTCGCGATCCTGACGAGCAACGTGCTCGGCGGTTCGGCGGAGGGCATCTTCACGTTGATGAAGCAGGTGATGTCGGCCTTCAAACTTCCGCTGCTCGCGGTGGTGGCGATGGGGATGTTGAACCGCCGCGTGCCGGCGTGGGCGGCGAACGTGTCGATGATCGCGGGCGTGTTCACTTCGATTTTTCTGAACTGCCTGTGGGGCGACGGGTTTCTCGGGCTGCGGTTCAACGTATCCGAAATTCACCTTCACTGGCTGCATCTCGCCGCGTTGAACACGCTCCTGCTGTGCGGGTTCATGGCGATCGCGGGCGCGGTTGCGCCGCGCACGATTTCGTCGAACGCGAGCACGGTGGAAATCAAAACGGCGCCGGCGGGCGCGGCGCTCGATCCGACTCCGTGGGCGGGGCTGAAAATCGCGTCGATCGCGGTCGTGATTGCGGCGGTGCTGCTTTATTACGGGTTCTGGCGCCTTGCCGGTTAGCCATCTGTCCGCAGACCCAAGGTATGCCACCTCGCCCCCAATCGCGCTCCCCTTCCGCAACCCCGCGCCCGCCGCTGGCGGCGCGCGCGGAAGACGCGGAAGCGGAAGTGTCGCTTGATGCCTACATGCCCGACGCGCAGACGCGGGTTTTCAATTACAACGGCCGCAAGCTCGTCTCGATCCTCGGGCGCGAGAATTTTCCGGGGGAGCGGATCTTCAAACTGCCGACGAAGGTCGTCGAGTTCGCGAGTCGTCAGCCGCTGACGTCCGCGCTGCTGCCGTGTCGGATCGGTTACTTCCCGAAGGCGAAGGGGCAGAAAGTGCATCGGCGGAACGGCGACTGGGCGTTCACGTTGCTCTTCTGCCTCGACGGCGTGGGGGAGTTGCATCTCAGCGACGCCAAGCATCGGCTGACGCGGGGCACGTTCGCGCTGCTGCGTCCGTTCGAGTTTCACGCTTACGAGGCGGACGAGGAGAAGCCGTGGTCTTACTACTGGATCCATTTCAACGGCACGCTCGCGCAGCAATATTACGAAGTGCTCACGGGCGGCGGGAAGCAGGTCTGCATCGCGTTGGAGCCGGACATGAAGTTCGTGCAGTCGTTCGAAAAGATCCTGAACATCTATCATCAGGGCCACGCGTATAAGCTGCTGGTGCAGGCGTCGGCCGCGATGCACCAGCTGTTGGGCGATCTTCACGGGCTGATTTGCAACCGCGCGAGCCCGCAGGAAACGACGGAGGCGCGCATCGAGCGGACGGTGGAGGTGATCCGCAACAACCTCGGGATGCAGGTGAGCATCCAGGAACTCGCCGCGAGCGTGAACATGTCGCACGCGTATTACGCGCAGCAGTTTCGCAAGCACACGGGCGAGAGTCCGCGCAGTTATTTCAACAAACTGCGGATTGCGAAGGCGTCGGAATACCTCGCGCAAACCAACGCGAAAGTGGAGAGCGTGGCGCAGTTGGTGGGGTTCGAGGATGCGTTTTATTTTTGCAGGCTGTTCAAGCGAATCACGGGCAAGACGCCGACGGGATATCGTCGCGCGGTGGCGGCGAAAACCCCGCGCTCATCCGACTAGCCTGCGAACGCGAACACGATGCCTGCCTCCGTTGCCACTATGACCAAACGACAAGCGGTTTTGTTTTTGATCGATACCCAGGGCGCCAACTGCGTCGGCTGTTACCAACCCGAGCTGGCGCTGGGCACGCCGAATCTGGATCGGCTGGCGGCGGGCGGCGTGCGCTTCGATCGCGCGTATACGTGCTCGCCGGTGTGCGGGCCGGCGCGTTCGGCGATTTTCACGGGGCTCTACCCGCACAGCAATGGCGTGCTCGGAAACGACATGGCGCCGCACCTCGATCTGCCGACGCTCGGGCAGCGTTTGCAGGCGGCGGGATTTGCGACCGGATACGTGGGCAAGTGGCATCTGGATGGAACCGATTATTTCGGCGACGGCCGGTGTCCGCCGGGATGGGATCCGTCGATCTGGTTCGACGGTCGCAACTATCTGGAAGCGTTGCCCGACGACCGCGCGCGGCAGTTGTCGCGGCGGCCATTGGGGCCGGAAGAGGTGAAGGCGCATCGTATCACGTCGGAGTTCACGCACGCGCATCAGATCGCGGACCGCGCGATGGAGTTTATCCGACGCAATCGCGATCGGGATTTCTTTCTCGTGGTGTCGATCGACGAGCCGCACCAGCCGTGGATTTGCCCGGAGCCGTTCGCGAGCGCGTTCGAGGATTTCAAATTCCCCGTGCCGAATGCGGATGATCCGCTCACGGACAAGCCGCGGAGCCAGCGAGAGTGGGCGCAACACACGCGGGCGGCGTGGGAGCCGAGCATGGTGCGGGAAGCGGGGCAGGCGTGGCTGAGGCATCCGCGGCATTTCGCGTGCTAACAGTTTTTCCGATCGATCAAGTCGGCCGGGTGATCGCGGCGATCGAGCGGGAGACGCCCGAGGCGATGGTCGTCTACACGAGCGATCACGGCGACATGTTCGGCAGCCATCAGCTTCACGGAAAAGGGCCGTGCATGTATGAGGAAATCGCGCGCATTCCGCTCATCGTGAAATGGCCGGCGCACGCGCCGGTGGGCGTCGTGTCGGGCGGATCGGTGTCGCACATCGATCTGGCGCCGACGTTCCTGGATTATTTCGGGGTGGCGATTCCGGATTTGCTGCAAGGGCGCTCCTTGCTGCCGCAAATCCGCCGGCCGGACACGCGGGTGAACGAGAACGTGTTCATCGAGTTCAACCGCTTTGAAATCGATCACGACGGCTTCGGGGCGTTTGCGCCGATCCGGGCGGTGTTCGACGGACGGCACAAGCTGATCGTCAACCTGCTCGACCGCGATGAGCTCTACGACCTCGTCGACGATCCGCTCGAGTTGAAGAATCTGATTGGCGAACCGGGCCATGCTTCGGTGCGCGATGCGCTGCACGGCGAAATCGTCGCGTGGATGAATCGCACGCGTGATCCCTTGCGCGGACCACACTGGAGTCGGCGGCCTTGGAAGGGCGGAGAAAACTTCGGTTCGACGTGGGGCGGCCCCACGCGGCCGCGACCGTTTGATGAGGCCTATTTCCCGAGGACGCTGCTCTACGACACCGGCGAGGTGGTGGACCGCTACGAATACGAGAAATACTGATGAGGTTGTTTCTTCTGCGGTTTCTGTGCGCGGGCTCGCTGTTTCTCACGGCGAGCCTGACGGCGGATGAAACGCTTCGCCCGGTCGATCGGCGGCAGGACGAAGCGCGCGGCATCTATGCTTTGTGGGTTCCGAATGAAGCGGCCGCCGAGCGGATGAGGGCGCTGCCGTTTGTGCGGGGCGGGCAGATCGTCGTTCAATGGGCGAAACTCGAGCCGGAGCCGGGGCGGTATGATTTTTCCGCGTTGGATGCGCAGCTCGCGACGATGGCGAAACGGGGCTGGCGGGCGACGTTGCAGGTGAACGGAAACGTGAAGCCCGAATGGCTGTTCGCGCAGGTGCCCTACGTGAAGGAGAAATTGCATCAGCAGGTGCGCGACCCGCGAGGCACGCTGATGTTCTGGCATCCCCGGTTTCAGGAGGCGCACCTCGCGATGATCGAAGCGCTGGCGCGACACCTGAAGGCGAGTCCGCATCGCGGCAATTTGCTCGGACTGCGACTGAATTTTAACGCGATCGGAACGGAGCAACTCCGCGTGCCGGCGGAGCTGGCCGATCCGGCGAAATGGGTTTTCCCCGAAGGCGTGTCGCGTGCTGGCGTGTTGCGCTACAGCGATGCGGTGCGGACGGAGTATGAGGAAAAAGTGGTGGCCGCTTACGATCGGCATTTCGCGGATTGGGCGACGGTTTTCGTGCGCAACAATATCGACGACGAGGTCGAAGTGCGAATCGCGTCAAAGCTGAACGCGGGGCGGCTGTCGCTCTTCCACACGTCGAGCGAGGTCGAACCGCGCAGCCGGAGCACGGAGCGGCAGTATGGATTGTTTTACGAGTATGGTCGCGCGGGACGGACGATGGCTTACGCGGAACCGTGGGCTTCGGCGTGGGGCGAGCATGGCGGGAAGACGGATCCGCGTTGGTGCAGTCCGGCGCAGTGGAATTATTGGACGCTGTTGTTGAACCTGCACTGCGGGGTGTCGGTGATCGGCGAGTATTTCGCCAACTTGAATTACGCGGCTACGGGCGAACATGCGGGCGACGCACCGGTGAGCCCGGCGTCGGCGGGGCCGCGGGAGTTTGCGGCGGCTTATACCTGGGCGGCTGACTATATCGGTTTGCACCACCGGCCGGCGGCATCGCCGGGAGCGTGGGTGGCGTTCCGCGAGAATTTCGAAGCGAAGGCGGCCAATGAAAATGTTCCGGCGGCGAACCGGAAGCTGGCGCGATTCACCGGCGATTACGATTGGCTGATGCACCGGGTGGCGGGGGACGGTTCGGTCGGAGTCGGGCCGGTGGGGCCGCCGGATCAACGTTTCGGAGCCTTTGCGCGGCGGTTTCCGGCCGGCGCGGAAGCGAAGCTCGCGTTGGATTCCGAATTTCGAAACACGCTGCAAGCGGGAGCGCGCGTGCGGGTGATCTATTTGGATGAAGCGCGGACGGCTCCGGCATGGATTTCGGTGCGGACGCGCGCGGGCGTCGAGAAGATCGGCGAGTTGAACTTCGCGGGCGGCGGTCGATGGGTCGCGGCCGAGTTCGCCGTGTCGCGCGAGATCGCGGCGGAGTTCGCAGGGGATTGGCAGTTCAGCGTGAGCGCCGGTGCCGATCCGTTGATCCTGCACATGATCGAAGTCCTTCGTCTGTAGTCTCACGAATGGTTCCCTCCGTCTTTCTTCGCCGCCTCATGATTGGAAAACTCATCTCCTGCTCGCTCCTTGCCGTCGTCGTCACCGTGTCGCACGCGGCGGATCGTCCGAACATTTTGTTCTGCATCGCGGATGATGCGGCGTTCGAGCATTTCTCGGCGTATGCGCAAGGGAACGACTGGGTGAGCACGCCGGCGTTCGATCGCGTCGCGCGGAACGGGCTGCTTTTCACGCGCGCGTATACGCCGAATTCGAAGTGCGCGCCGTCGCGTGCGAACGTGTTGACCGGGCGCAACAGCTGGCAACTGGAGGAGGCGGGGAATCACGGCGGTCATTTCCCGGCGAAGTTCACGACCTTCATGGAGGCGTTGGGGCGGAATGGTTATTTCGCCGGGTTCACGGGCAAAGGCTGGGGGCCGGGCAATCCCGGAACGATGCACGGAAAACCGCGGGAGCTGACGGGGCGCGATTACAGCAGCCTCACCGCCGCGGCGCCGACCTCGAAGATTGCGCCGACCGATTACGCGGCGAACTTCGCGGCGTTTTTGAAAGAGAAGCCGGCGGGGCAGCCGTTCGTGTTCTGGTATGGCTGCAAGGAGCCGCATCGAGATTATGAATACGGTTCGGGCGAGCGGGTCGGGAAGAAATCACCCGGGTCGATCAAACGCGTTCCGCCCTACTGGCCGGACACGCCGGAGGTGCGGCAGGATCTGCTCGATTACGCGTTGGAGGTGGAGCATTACGACCGCCATCTGGGACGGATGCTCGATGAGCTTGCGCGGGTCGGAGAGCTGGAAAATACGCTCATCGTCGTCACCTCGGACAACAGCATGCCCTTTCCGCGTCGCAAAGGAACGACCTACGAGCCGTCGCTGCACATGCCGCTCGCGATCATGTGGGCCGCGGGAATCAAGGAACCCGGACGCACGGTGACCGACTGCGTGAGCTTCATCGACTTCGCGCCCACCTTTTTCGACGTGGCGGGAGTGGACCCCGCCGAGGCCGGCATGCAGCCGATGCAAGGACGCAGCTTGAGGGCGATCTTTCGTGACGAGTTCCGCGGGGCGATCGAACCGGGTCGCGAGTATGTGTTGATCGGGCAGGAGCGCCACGATGTCGGTCGTCCGAACGACGTCGGCTACCCGGTGCGCGGAATTTTGTCCGACGGATTTTTTGTATCTGCACAATTTCGAGCCGTCGCGCTGGCCGATGTGCGATCCGGTCACGGGCTACTTGAACACCGATGGCGGTCCGACGAAGACGGCGATTCTCGAGCAAAACCGAGCGGGGATCAATCACTGGATCTGGGAGTTGAATTTCGGTCGTCGTCCGGCGGAGGAGCTCTACGATCTCAACCGTGATCCAGATTGTTTGCAGAACCTCGCGGCGGACTCGGCTTTCTCGGCTCGGCGCGATCGGATGCGCGAACAGCTCTTCGCCGAGTTGCGCGCGCAAGACGATCCGCGGATGGCGGGGGAGGGAGAAGTATTCGATCGGTATCCGAGTGCTTCGGCGGGACGCGATTTCTACAATCGATGGATGAAGGGCGAGCGGGTGAAAGCGTTCTGGGTTCAACCCACCGATTTCGAGGCGCCGGATTTCGACGCCGAACGTCCGCTCGCTCCCAAAGCAAAACAATAATACCAACGACGCCGGCCTTTATGATGAGCACTCGATTCCTGACTGGATTTTTGTTTTTGGCGCTGAGTGGATTCACTCAGCACCTGTCCGCCGCCGAGAAGGCGACGCGGGCGCCGAACATCGTGCTGATCGTGGCGGATGATCTGGGCTATGGGGACATCGGGCCGTATGGACAGCAGCAGATCGCGACGCCGCATCTCGATCAGCTCGCGAAACGAGGCGTGACGTTTACCAGCGCGTATGCGGGTTCGCCGGTGTGCGCGCCGTCGCGCTGTGTGCTCATGACCGGTCTGCACACGGGCCATGCGCGCATCCGCGGCAATGGCGGCCAGTTGACGCGTCGGACGCCGGAGGCGGTCGCGTTGCAGGCGACCGATCACACGATCGCGAAGTTGTTGAAGAAAGCCGGCTACACGACGGCGCTGGTGGGAAAGTGGGGCTTGGGTGATGCGGGGGCGTTCGAGAGCGGACTCCCGCGGAAGCAGGGCTTCGACTATTTCTTCGGCTACCTGAGCCAGTCGCACGCGCACAATTCGTATCCGAGTTTTCTGTGGCGAAACGAAGAGAGGATCCGGCTGCCGAACATCGTTCCCGACGAGGCGCCGAATGGCACGGGTGTTTCGAGCAACCGGGCGGTTTTCGCGCAGGACCTGTTCATCGACGAAGCGCTGAATTTCATCCGTGAGCAGAAGAGCGGGCCTTTCTTCCTTTGCTTCACCACCACGCTGCCGCATGCGAACAACGAATCGAAACCGATCGGTCTCGAGGTGCCGTCGCTGGGCGAGTATGCGGATCGCGACTGGCCGCTCCCGCAGAAGTTGTTTGCGGCGATGGTCACGCGCCTCGACACCGACGTCGGACGGGTGGTCGGTCTGCTGAAGGAACTCGGGATCGAGGACGACACGCTGATCCTGTTCGTGTCGGACAACGGACCGCATCGCGAAGGTGGGCAGGATCCGGAGTTTTTTCAGTCGTCCGGACCGCTGCGCGGTATCAAGCGCGCGTTGTATGACGGCGGGATTCGCGTGCCGGCGATCGCCAGCTGGCCGGGGCGGCTGGATGGCGGAGTTCGGAACGACACGCCGTGGTATTTCGCGGATGTGATGCCGACGTTTGCGGCGATCGCGGGCGTCGAGGCGCCCGCGAGTGACGGCGCAAACGTGTGGTCGGCGTTTCTGGGGAAACCGGATCCGGCGCTCGAGGACCGCCCGTTGTATTGGGAATTTTACGAAGGCGGTTTTTGCCAGGCGGCGCGGAGAGGGAAATGGAAGGCGGTTCGTCCCTCCGTAGGGGCGCCGCTCGAGTTGTTCGATCTCAGCACGGACATCGGTGAGCGAAACAATGTCGCGTGGGCGAATCCGGAGCTCACGGCCTACTTCGAGCAGTTCATCAACGAGCAGCACGTCGATTCGCCGCATTGGGTGATCCGCGCGAAAGGGGAGAACGCGAAGCCGGCCGGAGCGGGGAAAGCGGCGAATTGAATTCTGGATACGCGCCGGATTTGGGGTGCGGGATCGTGCAACGATCTGCACCGCTGCTTCCTTTCGACGAGGTCGTTTCGCGAGCGTAATGCTCGCGGGGTTCGTTCGCTCCTGTTCGCGGAACGTCGCGAACGAACCCGCGTCCCCAACCCCTTCTCATCATGATTCCTCGATTCGATCGCCGCTGGCTGCCGTGCTTTTCATCGCTGATGTTACTCGCGTCGTATCCGTGTGCGCTGCAGGGCGCGGAAAAGGCGCAATCGCCCTGGCACGTGGAGGACAACGTGAACGATCCCGAGCTGGAGGGCGTCACGAAGCGGTCGACTCCCTACGCGCCGCTGGCGGCGATTGTCGGAGGCGGGAGTCTGGGCGAATTCACGGATGTCGAGATCGCGCAGATCGCGTCGACGTGGAGCTTTGTGAATTCCCATGGCGGGATGCTCGACCATCACAACCCCGCCGCCGGAACGACCGTTTATTGGGCCGGGCCGAGCGCGGGCCGCGACCGACACGGCCGCACGATCGGAGAGCGGATCAAGGCGATCAACCCGGCCTTCGTGCTGAGCAATTACCGCAACGGATCCTATATCGCGCAACATTCGCCCCACGAAGCGGCGGAAGTCGAAGCGCGGTTGCCGTTGGGGATCTCCGTGTGGAACACGGGCGTGACATTGTTGGAAGCGTTGGACGCCGAGGCCTCCACCGTGCGCGTGACACGCTATCCGGACATTCCCACGGAGCCCGCCACGCGCGAAGGACGGCCGGATTTCTATCCATGGAAAAAGAGCACCACGCGGGAGCGGCATTCGAAGAACACCCGCGAATATGTGGCGTGGCTGCGTGTGGACGACGAGGTGATGCGCATCGACGACATTCAGGTTTCGGCGAGCGGCGTCACTTTGCAGGTGCAGCGAGGCCTGTGGGGAACAACTGCGGTGGGCCACGCGAAAGGCGCGACGCTCTTCCAACCGATTTATATCGGGCGCAACACGGGCATCGACCACGGCGATAATACCCTGGGCGGCCGGCCGGACGATCCGTCGAAGCAGCCGGGCATTCGCTATGCGTTGATCACGGCTCATCCGGAGATGCATCGCTGGCTGGGCGACAAGGCCGAGCTGATCTTCGCGGAGGGCTACGACGTGTGCTGGCTCGATGTGAGTGTTTCGACCTGGTATAACAATGCCAACGCCTACGGCGACAGCGTGCGGCCTTGGAACCTCGCGAAGGGGCAGCTGCTCACGCAGGATGATTATCGCGAATGGCAGCAGTTGAAGAACGATGCGCTGTATGCGCGTTTCCCGCGGGGGAAGTTCTGGATCAATAATGTAAAGGGTTCGGTTTATTTCGAAGACGGAAACGACCGTTATCAATTGAGCGGCGAGAACGGACATCATCCCGTCGACGGCGGATCGATGGAAATGTATGCGGCCACGCGCGGCAACGAAGAGGCGTGGAAGCTGACCGCGAACATGACGCTCGATTTTGTTTCCAGTGGTTTCAGCGGTGTCGCCTGGTCGAAGGGTCGCGACGTGAATGGCTATCGGCTGTTTTCATATGCGACTTACCTGCTCGCCTATCGTCCGGGGGCGGCGCTCTACTTCGCGATCGGGCAGGAGGGGAGTTTGCTGAAGAAACCGCGCAATCTGCTCTATTGGGACCTCGGCTCGCCGAAGCAGACGTTCAAGAAAATCGAAGAAGCCGAGAGCAAGCAGGTGAAGGGACTTTATGTTCGCGACTTCACCAAGGGGAAAGTCGTCGTGAATCCCGGCTCGTCCGCCAAGACGATCGTGTTCGAGCAAGATTATCTGGACGTGGCCACGGGGCAAAAAGTGCGGAGGCGCGAGCTTCCACGCAACAGCGCGGCGATTCTCCTGCTTCCGGAAGGCGGGCGTTAACACAAGGGCCTTCGATCGGATTTCATTATGAGCCCCGCGTCAGCGGGGCTTTTTTCGTGCAAAAAAATCCCCGGTGTCGGGACACCGGGGATCGCGCACCTTCTATATCATCGAATATCAGAAGATCGGATTGGCTTCGAGAGCCGCGTCGATGTCTTCGAGTTCGTCGACGACTGCGGGAGTGAGATAAGGTCCGAGGCCGCCGGGCAGCTCGACGAAATTGGCGCCTGCCCCTACCGCTTCCCAGAGCGCGGTGAGGAGCCGGTTGATGTCATTGCCCAGGTTGTTCATGGTTGCGGTTTTGGAAGCCCTTGGGCGGATTGGCACCTTCGATGTATTCATAGACGCTGCCGATCGCCGCGGGGTAGGAGGTGTCGCGGAGCCCGTTGTTCTGGAGCACGAGTTCCACGCCCATCGAGGACCGCTGCGTGTTGAGGAAAGAGGTCGTGTCCGACAGGCTCGTCATCGAGTAATTCGGCGGGCTGGAGGGGGCCATTTTCTCCCACGGATTCACCGCGATCGAGGTGCGGATCGTGTTAAACTTCGTCTGGTGAGCGCTGAGTATATCGGTGTGCGCGGCCAAGTCGTCGGCGAACGTGAGCCCCTCCGCGATGAGGTTCTGGTTGGAAACGCCGTGGTTGTGCGAACGGAAGAACGGCTCCGCATAGATGGTCATCGCGCCGGAGGCGACAATCTCGCGAATGAGTATATTGTTTCCCATATAATTGTCGTAACGGGATTTTACTTCGTCGAGCAGTTCCTCGTATTGCGCGATCACGGCGGGGAGCCACCAGCGCGGGACGGTGCCGGTCACGTTGTCGAAGGCGTTCGTGACCGTGACGCCGCCGGTGCCGCCGATATCCTTGACGAACTGCGGCGCGTGACGCCCGGCCATGATCCGGAGGCGGATCTTCACCGTGCCGAGGCTCTTGGCATTATCGATCTTCGTCCAACCCGTGCCGGTGAAGTTTTGGTCGGAGGCTTCGAGGTCCGACCAATTCACCATCACGACGACGTCGTCGATGAACGATTGCAGGGCGGTCGGAATCGACCCCATGCCGTTGAAGTCGCGGACCATGAGCCCGCGGCATGGTTGTTTGAGTTGTGCAAACAACGAGGTGGAAGAGACAGCAACCAACGCGAGCGCAGTCGCGGCTATTTTCGATACACTATAGGACCGAATCGATTTCATACGATCTGGGGTTGTGGGTTGATAGCCGCGCAACATCGATGACGAGCGGCGCGGCATTGGGGGGGGATGCGTTGGTTCGTGGCGCCTGTGCGCGGAGCCAAGCAGTGTCGTTTGGGATGTCTCGTTGCGGCCGGGTTGCAAAACGGGGTCTTTGCAGACCGTTGCAACGGCGTGCGTGGCGTGCGGGGGACGTTCACGGTGGCGATGAAGCCGTCCTGTTTGCTTCAGTTGCCCCTTTTCCCTTTCCCCCATGATCGATTCTTCTGATTCCTTACGCGTGCTCGGTATTGCCGTTTTCGGCCTGATGGCGGCGAGTGGCGCATCACTGTGCGGCGCGAGCGAGCCGACGCCTGAGGTTCGCGTGACGCTGGTCACTTCGCCGGCGAATGCGGGCCTGACAACGAACACGACGTGGCGGGAGGGCGCGGGTGGAGCGCGCATTCTCGAGGTGGTGTTGCAGAATGATCGGAATGAGCCGATCGCGTTGGAACGAGCGCAGGTGGAAATCCCCTGGCTCGGTGCGGTGCACGCGAAGCTCCTGATCTCCACCGGCGGCACGACGATGGCCACGAGCCCGACGCAGGTGGTCGATGTCGCGAATCACGGCGCGGGTGCGATCACGAGCGGGACCTACTTGCTCGCGAAGAACGACGACCGCTATCACCTCGCGGCGTTCGTTTCGTGGCGGACGTTCTGGTCGAAGCTGAGCTACGCCGACGGAAGCATCGTGGCGTCGGCGGATGGGGAGGGGCGGATCCTCCAGCCGGGCGAGCGCGTGAGCCTGGAAACGATTCGGTTTTCCGCCGGCGACGACTGGCAGAATTTGCTTTTTGGATACGCGGACGAACTGGCGCGACAGCTGGACAAGAAGATGAAACCGCGACCGAGCTACGTCGGCTGGTCGACCTGGGATTACTATGGCCGCAATTGGACGGCGGAGGATGTGATCACTCATGTCGACGAGGTGAGGAAACTGGCGCCGGCGGCCAATCTCCTGCAGATCGACGGGGGCTGGTGGCCGGAGCGAGGAGACTATAAGGAGTTTCGCGCGAATCTTCAGCCCGGCGGGATGAAGGCGCTGGCGGATGCCATCCGGGAGGAGGGATTCACCGCGGGGATCCATTTCGATGGCATGCGCGGGGACTTGGAGTCGCGGATCGCGAAGGAACATCCCGAGTTTTTTCTGAAGGATGAGAGCGGTCGGCTGATCAGCGTTCCCCAGCAAAACGACGGAGACCGGCTGGATCATATCTACTTCGATTTTTCCCATCCCGGGGCGGTGGAGTATATGCGCGACGTCGCGCGCAACATGCGGAAAGGCTGGGGCTATGATTATATAAAGATCGACTTCCTGATGTATGGTTTGAACGAGGACATCAGGGCGCGGGCGTTGAAGAACGATCCCGCCCGCAAGATCGTTCCGCACGATTCCACCCTGACCAGTGTCGAGCGCATGCACCGCGCGCTGCGGGCCTGGCGGGAAGGCATGGGCGACGATGCGTTTTTCCTGGCCTGCTCGGCCCCCTTCGGTCCGGTGCTCGGCTACGCGGACGGACTGCGCACGGGCTACGACATCGATCCGAGTTTCACGATGGCGCGCCGGTGCGCGCAAGCGACTGCGGGCATGTTTTATCTGCACGGCCGCGTGACGTGGAATGACGCCGATTATCACGTCGCTCGCGCGGCGGAGGACGAAGACGGCGCGCGAGTGAAGAACGCGCGCAAGCAGGGCACGCTCACCCTGAACGAGGCGCGGATGTGGAGTCACTACGTCGGCCTGTTCGGCGGCACCAAGCTCAACAGCGACAAACTCACGCTCCTGCGGGAGGAACGCCGGGAGTTGTTCAAGCAGGCGGTCGCGCTGCCGAGCTGCGAGCGGTATGTTCCCTTGGACTACTGGGCGCACGGGGCGGAATCGGGACGACGCTTATGAAGTGATGCTGGGGCAGGCCGGCACGGAGCTGTTCCTCGCGATCTTCAATTGGTCGGACGCGCGCAGGGAGTATCGATTCACCGGCTGGGGGGCGAACGGCGCCGAGGCCGCGCTCGTGTCGGGCGATGCCGACCTTTCCACGTCCGACGATCTCCTGCGGGTGTCTCTCGCGGGCCGGAACTCGATCATCCTGCGCCTAGGCGGCAGCCAGACTTTCGATGACCGACGCAAGGCGCTGGAGGTTTTTTCCACGGAGAACTGATCCCCACCAACTCACCATGATCCCCAAACCAAGACCTGCTCACCGTAAACGTAGTTGTTTTTTGGCTACTCGCTTTCCCCTTGCTCTGGGCGCGGCATTGATGGCGCTCCCGACCGGGTCGGCGCAGTCGGCCGACACGTCAGCCGAAGGAGCGCCGGAGGACGAGGTGGTGGTGTTGAGCCCGTTTATTGTCAGCACGAACGAAGATCGCGGCTACACGGCCCAGAGCTCGCTGGGCGGCAGCCGGCTCAAATCGAATTTGAAGGACATCGCGGCGCCGACGTCCGCGTTCACGGAGCAGTTTCTGCAGGATCTCGCCATCAGCAGCACCGAGGATCTGGCGCTCTTCATGTTGAGCACCGAACAGGATCTGGGCGAGGACGCCAACGGGCAGAATCGGCTGTTGTCCAACAATCGCCCGCTGCGGATGCGCGGACTTTCCGGCGGCACGCTGGCGGTCAACTTCTTCAAGTCCGACTTTCGCATGGACTCGTTCAGCACCGATCGCGTGGATCAGTCGCGTGGTCCGAACTCGGTGTTGTTTGGCATCGGGAATCCCGGCGGCGTCATCAACGTGACGACCAAACGCGCCATGCTCGGAAGAAACTCGGGCTACCTTCAGCTCCGCGCCAAATCGCACGACGGCTTTCGGCAGGAGGTGGACTACAACCAGACGATCGTCCCGAAGCGGGCGGCCATTCGGATTGCGGCCGTGAACGATCAAGCCGATTCGTGGCGCAATCATGAATACAACGATGATCAGCGCATCTTCGGAACGCTGAAGGTGAAAATCGCGCCACGCACCGAGTTGAACGTCGAGGCGGAACATGGCGATCTCAAGCGCGCGCCGAAGCGCACCTTCACGGCGTTCGACAATTATACGCCGTGGCGCGATGCGGGACGTAACTTGTCGGACACGCCGATGCCGGCGTTGGGCATTGTGAATATATCCGGCCAGCCCTATATCGTCTACAATACGGAAACGGGCACGCTGACGAACTACCAGGGCGAAACGTCGACCGGACAACGGACGGTGCCCAGCGGCGAGAACGTGGCGATATCGGACTTCAGCGTGCTGCCGAAGGAGACGGCGATTTACGGCCCGGGTTTTTATCAGACGCTCGACTACACGCGGTTGTCGGCGTTCTTCACGCACTCGTTCACGCGCAACTGGAATCTGGAAGTCGCGGCGACGCGGATCGACACGGTGTCCTATCTGATCGATCCGCAGGATGTGAACGGCCAACGCCTGAAGGTGGACACGAATCGAACGCTTCCCACCGGAGGCGCGAATCCGAACGCGGGCCGCGCCTATTTCGAATCGATTCCGCAGGACAACCTCACGTCGAACCGCGACGACTCGTTGCGCGCGGTGATGACTTACGAACACGATCTCGGCCGCTGGGGCCGCCACACGCTGGCGGGCGTGGTCCAATACGATTTCAGCGAAACCGACCAGCAGGTGCGCCGCGAGCAGATCATTTCGCCCAACGCGCCGGTGCGCACGACGGCGGAGGCCGTGAACAACCGGGTCTGGCGCCGGACGTATGTCGATCTCGATGGCGATTCGAAGAAGATCGTGATGGCGGATCCTTCGCTGGCGCAGATCAGCGGACTGCGCGAAACGCGATCCGGAAACGTATATGAAACGGCCTGGATTCCGTTCAACGCGAACACGCAGCTCAACAGTAGCGACGGCACCACGCTGATCGCGATGTTGCAAAGCGCGTTCTGGAAAGACCGGATCCGCACGGTGATCGGGGCGACGCAGGACCGTCGCACGGACTATCTGTCGATGCAGGAGCGCAAGCCGCTGCCCGGTTTCAACAACGGGATTTTGTATCCGGTGCGCGATACGGTGGGAACCCAGCTCGAGGCGACGGGGTATTCGTTCAGCGCGGTCTATCATGCGACGCCGTGGTTGAGCCTCACCTACAGCCAGGCGCAAAACAGCGCGCTCCCGAATCGGACCGGATTCCTCAACGGTCCGGGAGGCGTTGGGATCATTCGTCCGCCGTTGCCGGAGGGGCGCAGCCGGGACTTCGGTTTCAAACTCGATCTGATGGACGCGAAGCTCTTCCTCACCGCGGTTTATTTCGAGACGAGCGCGGTGCGCGACTTCGACTTCAGCGGAAACATGCGCACGACGATCAATCCGATTTGGGACGCGCTCGAAACGGCCGGGGTGCTCACCGCGCGCGGACTCGATCGCGCCAAGGTGCAGGACAACGCGAACGGTATCACCTACGATTCCGAAACCTCCGGCGTGGAGCTGGAGCTCACGGCGAACCTCACGCCGCAATGGCGGCTCTTCTTCAACTATAGTTTCCAGGACAGCAAACGCACGAACCTCGGAGCCGAGCAGCAGGCCTATCTCGCCGAGTATCGCGATCTCTGGTTGGAGAACGGGGCGTTGGTGCTTCCCGGAACGGCTGTGACGGTCGCGCAGCGCGTCGGGGAGATCGACGAGGCCGTGTTTGTCGATTTCGTGGCGGCCGACGGCCGGCGTCCGCCGGGCCAAAGCAAACACAAGGGCAACCTTCGCACGAACTACGAGTTCGTGGACGGCGCGCTGAAGGGTTTTTCCGTGGGCGGCGGCGTTCGCTTTCTCGGCAAAACCATCACGGGCTCCACGGCCACCGGCACCTTGGGTGGACCGATCGTGCGCACGCTCTATTTCGGATCGGACCAGACGTTTGTTGATTTGAACGTCGGCTATAAGCGTCAGTTCAAAGTGGTTCGGGCGGAGGGTGAACTGGAGCGCGCAGTTCAATGTTAACAACGTCTTCAACAATGATGACTTCGTGCCGATCCGCGTCGCGTCGAACGGCACCATTGTGAACTACCGGTTCAATCCTCCGATCGAGTATGTCGTGACCACGCGGTTCGCGTTCTAGGCGATCGCGCGCAGCCTTGCGCCACCGATGTCATCAACCCGCTCTGGAAAATCTGGGGCGGGTTTTTTATTTAGCCGGCCGGGATTGAAAACGGGGGCGGCGGAGCGCCGCCCTTCGCGTGGAACGCGGCGGTTTCAAGGATTCAGCGGCGGCTGGGACGCAGCCATTGCGCGCGGGGCAGTCGCATGATCTCCGCCGGGGCGCGGCCGACTCCGAGCAGCGCGACCATCGTGCGCATGGCGGAGTCGATGTGCGTGAAGAATTTTTTGTAGCCGGCGCAGAGGTAATTCAGCCCGGGCTCGCCGTGAGGCGTGCGGAGAAAACGGTGCTTCGGACATTCGCCGTGGCAGGCGAAACGGACGGGGCATTCGCGGCAGTAGCGCGGAAGCGTCGACGACTTCGCCCGGCCGAATGCGTCCTGTTGCGGCGAGTCGACCATGCTCGCGAGTGCGGTGTTGAGCAGGTTGCCGAGCCGGTAACGCGGATAGACGTAGTGGTCGCTAGCCATACACGTCGCCGTTGTGCTCGATCGCGAGAGCGCGGCCGCAGTTTTCCGNAAAAACGCAAACGCCGGCGGGCTCGCCCATCCAGTTGGCGAGAGCGGCGTCGAATTGCTGCACGAAGACTTGGCCGACGTCGCGCCGCACCCATTCGTCGAAGATCGTGCAGAGAAATTTTCCGTAGTCGGCCGGACGCACGCTCCACTCGGTCACTTGCGCGTCGAGCGAGTCCGCATCGTCGTGCTCGGGCGGAGGCGCGAGCCAGAGGCCGTTTTCGTCGGCGGCGTGCGCGGCGGCGTTTCGCTCCACGATCGGAATAAACTGCATGTAGCCGGATCCGACGGAGCGGAGAAAACGGTAGACCTCGAGCGGCTGGGTCGAGTTTTTGCGGTGAACGGTCGTGAGGGTGTTGAACTCGACGCCGTGTTTTTTCAGCACGGCGAGTCCTGCGACGACTTTGTCGAAGGTCGGCTTCTTGCCCTTGTCGACGCGGTAGGCGTCGTGCAGATGCGCGGGGCCGTCGATGCTGATGCCGACAAGGAAGCGGTGCTGCGCGAGAAATTCGCCCCATTCGTCGTCGAGCAGCGTGCCGTTGGTTTGGAGCGCGTTCTCGATTCTTCGGCCGGCGGCGTAACGCTGCTGAAGTTCGACCGCGCGCCGGAAGAAATCCACGCCCGCGAGGGTGGGTTCGCCGCCTTGCCAGGCGAAGCTGACGACCGGGCCGGGTTGAGCGTGGATGTAGTCGCGGATGTAGGCTTCGAGCACGTCCGGCTTCATGCGGAAGCTGTTTTCGCCGGCGTAGAGGCGCTCTTTCTCGAGGTAGAAGCAGTAGGTGCAGTCGAGATTGCACTTCGACCCCATGGGCTTGGTCATGAGGTGAAAGGGTGCCCGGGCGGGCGGAGCGAGGAGGGGGGAGGACGGCGAGTTCAAGCGACGTGGCGCGGATCAGGAGGTGGCGGATGCGAGCGGGTGGAGACGCAGTCCCACTTCGTGACGCCAACGATTCTGAGCGAGCGATGCCTCGGAACTCAACGCGTGAGTGGAGCGCGAGGCCGCGTTGCAACGGTCTGCGCAGGTCACGCGTTGTGACACCGATGGCGGACGCCGACGTTTCTCGCGTGCTGTTTCCCCGCCTCCCCCGCGCCCGCACGGCTGCCGCATCATGAGCCTCGAACTCAAAGGAATCTTTTCCATCCCCGCGTCGCCTTTCAACGAGCGCGGCGAACTCGACCCGTATTATCTCCGCCGTCAGGTGGAGTTCTGCGTCTCCTCCGGCGCGAACGCGATCATCGGGCCCGTGATCGCCAGCGAGGTTTGGTTTTTGTCGAACGACGAACGCAAGTGTTTCATGGACGCGGTCGCGGAACAGACCGCCAAACGCATCCCGGTCATCGCCGGCGTGTCCGCCGCGACGATCGACGAATCGATCGACCTCGCGAGTCACGCGGCGCGGGCGGGTGCCGATGCGGTGATCGCGATGTTGCCGACGGTGGAGATGACGGCGGACTGGGAGCAGACGCGCGATTTTTATGTGCGGCTCGCGGACGCCACGGGTCTCGAAATCATTGTGCAAAATGGCGGACGCAGTCCCGACGACCGCATCCCGATCGCCCATTTGATGCGGCTGCTGGAGGAGATTCCTCAAATCAACTACATCAAGGACGAGGGCGTGCCGAGTAATCATCGGGTGACTGAACTCGTGCGTATCGGCGGCGAGCGTCTGCGCGGCGTGTTCGGCGGCATGGGCGGTCGCTACATGATCGACGAGATGAGGCGCGGCGCGTGCGGCTTCGCGCCGATCGCGACGTTTACCGACGTGCTGGTGGACATCTGGAACTCGTTTCACCGCGGCGACGAAGCGCGCGCGATCGAGATCCACGAGCGGCTGGCGACGATGCTCAACATCGAGCTGCAAGTCGGCATGGCGTTCGGCAAAGAACTTTTGCGGCGTCGCGGGCTGGCGGGCACGGGGAAGTCGCGGATGAGCCAGGTGGAGATCGACGAATTCGATCGAATTGAAATGGAACTGCGGCTGCAGCGGTTGCAGCCCTACTTCGGCGGCATCACGGCGGAGCAACTCGATCCCGCGACCGGCCGGCGCGATTGACACGCCTATCGCTGCTTCGAAGGTCTCCACCCCTCGCCTTTCCGAATCCACTCATGACGAACCCCGCCGCCCCGCAACGCTCTCGCGATTCCAACTGGGGCTACATGGTGTCGATGGGGACGATGGTGGCGGGGTTCGTGTCGGTCGACGCGATCACCAACAACATGGTGCCGATCACGGCGCGGCATTTCACCGACAGTCCGCTGTTCATTGCCTTCCTCGTCGCGCTCAACCGGCTGTTCGGATTTCTCGTGCAGCCCTACGTCGCGTGGAAAAGCGACCGGATTCGCACGCGCTGGGGACGGCGTCGGCCGTTTCTGATTCTCGGCCTGCCGGGCACGTGCGTCGCGTTGCTCCTGCTCGGCGTGATGCCGTTCGTCTTCGAAGCGGAGAGCCGGCACGCGCTGCCGACGCTCATCCTGCTCCTGATCGCGAACGTCGGTCTGCAATTTTTTCAGGACGTCAACTGGGGCAGCCAGGAGCCGCTTTACGCCGACACCTTTCGTCATCAAGTGCTGGGCCGCGCGGTCGCGATCCGCTCCTACGCGATCCAGTTCGTGTATCTGTTTATGAACTACTTCGCGATGAAGTGGGCGGATACGCATGAATTCATTCCTTATCTGTGCGCGTCGGTGCTCGTGCTGATCTCGTTCGTGATGGTGCTGTGGGTGATCAAGGAGCGGGAGTTTCCGCCGCCGGAAAACGTGAAGCCCTACAACCCACTCGCGCACCTGGGCCTGCTGTTTCGCAACGCCGACTACCTCAAGGTCTCGCTGATCGGGGCGTTCGGGTTGATGCTGCCGGCGGCGTTCTACCTCTTTCATCCGCTCTTCGTCACGCGCACGCTCGGTCTGACAAAAGGGCAGCTCGGCGAGGCGCTGGCGGTGGTGCCGATCGTCGCGCTGATCGTTTCGTTTCCCGCGGGCTACCTGATCGATCGTTATGGGCCGAGGGGAATCACGGCGATCGGCTTCTTCGCCGTCGCGCTGGTTGCGTGGGACATCGCGTATTGGGTGCACGACTACAACGGGTTGATGATCGCGATGGTCGGGTATGGTGCGGCGCACGTGTTGATCTCGCTGCCGATGACGCCGCTGGTGTTCCAATACGCGTCGGAGCAGGAACGCGGCACGATCTTCGGACTGATCCAGTTCGTGCGCGGCTTCTCGGCGTTTGTTTTCAGCCTGCTGATCGGCTGGATCGTGCAGTTTTCCTCGTCGACCGACGGCACACCGATCGTGCCCGAGGACATCAAACAACCGGCGGAAGTGGTGCGGCGGATCGAGGCGCGGGACACGCCGATCATGCGGCATTTCCACACGAAGCTGTCACCGGAGGCGCAGGCCGCGCTTGCGCGACGCGACGCGGCGGAGGATCCCGCCGCGCTTCGCACGCAGTTGGCCGGGGAGTTCAACACTTGGTTGGACGATGCGGACTTCTACGCGCCGGAAGCGTTCGCGGGTGTTGCGCTGTCGCGTCACAGCCGCGCGCTGTTGGAGGAGCGGCCGCAGGGAGGGAAAGAACTCGCGGCGTTGAACCGCTCGTTGATCGAGCAGACGTTTCGGGACGAGATTTCGCGGCAGCCGGATTACCGGCTGTCGTATCTGTTGAGCGTCGCGATCTGCGTGGCGGGTGGAATCGTGACGCTTCGAACGCGAAAAGGCGCGCACGCCGCGACGCTCGCCGACGAGCAGAATGGGTTCTAGCGACGGTGCGTGCGACGGAGGAGCCGCTGGATCGGTGGGGAGGTTTGAGTTCCGTGCGGCTGGAGCCGATGGGCCGGTTTCGGCTCGAGCGGTGGCGCGGAGCGTGGTGGTTCGTCACGCCCGAGGGGCATCCGTTCATTGCGGTGGGCCTCGCGCATGCGAATCGATGTGTGAACTCCACGGTGCCGGGGGACACGTTGCGCGAACGTTTCGGCGACAACGTTGAAGCCTACATCGCGGATCGAGCGGAGTGGATGCGCCGCGCGGGGTTCAATGCGTTTTCCTACACGACGCCCGAGCACGCGAACGTGGAGGTGCCGTGGGTCGCGACGCTTCCGTTGATGCCGGGGTTCATCAATCTCGGCCCGCGCGCGTTCGATCCATTCGATCCGAAGTGGCGTCGAGAAGTGGAGGAGATCGTCGGGCGCGAACTGCCGGCTCTCTTACGCGACCCGCGCGTGATTGGGGTGAGCCTCGCTTATCCGGTGATGGCGAGCCCGCACGTCGTGCCGCGGTGGATGTGGGCGCGACTCGATCGCGAGCCGACCAATCTGCTGCGCGAGCTGAAGGCGTTGCCGCCCGACGCTTCGGGCAAGCAGGCCTACGTGAACTATCTCCGCGAGCGCTACCGCACGGTGGAGGATTATGCGCGTGCTCGCGGGCTACAGGGGCGTGTGAATGATTTCTCCGCGTTGAATGCACTCGATCTCGGTGCCGGCGAATCTCCGTGGAAACTGCACGCCGACGACGCGGAGTTCTACACGCGCTTTTGGTCGGAGGCGGTGGGCCATGCGGTCGCGGCGATCCGCCGGTATTCGTCATCCGTGCTGATCTTCAGCCCGCGCGTGATCGGTTGGCGGACGTTTCCGGATGCGTGGCTCGAGGCGTGGTTGCGCGGAGTGGGAGATCAGGTCGATGCGTTCGCGCCCGAGCTCTATGGCAACGAACCGTATCGAGAAATCATTACGCACATCGGGCGGGTCACCGGCCGGCCGTCGTTCATCGCCGATGGCATGCGACCGTGTGAGTTCAATTACCGCACGGGGGCGGACGTCGATCGCGACGAGGCGATGCGTTATCGCGAGATGTTCGAAAGCCTGCTCGGGTCGCCGTGGTTTCTCGGCGGCACGGTGTGCGAGTATCGTCCGCGTATTCCGGAATTCAGTTGGTATGCCGAGAATCCCGCCATGCCGCGCACGGGCGTGCGGCGCGCCGACTTCTCGGAACGCGATCCGTTGTTCCGGACCTTTCAGGACGTCCACGGGCGAAAATACCACGAACGCCTGACGCGGCTGGCCGCGCGCGGCGCGTGAGGAGGGAGGTGCGATTGTCGGCGGCGCCGCTCAGCGCACGACGCGGCCCGAGGCGCTGCCGCCCATCAGCGCTTCGACTTCGGCGCGGCTGACGAGGTTGAAATCGCCTTTGATCGAATGCGCGAGGCACGAGGCCGCGACGGCGAAATCCACCGCCTTCTGCGGATCGGACAACTCGGGCGTGGTCAGCGCGAAGACGAGCGCGCCCGAAAACGCATCTCCGCCGCCGACGCGATCGACGATCGCTTTGATTTCGTAGGGCGAATACCGGCCGTTCTTGCGCGGAGCGAAATACGTGCGATCCGACGCCACGTCGTGCAGCAACGCGCCCCAGTTGTTGTGCGAGGCTGACAGGCTTTCGCGCAGCGTGGTCGCAACGCGCTTCACGTTGGGAAAACGCGCGGCGATCTGCCGGGCGACGTCGGGGTAGCGATCGATCTCGAGTTGTCCGGCGTGGATGTCGGTGGTGCCGGCTTTCAAGCCGAGCACGTCGTCGGCATCCTCTTCGTTGCCGACCACCACGTCCACGAACGGCAGGATCGTCGCCATGATTTCGCGCGCGAGCGAGCGCGCGTCGGTGCCGGGCCGCCAGTTCCAGAGTTTTTTGCGGAAGTTGAGATCGCACGAAACGGTCAATCCAAGTTCGCGCGCGTGACGCGCGGCTTCGCGCGTTGCGTCGGCCGCGGGTTGCGAGAGCGCCGGGGTGATGCCCGACACGTGCAGCCAGCTCGCGCCGCGCAGAATCGCGGGCCAGTCGTAACTTTTCGCCGGTGTGAGCGCGATCGCCGAGCCCTCGCGATCGTAGAGCACGGTCGACGGACGCTGGTTCGCGCCGGTTTCGACGAAATACAAACCGACACGTCCTTCCCTGGTCATCACGACGTGAGTGGTGTCGACCCCCAGCCCGCGCAACGTGCCGAGGCATGCTTCGCCGATCGGATTGCGGGGCAATGCGGTCACGAAAGACGATTCGCCGCCGAGCGCGGCGATCGAGACGGCGACGTTGGCTTCGGCGCCGGCGAACGTGAAGTCGAGGCGGCCCGGCATCGCCTGGCGCAGACGCAGAAAACCCTCGGGCGCGAGGCGACCCATGATTTCACCGAAACAAACGATACGTGTTTTCATGTCAGGAAGCGGGTGGGCGAACACGGCGCACGGCGTCGACGGCGGCTTGCGCATGGGCGGTGATTTCGTCCCAGCGTTCGGCGGCGATCAGTTCGCGCGGCGCGAGCCACGAACCACCCAGCGCGGCGACGTGCGGATTCTCGAGATAGCTGCGCATGTTTTTCGCGTTGAGTCCTCCGAGGGGAATGTAGCGGAGCCGGAGATGCGCGTAAGGGGCGGCGAGTGAATTGAGGTAGGGGAGGCCGCCCGATGGTTCCGCGGGGAAAAATTTCAACAGCCGACAGCCGGCTTCGAGCGCTTGCTCGATGTCCGAGGCGGTGCTGATGCCGGGAGCGAAGGGCAGGCCGGCGTCGATCGCGGCGTCGATCACGCGGCGATTGCAGCCGGGCGCGACCGCGAAGGCGCCGCCGGCGCGGACGACTTCGGTCACCTGTCGCGGTTCGAGAACGGTGCCGACACCTGCGAGCATGTCTGGAACGTCGTGTCGAATGGCGCGGATGCACTCGAGCGCCACGGGCGTGCGGAGCGTGAGTTCCATCGCGGTGATTCCGCCCCGGAGCAATGCGCGCGCGACGGGCACGGCGTGTTTGAGCTCATCGATCACGAGCACCGCCACCACGCCGCGGGCTTCGATCGTCGACTGCAAATCGGTGGGGAAGGCCGTCTTCATCGTGAATCAATATTTCGGATACGGGTGGATGTCCAACGTCAGCGTCCAGCGCTTCTCTTCGCGCGGACCGAAGTGGCAGGGCTGGCCGTGCTGTCGGGCGAGATCCGGTCGGTCGAAGCCGCCCGTGCAATGTTCCGGCGCCAGAACCCGCGTGCCGTTTTCCCGCTCCTCATGCCAGAGACCGAAGTAGATGGGCGCGGCGGATTCGATGTTCAGGCCGATGCGCTCGTTGGTTTGCGGAAAGCGAAACTCGGCGGTGCGAACCTGGTTCGGCTGGGCGGCGTAGAATTTATGCGCGCTCGGCGGCTGTCCGAATTTCGCCGGTTCGAGGGTTCGCGTTGTCCAGCGTGAGCGCGTGCCGTGGTCGCCGTAGTCGCGGCTGCCGTTGTGGGCGCTGATCACGTCGCCGGGAGGAAGGTCGATCGTCACGGCGTCCGGGCAGGCGATCAGCGGATGCGCGGCCCACAAAGCGGGAAACGACTCATCCGACCGGTTCTGCGCGACGTAGTCGACGCGAAGGGTGCGGGTGTCGCGCATCGTGCAGCGCTTCGTCAATCGACACGGCACGCTCTCGCAATCGATCGAGAGCGTGAGCGCATCTTCGCTGATTTCGGTTTCTGTCCAACGGCGCGACCACACTTCTCCGTGATCCGGCATGATCAACGCGCAGCCCTGGTCGGTGGCTCCGCGCCATTCGAGAATCGTCGGGAACATGTCGTCGAAGCCGAAAGGATCGCTGGCGACGAACTTGGCGTTGCGGGCCGGTTCGCAAAGCGGCGACGCCTGCGGTTGAACGAGGAATTCGCGGCGGGTGCGTCGATCGACGAGCGAGGCGATCTTGCCGCCGAGCGCGGGGACGATCGTGACGACGCACTCTGCGCTCTCGAGCGCGACCGCGGGCCAGCCGCGGTAGGTGCATCGGGTGATTTTTCGGTCCGCGGCGACTTGCATCAGCGGACGTCGACGACGGTTTCGGAATGCCGCTTCAGCAGCGCCGCATCGAGTTCGATGCCGAGACCGGGCCCGGTTGGGCGGGAGATCCGGCCGTTCACGACGCGAATGGGCGGGCTCATCAACGCGTCGCGCCACTCCACGTCCTGGACGAAATATTCCAGCGTCATGAAGTTGGGCGTGTTCACCGCGAAGTGCAGCGTCGCCGTCGTCGAGATGGGACTGTTGGCATTATGCGGAGCGACCGGCGTGAAATACGTGTCGGCGATCGCCGCGATCTTCTTGCTCTCGAGCAGCCCGCCGGTGCGGACGATGTCCGGTTGAACGACCGCGACCGCCTGCAGTTCGAGAATGCGCCGGAAGTCGTGCGCGGTGTAGAGCCGTTCGCCCGATGCGAGCGGTATGCGGCTGCGCGCGGAGAGTCGCGCCATCGTTTCCATGTTCTCGGGCGGGATCGGTTCTTCGACGAAACCGATGTCGAAGGGCTCGAGCTGGTTCAGCAGGCGCAGGGCGGTGTAGTAGTCGAGTTTGCCGCCGCATTCGATGTAGAGCTCGACCTCCGGTCCGACCGCTTCGCGCACGGCGGAGACGAGTTCGATCACGTTGCGCAGTTGCGCGAGGGAGAGCGTCCGTCGCAACGGATCGCCGGCGGGAGGCGCGTCGAGGGCGTAGAACTTCAGCGCGCGATAGCCTTGTGCGACGGTCGCCTTGGCGGCTTCGGCATACGCCTCGGGCTCGCGCGGCAGGCCGAGGCTCCAGTAGTTCGCGTAAACCGTGACCTCGTCGCGCACGGCGCCGCCGAGCAGTTGATACACGGGCGTATTCAACGCCTTCCCGGCGATGTCCCACAACGCGATTTCGATGCCGCTGATCGCGGCGATCGCGAGGCCCGCCTGGCCGACGGTAGTGGGTGTTTCGATACATCTCCTGCCAGAGCCGTTCGACTTCCATCGGATCGCGGCCGATGAGACCGCGGCCGATTTCGGCGACGACGTGGGGCAGGTTTCCGCCGACCGGCCAGTTGGTCGCGTCGCCGATGCCGGTGATGCCGGCGTCGGTCTCGACGAGCACGACGATGAATTTGCGCGGCATGCGGGCGAGCGCGGCGTAGGTCGCGTCGAGCGCGTGGCAGGAAATCCGGGTGATTTTCATGAAAAGATTCGATCAGCGACGCCGGCGCGGGCGCGGGGCGACTTCGCGGCGTTCCTCCTCGTAAACGTTGCCGTAGAGCCGTGCGTGCGCACCGCCGTCGACGAAGAGCTCCGTGCCGGTGACGAACGCGGAATCCGGTCCGGCGAGATAGAGCGCGGCGCCCGCGACGTCCTCGGGTTGGCCCATGCGTCCGAGCGCTTCGTTGGCGAGCACGCGCTGGAGGCGGCGGCGTTTCGCGGCCGTGCCCGAGAAATCGTTGGCGTTCGCCGCGGTGTGGATGAGGCCGGGGCAAATGACGTTGGCGCGGATGTTGTGCGGACCGCCGTCGATCGCGAGCGAGCGCGTGAGTCCGAGCAGGGCGGCTTTGGTCGCCGAGTAAGGGAGGGTGCTCGACGAGGTGTGGCGCGCGTGCACCGACGAGATCGTGACGATGGAGGCCGCGCGGCTCGCGCGCAGGTATTTCCAGGCGAATTTCGCGGTGAGCCAGGTGGCGCGAACGTTGACGGCCCAGATGCGGTCCCACTCCTGAAGCGTGAGGCTCTCGGCGGTCTTGTAGCCGGGGATGGCGGCGTTGTTGACGACGATGTCGATGGCGCCCGTGGGTTCGGCCGCCGCGCGAACGAAGCGTTCGATCTCGGTCGGCTCGCCGACATCCGCGCGGATGAACAGCGGTTTCACGCCGCCGGCGTGCGCGATTTCGCGCTCGAGTGTGGCGGCGCCGTCGGAGTGGGGCGCGCAGTAGAACACCTGCGCGCCTTCCGCGGCGAAGCGACGCACGATCGCGCGACCGATGCCCTTGGTGCCGCCGGTGACAAGGGCGACTTTTCCCGCGAGTGTGGCGCTCATCTCAGTTTTCAGTCGCGACAACGCCGCGCGAACGGAGGCGGCGAAGAAAGGAAATTGGGCGGACGTGTTTCATGTGGACCGGGGAGCGTGGCCGGCTGGGGAGCGGCAGCGGAATGGACGTCCGCCGTTCCGGTCATCACAAGCGTTTGCAACGGTCTGCAACGGGGCGCGCTTCGCTCGCAGGCTTGTCAACGGCACGTTGGGGCGCAACGTGCGCGCTTCCGTTATGCCGACCATCAACGATGTCGCTCGCCTAGCCAAAGTGGCGAACAGCACCGTGTCTCGCGCGCTGCGCGACGACCCGCGCATCGCGCAGGCGACGCGTGCGCGGATCAAGGAGGTGGCGGAGTCGATCGGCTATCGTCCGAATCCGATGATTTCGGCGTTGATGACGCAGCTCCGCGCAGAGCATCCGCCGGCGCCGACGTGCAATCTCGCGTGGCTCGATTTCGGTCGGAACGCCGTCGAGTGGAAGGAGCGGCCGGTGCAGCGCGCGTTCTACGCCGGAGCCTTCGAGCGCGCGGAGAAGGCGAGCTATTTTCTGGAACGCATTCAGGTTCGTGCGCCGGGCATGACGCCCTCGCGCCTGGCGCAGGTGTTGCGCGCGCGAAATGTGCGGGGCGTGCTCGTGCCGTATTTCGAGGACAGCAACAGCCGCGCGACGTCGATTCCGCTGCCGCTGGACGAGTTCAACATCGTCACCGTCGGCACGGCGTATCGGGATCCCGATCTGCATTTCGCGAGCAATGATCAATACGAGTCGTGCCGGCTCGCCGTGCTGGAGCTGCACAAGCTCGGTTACCGGCGCATCGGCTATGTTGGCCCGCACGTGCTCGAGGCGGCGGTGCACAGCCGGTTCTCCGCGGGCTTTTTCGCGACGGCGCGTTTCGAGTTGGGGCTCGATGTGCCCGAGCCGCTGTTCAGCGCGGATCGCGCGGAGATCGATCAATGGCTCCGTCGTTCGCGACCGGACGCGGTGATCACCACGCATCTCAATTTGATCAAATGGCTGCGGGCGGACGGCTGGCGCATTCCGGAGGAACTCGGCGTCGTGTCGACGCATGTGGACGCGGACGATCTGGAGACGTCGGGAATTTATCAGAACAGCGAGCACGTCGGCGCCGCGGCGGTCGACACGCTCATCGGTCAACTCAGCAGCAGCGCGCAGGGCGTGCCGGCGCATCCGCAAGGCGTGTTGATCCCGGGCGTGTGGATGCCGGGAAGAACGGTGCGTCGTATCAACGAATGAATACACCGGTTGAAGTCGCGTTCGCGACGCCGTCGGAGCTGGGGGAGGGACCGTTCTGGCACGCCGGGCGTTTGCATTGGGTGGATATTGAAGCCGGAGTGCTGCACCGGCTCGACGTGACCCGTGGGATGCACGAGGCGTGGGCGCTGGGCGAAAAACTCGGTGCGGCCGCGCCGCACGCGCGCGGAGGTTTCGTCGTGGCCCTGGCCTCGCGAGTGGCGTGGTTCGATCCTGCGAGCGATCGACTCGAAACGATCGCGGTGCCCGAGCCGGAACTCGGCCCGCGTCGGTTCAACGATGGCAAATGCGATCCGCGCGGGCGCTTCGTGGTCGGGACGCTCGACCTGCAGACGCGTCCGGGCGTGGGGGCGTTGTATCGCATCGATCCCGACGGGCATTGGGAAAAGCTGCTGCCTTCGGTCGGGCTCTCGAACGGTCTCGCGTGGAGCGCCGATGGCGGGACGTTCTATTTCATCGACACGGCGCAGCGAACGCTGACGGCTTACGATTACGATCTCGCGGACGGACGCGTGTCGAAGCCGCGCGTAATCTGGACGGCGCCGGCGGAAGAAGGCGGGCCGGATGGAATGACGATCGATGCGGCGGGACGGCTTTGGGTCGGGCTGTGGGGCGGAAGGAGCGTCGTGTGCATCGATCCGACGAAGGGCGACATCGTGGAGCGGATCGGCTTGCCGGTGGATCTCGCCACGGCGTGCACGTTTGGCGGCGTCGCGGGGGACGAACTCTTCATCACCACGGCGCGGGTCGGATATTCGTCGGAGAAACGGCGCGAGCAGCCGCTGGCCGGCGCGGTGTTTCGCTGCCGGCCGGGAGCAGGCGGACCCGAGGCGTTTTCGTTTGGCGGTTAGTGGCGCGCAGATCGTTGCATCGGTTGGCGAGGCAGAAACGGCATGTATTCAACTCGCTTGGACGCATGAACCCACTTCACACGCCCCCGGCCGCGCGAGTTAACGACGGTGCGATAGCTTTCACGCTCCGGCCTTCCACGGCCGAGCTGCGCGCGGAGGTGCGGTGCGAGTGCGCGCCGCAAGGAGGCGAGTATTTCGCGGTCACGCTGCACAATGACACCGCGACGGAAGTGTTCATCGATGCGGTCGAGATTCGCTGGCGCTGGCTGGCGGTGGGCGGCGACGTGCGGCAGGTGGCGAGTGGCGGGACGACGATGGCAACGTGGCCGACGCAGGTCGCGCCGGCGCGGGGGGCGCGCGGACCGGTGGAGAGCGGCACGTGGCTTCTGGCGCGACGGCGGGACGACTGTGCGTTGGCGGGTTTCGTGTCGTGGCGACACTTCTGGTCGAAGCTGCGCTGGGAAAACGGGTGGCTGACGATGCACGTCGACGGTGAAGGCCGGCGACTGGCGGCGGGTGAATCGGTGGCGTTGGAAACGGTGTGGCTGGTGGAGGGAAAGGATTGGGTGGAGCTGCTCGAACGGTATGCGACGGAGGTGGCGCGCTGCACGGGAGCGAAATTGAAACCGCGACCGCAGTTCGTGGGGTGGTCGACGTGGGACTATTACGGGCGCGGCTGGACGGTGGCGGCGATCGAAGAGAACACCGCGGCGATGCGTCACTTGGCGCCGCAGGCCAATTTGCTGCAGATCGACGGCGGCTGGTGGCCGGCGCGCGGCGACTACACGGAAGTGCGGGCGGATTTGGGAGCGGAGGCGATGAAACAGCTGGCGGGAAGTATCCGCGGGCGCGGCATGACGGCGGGGATTCATTTCGACGGAATGCGGGGCGACACGGCGTCGCGCGTCGCGCGCGAGCACCCGGAGTATTTTCTCCACGATCAAAACGGTCGGATGATCTCCGTGCCGCAGTTGAACGACGGCGATCGGTTGGAGCACATCTATTTCGATTACTCGCATCCCGGCGCGCTCGACTACATGCGGCACGTGGTGCGAACGCTGCGGGAAGAATGGGGCTACGATTACCTGAAGATCGATTTTCTCTCGTTCGGGCTGGCCGAGGATATTCGGCGACGCGCGCTCGACAACGATCCCGCGCGTCGGATCGCGCCGCACGATCCGGGTCTCACGAGCGTCGAGCGCATGCACCGGGCGTTGCACACGTGGCGCGAGGCGATGGGGCCGGATGCGTTCTTTCTCGCATGCTCCGCGCCGCTCGGCGTCGTGCTCGGCTACGCGGACGGACTGCGGACGGGCTACGACGTGTATCCAGATTTCAACTCGTTGCGGCGCTGCGCGCAGGCGACCGCGGGATGTTTTCATTTGCACGGGCGGGCGGCGTGGGCGGATGCGGATTATCAGATCGTGCGCGGCCCCGAGGAAGAGGACGAGACGCGGGTGCGCAACGAGGAGAAGCGCAGCCGGCTCATGCGCAACGAAGCGGAGATGTGGACGATTCACGTGGGCTTGTTCGGCGGCACGAAGCTGAACAGCGACAAACTCGCGCTGTTGCGTCCGGAGCGCGCGGAACTGGTCCGGCTGATGGTGGCGCTTCCGTTGTGCCGCCGCTACGTTCCGCTGGATTTCTGGTCGCGCGGCGGAACGTGGGACGACGCGTTTCACGTTCTTCTCGGCGAGGCGGACGAGCGGGTTTGCCTCGCGCTGTTCAACTGGAGTGACGAGCCGATGGCCTACGTTGTGCGAGGGCTGCGGGGGGAGGAAGGGGCTGAACTGCGGGTGTTGGCGGGAAAGCCGGCCTGCGAAACGACGGAGGACGCGATTCGCGTCCGGCTTGCGCCGCGACATGCGGCGGCGTGGAGCGTGGGGAAGGGTCGCGGTTTCGACGAGCTGCGCCACGCGCTGCGCGTGGAAGCGGTCGCGACTCAATAGGAAGCGCGCAGCGCGGCTCGTGCTTGGGCGAAGGCGAGCCTCGCCGGCTCAGAATAGGCTCTTCTCGTCGTATTGCGATTCGGCCGTGTCCATCACGTAGGACGAATCCATCCAGTAGCCGAGGCGGTCTCCGGAGGTTTGCACGTGACGATAGAGCCGCGTGAAAAGCTCCTTCTGGACGTCCGCATATTCCGGCGCGCCGTAACGATTCACGAGTTCGTTCGGGTCCTGCTCCAAATCGTAGAGCTCACACGTGTCGGAGGGATTGACCACGAGTTTGTGGCTCGAGGTGCGAATGATCCGTTGTGGATACGGAAAGTGATGCCCGTGGAATTCGAAGAAGATTTCGCGACGCGGATTCTCGGGGGCGCGGCCCTCGAGGAGCGGCAACATGCTCTGGCCGTCGTAACGGGGCGGAATCGGGACGCCGGCGATTTCGAGGAACGTGGGCGTGAGGTCGAGCAACGACACGAAGTCGCTGACCTGCTTCGGTTGCTGCGGCAGCCACGGGACGTGCCCAAGCATCGGAATGCGATAGATGTCGTCGTAGGCGGCGGGACCTTTGTCGTTCAGGCGATGGTTTCCCTCGAAGGAACCGTGGTCAGCGCTGAAGAACACGGCGGTGTCGCCGGCCAGTCCGAGTTTTTCCACTTCGGCGAGAACGCGTCCGACCTGCTCGTCGATGAGCGTCATGAAGCCCCAATACATCGCGATGATCTTGCGCCATTGATCGTCGGTGAAGTGGTCGGTCATCCAGTGGCGATGATACTGGAATTGCACGGCGGGTTTGCGCTCGAAGGTCTCGCGGAACGCGCCCGGGAGGGAAATTTTCGCCGGATCATACATCTCCGCGTAGGCGCGCGGGAGATAGTAGGGCATGTGCGGTCCGAAGAAATGGAGCGAGAAATGAAACGGCTTGCCGGTGTCGCGGTAGTCGCGCGCGTAATCCCGCAGGCGAGCGATGGCTTTTTCCGCGAGGTAGTAACTGAACGTTCCTTCGACGGGACCTTCGTAGATCCCGCCGATCGATTTCCCCGGCCGGCCGTTGGGAAACACGCCTCGGATCAACTCGACCGGTTCGAACGCGGGGAGACCGCGGTCCTGGAGATAACTCAGATAGCCGGCGTGTTCGACCGGTTCGTTCCAGCTGTTGTAGAGATCGCCGTCGAAGCCGTGATCAGCGAGGCAGGGAATGTCGGACGCGTGGTATTTGCCTTCGAGGCCAACGTTGTAGCCGGCGTCGCGCAGCGTGACGGAAAACGGTTCGGCGCCGACCTTGCGCGGGTAACCGAGCGAGGCCTCGAGATTCGCCAGCACGTGGTGATTGTGCGGCCACATGCCGGTGAGCAGCGACGCGCGCGATGGCGTGCAGATCGCAGTGCAGGTGTAGGCTTGATCGAAGCGCGTCCCGCGCGCGGCCAGAGCGTCGAGGTGCGGAGTGCGAATCAGCTCGTTGCCGTAGGCGCCGAGCAGATCGAGACGCTGCTGATCGGTGAAAAAAAAGAGGATGTTCCGGCGGGACATGGGCGTGGCCGTGAGGGCGGGAGGGCGGAGAAACGGGCGCGACCTTGGAGGGCGAGCCCGCGCGGATTGTCGTTGGCCGGGCTTCGCCCGCACAATTCATTGCAACGATCTGCAATCCGGCCGGGGCCCGTCGCGCGGGCGTCGATCCGAAGCCCGCACGAGAAACGAACCTCGTTCGAAGATAAGGCTCGTCTGCGTCCGCTCGGTTTCGCGAAGATCGCCGTTCCACAAAGCATCCCATTCGGGTCGAACCCGGTTCTTGCCGCGTGAGATGCCACAACGCTGTAGTTTTTTAGTATGACAACCTCTCACACGACCCGATTCACGAAGGCGCTCGCAACGCCCTGCATCATCCTGGCCGCCTTGGTGCCCAGCCTGTGGGCCGCCGAAGGCGAGCTTCCGCCGAGGGAAGCGACCGAGCAGTGGGAGCCGGTGCCGGAGGTCGTCTCCGTTCCGCTGGACACCGGCGTGCCGTCGGATGCGGTGGTCTTGTTCGACGGTCGTTCGCTGGAGGCCTGGGAGCCGGTCAAGGCGGGCTCGTCGGGTTGGGAAGTGAAGGAGGGAACGATGTCGGTGGTGTCCGGCGCGGGCGCGATGAAGACGAAGCGGAGTTTTGGCAGCATCCAGCTGCACCTCGAGTTTCGCACGCCGCACATGCCGGACAAGAAGGGCCAATCGCGCGCCAACAGCGGCGTTTTCTTCATGGGGCTCTACGAACTGCAGATCCTCGATTCGTATCAGAATCCCACCTACGTGAACGGGCAGGCCGGCTCGATCTACAAGCAGTATGCGCCGCTCGTGAACGCCTCGCGCAAGCCGGGCGAGTGGCAGACTTACGACGTGATTTTCACCGCGCCGGTCTTCAACGACGCGGGCGAACTCCAGTCGCCGGCCTACATGACGGTGCTGCACAATGGCGTGTTGGTGCAGAATCACGTCGCCTTGAAGGGCCCGACGCTGAATCGCGGGTATCCGGCCTACACGCCGCACCCGGCGAAGCTTCCGCTCGAACTGCAGGATCACCGAAATCCGATGTTCTTCCGGAATATCTGGGTGCGGGAATTGTAAGGCGGATCGATTGATCCGAGTTTTCGCTGGCGGCGGGGGGAGGGCGCGCGCACGGGGTGGCGCGCGGAGGGGGCGGGAAACACACCGCGCAGGGTGATGCAGGTGACGCCTGCGTCACTCATGCGGAGGATCCTGGTCGTCCTTGTTGCGATCTGCGGAGCCCGGGTTCGAACCGTCCGTTGTGGGGATGCATTGTGCTGCTGACTGGCGTTGCAACGCTTCCAACAAGGCGCCGATGACTTGATCCACTTCGGTCGTATGGTCGCCCGGAAGACGCATCCTTTTTTGCTGGGATGCCGTTTTCCAGACCCCAACTCCAAGACACGTATGACGTTTCCGCCGTATTTCCGCCGCTCTTTCCCTGCGGCGTTGTTTCTGCTGGCGATTCCCGCTGCCAGCCTCCGCGCTCAGGTCGCCCCCGACGCGTCGAGTGCCTCGATCGACGACGAGATCGTCGAACTTTCTCCCTTCGAGGTCACTGCCAACAACAAAGGCTATCTCGCGTCCAACGCCCTTTCGGGCACGCGCCTCAACACCCGCCTCGAGGACATCGCTTCCTCGATCACGGTCGTCACGAAGCAGCAGTTGATCGACACGGCGGTCGCCGACATCAACGACCTCTTCCTCTACGAGGCGAACACCGAGGGCGTCGGCAACTACACCTCGATCACCGTCAATCGCGACGGCGGCGTGAACGACAACATCCAGGACGATCCGCAGACCGCCAACCGCATCCGCGGCATGAGCGCGGCGAACATCGCGATCGGCAATTTCGTCGGCAACTCGAAGGTGCCCTTCGACACCTACAACATCGACGCGGTCGAAATCTCGCGCGGCGCCAACTCCAACCTCTTCGGTCTCGGCACCGGCTCGGGCGTGGTCAATCTCGTGCCCTCGACCGCCAACGTCCACAAACGCGCCGCAAGCGTCTCGGCCCGCGCGGACGACCGCGGCAGCATTCGCGGCAGCTTCGATGTCAACCAGCCGCTCATCGACGGAAAACTGGCGTTGCGCGTCGCGAGCGTGTTCGAGAACAAGGAATTCGAGCGCAAGCCGTCGTTCGACAAGGTTCGCCGCTATTACGGCGCGCTGACCTTCAAGCCCACGTCGAAGACGACGTTCCGCGTCAGCGCGGAAGATTACGAGCGCAAGGCGAAGACGCCCAACTTCGTCACGCCACGCGAAACGATCAGCGACTGGCTGGCGTTTGGGCAACCGACCTGGGATCCCGTCACGTTCCGCGTCACCTACGCCGACGGCACCACCACGGGCACCTTCGCGCAAAGCGCCGACAACTCGCTGCCCTTTGGCCTGCAATCCGGTTCGCCGGCCTACACGCGCGGCGTGCTTTACATCGACCCCGATGGCTCCGTCGGGCATTGGACCGTCGGCCGTCTCGGCAACGCCGCCACTCCGCTCACGCGCAACCAGAACCAGCGTCTGCTGCTGAGCGGCACGCAGCTCGGACGCGAGCGCGCGCTCAAATACCCGCTGTTCTTCGAACGCGGCGTCACCGACAAATCCTTCTACGACTGGAGCTCGATCAACTACCTCGCGCCGAACTACACCGAGGACGAGAACCAGACGTTCGTCGCCGAACTCGAGCAGATCCTCATCGACAGCGGCCGCCACCTCGTCGCAGCCAAGCTCGGTTGGTTCCACCAGGACTTCGAGCGCTACAAGCGCAGCCTGATCGTGAGCAACGACACGATCCTGTATGTGGACGTGAATCGCAACCGCCTCGACGGCACGCCCAATCCCTACTTCGGCCGTCCGTTCGTCGCCGGCACCGAGCCGCTCCTCACGCGCACGCCCGAGGAGATCGACACGAAGAGCCTCGACCTCGCCTACCAGTGGACGCCCGAGCGCCAGGCCGGACGCAACTGGATCGGCCAGCAGCGGTTGAACTTCCACGCGGAATACCGCGAAACCGAGGAGACCAACTTCCGCTATCGCGACCTGATCAGCTCGCAACACAGCTGGACGAATCTCACCAACCGGACGTCCATGCCCGGCATCTTCTACCAGTATTATCTCGGCGACAATCAGGGCTTCAACGTCGACTACGCGCCCTCGTCCCGCGGGGACATGTCCGGCACGTATCCATTTCACTGGTATAACGGCGTCGCCGGCACCTGGGTGAACGACCCCGCCTCCGTCAGCGAAGTGGCGATCACCGGCACCAACACCAGCCAGCAGCAGATTCGCACGTTGAACGTCACCTACCAGGGCTCGTTCTTCGACGACCGCATCGTGCCCACCGTCGGATTCCGCCGCGACCGCCAGCGTCTGCGCACCTCCGCCGGGGTCGCCGTCGATCCGGCAACCGGCTGGGTCTCCTACGACAACCTCGACGATTTCAGCAACTCCGAGTGGCTCGAGCAATCGGGCGACACGAAGACGCTCGGCATCGTCGTCAAGGCGACCGACTGGCTGAACGTCTTCTACAACCAGTCCGACACCTTCAATCCGCTCGGCATCGCCTACGACATCTTCGGCCAGCCGCTGCCCAACCCGACCAGCAAGGGCGAGGACTACGGCATCATGCTGAAGCTCCTCGATGGAAAACTCTTCGTCCGCATCAACCGCTACGACAACACCGAGGTCAACTCGCGTCGCAGCCAGATCGGCACGATCGGCTCGCGCATCCATCGCCTCGAAGGCTGGCGCCAGCCCTACAACGAATCGTTCTATCCGTGGGCGGCCAATGTCGTCACGCAGCGCTTCGCGAACCAGGGCATCACGCCGACCGAGGAGCAGATCTTCAACGCCGCCGCGGAGCTCATGCAGATCGATCCCGTCACCCTCCGCCGCCAGAACGAAACCGGCGCGGTTTACGTGCCGGCCGACGTCACCTCGCGCGGTTACGAGCTCGAGGCCACCTACAATCCGACGGCGAACTGGCGCCTGAAGTTCAACCTCGCGCAACAGGAAGCGTTCGACAGCAACATCGGCGATTCCGTCACGCAGTATCTCGCGGAACGCCTGCCGGTGTGGACGTCGGTCCGCGACGACGACGGCAACCGCTGGTGGGATTACAACAACGGCCAGCCGCTGGTCCGTTATCTCTCGGACATCCTCGCGCCGTATTCGTTCGAGGTGGCCAACTCCGGCAAGCCGCGTCCGCAGCTGCGCAAGTGGCGCGCGAATCTGCTCACCAACTACGACTTCAGCAGCGGTCCGCTCCGGAACTGGAGCATCGGCGGCGCCGTTCGCTGGGAGGACAAGGCGGCCATCGGCTTCTTCGGCATGCCGCCGGACGAGAACGGCCTGATCGTCAACCTCGATCCGGCGCGCCCGATCTACGACAAGGCGCGCTACCACTTCGACGCGAACATCGCCTACCGCTTCAAGTTCCTGAACGACAAGGTGCGCGGCCGCGTGCAGTTGAACGTGCGCGACATCTTCGAAAGCGGCCGGCTCCAGCCGATCGCGGTCAACCCGGATGGCGCCGCCTACGCGTTCCGCATCGTCGATCCGCGGCAGTTCATCCTCAGCACGAACTTCGAATTCTGATGAGAGTGTTCTTCGCCCGCCTGACCGCCTCGTGGAGCCTCCGGCTCTTGCTGGGTGTAATGTCTCCGGTCTGCGGGGCGGCGGCGGGCGAAGGCGTCACCGGCGCGTCGTCGCCGGTGTCACGAAAAACCGAATACGAGATTCTGCGTTCGTTCCCGGCCGGGCGCCTCGCCGCGCTCACGGCGAACGACTATCCCGACGCGAAGGGGCTCACGGGCTCCAATCGCCAGAACGGCAGCTGGCTCGAGTCCGGTCCGCAACGCGGCGGCTGCCGCGCGCTGATCGGAGCCGTCGTGGCCGATGATCTCGCGGCGGCGGACCGGGCGTGGGTCGGAATCACGACCGCTTTCGCGCACCAGCGTCCCGACGGCGGCTTTGTCGCGGAGATTCGTCCGAACGGAAAAAGCGCCCGTTCGCGCGAGGCGAGCGTCGAGACCGCTTTCTTTTTCCTCCAGGAACTGGGACGCGCGCTCCTCGTGATCCGGCAGTCGCCGCACGAAGCGTATTTCCGCGAACGGATCGCGGAGATCGAGCCGAAGCTGCGTCGCGCGTGCGCGTTCATCGACGCCGGTTTCGACACCATCATCCCGAACAGCGGCCATGCCGTGAATCGCGTGATCATCGCGGCGAAGGCCTTCGGCCTGTGCGGCACCTACCTGAACGACGAAGGGCTGATCGCAAAATCGCGCGAATTGATCGCCTTCGCGCTCACCCGCCGCGACGCCGCGGGCGTGTTCATCGAGAACGGCGGCCGCGATTCGAGCTACAATGTCGTATCCATTCTTTTCGGACAGGTGCTCGCCCTCCACGTGGACCTGCCGGAGTTCGAGCAGGCGCTTGCGGCCGCGGTCGCGTGGCAGGTCTCGCGCATCGGTCCGAACGGCGAGGTCGATGTCAGCGGCAACACGCGCACCGGTCTCGGCCAGGAGAGGAGCTATTTCGGCGAACCGAAAAAAGTGAACTATCCCGAAGTCGTGTGGGCGCTGACGTATTACGGTCTCGTCCACAACGACGCCGCCGCGCTCGCCGCGGCGGATCGCGCCTTCGCCTTCCTGCAGCCATCGGAGCGTTCGGCGAAAAAACAAACCGGGAAATCGTGAACGCCGGCCGATCGGCGTCGTGCGAATCCTCTTACATCGGCCCATCGACACGGGATTTTAGGCATGCCCCATTTTCGTCTGTTTCGCGCTCTTGTTTCGCTCGCGCTTCTCGCGGGCGCATTCGTCGGTCGCGTCGTCGCCGCGGATCGACCGAACATCGTCGTGATCCTGGCCGACGATCTCGGGCTCGGCGATCTCTCCTGCTACAACTCCGCGAGCGCGTGGCGGACGCCCAATCTCGACCGGCTCGCGCGGCAAGGCTGGAGGTTTACCGACGCGCATTCGGCGTCGGGGCTTTGCACGCCGAGCCGCTACGCGCTGCTCACCGGTCGCTACGCGTGGCGGGGTGCGTTGAAGCGCAGCGTGCTCTTCGGCTACGATGCGAGTTTGATCGAACCCGGCCGGCTGACGGTAGCGCAGCTGTTGCGCGAGCGAGGCTACGCCACGGCGGTGATTGGCAAATGGCATCTCGGACTGGACTGGGTGCGGCGCGGGTCGGAGGCGCATGACGTGGATTTCAGCCGGCCGTTCGGCGGCGGGCCGCTCGCTCACGGTTTCGATCGGTTCTTCGGCATCAGCGCTTCGCTCGATATGCCTCCTTACGTGTGGCTGCGCGACGATCGCGTCGCGACTCCGCCGACCGGCGGCGTCGAAGACAGCCTGCCGCCGAAGCTCTGGCGGGCGGGGCCGATTGCGGAGGATTTTCGGATGGAGGACGTCAACCGGCGGCTCTTCGACGCCGCGGTGGAGTATATCGCGGAGCGAGCGGATGCGGCGGACCGACGGCCGTTTTTTCTCTACCTTCCGCTGGCCGCGCCGCACACGCCGATCCTGCCGCGCGCGCCGTTTGCGGGTTCCACGCCGACGGAGTATGGCGATTTCGTGGCCGAAGTGGATGGCGACGTCGGTCGGCTCCTCGCGACGCTTGACCGGTTGCAGCTGGCTGCAAACACGCTCGTGATTTTCGCCTCGGACAATGGTTTCGCGCCGCCGGCCGACGTCGCCGCGCACCGCCGCATCGGGCACGATCCGGGGATGGGTTTGCGCGGCTACAAGTCGGATCTCTACGAAGGCGGCCATCGCATTCCGCTTCTCGTGCGCTGGCCCGCCGGGATCTCCGCCGGCGAGCGCTGCGACGAACCTGTCGGACTTGTCGATCTGCTCGCGACGTGCGCGGAGCTCGTCGGCGCGACGCTGCCCGACGACGCGGGCGAAGACAGTGTCAGTTTGTTGCCCTTGCTCGACCGGGAGCGCGGTCGCGACTTCCGCCGGCCGCCGCTCGTGCACCATTCGGGCGAGGGGCGTTTTGCGATTCGCGACGGACGTTGGAAGCTGCTGCTCTGGCCCGGCTCGGGCGGATGGAGCGCGCCGACGCCGAGACCCAGCCGCTGGCTGGACATCGCGCCGACGGATTTGGCGGGGCTGCCGAAGTATCAGCTCTTCGATTTGGAGACGGATCGGGCGGAGCAGGTCAACGTGGCCGACCGGCATCCGGACATCGTGCAGCGGCTCGGGCGCACCCTGCGCGAATACGTGCTGCGGGGGCGGAGCACGCCGGGGCCGGATCGGGCGGAGGCGCGAGCCGCCGACTGGCCCGAGCTGGAGTGGATGCCCGATTTCGCCGGCGAAAATAGCCCGCAACTCCGATGATATCGGCTCGTCAAGCGGCGGAATCCGTCACGGAGTTTCGGATACGTTTACCCCTTTGGATCATGCGATGGTTTTGCGTCTTCGTGAGCGCGTGCGCGCTCGGAATCGTCTCCAGTCCGGCGGCTCCGAATATTCTTTTCATCATGACGGACCAGCACGTCGCGGACGGGCTGAGTCATCGGATGGGGCGGGAGCACCTGCACACGCCGGCGCTTGATCGGCTGGCGGCGCGCGGGACGTTTTTCACGCGGGCGTATGCGCCGAACCCGCTCTGCATGCCGGCGCGCAATTCGATCTTCACCGGACGCTTTCCGCATGAAACCGGCGTGACGGACAACACGCCGATGTATTCGGGCATGAAACTCGATGCGGCGGAGTTTCCGATGATGGGCTCGTATTTCCACCGCGCGGGATATCGCACCGGATATTTCGGCAAGTGGCACCTGTGTGCGGATGCGAAGCAGCGGGACGCGCACGGCTTCGAGGAGATCGACACGCAGCAGAAGGATGCGATCACGGCGGAGCGAGCGATCGAGTTTCTGCGGACGCGGGGCGACCGGCCGTTCCTGCTCGTGACGAGTTTTCTGAACCCGCACAACTTCGCGGAGCTCACGCGCGGCCAGCCGTTGTCGAACGGCCCGATCGGCGAGCCGCCGCCGTTGGACGCGTTGCCACCGCCGCCGCCCAATCTGGCGCCGCCGCTGCGCGAGCCGGACAGCATGACGTTGATCCGGCAGGGGTATCACGCGAATCGCCGGTTGTTTCCGGTGGGCCATTTTCCGCCGTCGGTCTGGCAGGCGATGCGCTGGGGCTACTATCGGTTGATCGAAAAAGTGGACGCGGAGATCGGGCGCGTGCTGGCGGTGTTGGAGGAACAAGGATTGGCGAAGGACACGCTGATCGTGTTCGTGAGCGACCATGGGGAATGCGCGGGAGCGCACGGGCTGTCGCAGAAGACCGTGTTCTACGAAGAGTCGGCGCGCGTGCCGCTGATCGTGTGCGAACCGGGACAGATGGAAGCGCGCACGTCGGACGCGTTGGTCAACGTCGGCATCGATTTGCTGCCGACGCTGCTCGACTACGCGGGACTCGATAAACCGTCGCGGCTGCCGGGGGCGAGTTTGCGCGCGCTCGCGGCGGGCGAGGCGGCGTCCGCGTGGCGAGACGAAGTGATCATCGGCAATCACATGTCGCAGGGCGGAAAAGTGGGCGACTTCGTGCCGATCACCGCGGGGCGGATGGTGCGGACGGATCGTTACAAGTATTGCGTCTACGCGCACGGCGAGCAGCGCGAATCGCTGGTCGACTTGGTCAACGATCCCGGCGAGCTCATCGATCTGGCGACGGATCCCGCCTACGCGCCGATCGTGCGCGAGCACCGGGAGCGGCTGCGGCGGTTTGGTAGGGCCTATGGTGATACGCTCGTCGAGGAGCTGCTGGCGAACGACGTCGGGCCGCGGGCGTTCGAGCCGATCCGGCAACCGCGCCGCCCCACCGATCCGCTTCCGGCCGGAGGAGGAAAGGAATGAGCGTGCTGCGGCGGGGCTGGATCGTCGCGCTGATCTTCGTGGCGGTTGAGACCGTCGCGCAGATGAGGCCGGCGTTTCTGCACCAGAGCGAACCGGTGCGGCTCGAACCGTTTCCGGAGAGTCCGTTGCAACGGAATCCGCCGACCTTCCGCTGGCCGGCGAAGAACGAGCCGGCGACGTTCGAGCTGGAGTTTTCGCGCGAGCCGACGTTTGCGGAGGCGCAACGTTTCACCACGACCGATTTGTTCTTCCGCCCGCTGCAGCCCTTTGCTCCGGGCCGCTGGTATTGGCGGGTGCGACGCGTGGCGCCGGAGACGGAGCCCTGGCAGGGACCGGAGTCGTTCGAGATTGCTCCGAACCTGCGGCGATGGCCGATCGGTTCGTGGGAGGAATGGCTGGCGCGCATCCCGGCCGAGCATCCGCGTGTGTATTTGAAAAAGAAGGACGTGCCGGTGTTGCGGGCGAAGGTGGCGCGTTTGGGCGCGGAGCTGGAGTCATGGGCGGACGACGTGCGGGGCGAGTTGGAGAAACCGTTTTCGTTGGAAGAATGGCAGAGCCGGGTGCCGCCGGAGGCGGATCCGTTCATGCCGGACAGCCCGGCGCGGAAGCAGCTCGTGTGGGCGAGCAAGAGCGCGGCGCGTGCGGCGGCGGAGCCGGCGCTCGAAGGCGCGTGGATGTGGTTTGCGACCGGCGATCCCTGGTATCTGGAGCGGGTCAAAGCCCGGGCGCTGCTCATCGCGAGCTTTGATCCGGACGGCTTCATCTCGGAGCGCAACACCGGCCACGATCTGGGCAACATCGATTTCGGCAATGCCGTGCTCGTGCACGACCTCGGGGTGATTTACGACCTGATGCACGACCAGTTCACGCCCGAGGAACGCGCGCGGTTGCGGGCGGCGATCGCGGCGCGGGCGGCGCCGATCTTTGCGAAGATGCGTCGTGCACCGCTCGAGCTGATGCGGGCGCATGCGTGGCAGCACGGGTTCTTCGATGCGCTGGTTGGCGCGCTGGCGATTTGTCGCGAAGAGCCGCGGGCGGACGAATGGGTGGCGCTGGCGCTGCGGTCGTTCGTGGCGTTTTATCCGTGGTATGGCGGCGACGACGGCGGGTCGCAGGAAGGGCCGCGTTACTTTCATGGCGCGGCGATGCTGGCGTCGTTGAACACCCTCGATGTGTTTCGCGCGGCCTTCGATCTGCGCCTGGAGGAATACAACCCCTGGTTCCGCAACAATCCCTATTTCCTGTTGTATTCGTATCCGCCCGACGGCCTGCAAACGCAGCTCGGTGACAGCAATCCGGGCCACTACGACGAAGGCGACGACCGTCGCACGCCGGGCGGAAAGGCGCGGATCGCGGCGCGTCGCATGGCGGAGATTTATCGCAACGGTCACATGACGGCCTACGCCGCCGACCTGCCGGACAATCGCTCGAATTATACCTTCTCCGAATTTCTCCGCTGGTCGCTGCCCGATTTGCCGCCGCCGCAGTCGCTGGGGGAATTGCCGGACGCGCGGCTCTTCGCGGACGTGGGGACGGTTTTCACGCACTCGCGGCTCGCCGAGCCGGAGGAGAACGTGCGCCTGATCTTTCATGCGTCGCCCTACGGAGGGCAGGGGCACGCGCACGCGGATCAGAACAGCTTTCACATCATCGCCTACAACGAGCACCTGCTGCTCGATTCCGGCTATTTCACGCCGACGGGCGATCCGCACCGCGAGCAGTGGTATGTGCAGACGATGGCGCACAACACGATCCTGGTCGATGGCGCCGGCCAACAGTGGGGCGACACGACGGGCTACGGGACGATCGGCCACTTCGAGCGAAACGAGGCGTGGGTTTATTTCGTGGGGCAGGCGGCGACGGCGTATCGCGAGACGCCGCTCGAGCGGTTCGACCGTCACCTCGTGTGGCTGAAAGGCGACGCGGTGCAGACGTATGTGTTCATCGACGATCTGATCGCGGCGGGCGGCACGGCCCGGCGTTTCGACTGGCTGCTGCACGCGGCGCAGCGGATGGACGTCGACGAGACGGGCCGCACCGTGCGGGCGTTCGGGGAAAAAGGGGAGGCGCGTATCCAGTTTTTGGAGCCGGCGCAGCTCGCGTTGACGCAGGACGACCGGTTCAACGTGCCGGCGGTTTACTGGCGGCGCGGAAAGAAGTTTCCCGCTGCCCAATCAGTGGCATTTGAAAGTGACGCCGCCGGCGGCGCCGCAACAACGCTTTGTCACGGTCGTGCAGGTTTCGAAACGCGGCGTGAGCAAGCCGCCCGTGCACGGAGTGCCCGGCGGAGTGGAAACGGCGGGCTGGCGCGTGCGTTTGCCCGACGGCAGCACGCGGCTCGCGATCGAAAAACTTCAATGAGCCGAATCTCTTTCAAATTGACTGCTCCTGAGCGTGGGCTTTGCTGGTGTGGGTTTGGACGCCGGGGCGTGGGCGGCCGAGGCGGATTTTGTCGTGCGCGCGAGTCGCGTGGTCGATGCGCCCATCATCGCTCCGCCGATGCTGCCGGGTGAAGAAGGGGCGAGCATCAACGGGCCGTCGCTGATCCGGGTGCCGGACTGGGCGCCGAATCGGCTCGGGCGTTATTACCTCTATTTCGCGCATCATGCGGGAACCTACATCCGGCTTGCTTACGCGGATCGGCTCGAAGGGCCGTGGAAAATCCATGGTGGCGGCGTGCTCGATCTCGACGCGCAGACGACGGTGGTGGGGCATGTGGCGTCGCCGCAGGTCATCATCGATGACGCCAACCGGCGGTTTTATTTGTTCTATCACGGCGACAATCCGCGGAAGAAGCAGATGGGCATCGATGGCGATGTCGAAGGCGGACAGCTGACGGGCGTTGCGCAATCGGAAGATGGCTTGGGTTTCGTGTCGCTTGAACGGGTGGTGGGGCCGGCCTATCTGCAGGTGTTTTCGCATCGCGGGCGCTGGTTTGGCATCAACCAGAGCGGCGTGCTGCGCGAGGCGAAGACGCTCGGCGAGCCGTTCGAACCGATCGCGAAGATCATCGGGCCGGACAGTTCTCGACGCGGTGGATCCGGCGCGTCGTGGCGAACCGGGCGCGGTGCCCGCGGAGCAGCGGCCGACGAAGGGGCCGTTCCGTTACGCGATTCGGCATGTCGGCGTGGACGTCTCGGACGATCGCCTGGTGGTGTATTTCTCGTGTGTCGGCCACCGGCCGGAGCGGATCCTTTGCACGGTGGTCGATCTGCGCGGGGAGCCGGCGACGTGGCGGGCGCGGAGTGTTCATGAAGTGCTGCAACCCGAGCGTTCGTGGGAGGGGGCGGATCTGCCGCTGCTGTATTCGCGCGGGGGAATTTCCACGGCGCCGGTGCGCGAGCTGCGCGATCCGGCGGTGTATCGGAATGGCCATGACGCGTGGCTGCTTTATTCGATTGCTGGAGAACACGGGATTGGGCTGGCTGCGTTGAAATATGGCGTATCGAAGTGACCGGAGGGTGATGGGGAACGGCCGTCACGTGAGACTCGGGAGGTGGTTTCTATTTTTCGCGGTGGCAGCGTTCGTCGCGGCCGCGGAGCCGCGGACGAATTTCGTGGTGATCATCGGCGACGACATCAGCGCGGAGGACCTCGGTTGTTTCGGCAATCCGGGGATTCGCACGCCGAACATCGATCGGCTGGCGAGCGCGAGCCGGGTGTTCGACAACGCCTATCTGACGATCTCGAGCTGCAGCCCCAGCCGCAGCAGTCTGGTGACGAGCCGGTATCCGCATAATCTGGAAACGGCGTCGGAGTTGCACGGCGCGTTGCCGGCGGGGATTCCGTTGCTGCCGGGCCTGCTGCGGCAGGCGGGTTACTACACGGTGCAGTCGGGCAAGGCGCATTTCGGCGAGACGCCGGGGCGGGTCACGGGTCCGGCGGTGGAGGCGTTCGACGTGATGGGCGACGGCGAGTTGGATGACCTTTACGGTGGGCGCGGGGGAGAAAATCGCTGGGTCGACCGGCTGCGGGAACGGCCGCTCGACCAGCCGTTCTTCATGTGGTTCGCGGCGCACGACGCGCATCGGATCTGGGATGCGGATTCGTTCGAAGGCATGTCGCGGCCGGAGGACGTGCGCGTGCCGCCTTATCTCGTGGACACGCCGGAGACCCGCGCGGATCTGGCGCGGTATTACGACGAAATCATGCGGCTCGATTTCTATGTCGGCGAGGTGATGCGCGAGCTGCGGCGGCAGAACGTGCTCGAGCACACGGTCGTGGTGTTCCTGTCGGACAATGGCCGGCCGTTTCCGCGGTCGAAGACGCGGCTTTACGACGACGGGATCAAGACGCCGCTGATCGTGCACTGGCCGGCGGGGATTTCCCGGGCGGCGCGAACGGAGGCCCTCGTGAGCGCGATCGATCTGGCGCCGACGCTGTTGGAGATCGCAGGCGTCGCGCGACCGGAGAGTTTCCAAGGCGTGAGTTTCCTGCCGGTGCTGCGCGATCCGGACGCGACGGTGCGCGATTATGTCTTCGCGGAGCAGAACTGGCACAACTTCACCGCGCACGTGCGCATGGTGCGGCGGGGCAACTTCGTTTACATGCGCAACGCCTGGCCCGAGCTGCCGTTGCCGGGGGCGTCGGACACGTTCTACACGCCGAGCGCCGAGGCGCTGAAACAGCGACGGGCGGCGGGAGCGTTGACGACGGCGCAAGCGGATGTGTTTCTGCAGCCGCGGCCGGCGGAGGAGTTTTACGATTTGGGCCGCGATCCGGTGCAGATGAACAATCTGGCGCTCGCGGAAAAACCGCCGACGGAGCTGATGGAATTGCGCGCGGTATTGGATCGCTGGATACGGGAGACCGGCGACACGGTGCCGAGGAATCCGACGGCGTCGAACATCGTGCTCGAGACCGGAGAGAGGATTCCGCTGCGGCGGGGCGAGCCGCCGGGTGCGGCGGCGCAGGCGGCGAAGGTCAATGCGCCGGGACCGGTTCGGGTCGGAGACGGATCTTAGGACGCGCTGGAACGAATGAAATGTGACGATCGCGAGCGATGCTCTTGCGACGGCGATGGATTTATTGCGGAGAACGGCGCACGGTGGGGCCGTTGACCCAGCGTCCGCTCACCATGACGGTGTGCGCGTCGAGGGGAAGGCCGCGCTCGTTGCGATGGATTTGGGCGACCACGGAATCGACGGCGGTCGTGCCCTGGAGTTCGGGGCGGAGATCGAGGCCGGCGCAGGGGCGGTTGCGCTCGTTCCAGTTGAGATTGAAGAACCCCGTTTGCTTGGGGACGGCGATCTTGTGGTCGCGCAACCAGACGACGGCTTCGTCGACGTGGCCGATGACGAGGTCGAGCTTGTGCTTGCGGTGCCAGGCGAGAAAGGCGTCGGCGGTCATCGTGTCCTCGATCAGGAGCGGCGCCGTGCCGATGCCGCCCTGGCGTTCCTGGAACGAGCGGAAGGTGGCGGTCCATTTGTTGAGCAGGCGCTCGTCCTTGTAGCGTTCGATGAACAGGCCGATATTGCGGTAGCCGAGCGCGCGGAGGCGGGCGAGGGCGTTGTGCAGGGTGAGATGATGGTCGATGGCGACCGTGTGCACGAAGAGCGTGGGGGAGCCGTAGTCGATTTCGACGGAGGCGAAGTGCTCCCACGGGAAGCCCTGGGCGGCGTCGGTGAGTTTTGAATACAGGAAGATCACGCCTTGAACGCCGCGGGCCCGCAGCATGCGGCCGAGCGCGGGCGCGGAGATCGTGGTGCGGTCGAGGCTGAGGGTGTCGACGCGGAAGCCGAGTTCGCGGGCGCGCTGGCGGGCGGCGTCGATCATGACCTGCTGCATCGGCCGCGGTTTGGGTTGTTCGGGGGAGGCGACGTGCACGACGGCGAGATTGCCGAGAAAGCGGTCGGTGCGCGCGGCCCGCACGTGGGCCATCAGGTCGCCGACCAGTTGATTACGGGTGTAACCGAGCTTGCGGGCCTCGGCGAGAACGCGGGCGCGCACATGGGCTCGGACGTTGGGGTGGCCGGAGAGCGCGCGGGAGGCTGTCGAGGCCGACAGGCCGCACTTTTTCGCGATCGTGCGCAGGGTCGCCTTCATTGCAACGCATGCAGAAGTGACGAGCTGACCGCCGCAGCCAAGTCGAATCTTGTCGAAGCTCGAACCGCCCGCGAGGCGGACCGGCCTCTTTACCTCCAGCCATGTTGTGTTCTGCCGCATCATTCCGTCGCCTTTTGAGCTGTCTCGTTTTGCTGGGAGCCGCCGCGACGTCGGCGGTTTCGGCCGACGCCGAGGTGGATCTTTCGGGGCGGACGGATGAATCGATCCGCGAAGTCGTGCGCCGGGTGGCGCGGCATCATCTGCGGGCGTTGGCGGAGGGCGATTATCCGGCGGAGGTGACGACGGAGACCTTGCGCGCGGTGCGTCCGCCGCCGGGCGTGCAGTGGACGTATCCGTGGGGCGTGACGCTTTATGGGATGTTGCGCTCGACGGATGTGACGGGCGACGCGGAGGTGCGTGAGTTTGTGCGCGAGCACAATCGGATCATCGCGCGGTATTTCGCGTGGCTGGAGCGCGCGAGAACGCAGGTCGGGGAAACGGCGGAGTGGGACAAATTCATCCGCGACGACGCGCGCACGCCGCTGCGGCGGCTCCTGTTGTTGGGCAATCTGGATTTCTGCGGCGCGATGGGCGTGGAGATGCTCGAGGACCGGCTGCGGTTTCCCGAGGCGAAGACGCCGGAGCAGCATGCGGTCGTGGCGCGCGTGGCGGACTGGATCGTAGAACGGCAGCATCGGTTGCCGGATGGCACGGTGTGGCGGCCGGATCGGACGGACGTGAAGGAGACGATGCCGCGCGGCACGCTGTGGATCGACGATCTCTACATGGCGTGTCCCGTTTCTCGTGCGCTGGAGCCAGTATACGGGCGACGAGCGTCACCTGCGCGATGCGGCGCGGAACGTCATCAACATGGCGGCGCGCATGCAGGACCGGGACGGGATCTGGTTTCACGCTTACTTCGAGAGCGCGGGCAAGGCGTCGCCGTGGAAATGGGGCCGCGCGAATGGCTGGGCGATGGTGGCGACGGTCGAGATTCTTTCGGCGATGCCGGAGGGACATCCGGACCGGCCGGCGCTGTTGAACATTTTGCGGCGGCAGATCGACGGGTTGAAACCGTTGCAGGCGGAAAGCGGGCTGTGGCGTCAGGTGTTGGATCGTCCCGAGCTGTGGGAGGAAACATCATGCACGGCGATGTTCAGCTACAGCATCGCGCGGGCGGTCAACCGGGGCTGGATCGATCGTTCGTATCTCGAGATGGCGCGTCGCGGTTTGGCGGGGGTGGCGAGCCAGGTTACGCCCGAGGGCGTGGTGAAAGGCACCTGTCAGGGCACGAACATCGGGATGGACCTCGATTACTATGTGAACCGGCTGCGGCCCGATGACGACCTGCACGGTCCGGGCGTGGTGTTGTTGGCGGGCACGGAAATTCTCGAGGCGTCCCGGTGAGCAACGAGGCGATTTCGTTCAGGAGTGCGATGGAGTCATCGGTGCGAGAGCCAAAGGTTCGCTGGGGCGGGGAGGAATCGGTTTCATGATACGAGCTGCGTTGGTGGGGGTTTCGGGTTACGGCCGGTGGCATTTGCTGATGGCCATGGAGCAGGCGCTGCTGGGCCGGTTGAAGCTGGTTGGCGCGACGGTGATCAACGCCACCGAACAGGCGGCGGTGTGTCGCCGGCTCGAGCGGCAGGGCGTGCGCGTTTTCGGGACGTTCGAGCAGATGATGAGCGCGCTCGAAGGAGAGATCGACCTGCTGATGTTGCCGACGGGGATCCAGTGGCACGCGTCGATGACGCTGGCGGGCTTGCGCGCGGGCGCGCATGTGCTGGTGGAAAAACCGGTCGCGGCGACGCTGCAGGACGTGGATGAGATCATCGCGGCGCAGGCGGCGGCGAAGCGGTTGGTGGCGGTGGGATTTCAGGATCTGCACGTGCCGGCGGCGCACGACATCAAGCGGCGGATTTTGCAGGGGGAAATTGGAACACTGCGACGCGCGGTGGTGCGGGGGCAGTGGCCGCGTTCCTCGGCTTATTACTCACGCAATCCGTGGGCGGGACATTTGCAGCTCGAGGGGGCGTGGGTGCTGGATTCGCCGGTGAGCAATGCGTTCGCGCACTTTCTGTTCATGGCGTTGTTCTGGGCGGGGCGGACGCCGGAGGGTTTTGCGGATCCGGCGGAGATCGACGCGGAACTCTATCGTGCGAGCCGCATCGAAAGTTTCGATACGGCGAGCCTGCGGGTGCAGACGGCGGAGGGCGTGGAGATTCTCTTCTATGCGTCGCATGCGGGGCAGGCGGATCTGGCGCCGCAGGTGACGTTGATCGGCGATGCCGGCACGATCACGTGGGTGTATGAACGCACCTACACGATCGAGCGCGGCGGGCGTCCGTCGCAGATCTTTCCGGTGCCGGATCAGCTGGACACGCGGTTGACCGTGCTCGATGCGGTGCTGACCCGGATCGAGGAGGGGAAAGGTTTCGTGGTGACGCCGGAAACGGCGCGGGGGCATGTGCGGCTGATCAATGCGCTGCACGAGTATTTTCCGATCGTCGAAATTCCGGCCGCGCACGTGGACGAGAAGAAAGGCGGCGGCGGGGTGTTTCGTCAGATCCGGGGACTCGATGAAATCGTGAATCGGGCGGCGCAGCGCGGGTTGTTGTTCGAGGCGGCGGGTGCGCCGTGGGCGAAGGGCTCGGCGGGCGCGCGTTGCCTGCGCGGCTATACGCGCTTCGGCGGAATTTGGTCCGCGTGAGGCGTCACGGACAGTTTGTCGTGACGCTTCTGATACGCCGGGGGAGCTCGGTGCTCAGGCGACGGGCGTGAGCGGGGGCGGCGCGGGGGCGGGGCGCGGGGCGGCGTCCCACAGCGTGAGACCGCGCAAAGAAACCGGGTCGGGGCGGCGTCCGAGCACGAGGCTGGCGATGTAGCCGACGACCATGCAGGTGACGATCGCGATGAACGCGTGAAGGAAGACGCTGAGCGTGGTGAAGTTTTGCACCCACCACGTGACGACGATGCTGGCGACGGCGCCGGTGAGGACGCCGGGGGTCGTTGGCGCGGCGGGTGAGGAAGCCGAGGCCGAACACGCCGGGGAATCCGCCGCCGATGAGCGCGAGGAGTTTGAGGTATTGGTCCCAGAGCGAGGCGACGTTGAGCGAGGCGATGAACGCGGCCATCGCGGTGGCGACGACGCCGGCGATGACGGTGGTGATGCGGGCGGTGCGCGAACGCTGGGCGTCGGTGCGCGGGCGCTGGCGGGTTTCGAGGAAGTCGGTGGCGATCATCGCCGCGGAGGAGTTGAGCGCGCTCGAGAGGGCGCCCATCGCGGCGGCGAAGAGCGCGGCGATGACCAGGCCGACGATGCCGGGCGGCATTTCGTTGGCGATGAAGTAGGGGAAGATGGCGTCGTTCGGCAGCGCGGTGGAGAGCCGTTCGGGATTGGCCTGGTAGAACACCCACAGGGCGGTGCCGACGAAGAAGAAAATGATCGTGCTCGGGATGCCGATGAGCGTGCCGAGGACGACGGTGCGTTTGGCGGAGCGGACGTCGGTCGTCGCGAGGGCGCGCTGCATCAGCGGCTGGTCGGCGACCTGCGTGAAAATGGAGCCGAGGAACATGCCGATGAAGACCCAGACGGTGGGCTGCGAGGCGTCGAGCGACCACGAGATCATGTTGAATTTTCCCGAGGCGTCGCCCTCGCGCAGGATGCCGGCGAGACCGCCGTCGATGCCATTCGCCATGAAGGCGATCGCGGTGAGGACGCCGCCGAAGGTGACGGTGACCTGCAGGACATCGGTCCAGATGACCGCTTCGAAACCGCCCTCCATGGCGTAGATGGTCGTCACGATGCCCATGAGCAGGATGCTCACGTAGACGTTGAGGCCGGCGACGGTGGAGAGGGCGAGGGCGGGCAGGAGCATGACGACGCTCATGCGGCCGCAGACTTTCATCAGCACCGCGAGGCCGGCGCCGAGCAGGCGCACGGGGCGGCTGAAGCGCCGCTCGAGGTAGTCGAAGATGGTGACCATATCGAGCCGGCGGAGGAGACCGACGAAGAAGAGGCCGACGACGAGGCCGGCGAGCGACTGGGCGGGGCCGGAGCCGAAGACGAGCCAGTCGGTTTGAAACGTTTTCGCCGGCAGGGCCATGAAGCTGATGCTGCTCGCGCCCGTAGCGAAAAAGCTGATACCGGCGGCCCACCAGGCGACGCTCTGGTTGGCGAGGAAGAAGTCGCCGCCGGAGCGGCGGCGGCGGGCGCACCACCAGCCGATGCCGAGATTCGCGCCGAAGAACAAGGCGAGGGCGATGTAGTCGGCGAGGGCGAGGGTGCGAACCGGGAGAGCGGGGTCGGTCATGGGGATTTGTTTTTGCTCGACGCGAAAACGCGGCCGGCGAGTTGGAGCGCGGACGGATCGTCGTGGACGAGACCGTGGTAGCAGAGCGCCAGCGAGACCTCGCGGACGTTGATCTGCTTGATGCCGCCGCTGAAGTTTTTCTCCTGGCCGAGACCGGTGCGGGTGTTGCCCTGCGCGAGCACGGTGCCGTCGTCGCGGATGCGCGTGCGCTGCCACGCCATCGCGCGCACCAAGGCGTCGTCGAGTTCGGGCACCGGCAGGTGAAGCCAGAGCACGCGCGCCATGAGGAGCGAGACGGCGTTGTAGCTGGAATCGCGGCCGTCGTATTCGAGGAAGACGCCGTCGCGATCGCGCTGCCGGAGGGCGATCTTCACGAGATCGTGCGCGCGGGATTGAAGGTGCGGGTCGTCGAGGAGAACGCCGCACAAGCCGAACGCTTTCGCGGCGATGAAGAGACGGTTGGTGGTGCGGCCGACTTTGCCGACGATGGTGTCGTAGCCCGAATCGATGAAGCCGCAGGCGCGGGCGATCCTGGGTTTCAGGGCGTCGATACGCGGCTGGAAGTGTTCCGCGAGCGGCGATTGTTGCAGGACGAGCAGGGCGTGGCCGAGTTCCTGAAGATAGAAGAAGGCGGTTTCGACGCGTTCTTCGAACGTGGGCGGATGGCTGCGGTTGGGTTTCTGGTTGGAGAGGAAGCCGCCGTCGTCGAGCTGCCGGGCGAAGGTCGCTTCGATGGAGGTCCAGCCCTTCTCGGCGCGAGGCACGTCGCCGGCGACGACGGCGCCGATCAGATACCAGCAGCCGGCGCGCTGTTTTCCGGACTCATACCAGCGGCGCTCCTTGCGATGCGCGCCGACGAGGCCGTCGGCGTCCGGCTCGCCGCCGCTGGTGAGTTGTTGGAAAAGATTCGGCGGGGATGCGGCGCAGAAGGTCGTATTCGGATTCGGTGGCGGCGGCGTGCAGCAACGGCGAAAACGCAAAGAGAAGACAAAGGCGGCGGAGAAATCTCATGGAGTGGCGGGAGAGCGAAGAGTTCGAGTGCTGAAGTTAAAACGTGTCGCAGCGTGAAAAGTGACGTCGATGAATTCAGCGGCGGGTTGGACGGAAAAATCGCGCGCATCGGTTTCGATCCGAATTTCCAGACCGGGCAGCGACCAGTGATCGCGCTTGAGTTGCGAAAGCGATGCGCCGGGCGCGTAGATCCGGAACGTGCTGTCGCCGATGGCGCGGATCGACAGGGAGTGCGGTGCGGCTTCGGCGTCGACGCGCGAGGATTGGATCAGGGCGATCCAGCCGACGTCATCGTCGGGCAGACGCCAGTGGAGGGTCGCGGGACGGAATTGTCCTTGGGGGCCGCGGGTGTCGCGGGACAACGACGTCGATTCGCCGCCGATGAGGAGATCCGTTCCGAGCCAGCTCGTGGCGACGCGGCGACCGTCGCCGATCTTCCGCGTCAGCAGTCGTTCTCCGGAGAAACGTGTGAAGTGCGGCAGGGCGTCGGCGGGAATTTCGACGCCGAGCAGCGCGAAGCATGGAATGAAAAAAAGATCGTTGCCGTGCGCCATCTTCGTGGAGAGCGGCGGCAGCGGGGCCTGGTTTTCCGGGAACGCGAGACGCAGCCAAGCGCCGGTGAGCGAGACGTAGCGGCGGAGGTCCATGCCGTAGGTGCGGTCGAAGGGGCCGGCGAGATTGCGGAGACCGGCGTGATACGACTGCGCGATTTCGCGCCAGAGCCCCTGCTCCATCGTCGCGCCGAGTTCGCGGAGGCGAGGAGTGACGCCGTGGCGGCGCAGCAGTGCGAGGCCGTAGAGGTCGACGCCGTAGTAAGTCGGAGAGTTGAATTCCTCGAACGTGGCGTGCGGTTGGTAGGCGGCGTAAACGGCTTCCATCCAGGCTTCGCCGGCCTGCACCCATTCGGGACGTTGCAGGCGCCGGCCGGCGTAGGCCTGGAGGAAACCGTGCATGAGCGCGATGTTCGTGTAGGTGGGCTGGAGGCGTCCGTGATGGAGCTCGCCTTCGACGGCGAGGCGGAGGCTTTCATCGATGCGGGCGCGATCCGCGGGCGGGATGCGGTCTTCGAATTCGAGCAGCAGGAGGGCGAAGGCGGTGCCGATGAACTGGCGCCAGTTGGGGTCGTAGTCCTGCCAGATTTTCGCGTCGTGGCGCGGCGCGGGTTCCTCCGGGCGGCGGAAAAACGTGCCGTGCCAGGCGGCGGAAGGCTCGTTGATCTGCTGGGCGAGCACGGCGCGCAGAGCGTGGAGCGCGCGATCGCGATCGCCGGGGGCGTCGCGCAGCATGAGCGCGAGGATATACCAGGACGTCGCGCGGACGCCGTGGTGGGTGCGCGCGGCGCCGTTCCAGAGAAAGCCGGCGCGTGAGTCCCAGTTGGAGTCGGCCGACGCCGTCGTTTGCAGCACGTATTCACGGGCGTGAGACGTGACGGCGGAGGCGGCGGCGAGGCCGGGAGCGCCGAGACAAAGGGCGATCAGCCACGTCGACCGGCGGAGTAGCGCGAAGAGCGGGAAAGAAGGAAGGAGCATGGGAAGGGCGACGAGCCCGGGGGTAGGCGGGATTCCATCCCGAGGTGAGGATTCGCCAATACGTCCGGGTTGGAACCGTTGCAAGAGACGAGGACGCAGCGAAGAACGTGGGGCGGGCGCGCGGGGGCGGGGCGGAAATTGCAACGCTTGCCAGCGGACGAGACTGACTTCGGCGGTGAGCGGGTTGTGGTGGTGGCGGCACGCGAGGATTGGCGTGACGTTACCCTGTTTTCTTCCTCTCTCTGACCATCATGATCACTGGCATTGGATTTTTCCGTGGGTTGCTGGCGGGAATTTTGTTCGGAGCGGGAGCGGTGGCGGGTGGGACGGAGGCGCAGTTTTCAGCGTTGTGGGGGCAAGCCGGGGAGACGTGGAGTGCGTCGAGTCGATTGCCGGATTTTTCGTTCGCGGGGTATCGGTTTGGCGAGGTGCCGCTGCCTGACGTCGCGGTGGTTTCGAACGTCCGGGATTTCGGCGCGAAAGGCGATGGCGCTCATGACGACACGCAGGCCTTCAAGGACGCGATCGCGCGGACGGAAGGGGGCGCGATTTTCATTCCGCCGGGGCGCTATGTGGTCACGGACATCCTTTGGATCGAAAAGTCCAATCTCGTGCTGCGCGGCGCCGGCGCGGAACAGACGGTGCTGGTGTGTCCGAAATCGCTCGAGGACATTGCGTCCCGTCGGACGAAAAACGCGAGTGGCCTCGGCACGACGGTCTATTCGTGGGCGGGAGGAATCGTGTGGGTGCGCGGCCCCGGGGAATCACGCGAAGGGCGGCCGGTGACGGCGGAGGCGGCGCGGGGCGGTCATGTTCTCGCGGTGGAGTCGACGCGCGGTTTTCGGGTCGGCGAGCGGGTGATGCTGCGGGTGGTCGACGACGAGCAACGCTCGCTGCTGGATTATCTTTATGCGGGCGATCCCGGCGATGTTTCCGGGCTCGCCCGGCCGATCAAGACGAGCTTCGTGAGCCGCGTGACCGCGGTAAGCGAGCGCGAGGTGACGTTGGAGCGGCCGCTGCCGTTCGACGTGCGGCTCGCGTGGTCGCCGGCGCTGGCGGTCTTCGCGCCGGAGGTGAGCGAGGTGGGGATCGAGGCGTTGAGCTTCGAGTTTCCGGACACGCCGTATCGCGGTCATTTCACGGAGGCGGGGCACAACGCGATCGCGATCGAGCGCGCATCCGATTGCTGGATACGCGATGTGCATATTCAGAATTCCGACAGCGGGGTGTTCCTGCGCACGGCGATGTTTTGCACGGTCGACGGGCTCACGCTGGATTCGGTGCGGCAGGTGGACGGTCGCGGCACGACGGGGCATCATGGGCTCAACATGGGCATCGACTGCCTTGCGCAGAATTTCGATTTCCGCACGCGCTTCATCCACGACATCACGGTCGACGCCGACGACGTGCGGAATGTGGTGAAGAACGGCCGTGGCGTGAACCTCTCGCTGGATCATCACAAGCGGGTTCCGTATGCGAATCTGTTCTGCAATCTCGACGCGGGCGAGGGCACGTTGATCTGGAAGTCGGGCGGAGGAAAAGGGCGGGGCAAACACAGCGCGGCGTGGGCGACGTTTTGGAATATTCGCGCGGCGAATCCGATGAAGGAGCCGGATATCAATTTTGGTCCGCCGCTGATGAACTTCGTCGGGCTTTTCACGGAGGAACCTTCGCGCACCGATCCGGCGGGCCGTTGGTTCGAGGCGATTCCGCCGGAGCAACTCCGGCCGGCCGATCTGCACGCGGCGCAGCTGGAGCGGCGTTTGAAGGCGAAGGCGCAGGGTGGGGTGAAGTGACGGCGGATCGCGGAGGTTGCACCGAAGGGATCGCGCGGGCCGGTGGAGCGGGTGCTCCGGGTTGATGTGTTGGATCGCGTTTTTCTCTTCAACTCATTTGGGTCCGCTCATGCGCTCTTCTTTATTACTCTTACTCCTGTTCGGGTTGGGCTGGTCGGTGTCGTTTGCGGAGGTGGCTGCTCCGGCGGCGGTCGATCTTTTCAACGGCCGCGATTTCAGCGGGTGGGTGAAGCGGGGGGGCGAGGCGAACTACGCGGTGGAGAACGGCGAGATCGTTGGCACGACGGTCGCGAATACGTCGAACACGTTTCTCTGCACGGAAAAGACCTACGGAGATTTCGTGCTCGAGTATGAGTTCAAGGTCGATCCGCGGCTCAACTCGGGCGTGCAGATCCGCAGCCTTTGCTACGATCAGCCGACGCAATTCGAGTGGGAGGGGAAGACCTACGACATCCGCGCGGGGCGGGTGCATGGTTATCAGGTCGAGATCGATCCCGATGTGGAGCGGAAGCGGATGTGGACGGCGGGGATTTACGAAGAAGGGCGGCGCGGCTGGTTGTATCCGCGCGGAGCGAAGAGCGAGGAAGCGAAGGCGTTTACCGAGCGGGGGCTGCGGATCTTCAAGCAAGGCGATTGGAATCACGTGCGCGTCGAGGCGATCGGCGACTCGATCAAGACGTGGCTCAACGGCACGTTGTGCGCGGATCTCAAGGATGCGGCGACCGCGCGCGGGTTCATTGCGCTGCAGGTGCACAGCGTGGGGAAGGATGAGAGCAAGGTCGGCACGCAGGTTCGCTGGCGCAATTTGAAGATCACGGAGCTCACGCCGCGGTAACCGCGGGTCGGAAGTCGGGGCGTAAAGCGCTTCTCACCGCTCGCGGCTTCAGCGTGGGCGGTGAGCGGCCCAGAGGAGACTGGCGCCGAAGGGAAGCGGGCGGCGGGAGCGGAGGCGTTGAATTTCCCAAGCGTGGATCGAGCGGACGGGGGCGGACAGGATTGCGGGAAGCGTGTGATCCGAATCGAGGGTGCGGCTCGACGGGGCGCGGGCGGTGCGGCGTTTTTGCAGCCGGTAAGTCAGGGCGCGCAGGAGTGCGATCGGGGCGATAAGCCAGCTGAAGAAAGGTGAAATGAAATCTACGGCGAAGCCGGCGCGTTCGAGGGCTGTGCGCAAGGTGCTCGCGCGGTAGCGGCGGAAGTGGCCGGCGGTGTCGTCTTCAACGGACCAGAGCGATGGATGCGCGGGCACCGTGCCGTAGAGCACGCCGCGTGGATGGAGGAGTCGATGGATGGAGTGGAGGAACGCGACGTCGTCTTCGATGTGTTCGATCACATCGAACGTGCCGGCGGCGGCGAAGCTCCCGGCGCGCAGCTCGGCGTCTTGCAAGGTCGCTTGGATGATTTTTTTCAAACCGCGTCGACGGGCGTTGGCGGCGCCGACGCCGGGTTCGATCAGGACCACATCGTGGCCGTCCTGCGCCAGGGCGGCGGCGACGTGTCCGTTGCCGCCACCGACATCCAGAAACATTCCGGGCGGCGGCCGCGTCGATTCGATCACGGCGCGGAGGCAGGCGACGCGATGGGCGAACCAGTAGCTGCGATCTTCGATCTGGAGGTAGTCGTCGTTGCCGCTTGCGGGATACGAGATCGGCGAGGAACGCATGGCGCGCCAGATACCGTCGTCGAAAACCAACGCGGAGGAAGGCGGCGTCCAGGAGGAAGCGTTGGGCATCCGCCGTGATCTTCGATCGGTGGAGAGGGGCGTCAATCGCGGTGGGGTCGAGCGTGGACGTGAAAAAAACGGCCGCGAGCGGCGGCCGGTTTTGCGCGGGAGGAGCGGCGGCGGAGCGCCGCGCTCCGAGGAGGTGTTGCGGTTTAGAACTTGTAGTGGGCGCTGAGGCGGAAGTTGCGCGGGGTGCCGGTGTAGACCATCGAGCGGTTGATGGAGGCCATGAGGTAGTCCTCGTCGAAGAGGTTGTCGATGTTCAGCTGGACGCCCCAGTTGTGCTTCGACTCGTAGGAGAGGATGAGCTGCGTGAGCGTGCGCGAGCCGAGGTAGAAGGTCGGCTGGTTCGGAATGACGTTGTCGGGCGTGCTGGCGGCGGTGAGGCCGGAGGGGGCGTCGCCGGGGCGGTTACCGACGTATTCGACGCCGACGGCGATGCGGAAGCCGTCGAGCGCGGGCGTGCTGGCGTCGAAGTTGTAGCTCACGAGCACGGCGCCGGACTTTTCGGCGACGCCGCGGAATTCGACGTTGTTGGGATCGCGATTCTTGAAGTCGGTGTAGTTCGCGATGATCGAGAGGTTTTTCGTCGGGTTGGCGCGGAGTTCGTATTCCCAGCCCTTCGCGGTGCGGTCGGAGAAGAGCGCGGGCAGGAGCGGGTTGGGTGGCGGCGTGGTGAGGTTCGCGGGGTTGGGCACCGAGAAGTTGTCCTGGATGATGTCGAAGTGGGAGAGGGTGAAGTAGAGCTTGTTGTCCCAGAGCTTCACGCGGGCGCCGAACTCTTCCTGTTCCGAGCTGGTGAGCGGCGGCACGGTGTTGGTGGTGCTGTTGATGGAGGGGGCGTTGGAGGTCGATTGCTCGGAGTAGGAATAATAGAGCGAGAAGACGTCCTTGTAGGGTTTGATGACGATGCCGTAGGACGGGAGTTCGGCTTCGGGGGCGACGCCGTGGAAGAAGCCGCTCACGAGGCTGCGGACGCGCTGGCGGTAGTAGTTTTTCGAGATGGCGCCGTTGAGGATGACGCGATCGTCGAGGAAGGAGAGCGACTGCGAGAGGTAACCTTGGATGAAGCGGTTGCTGACGTGATTGTTGAAGTTGAGCGTGCCGCGGGTCCAGTGGATGTGCTGGTAGTGATCGATGTCGAAGTTGGGTGCGGAGATGTTGTAGGCGGTCTGGCCGTAATCGGTGGTTTCGGTGAACGCGAAGCCGAGCAAGGTGGTCGACTGGATCGAGTCGTTTTCGAAGAGGTAGGCGTAGTCGTTCTGGAGAAAGAGCTGGCGCGGATCGGCGCGGGGATCGGTGCCGGAGCGGACGAAGACGCGCGTGGGCTGGGTGGTGATGGGCGAACCGGTGTAGGGCGGAGTCTGGAGATATTGCATGCCGGGGACGTGATCGCCGGTGAGCGGATCGCGATTGCCGCCGACGCCGCCGGTGCTGTTGCCGGTGTTGAGCTGCGGGGCGTATTGCGAGGTTTTGTGATAGAGCGCGGAGAAGCGCATATCGATGCCCTTCCAGAGTTTCGTGGTGAAGAGCAGTTTCCAGTCGTGCTGCTGGTCGGTGCGGAAGATGTCGTCGGCGTAGACGCTGAGGTCCTTGGGCACGCCGGCGAGGATGTGGGCCTTGGTTTTCGTGCCGGAGGAGGGATCGACGGGGAGGCCGAGGTAGAGCGACGAGCGCCACTGCGTGTAGATGTATTGGAAGGTGAGCTGCGTGGTGTCGGAGATGCGCCACGTGAGGCCGGGCATGATCGTGGTGGAGCGGATCATGGAGTCGCGCCACCAGTTGTCCCAATCGCGGAAGGAGGCCACGGCGCGGACGGCGAGGGTGTCGCTGAGCTGGCGGTTGACGTCGATGAAGGCGGAGTTGGCGTCGAACTCGCCGACCTGGAGATTGACCATGCCGAAGTTGCGGAACTGGGGCTTCTTGGTGGCGTTGTTGACGGTGCCGCCGGGGGAGGTCGGTTGCGGGGCGAGGATGGAGTTGGGGCCTTTGACGACTTCGATGCGATCGATGATGGCGGGGTCCATGCTCATGAAGCCGCCGTAGGTGAAACCGTCGACGGTGCGGCCGTCGGCCTGGAAGCCGCGGACATTGGTGCGGTCCTGAGCGTTGGGCAGGGNGGATTCGCTGATGCCGGCGATGTATTTGGTGGCGTCGAGGATGCGGCCGGCGGCGACGTCCGTGAGCATCTCGTTGGTGATGACGGAGACGTTTTGGGACGAGTTCATGATGTTGACGCGAACACGTCCGGCGGAGGTCGACTCGAGCGAGGTGTAGCGGCCGAGGTCGTCGCCTCCGGTGGCGCTGACGAGGAAGGGCGAGAGACGGACGACTTCGTCGTCGGTCTCGGGTGCGGGGGTTTGGGCGGAGAGCGAACCGACGCTGGCGAGGAACGCGAGCGCGGTGAGGTGCTTGGTGACGGTGAGGGTGTTCATACGGGGTGACGTGTGTTTCGTCGCCCGCCTGCCGCGTCGCGCTCGTAACAAACAAAAACCGGGCGGCCGCGGCGGACGGGCGGGAAAGAGGTGGGAGGGAGTTTTGACGGCGCACCCTGTTCTCGCCCGGCACGCAGTAGGGGGCGAAATCGAGCGAGGATGAGAGGGGGCACTGTTCAGACGAACGGCCCGCGCAAACCGGCTACTCCCCGCGTCCGGAATTTTGCGGAGCAAAAAAAGGGCGGGCCATGGCGGCCCGCCTTCATGCGCGAAACTCGTGTGCGCAGCTTGGCTCAAGTTCGTGCTGTGTCGTCCCACGTGGTTGGCTCGCGATTTCGGAAAATCCAATCGGGTGCGAGCGTGGCTTCTTCAACTGCCAGCCGTGGATCGCCGAGCTGAGGAGCGTGGATCGTAGCGACCGCCGAGTGATCGTCATCGCGCCGTTCACGCGGCTCGGGCGGGCGCGCGCGTGAGTGGCGGGTCGACTTCGTTGGTCTATTCGGACGAGTGGAGGGACGCGCCGGCGGACTTTATTTGAAGGTTCCGGATCTCGAGGTGGGATTTCACGGTGCGAATCGCGAACCAGCCGGAGGTGAGGGGCGCGGGATCGTCGAAGGAGAAGATCTTTTCGCCGTCGCGCCAGAATTCGGCGCGGCCGTGGGCGGCGACGAGTTTGATGCGGTAGGTCTTGTTGGGTTCGAGGAGGAAGCGTTTTTCGTTGAGGTCGTGCTCGGGCAGGAGGGGTTTCGAGCCGTCGCCGACGTAGCGGCGGAAGCGGGTGAAGGTGTTGTTCCAGCCGCCCATGCCGACGTAGTAGGTGCGGAGGGAGTCGTATTCGGCGAACTTGCCGGAACGACCGGAGGGGAGGGCGTCGGGGGAATTCGGGTCGGAGGCCATCCAGAAGCAGTTCACGTCGGAGACGCGATCGTGCGGGCCGCCGCGGGAAACGGTGGTGACCTCGTAGGTGATCTCGACAGGCGCGGTGATTTTTTCGCGGAACCAGGCGGTGCAGCCAGCGGCGTCTTCGATGATGAGCGCGCCGTCGCGGACGGTGACGGTGCCGCCGGGTTGTTGTTCGATGACCCAGTGCGAGAGGTCGGCGGTGGGAGCGTCGGGCTTGGCGGCGGCGAGTGATACGGAGGCGGCGAGGAGGAGCGAGAGGGTGAGGCGGGCGAGCATGGGGCGAGGATGAAAGGCGAGGGGCGGAAGGTGAATAGAGAAAAGGGCGGGTCGATGACCCGCCCTACTCAACTAGACCGAAGTGGCTTCAGGTTAGACGGACTCGAGGAGTTTGTAGAGACGGGCGACCATCGGCGTGGCGTCGTCGAGCAGGCCGGCGCTGATGAGGGCGTTGTCGAGGATTTGTTCGGCGACGAGTTTCGCTTTGTCGGGCGCGGTCGTGTGCGTCTCGAAGAGACGCTTCATGACTTGCGAGCGCGGGTTGATTTCGAGGTTCACGCGCAGCGGGGTGTCGGCGCCGTCCTTGTTCATGGCCTTCATCATGCGGCGCATGTGGGGCGACATGAATTTGTCGGCGTTGAGCGCGAGCGCGGGCGAGTCGACGAGACGGTCGGAGGCTTTCACTTCGGCGACGCGTTCGCCGAGGGTGTCTTTCAACCAGCTCGTGAGCTTCTTGGTGTCGTCCTCGCTGAGCGCGCCCTCGGGCTTCGGGAGGTCGGAGAGTTTGACGTCGGCGTGATCGGCGGCGGTGAGCTTCTTGCCGTCGAACTCGCGCAGGCTGTTCATCACGTATTCGTCGACCGCTTCGTAGCAGAAGAGGACCTCGAGATTGCGCGCCTTGAAGCCCTCGAGATACGGGCCGCTTTCGATGGCGGAACGGCTCGGGCCGATGAGGTAATAGATTTCCTTTTGGTCGCTGCCCATGCGCGACACGTAGTCGGCGAGCGAGGTGGTTTTGCCTTTTTCGGTGAGCGAGGACTCGAAGCGAAGGAGCTTCGCGAGCTGCTCCTTGTGCGTGAAATCCATCGCGGCGCCTTCCTTGAGGAAGATGCCGAACTCGGCGAAGAACTCGTTGTAGGCGTCGGCGCGATGCTTGGCTTCGTCTTCGAGGAATTTGAGGAAGCGCTTCGTGATGACCTTGTTGAGTTTTTCGATGAGGGCTTTGTCCTGCATCGTCTCGCGCGAGATGTTGAGCGGGAGATCCTCGCTATCGACGACGCCCTTGAGGAAGCGGAGCCATTCGGGGAGGAGGTTCTTCGGTTTGGCGTCGATGAGAACCTTGCGGCAGTAGAGGGCGACGCTCTGTTCGAGGCGCGCGAAGCCGAGCTTTTCGGTGTTTTCCTTCGGGACGAAAAGGAGGGCGTTGATCGCGAGCGGGGCGTCGGCGGAGAAGTGGAGGCGGAGGCGCGGCTCGTCGTAGGCGTGGGCCTGGAATTTGTAGAACTCGGTGTATTCCTCGTCCTTGATCTCGTTCTTGTTGCGGAGCCAGAGAGCCTGGACGGTGTTGACGCGCTTGCCGTTGAGATTGATCGGGAAGGAGACGAAGGCGCTGTAGCGCTCGAGGATCTCCTTGATCTTCCAGTCGTGGGCGAAGTCGGAGGCGTCGTCCTTGAGTTCGATGACGATCTTGGTGCCGCGGCGCTCGCCCTCGCTGGGCTCGATCGTGTAGGCGCCGGAGCCGTCGGAGGTCCAGACGTGGCCGGGTTCGTCGGTTTTCCAGGAGCGCGAGTAAACTTTCACGGACTTCGCGACCATGAAGGCGGAGTAGAAGCCGACGCCGAACTGGCCGATGAGGTTGGAGTTTTTCGCACCGCCCTCGCCGAGGGCCTTGAGGAACTGCTTGGAGCCGGAGTGGGCGATCGTGCCGAGATTTTTGACGAGCTCGTCGCGCGTCATGCCGATGCCGAAGTCCTGGATCGTGATGGTCTTGGCCTTGTCGTCGGTGGTGACGTTGATCTCGAGGTCGAGTTTGTCGTCGAAGATCTCCTTTTCGGTGAGCTGGGTGTGGCGGAGCTTCTCGAGGGCGTCGGAGGCGTTGGACACCAGTTCGCGAACGAAGATTTCCTTCTCGGTGTAGAGCGAGTGGATGACGATATCGAGCAGCTGCTTGATCTCGGCTTGGAACTCGAACTTTTGCGGTGCGGTGGTGGACATAGAGTTAGTTGAGAGTTGAGAGCTGCGGACTGGTTGAGAGTTGAGGGATGAGAGTTGAGAGTGTGAGAGCCCAGAGGGGCGCGGAGGCCGAGTCTGGGGAGCCGGCTAGTTTAGCGGATGG